>Ga0335071_10008648_pt1 | contig 10441 bp, 7 predicted proteins | sample Lox_Sample_15_FD_206724 | JGI IMG/M metagenome (GOLD analysis project Ga0335071, IMG submission 206724) | Soil microbial communities from Loxahatchee National Wildlife Refuge, Florida, United States - Lox_Sample_1.5 | ecosystem: Environmental > Terrestrial > Soil > Wetlands | place: USA: Florida...
AAGGGAAGGATGAACAATTGCCGGATTCACAAACCAATTGCAATCAGTGTGTCATCAAGAAAGAGGGGAATTGCCCCTATATCGAGCAGATAATAGATTGCCATTTGTTCAAGGATTTAAGAAGCCGAGAGGTATCTCATGTCTTTAAAAAGGAAAAACGACGGCATCCAAGGATGATTACCTCTATCCCGGCTTTCATTAGCGGTGGTTCAGTAGAAGAGAAACTACCTATTGGCTCAATAGTAGATATTTCGCTTGGTGGTTTGCTAATTTCCATTCCAAGAGAGACGAAACATAAGGTACTGACTGACCCTCAGATGACTGAATTTGAAATAATTACTACGTTGCCAGACAGGGATCAACCTATACATTTAAAGTGTAAATCACGAAGAGTAGTACATCATAAGGATAACATCCATGTCGGGGCATCTATCATTCACTGATGCCGATCTCCATAGCTGCAAGCCTTCAAAAACTATCACGCCAACTCGCAACTGTTCGCATCGAGCTGGCATTCCTTTTCCTTTGATTTCTCTTTAAGACGCATTTCCCGCCTGGCTCTTGCTTCCCGGTTCCTTCTTCTTTCTTCATCTGTTTCCAGAATCAGCGGAGGCACTGGCGCGGGATGACCTTCTTTATCAAGCGCCACGTACGTCATATAGGCGGAAGCCATATGATGTCTTTCACCGGTCATGAGATTTTCCGTCTCCACCCTGATACCCACTTCCATGGAGCTTCTCCCTACAAAATTGAGACTGGCTCGCAGGGTTACAAAGTCCCCGATGAATGCCGGACAATGAAGATCCAATCGGTCAAATGAGGCAGTCACTGCATTGGTCCTCGCGTGCCGGATTGCAACGGTTCCCGCAACGGTATCAATGAGCTTCATGATGACCCCGCCATGAATATTCCCGGCAGGGTTTGCATCCTGAGGGTTCATTACCTGGGCCATGACCGTGCTGCTATCTCTAACTCGCTTCCCTTCCATTCTCCTTTCCTCCACAAAAAACTCTGAAATAAATGGTTGACTTCTCGCAATGACATTTCGTACAAATTTTTAAAGTTCTTATATTATCGTTATGAATAGTATAAAAAGCAAGAGTCAATACCAGAGCGGGAAATTGTGGCAAGCGGGGTTCTGTCAGGGGCTTACACCCACCTTATCCTCAACTTTCACTTTGGAATTATAGTGAGGATTACCTTTAGAAACGTTCAATGGAATGCAGTACGATTCTCTTAGGAAGTAGCATCATCTTGTGCGTGTGACGAACGCAGCGAGAAAAAGAACGTCGCTCCCTCATCTACTTTTCCCTCAGCCCATACACGACCTCCATGCCTATGTATAATACGCTGTACAGTGGCTAGGCCAACGCCGGTCCCCTCAAAATCAGCAGAGCTATGAAGACGTTGAAAAACTCCGAATAATTTATCGTAGTACTCCATGTCAAACCCGGCACCGTTATCCCTGACATAATATACGACTTCGTTTCCTTCAGAATGGCCTCCAGCATCAATATGTGCGGCTTCTCTGTTCTTCGTGAATTTGACGGCATTGGAGAGAAGGTTGATGTAGACCTGCTTAATGAGGGCCCTGTCTCCGTAGCAGGGGGGGATGCTGCTGACGGATAGCACCATCTTCCGCTTCTGGTTCGCGTTTTGTATTTCTTTCCACACATCTCTGACAAGGGCATCCATATCCAGGAATGCGAGCGAAACATGCTTCTTGCCCAGGCGTGAGAAGGCCAAGAGGTCGTCGATAAGCTGACCCATCATCTGCGTGTTGGATCTGATGACGTTGAATTTATCCAGGGTATCCTTATCAAACTTGTCGCCCTGTTTCCTTAGGATCATGCGCGCATACCCGTCAATGGCCCGCAGAGGGGCGCGCAGGTCGTGGGCGACTGAGTAGCTGAAGCTATCAAGTTCCTTGTTAGCGGCGTCAAGCTGTTCTGTGCGCTCTGTCAATGCCATCTCGGCCTGCCTGCGCTCTGTAATGTCATGCACGATCGAATAGAGCAGATGTCTTCCATCCAGTTCAATCGGGCCGCTGAATACTTCCACCGGTCGGACTTCACCATTTGCCAGACGGTGCGAAAAGATGAATTTACCCCGTTGCTCATTCTTAGCGAGTTCCATCTCCTGAAATATCTCCTCAGGTGTCATCGTGTTGATGTCCGTGATCTTCATAGCATTGAGCTGTGCGAGTGCATACCCGTAGTACCTGCATGCGGCGGTGTTGGCATCCACAATCTCAGCAGTTTCCGGGTTAATCAGGAGCATTGCGGCATGGTTATTCTGAAACATGCTCCGATAGCGTTCTTCGCTCTGGCGGAGCGCCTCCTCTGCCTGCAAGCGTTCTGTGATGTCCAAGGCAAAACCTATTATGCCGATAATATTACCTTGATCATCGTAATGAGGTATTTTATCCGTCTCGAACCATCGTGGGCCTTTGACGGTTTGCATTGATTCAACGATGTTCATTTTCGGCCTTCCTGAAGCAATAACCTCTTTATCATCCTTCCAGACGGCTTCCGCCTGCTCACTGGGGTAAATCTCAAAAAGGCACTTCCCTTCCAACCGCTCTTTTGACATCCCCATAGCTTCTGTCACAGCCCTGTTGACTCGTATGAAGCAATTTTCTTTATCTTTATAGAAGATGAGCGCCGGTACGGAATCGAGGATGATCTGCTGATCTTCCTGCAGTTTCCGCAGCACAGCCTCGGCCAGTTTGGTCTCTGTGATGTCTCTTACAATGCCCCACATGCCCGTGCTATTTCCTGATTCATCTTTGATAGCCCATACTCTCATAGAGACAGGAATCACCGTACCGTCTTTCCTGATATACTCCTTCTCATAGATATCGGAGTAGCCTGTCTTCAAGACTTTATTATTGATTATATTTTTCTCGATATCGTGCCATTTTGCCGGTGTCGCCTGCTTGTTGGTAACACTTCTTATTTCCTTTTCGGTATAGCCAAGCATATCCAAAAAAGCGTGATTGCATTCAATAAAATGGCCCTTTATATCTGCCATCGCGATTCCATCATGGGTAGATTCGTATAGGCCGCGGTATTTTATCTCGCTATCGCGGAGCGTCTCTGCTCTCGTAATCTCAGTTATGTCTGTGACCGAAGAGCGGTAGTGATAGAATTTACCTTTACCATCTGTTACGGCAATAGTGTCGATCAGCGCATCGAAAAGTGTGCCGTCCTTCCCTGTGAGCTTCAGTTTGCAGTTCTGTTTGCTTTGTGTTTCCTGGGCTTTCTGAAGATGGGACTGAAACATGCTGAGATGGTCGGGTGCTATAAAACGCTGGAAAGGCTGCTTGGTAAGAGATCGCTTCGCTGCGCCCAGTAAGGACGCACCGGTGACATTCGCCTCGATGATCTGCCCCTTTCTATCAAGGGTGAAATATCCGACAGGAGCAAAGTCATAAAGATCGCTATAGTTGTACTGTGATTCGGCAGTCTCCGCCTGCGACTTTCGTAATTCCTCATTCTGCATCTCCAGCTCTATCTGGTGAACATGGAGCTCATGAATAAGCGTCTGGATTTCGGCAGTGGACATTTTCCCGATACTATCCGTGGCTCCGGGGATCTTCTTTTCCGCACGCTTACGAAGATCAACACTGCTTGACTTAGGCACTTTTTTTGTCATGTTTGCTAATTCATTTTATTGAGGGTATCATCGATTGAATTGTGTCCATAATCTTATAATAAATGGACTCCCGCTCCTGCATGCCTTCTAGAACTTTGATCTTCTTTTTTAGAGAATTTCTTTCTAAAAATTGAACGCTATAAGGGAATACATATTCGCATGTCAACGAGATTTTTACCACGATGTTAATTACCATTTGCAATTGCAAATATCTTAGACAGTAAAGTGAGCGCAGACGACGATCAATAATGATTATCGTTTGAAAGGGTTCCTCCAAAATGACCGGATGCTTGACTATAGGAAGTTAGCCGCAGCATTGTCCGGCGGCCAAGTCCGATACTATGTCTGCCTGAGAATGATACCACTTGACTTACTTCTTTATTGATAAATATCCCTTGGCAAGGGATTTATTTACGTGAATCACGCCCCTGTTCAAGTCCTTGAACGCGTAATCATCCGTAATCGTCGGAAGCTGGTCTGCTTTGCTCTGATCTTTGATGACTGAGCCTGCGGGGACATAGCAGCCATCGGGCACCTTGACGCCCATGAGGATAACGCCGGGCTCGATCACACATTTCTTCCCCACGAAAGACTTGAATACGAGGGACTTCATGCCGACGAAGGTATCATCCATGACGACGGCCGGGCCGTGGATCTGCACCTGGTGGGCCAGGGAAACGCGGCTTCCCACGTAAACGGCATACTTCCTGCCGCTAATATCGTACAGGTTTTTTTCGACAGGTTTACCGTCCATCTCGGTCTCCAAGGCGTGGATTACGACGCCGTCCTGGACATTCGAATCGTCGCCGATAGAGAGCGGCTGCCCCTCATCGCCCCGGATTGATGCCATGGGAGAAACCATGATGTTCTTGCCAAGGATCACATTGCCGATGACAGCGGCCTGTGGATGCACATACGTGGATGGATCAATAACTGGTTCTGAAACCTTTTTGCAAAAATCAGCAGTGACATTCTTTTCTATCATCTTTACCTCCGTATTTCGTGAGTGCCTTGTAAGATTTCATCATGTCACAATGTTCTTTGTGACGTGAGATGGAAATCTTGAAAACATCTCTTAATGTGACATACGATTTTTCTTTTCCCTGGCGAGGAGTTCTTCCCATACAGCATTGACAACAGACCGCGTAGTTTCAATTAGGCCTTTGTTGTCGATGACGTAGTCGGCATAGGGAATCTTTTCATCGATGGGCATCTGCGTTTCAAGCCTGCTTTCTGCCTCTTTGCGGCTGTATTCGTTTCTCTCGGTCAAACGCCTTATCTGATCTTGAGGAGAAACATGCACCAGGATTACAATATCGAAGAGATGCTGCACGCTTACCTCTATCAGGAGAGGAACATCGGACACGACAATGGCGCGGGGATTCCTTTGTCGGATATCTTCTATGTGCCGCCGCCACAGATCAAAAACGGCTGGGTGAACGATGCTGTTAAGCCGGGAAAGCTTCTCACTGTCCGCAAAGACGATTGGGCCGAGCTTTGCCCTATTGATTGTCCCGTCTTCGTTTAGAATTTCTTTCCCGAAAGACTTTACGATAGCCTTCCATGCCGGCTGATCAGGCTGCTCCGCGAAGTGTGCGAGAGCATCGAAGTCTATGAGATAGGCGCCGTTATCCTCAAACATCTTAGCGACAGTCGATTTTCCTGAGGCGATGCCGCCTGTCAAGCCCACGTTCAACATATAGTTGTGCCGTCAATCTTAGTAAAGGATAGAACGAAAAGATATTTCCCTTCCGTCAATATGAGACCCAAAGTATTCAGCGCTCGCTATTTCGTTTATGGAGAATCCGGAGCCCTTCCAGCGTCAGCATTTCATCCACGACATTTATGCTTTTCGTCTCCGGAGAGATGATATTAGCGAGTCCGCCCGTTGCTATAACCTTCGCGTCTGATGCGACTTCCGCTTTGATACGGCCAACAAGGCCGTCCACGAGGCCGGCGTAGCCGAACAGTATGCCTGCCTGCATGCTGCTTACGGTGTCCTTGCCGATGACTGATTTAGGCCTTGCAATTTCGACCCTCGGCAGCTTTGCCGCCTTACTGAAGAGCGCCTCGCTCGCTATCATGATGCCCGGCGATATGCACCCGCCCATGTATTCCCCTTTTTTCGATACATAGTCAAAGGTGGTGGCTGTGCCGAAATCTACGATTATGATATCCCCTCCGTATTTTTCATACGCGGCTACGGCATTGACGATCCTGTCTGCCCCTACTTCTTTCGGGTTATCATACAGAATAGGCATTCCCGTTTTGATGCCCGGCCCCACGATGAGAGGCTTGACATTAAAATATTTTTCGCAGAGAGGCTCCAGGATATTCAGCATCGTGGGAACGACACATGAAATGATGATGTCTTTGATTTCCCTCGGTCTGACTTTGCTGTTCTTATAAAGATTGTAGATCAGCATACCGTATTCATCAACAGTATGATCAACAACGGTTCTTACACGCCAGTCGTGGACTAGTTGATCCCCATCATATAGACCTAAAACCGTATTGGTATTTCCAACATCTATAACCAGAAGCATATGTCAAACCCTCCCAGCGAAGCACAGTCCTCGGCGAACCCATCTATCGCTCTCCGTCATGTGAGGAGTCTACTCCTTCAGCACGGAGGCATCGCCGGCAATGATCCTTTTTGTCTTTCCTCCTTCATCCGAAATAAGAAGAGCGCCAAAATCATCTACGCCGAGGACCTTCCCCGACTCTATGTCATTCTTGAATACCACCCGCACCTGCTTTCCTACCATGTCGCAGTATGAGAGCCACGCATCCTTAATGGGACCGAATCCCGAGTCGAGGAGTCGGCTGTACAGAACATCAAATCTATCGAACAATTTTGCCGAAAGATCAAGACGTGAGATATTCTGCCCCGTTTCTTCAGCAAGGGATGTCGCCCTATCGCGGATCGATTCATCAATATCCATTTTTCTAATGTTTACATTGATGCCGATCCCTACGACGATAAAATCTACTATGCTCTCGTCAGAAGCACTCATCTCCGCCAGTATGCCACAGACCTTTCCGCCTCCGATCTGAACATCATTGGGCCATTTGAGAGTTACCCCTGTGCAATACTCGGACAAAAGTTCGGCAACGGCAACACCCGCCATGAGTGTGATCTGGGGCGCATAAACAGGCTCTATGGACGGCCTCAGTGCAATGGAGGTATAGATGTTACAGCCCGGGGGAGATGACCATTGCCTGCTCAAGCGGCCCTTCCCCTTGGTCTGTGATTCAGCGATGACAACAGTTCCATGAGGAGCGCCGCTGCGGGCAAGTTTGAATAGAACGTCGTTAGTTGAATCTACCTCCGTAAAGAAGTGGATATTATTTCCTATCCGCTTTCCCGAAAGACGGGCAGCCAGGTTTTCCTCATTAAAATCCATTGCACGTCAATTAAAGCGTCCACGACCTATTCGATCTTCAACGATATATCGGATACCGGTACGGAATGAGTGAGGGCCCCCACGGAAATGAAATCAACCCCGGTTTCCGCGATCTTCCGCACATTCGCCAAGGTAACGTTGCCGGAGGCCTCCAGCGGCACTCTCCCGCCCGTCACTTTAACGGCCGTTCCCATATCGTCGAGAGACATATTATCCAGCATTATCACATCGGCCCCGGAGTTTATGGCTTCTTCAAGTTCCAGAAGATTTTTTACTTCAATTTCCACCTTCAGAGTATGGGGCAGGCGTCCGCGAACTCTGGCCAGCGCCTGGGATATGCCGCCCGTCGCTGCTATGTGGTTGTCTTTTATAAGGACGCCGTCATACAGGCCGAAGCGATGGTTATGACCGCCACCAATCGTCACAGCATACTTGTCAAGATAGCGGAGCCCCGGCGCTGTCTTCCTCGTGTCGAGAATCTTTGCTCTTGTTCCCTTGACCTCATCGACATACCGCCTCGTCAGCGTTGCAATACCACTCATCCTCTGAAGAAGATTGAGGGCAACCCTTTCTGCCGTAAGCATTCTGCTAAGATTCCCAGATATCTCCGCGATGCGTCCGCCTTTCTCCACGACTTCTCCATCTTTACAGCAGCCTTTGAATTTCACTGCCGGATCGAGGAAAAGAAAGGTCTCTTTGAAGACATCAATACCCGCCACAACAACATCAGCTTTAGCAATGGCCGCGGCCTTGCCCGTTTCTTCGCCCGTAAGAGCCGATGTCGTCGTTATATCGGTCACACCGACGTCTTCTTCAAGCGCGGTCTGCACTATATTGCGTATGATGTGTTTTTGTAACATGATGACAAGGATACTCAGAGGTCCTGGGACGCGGCTGCAAGCATAACTGGAAGAACTGAGCAGCGGATGCTCTTCTAATTCATCTTTTCAAGTCTTTTCAGGGCTGACACCAGGACAGAATGTTTCTCTCTAACTTCTTTGAATTTTTGTTCTTCCCTTTCCACTACTGCCTTCGAGGCCTTCGCCATGAAATCGCGATTGGCTAGCTTCTTCGAAATCGCCGCGAGTTCTTTATCCACCTTGGCCATCTCTTTCTCGAGTCTTTTTCTTTCACCGGCAAAGTCTACAACGCCTTCCAGGAACACATATATCCGCATGGCGCCGACAACGCCGGTCGCGGCATTCTTAGGCTCCTGTCCGCTCTCGGCCATGGTCAATGCCTCAAGATTTGCCAGACTGGTAATGTAGCTCTTCCCGATTGCCATGATCGCCTGCGATTCCGTATCGGGCGCGGAAATTGCCACCTTTAATTTTTTGGATGGCGCTATATTCATCTCACCTCTGATGTTTCTGATAGAAGTAATCGTGTCCATGATGGCGCCCATCTGTCTGTCTGCTGCCGGGTCATGGGCAGTATCTTCCCGCGTGGGAAATTGACTTACCATGATTGAAGTCCCGTCACCCACGAGGGTCTGCCATATCTCCTCCGTAACAAAAGGCATGATGGGATGAAGCATCTTCAGAGAAGACATCATAACGATAAACAGCGTACGCTGTGCCGCACGTCTTTTCTCCGGATTGCCTTTCCCATAAAGCTCTGGCTTCACAAGCTCCAGGTACCAGTCACAGAGCTCGTGCCAGATAAACTGATAGATGCCTGATGCGGCGTCATTGAAACGATACTCATCCAGGGATTTGATGACTTCCGAAACGGTCACATTCAGTCTATGCTTGATCCATCTGTCGGGGAGGGATTCATCGTCCTTACTGATAAGAGCCCCGGAAGGCGAATAATCTTCCAGGTTCATCAGGGCAAAGCGCGTCGCGTTCCAGAGCTTGTTAACGAAATGCTTGTAGCCGGCAATGCGTTCCTCGGACATCCTGATATCCCTGCCCTGGGCTGTCAGGGCAACCAGGGTAAATCTGAAGGCATCGGCGCCGAATTTATCGATCATCTCGAGGGGATCAATAATGTTCCCCTTGGACTTGCTCATCTTCTCACCCTTCTCGTCTCGCACCAGGGCATGGAGATAAACGTCCTCGAAAGGAACATCCTCCATCGCGTAGAGCCCCATCATCATCATCCTGGCCACCCAGAAGAACAGTATGTCAAAACCTGTGATGAGGAGCGATGTGGGATAAAATGTCTTCAGGGACTCTGTCTTTTCGGGCCACCCGAGGGTTGAGAACGGCCAGAGGGCAGAGCTGAACCACGTATCAAGAACATCTTCTTCCTGCTTGAGGCTGCTGCCTCCGCAGTTCGGGCATTCAACGGGATCCACGGTGGTGACGATTTCTTTTCCGCAGCTCCCGCAATACCAAACGGGTATCCTGTGGCCCCACCAGATCTGTCTCGATATGCACCAGTCCCTGATGTTGTTCATCCACTCAAAATATGTGCTTTCCCACATGGAGGGCAGGATTTTTGTCTTACCTTTTATCACCGCCGCAGTCGCCACCTTTGCCAGAGGCTTTATCTTCACGAACCACTGAGCGGAAACCATCGGCTCTATGTCCGTCTTGCAGCGATAGCATTGCCCGACATTATGACTGTATGGCTTCTTCCCTAAGAGAAATCCTCCTTTTTCGAGGTCACGGAGAACGCTTTGCCTGGCCTCATAACGGTCCTGCCCCTGATAGGCGCCGCCATTTTCATTGATGACCCCGTTGCCGTCCATGATGTTTATGATTTCCAGATGATGCCGCTCGGCTATGGCGAAGTCATTCGGATCGGAGGAAGGCGTAATTTTCACTGCTCCTGAACCGAACTCCACACTGACATGGCTGTCGGCAATGACCGGTATTCTCCTGTTCACAAGAGGCAGGATAACTTTTTTCCCTACCTTGTCCTTGTACCTCTTATCATCGGGATTGACGGCTACCGCCGTATCCCCCAGCATAGTCTCCGGACGCGTGGTGGCAACCACGATGTCACCCGTACCGTCCTGGTAAGGGTACCTGATCTCCCAGAGGGCGCCTTCCTTCTCTTCATATTCCACTTCGAGGTCCGATATCGCTGTATGGCATCGCGTACACCAGTTGACGATATAGTCGCCGCGGTAGATGAGTCCGTCATTGTACAGGCGGACAAACACTTCCCTTACCGCTTTGGATCGCTTCTCATCCATAGTAAAGGCTTCTCTCGCCCAGTCACAAGAGGACCCCAGCCTTTTCAATTGATTGATGATGACCCCGCCGTATTTCTCTTTCCATTTCCACACGCGCTCGATAAATTTTTCTCTGCCTAAATCATGTCTGGTGATGCCTTCTTTGGCGAGTTCCTGCTCAACCACATTCTGCGTCGCGATCCCCGCATGATCTGTTCCCGGCATCCAGAGGGCATTATAACCCTGCATC
>Ga0335071_10008649_pt1 | contig 10440 bp, 10 predicted proteins | sample Lox_Sample_15_FD_206724 | JGI IMG/M metagenome (GOLD analysis project Ga0335071, IMG submission 206724) | Soil microbial communities from Loxahatchee National Wildlife Refuge, Florida, United States - Lox_Sample_1.5 | ecosystem: Environmental > Terrestrial > Soil > Wetlands | place: USA...
GCGCGTCGGTGCCGGTCTACCCGGTCCGCGAGGAGAACGGCCTGGTGTGGGTGTGGCTCGGCGAGCCAGGCCGAGCCCCGCTGCACCGGCTGCCGGACCTGGACTGGCTCGACGACGACGCGTGGGTGAGCGTCGGTGGCGAGCAGGACGTCGCAGCGGGCTTCCTGCTCCTGCACGAGAGCTTCGCCGACGTGACGCAGATCCCGGTACTCGCCCCTGACGTGTCGCCAGCCGTCCTGCTCGCCCAGCCGCCGCCGTTGGACGTCGTGGTGAGCGAGACGACCGTGTCGCTCTCGCGCACCTTCCCCGCTGGCCCGCTGCCGGGCTGGCAGGCACGTGCCCTCGGCCGGCGGGCCGACGAGGAGCTCGTGCACCGTCAGGAGGGCCACTTCCTGTCCCCGGCCGTCTGGGTCGACCACTGGGACGTGCTGCCGGAGGACGGGGCGCCTCCGGCGCGGATGCGCTTCACCCAGCTCGTGCTGCCCGTCGACCGCGGGACCTCTCGGCTGATGTGGCGGGTCAGCCGCGACTTCGCCGTCGACGACGCCGCGACCACCGACCACCTCGAGCGCATGTTCACCTCGTACTACCTGAGGGTGAGCTCGGCGATGGAGACGATGCAACGCGTCATCGACCGGGACGGGCCGGGCGCCGGGGTCAACGTCCAGGCCGACGTGGCCGCCCTCAAGGTGCGCCAGATCGTGACGTCACTGCTCGCCGAGGAGGGCGCTGCCACCCGTCGTTGACGCGCCGGGCGAGGGCGCCGACGGTCAGACCTGGACCTTGCCGCGCTTGGGCCAGTCGCCGCCCATGGCGGTGGAGAGAACCTCGTCGCTCTCGGTCGGCTGCGCACCGCAGTCGTCACGGATCGGGACCGGTCCGCTGACGATGTGGTTGGTCAGCCGCCCGAGGCCCTCGACCTCGACCTCGACGACGTCGCCGGGGTAGACGGTCCGCGAGTTCGCCGGCGTGCCGGAGAGCAGGACGTCGCCGGGCAGGAGCGTGATGGTGCGGGCGATGTCGGCGACGAGGTAGTGCATGTCCCACTCCATCTCGTCGGTGCTCGCCTCCTGCTTCACCTCGCCGTTGACATAGGTCCGGATCGTCTTGCCGTGGAAGTCCCAGTCGTCGACCAGCCCGGGACCGAGCGGGCACAACGTGTCCGAGCCCTTGACGCGCAGCATCGACCCGGCGTCGGTGTCGCGGAAGTCGTGCAGGCCGTAGTCGTTGGCCACGGTGTACCCGGCGATGTAGGAGCCCGCGGCCGCGGGCGACACGTTGCGGCACGTCCTCCCGATCACGATGGCGATCTCGCCCTCGTAGTTCAGCCACTTGCAGCGCTCGGGTCGCACGACGGCGCCCTTGTGGGCGTTGAGCGAGGTCGTGGGCTTGTGGAAGTACGTCGGCGCCGCCGGGAGCCGCGTCCCGAACTCGTGCACCCGGCTCAGGTAGTTGAGGTGCACCGCGACGATCTTCGTCGGGACGACCGGAGGCAGGTGCACGGCGTCGTCGACGCCGACGCTGCGCCCGTCCGCCGCGACGAGCTGGTCGCCGCGGCGGACGACGAGGACCTCTGCGCCCTCGAGCAGGATCCGTCGGTACTCGGTCACGGTGTCCCCTGTCTGGTGGATGGGCTGGTGTCGACGGGACCGGGTCAGCCGGCCGCGACGAGGTCGGGTCCGCTCTCCTGTCGGGCGTACTCGGGGTCGGGCGGGGTCTCGGCCGGACGGGGGAAGCCGCCGGTCGGGCGGTCGAACCACAGGTGGACCTGACCGGTACCGATGGAGTTCTCGTACTCGCCGTACTGGCGCGAGCGCGCGGTGAGCCGCTCCTCGCCGAGCGCCCCGGCCATCATCAGGTAGTGGGCGAACATCGCCTCGGGCCGGAACTTCATGAAGTCCGGCATGGTCTTGAGCACCCGGGCGTGGTCGCCCTCGGCGAACCAGGCCATCCGCTCGAGGTCGGCGGCGTAGGCCTCGGGTGTGCGGATGTGCGAGGCCTCGCTGGCCTCGTGGTCGCGCAGCTGGCGCAGCTTCCAGAAGGTGTGCGACAGCGCGCCGGAGGCGATGAGGACGACCCTGCGGTCCAGCGCCTCGATGGCGTCGCCGAGCGCGCGGCCGGCTCGCAGGAAGTCCTCGGTCTCCCCGGTCTGGCAGGTGCTGACGCTGACCCACTGCTTGTCGAGACCCTCGCCGAGGTACTTCCAGAGGTTGAGCGTCGCGTAGTACATCGGCAGGTACGGGTCGTCGATCGCGGTGACCCACGTGCTGTGCTTGGGACCGAAGGAGGCCATCGCGTGCGCGAGCTCAGGGTCCCCGCGCCAGTCGTAGGGGATCCGGCACATTCCCCGCGGCAGCTCCTCGGCGGTGAACAGCCCGGCCCGGCGGTCCTGCGCGGTCACGACGAACTCGACCGTCGTGAACCAGTGGGAGTCGAGCACGACCACGGTGTCGTAGTCGAGGGTCTCGAACACGTCCTTGCGCAGCTGTTCCAGGCCTGCCACGAGCGTGGTGTCCGCGCCGTGGTTCAGCTCCCGCCGGGTCTGCTCCGGCAGCATGATCGTCGGTACATGCGCCAGCAGGCCGGCGGCCACAACCTCACCCATGCGTCACTCCTTGGCTCCGCCGGTCCACCCCGTCGGTGAGAACACGGTGTTCTTGATGTCGCAGTAGAAGTCGAAGGAGTGGAGGCCACCCTCGCGACCGATGCCCGACTGCCCGTTGCCGCCGAAAGGCGCTCCGAGGTCGCGCACGAAGAAGCAGTTGACCCAGACCGTCCCGGCGGACAGCCGTGCGCTGACCCGCTCCGCCCGATCGGGGTCACCGGTGACCATGGTCGCGGCCAGCCCGAAGCGGGTGTCGTTGGCCATGGCGACGGCCTGGTCCTCGCCCTGGAAGGTCTGGACGGTCAGGACCGGGCCGAAGACCTCCTCGGTGACGATCTCCGAACCGGGCTCGGTCGCGACGAGGACCGTCGGGCGGTAGTACAGCCCGCCCAGCTCGTCGTTGGGCCCGCCGCCGAGGACCGGGCGAGCACCGTCGGCGATCGCCCGCTGGACGAACCCGTCCACCCGCTCGAAGTGCGGGCGGCTGACGAGGCAGGAGATCGCGGTGGCCTCGTCCCGCGGGTCGCCCTGGACCACGTGGGAGGCGCGCTCGAGGACGGCCTCCAGGAAGCGGTCCGCGATCGCGTCCTCCACGAGGATGCGAAACGCCCCGAGGCAGACCTGGCCGGCGTTGTCGAACTGCTCCACGGCGAGGCTCACCGCGAGGTCGAAGTCCGCGTCGGCGAAGACCAGCAGCGGGGACTTGCCACCGAGCTCGAAGGACAGCGGGACGATGTTCGGAGCCGCCGCCGCCGCGATCTTCCCGGCGGTGGGGACCGACCCGGTGAAGGACAGCCGCCGGATCCCCGGGTGGGCGCTGAGCGCGGCGCCCGCCTGGGGTCCCAGCCCCTGGACGACGTTGAACACGCCGGGGGGCAGCCCCGCCTCGGCGGTGATGTCGGCCAGCAGCGAGGCCGTGAGCGGCGCCCACTCCGGGGGCTTCGCGACCACGGTGTTGCCGGCGGCGAGCGCGGGCCCGATCCGCCAGGTCGCCAGCATGAGCGGTGCGTTCCACGGCGTGATGACCGCGGTGACCCCGGCGGGGTCCCAGGTGATGCGCTCCCGGTGTCCCCGGATCTCCCGGTCGGGGTGCGAGAGCTCGCGGAGCAGGTCGGCGAAGTAGCGGAAGTTCATGCCGACCCGCGGCATGACGCTGCGCCGGTGGGAGCGCAGGAGGGAGCCGTTGTCGCGCGTCTCGACGACGGCGAGCTCCTCGGCCCGCTTGTCGATGCCGTCCGCGACGCGGTTGAGCAGGTCGGCGCGTTCGTCTCGCGGCATCGCGGCCCAGGCGGGGAACGCCCGCTGCGCCGAGGTGACCGCGGCGTCGACCTCGGCGGCCCCGGCCGACGCGATCTCGGCCAGCGGCTGCTCGTCGATCGGGGAGACGTCGGTGAAGGTCGTGGCGGAGGCGACGCGCTGCCCGCCGATCCAGTGCCGCGTGTCGACGGCCACGCCCTCGACGCTGACCTGGTCAGGCATGCTGCACCTCGGGCTGGTCGGCGAGGTTGTCGTGCAGCACCCGCCCGCCGTTCCAGACGACGCCGACCTGGCGGTAGTAGCCGCCGATGATCTCCTCCGGCGCGAGCAGGTCGAGCTCCTCCGTCGGCGACGGGAACAGCGCGAAGTGGTCGACGCTCGCGCGGTACGCCGGCCCGCCCTCGGCCTCGGCCGCGCTGGTCGCGATGATCTCGTCGAGGCGGAAGCGCGAGGGGTCGTCGATCGCGCGGACGTACCGGTTGTGCGCCATCGGGTGGGCGTTGACGAAGCCGTTCTCGGGCACCTCCTCGAGCAGGGTGATCTGCGCCTCGGCGAGCCGGCGGTCGGAGGCGGCGAGCGAGGCGCCGAAGCGGCTCCCGGGGGCCACGCGCGGCGCCGGGCCGTAGGGATGGGGGCGCGTCAGGTGGATCGCGCCGAGCTTCTTGGGGTAGCCCTGGTGCAGCCCGCGGGCGATCGCGAAGTCGGTGTCGACCCAGATGTAGACGCAGCGGCTGTACGTCTGCCCGCCGAAACGGCAGCGCACCACGACGAAGGCCTCCTTGTACTGCCCCAGCACGGGGTCGAGGAGCTGTGCCCGGTCGCTCCCGCAGGACTGCCAGTCGGCCCAGATGAACGCGACGGCGCCGGGGTCCTCGTCGGCCAGCTCGAGGGGGTGGGGGAGCAGCTCACGGACCCGTTCGGGGTCGACCCGGTACTCCACGGTCAGCAGGTCACCGGAGTAGAACCACGGCGGGTCGGGCAGCAACGCCGCCCGGCCGGAGGCCGTACGCGGGCCGAAGAAGCCTTGGGACACCACACACCCCCAAATCGTTTGGGACCAAACGTAGCCTAGGGGGACGCGCTCCGGGGGGTCAAGCCTCCACCGGCCGGCGGGCTCGGCGCCGGGGGTCAGCCGGCGAGCGATCAGGTCGGGGGTCGGCGGCGGGCGGCGTCGACGAGGGCGGCCAGGACGGCGCGCTGCGCCGGGTCCCGCTCCCACGAGTCCTCCGGATGCCACTGCACGCCGAGGAACCAGCCCCGCGCGGCGTCGAGCTCCGCCGCCTCGAGCGTCCCGTCCTCGGCCCGCCCGCTGGCCCGAAGCCCGGTGCCCAGCGCGGTGACCCGCTGGTGGTGGTAGCAGGAGGCGGTCACGCTCGGTCCCACCACCGCGTGCAGCAGGGAGCCCGGCTCGGTGGTCACCTCGTGGACGACGTGGCGGTGGGGCGAGGCCATGTCCTGGTCCAGCTCGCCGCCCAGCGCGACGTTGACGACGTGCAGGCCTCGGCACACCGCGAGGAGCGGGATCCCGGCCTCCAGCGCCCAGGAGGCCACGGCGAGGTCGAAGGCGTCCTGCTCGTCGTCGACGTCATAGACCGCGTCCGAGGCGACGTCCTGGCCGTAGCGACGCGGGTGGAGGTCCCCGCCGCCGGGCAGCAGCACCGCGTCGGCGAAGCCGAGCCGCTCGGCCACCTCCCCCGCGGACACCGAGCCCCGGGGCGCCGAGGGCTGGACCGTGAGCGGCTCCCCGCCCGCCGCGAGGACGGCCTCCGAAAGCGCCCGGGCGGTCACCAGCGCCCGGTAGCGCAGCGCGGACGCCGAGGCGGAGAAGCGGCCGGGGATGACGACCAGCGGGCGAGGCGAGGCCCTCATGCGAACGCCTCCCCGCGCCGTACGACCTCGCGGCAGAAGGCGCCCACGCCGTCCGGGTCGTCGATGAACTGCGACGGCTTGATGCAGAACGTGGTGTACCCCTGCGCCTGCTGGGCGGGGATCCCGGCCAGCGCCTCACCGAGGTCGGCGCAGCTCGTCGCGTCGGGGAAGCCTGCCCGCGTCCCGCCGATGAGCTCCAGGGACGCCGGGTCACGGCCGGCGGCGGCCAGGGCGGCGCGCAGCGTCGCCATCTCCTCGTTGGTACGGACGCCGAGCGGGTTGAACCCGTGCCCGTAGCGGACCACGCGGTCGATCACCTTCGGCGTCATCGAGGCGCCGCCGAGCCACAGCTGCGGGCCGGTCTCGGAGTACGCCCCTGGCTCGAGGTAGACGTCGTGGAAGCGGTAGTGCTCGCCCTCGTAGGAGAACGGCGAGGCCCCCCAGGCGAGCCGCCAGACCTCGAGGTGCTCATCGAGCAGCCGCCCGCGCCGATGGAACGGTACGCCGAGTGCGACGTACTCCTCCTCGTGCCAGCTCACCGTGGGCAGCACGACGAGCCGCCCCCCGGAGAGCAGGTCGAGGCTGCCGAGCTCGCGGGCGAGCAGCAGGGGGTGGCGCAGCGGCGCGATGACCGCGCCGGCGACCAGCCGGACCGTCGTGGTCACCGCCGCGATCGCCGACAGCAGCACGAGCGAGCTCGGCCACGGTGTCGCGGGGTCCTGGTTGCCCGGCAGGGCGTACTCGCGCGGGTTGGCCATCACCCCGTTCGCGCCCGCGCCCGGCCCCAGCACGATGTGCTCGGAGATCATCACCGAGTCGAAGCCGGCGTCCTCGGCCTCGCGGGCCCAACGGATGAGGACCGGGAGGTCGCGACCCGACGTCATCGTCCAGTTCTCGCTCAGGATCAGCGTGAAGCGCGGTGCCACGGTCCTCCAATCGTTCGGCTCCGAACTATAGCCGGGCAGGCTGGTCGGGCACCCGGTCACGATCCGGCCATTTTTTCTGCTCCGAAGGGGGTGACGAGAGGCGTTCCACTCGCTACTCTGCTCGAAATCGTTCGGGTTCGAACGAATCAGGGCACGTGGACGAGGAGGTCCAGGGGTGTCAAGCACGGACGTCGGAGAGCAGTACCAGCGCCTCGGCGGCGCCAAGAAGCTGACCCTGGTGGACGCGATCGCGCAGTCGGTCGGGTTCATGGGTCCCGTCTTCTCGATCGCCTTCCTGGTGCCGCTCGTCATGGGACTCACCAGCGCCACGGGCAAGGGCGCCGGCATCGCCGCCCCGCTCGCGGTCATCGTGGCCGCGATCGGCCTGCTGGGACTGAGCTGGATCGTGGCGGAGTACGCGCGCCGCATCCAGGCAGCCGGCTCGCTCTACGACTACGTCACCGACGGCCTGGGGACCCGCATGGGCGCCTCGGCCGGCTTCCTCTACTACATCGGCATCATGGCGCTCGGCGCCGGGCTGCTCGTCATGCTGGGCGGCACCATCTCCGACACCCTCGAGGGCGAGTTCGGGCACCCGTTGCTCCCCAAGACCGGCTGGGACATCCTGCTGCTCGCCCTGATCACGTTCATCCTTTACTACGGCGTCGCCCTGTCGACCCGGGCTCAGCTGGTGCTCGCGATGTTCTCGATCACCGTCGTGCTGATCTTCTTCCTGTACGTCATCGCGAAGGTCGGCAGCCACAACAACGTGGCCAAGACGCTGAACCCGAACAACGCCCCCGGCCACTGGAGCGGCGTGCTCTTCGGCGTGCTGTACGGCGTGCTGCTGTTCACCGGCTTCGAGACCGCGGCCAACCTGGGCGAAGAGACCGCGCACCCCAAGCGCGACATCCCGCGCGCGGTGCTCATCGCCGTCGTGGCCATCGCCGGCTTCTACCTCATCGGCACCTACGCACAGGTGGCCGGCTTCCACTTCAGCCTCAACGAGGTGGGCAAGAACGTCGGCGCCCCCCTGTTCGGGCTGGCCTCGCCCACGGCGGACGGCGGCTACGGCTCGGTGTTCATCCGCCGGCTCATGGAGCTCGTGGTCGTCCTCGACATGCTGGCCGTGCTCATCGGGGTGTCCGTGGCCGCCTCGCGGGGCTTCTTCGCGATGGCTCGCGACCACCGCTTCCCGAAGCAGCTGGGCAAGGTGTCCTCGCGCGGGACGCCGCTGCTCGCGAGCGTCTTCGTCCTCGTCGTCTACGCGATCGTCATCGTGCTCACCAAGCAGGCGCTCGGCCTGTTCGCCATCAAGGACCAGCCGCACTACCTCGCGATGTTCAGCTGGTTCTCCACCTTCGGCGGGCTGGCCCTCGTGGTCATCTACTTCCTCATGTCGATCGGTGCGATCCGGGGCCTTCGCGACCACCCGCGCCAGTGGGCGGTGTGGCTGGCTGTGGCGGTCGCCCTCCTCGTCACCGGCGGCGCCATCTTCGGTTCGGTGTACAAGGTGACGAAGCCGACCATCTACGCCCCCTGGGCGGTCGCCCTCATCTTCGTCATCGGGGTCGTGCTGAGCTTCGTCTTCCCCGGTCGCCAAAGCGCCGCCACTCAGTTCCGTGAGCTGGCGGAGGCCGAGCAGGGGCCGATCAAGCTGTAGCCGCTCGACGAGCAGGACCGGGGCCGCACCGATGGGTGCGGCCCCGGGTCGTTGAAGGGGACAAGGGACCAAGGTCCTGATCATGTCCGACGGCGGTCCCTGTCGGTGGCTGGCTCCCCGGAGGTCCACTGACCGCGTCGAAGCCGTGGTCGGGGGACCAACAGATGAGGAGTCCCCATGCCGTGGACCAGCGTGCCGATCGCCAGCGTGGTCAACCTGGACCACCCGGCGCACTACCTCACCTGGGGTTGGCTGTCGATCTCGGTGCCCAACCTGCTGGTGATCCTGCTCATGATCGCCGTCTTCGTCCTCGCGGTCCTGCTGCCCTTCCCGAAGGACCGGGACGGGTCATGACCGCCACCCTGCCCGCGACCGGAGCGCCAGAGACCCCAGAGGGTGGCCCCGAGTCGCGCATGTGGACCGCTCGCCTTCGCCGCGCCTGGGTGTCCAAGCTGCCGCCGGACAAGCTGCTGCCGGACCGGCAGCCGGCGTACGTCGCCTCCTGGATCTACGTGTTCGGCGTGCTGACGATCGCCGCGTTCCTCGTGGTCCTCGCCTCCGGCCTGGTCCTCGCCTTCACCGGACCGGCCTGGTATCACACCTCCTCCCTCGGGCACTTCACCAACAGCACGCACTTCTGGAGCGTCCAGCTCTTCTTCGTGTTCATGGTGATCCACCTGTGGGGCAAGTTCTGGATGGCTGCGTGGCGAGGCCGTCGCTGGCTGACCTGGCTCACCGGCGGGTTGTGCTTCCTGGCCTCGCTCGCGACGGCCTTCACCGGCTACCTCATCCAGACCAACTTCGACTCGCAGTGGATCTCCTTCGAGGCCAAGGACGGGCTCAACGCGGTGGGGATCGGGGCCTTCTTCAACGTCGCCAACCTCGGCCAGACCCTGCTCATCCACGCGTGTCTGCTGCCGCTCGTGGTCGGTGTCATCACCGTCTGGCACGTCCTGCTCGTCCGCCGTCGCGGCGTCGTGCCGCCGATGGAGGCGGTGCCGCCACACGGCGCCGTCCCGGTGGCCGTACCCGCTGCCGTGGCCACGTCGGGCGAGCCGACCGTCACGTCCGAGGAGAGTGGATCATGAGCGCGCGGAAGGCGGCCGACCCCGCGGCGGCGGAGTGGACCGGACCGTGGCGGCGCTACGACATCGTCAAGGAGGGCGTCGTCGCGATCGTCGTCGTCGCGGTGCTGACCCTGCTGCTTGCGATGCTGTTCGGCTCGCCGGACGACAAGGCGCTGACCTTCAAGGGCTGGGCGTCCAGCGCCAAGGACGACTTCTACGCCACGACGGTCTCCGAGCTCGCCGGGACGAGCGACTCCGCCGGCTACGGGCCGCCGTACAACAACGCCAGCGACGGGCTGTACGTCGGTCCGCTGCGGCCCCAGAAGTGGTTCGGCGTGACCCACCCCGTCGACCCCGCGACCGACTTCGTCATCACGCCGCTGCAGTCCCAGGAGCAGCCCGCCGCGGTCGCCGCCGCGCTCAAGACCTGGCTCGCGGCGTCCGCGGACCAGCAGACGAAGTGGGCGACCGCCCTGGACGACGCGATCGCGAAGGCGAACGGAGACCTGAGCAAGGTCGGGTCAGGCGACTTCGGGCCGGTGCCCACCCTCGCCCAGGGCCTGACCAACATGGCCGCATCCGGTGCGCTCGACGGGGTCCTGCTGTCGCAGGGCAAGTTCTACCAGACCGACTACACCAAGCAGATCCTCTTCCTGGGCGACGGTTCCTATCTCGACGACGCGGCCACCGCGGCGCACCTGCAGGGCAACACGTGGGGGATGATGAACGAGACGGGCAGCTACCCCGGCCAGGCATGGCTGTGGCTCTACTCCTTCTGGTACCAGTTGCCGAAGTTCAACTCGTCGAACCCGAACGACTACCTCACCAACAACGCCGACGCGGTGATCTTCTACATCATGGCGATCCTCTCGATCGGGTTGCTGCTGCTGCCGTTCATCCCGATCATCCGGTCGATCCCGCGTTGGATCCCGATCCACCGCCTGATCTGGCGGGACTACTACCGCAGCCAACGCACCTGACCCCACCCATGCTGTCGAATGAACGCGGCGTTCCTGCACACCTAGTGGAGGAACGCCGCGTTCATTCGGAAAG
>Ga0335071_10008650_pt1 | contig 10440 bp, 7 predicted proteins | sample Lox_Sample_15_FD_206724 | JGI IMG/M metagenome (GOLD analysis project Ga0335071, IMG submission 206724) | Soil microbial communities from Loxahatchee National Wildlife Refuge, Florida, United States - Lox_Sample_1.5 | ecosystem: Environmental > Terrestrial > Soil > Wetlands | place: USA: Florida...
CATCCGCTGGAGAAGCGCTGCCATGGTCACCGGCGTCAGATCCACGCCGAGTATGCGGGAACACTCAGAAACACTCACGATCCGTTCGGCCGGGGCAAGCGTCGGGGTCTCTTCACCGCCGATCTCTACGCTCTCGATGGTCGCACCGGCTTCTGCCATCGCGGTGCAGATGATGTTGACGGCAACGCTGACAGCACGCTTGTCGGTGCCGGTGGTATCAAGCAGGATATTCTTCGTATCCATCGTCACCCGGGTCCGTTCACCATTGATGATCGGCGGGAACGAGAGGACATGGTCGTCGTCATCCACGATGAGCGGGTAGAGCGGGAACCCTTTGACAAGTTTTGCGTAATCACGTCCCTTCGGGTGCTTCTCGAGGATCTCGTCCATCGTCATCTTTTCCGCAAAATCAAGGGGGATGAAACCCCGGCTCGGCCGGGATGCAATGTAGTGGAACGGGGGTTTGACCGTATCCATGTCGTGGATGCCGATCGCAACCTTAGACCTGCCCCTTCCCACCGCCCAGTGAAGCGACTCCTGCAGGGACATGATGCTCTGGATCGACTCATCGTCGAATGAGACCCCGCGGATCACCGCCGCCCCGAGCACGGGGCGGATGGCTGCAAGTTCGGGATCGATGGTGAATTTGATCCCGGAGGGTCTGACCGAATACGGGGGCAGACCGGTCTCGATCCCGAGGTAGCCCCGCATGGCCCGTGCCACGCCCTCGGGGCTGAAGAGGTCGGGCCGGTCCGGGAAGAACTCCACGTCCACGTGATCGTCCTCGATCCGCTCAATATCCGAGCCGATGAGGGGGACCTTCTCGATGATCGTCTTCCGGTCTGTGCGGGTGAGCCGCTCGAGGTACTTATAGGGAAGCGTGATGACTGCCATCTCAGATCCCTCCCTTTGTCTCGCGCAGCGAGGGCGTCTCCCGCAGGAACGCGACATCGCTCTTGTGCAGGAGGCGGAGATCCTTGAGGCCCAGCCTGAGCATCGCGATCCGGCTCACGCCAAGCCCCCATGCCAGGACAGGATACTTAACCCCGAGCGGAGCGGTGACTTCCTCCCTGAAGACGCCCGCACCGCCCATCTCGATCCAGCCGATCCCGTCCACATACACTTCGGCATCGAGGCTCGGCTCGGTGTAGGGATAGAACGAGGGCTTGAACCGGACACTCTCGAATCCCATCCGGTTGTAGAACTCCCGGAGGATCCCGAGAAGGTTCCCGAACGTGACGTTCTCATCCATCACGATGCCCTCGAGCTGCTCGAACTCGGCAAGATGCGTGGTGTCGATCGTCTCGCGACGGTACACCCTGCCAACGGCAAATGCCTTGACGGGCGGGTTCGGGTGTTGTGCGAGGTACTGGATGGAGAGGCTCGTCGTATGGGTGCGGAGCACGCACTGCTCGGCCTTCTCCTCCCGCCAGTTCCCGCCCCAGCCGGTCGAGGAGGTCTCTCCACCGGAGATATGCATCGCCTTCACCTTCTCGTACCCCGGCGGGAGCGGGCGGGTCTCGTTGAGATAGAAGGTGTCCTGCATCTCCCGGGCCGGGTGGTCCTGTGGCTGGAAGAGGGCGTCGAAGTTCCAGAAGGATTGCTGGACAATGTCGCCGTAGAGTTCCGTAAATCCCATCTCGAGGAGGATCTCCCGCATCTCCATGATGATCCGCTGGTAGGGATGGATCTTGCCGGGATACGCCTTCTTCGGGAGCTTCGTGACATCGTACTTCCGGAGGTTCGCGGTCTTCCACGAACCGGAGAGGATCTGTTCCCGGGTCAGAGTGCCAGTTTCCTCCCTGAGGTCGAGCCCCTTCTTTGCGAGCGTGATGCCTTCCGACGTGATGGCAATGACACACCGGACGGTCTCGGACTCCTCTAGGATCCCGCGCCTGATAAGCTCTTTTGTCTTCGGGTCGGCAGCGGCCGGGTTCCTGAGGGCGGCCTCGTCCACATCGGTGGACACACCCTGTATTTTTGTGACGGTGGTTCCCTCAACCTTCACGAGCCCCTTCTTCCGGAGCTGGCCAAAGCCGATCTTAAATGCCTCGTGCTTCTGGAGATCGGCAAGCATAGTCCCGGGGAGGATGAACCGGAGGAGCTGGGTCTCGGGGAGTCCGTCGTTGAGATACACCGTTCCCTCGTCCGTGTATACGAACTCCTTTGAAACGATCCGTTCGACCGTTGCAAGCCCCTTGTCCTCTGCAAGGTGCGACCATTGCACCACCGCTTCCGGAGATGCACCCAGCAGGTCGGCCAGGTGGGTAGCATCCGCCTTCTCTTCTTTCACGAGCACTGCGAGCAACCGTTTCTCGTTCTGGGTTAATTCTGCCATCTTCACACCGTGATTTTTTCTGCTGCTGCATCCATCTTTTCGCGGAAATCTTTCAGGAACTCGACTACCCGTTCCGCAGTATCCTTCTTGCACTGGCCGCAGGTCACTTCACCGGCCAGGCATTTCCGCCTGATCTCCGCGAGCTCCGTGTCGTCCGTCACCATGTGGAAGAGATTGAGAAGGTAGAGCGAGCACCTGTCCGGCTCGCCGCCGAGGCGTTTCTGCTCCTCAAGGGTCATCCTCCCGCCGGTGATCCCGCTCATCACTTTCTTCCGGACTACCGCCTCGGTTTCGTAGAAGGAGATGATGCTCTCCGGAATACTGCTCGACATCTTGCCGCCGGTCAGGCCGGGCATGAATATATGATACGTGGATGAAGGCGTGAAAAAGGCATAGCCTCCGCATACCCGCTCGATCTCCCTGACTTTCGTTTTCACGTCGGTACATCCTGCCCCCTTGATATCGACGTGCCCCTCGTATTTCTTCGCATGCGGGAAGGCCTTCTTCACCGCTTCGAGCGCTGCCTCGGGAGCGTTCTTGGACCGGACACTGATGTACCCGTCCCGTTCCTCAACCGTGAACATCCGCATCTTGTGGGCCACCCCGCGGGTGAGCCGGATGTGGGGGTCCTGGTCCACGCCGACCGGTACCAGCGTGGGCGCCGGTTCCCGGTCGATCTGCGGGTAGAGAATATCGGCGACCTGCGTGATCACGCTTTCAGCGTGGGCAAGATCCGTCTCGGGGCCGAAACCGTAGATTGCAGAAAGTTCCGAGAAGTTCACTTTCGTCGCCGCCTCGAAGGCGAGGTCTTTGAGCCGGCCATTCCGGCTCTGGAAGTAGGTCTGTCCCTCAAACCCGAGCGCATAGAGACAGGCGAGGTACTCCTTCCCGAACTCATTGCACTTCTCCCACGTAAGGCCCCGGACCGCGTGGGCCTCCCGGTCGGCAATGGTGATATAGCCGTTGCCGCCCTGCTGCACGTGCCAGACCACCTCCTTCATCACCATAAGATGGCCGAGGTGCGGATGGCCGCTCGGCATGAATCCTGTCAGGATATGGAACGGCGACTTTGTCTTTATTGCGTGGGCTATCTGGCCGTAATCGCGGTGGCCGATCACGATGCCACGCCGCATAAAGTATGGGACTTCCGGAAGTTCCGGTATTACCGGGGCGATCGCGTCGATCCCAAACTCGGCAAATGTCTTCCCGATATCGAGGGATGGCGTGCTTGACCAGGGGTTGATCTGCGGTTCCTGCATAATAACTCACAAATTCTGTTCACAACTTGATCCGTGCGAATTCCACGAACTGGATTCCGGTTGAGTGTACGGCGCCAAACAACATCTTCTTTTTGACACTGTGCGCCATACGCACGGAGCGTGAGATGAGGCTCATAGGAAGAGTTCCTTCTTTCTCGACAGCGTGGACGAGCAGGTCGGAATGGACGTTCGTACCGCTGTAGACCCGGAAATGATGCCCGAACTTGTAACCGGTCCTCGGGGTGAACTTGTGGTCGCGGAGTTCCGTGTAGACCGCGTGCTTCCCGGTAAGTTCCCGGTCCGTCTCGCTTGCAAGCGCAAGGAAGGTCTCAGGGCTGACCTCCTGAGTTCCTTTCTTTAGAACGATGTGTTCCCTCCCCATAAGATAAAGGAGCTCGACCGGGGCAAGCATCAGACGTTCGGGATCGAGCCGTTTCCCATAGCCGGCCTGTTCGAGGTCTGAGTGGGCCGTCACTCTGACCATTGCGGACTTACCGGTCAGCATCGCGTCATGGCAGGATATCGCCGGCAGCTCGTTGCAGGCATCTGCCAGTTTCTGGAGCTTGATCTCATAGTAGGTGAGCTCTTCTTCGTCGTCGACGACGGCGAGGACATACTGCTTCCTCATGTTCCGGGAGGCGACGACCTCCTCGATCAGTTTGCCGAAATGAATGGGATCACGTTCGGAGAGGACCCGCACGAGATACAGCGACTCCCCGGTACCGGGTTTCTCGCCCCTCCGGAATACCCGGAAATCATGCGGCCCGGTCTGGACCACGTAGCCCCTTTCCCTCAGGTCGCGGTACACTAGGAAACTCCGCATGAAATTCCGCTGGTCGGCAAACTCGGCAAAGAGTGCGTCGAAACTGTATCCGTCCACCTCGATCTTCTGGCGGTGGAGGAGGTAAAGCGCTTCCTGCGGGGAGAATTTAAGACCGTCTGCTTCCGGCCGGCCGTACCCGCTCTGCTCATAGAGCGTCCGCCCGTCCTTTCCCACACGGATAACCTTACCGTCAAATGCTGCTTTCACTGCCTGATCTATTGTTTCCCGAGGGTTATAAGGGCGCGGGAGGATAAGGGCGCGAGCTGTTTTGCGCGGCTGAGTTTTTCTTAGCGAAATCCTTATGTATTACAATATTCCCGGACAATGGCATTAAATGGGGTCGAATCGAATCTGTATAGTCAGATTGTATCTCATAAGTATGCTTATTTGCACGTCCCCGAGGATGAACCTCATTCCGGGAATATTTGGGTAATACTAAAAAGATACATCGATCACCCACACCGGAATCATTTAAGAGGCCAATACAAGCGGCGGAAAAATGATGGTGCATCAGTTCAGCGACCCCGGATGCCGACGAAAGGACATACTCAACCTCACGGGTTTTCTCCCGCGTTCCGAGGTGAACGGTCCCGGCAGCCGGGCAGTCGTCTGGGTGCAGGGTTGCCCGATCCGGTGCAGGGGATGCTTCAACGAAGCCAGCTGGCCCTTTTCTCCCGCGAACCTCATCACGGTCGACGAACTTGCATCCCGGATAATCTCGCTACCGGATATTGACGGGGTTACGTTTTCCGGTGGTGAACCCTTCGCACAGTCAGGTCCCCTTGCCCTTCTTGGAGACCGGATAAAAAAATCTGGCCTCACGCTGGTAACCTATACCGGATTCATGCCTGATCAACTCGCGAGGAAACTCTGCCCTTCACATGCTCATCTTCTCGCCATCACCGACCTTCTCATTGCCGGACCCTACAGGGAAGATCTTGCGTGCAGGGACAAGTACCGGGGATCTTCAAACCAGCTGGTTATCCCGATAAGCGGACGGATCCTGCCGGATCCCGTAAGTCAGGGAGGGTGTGAGGGGAGAATAGAATTTTCGATCACGGCAGATGGCAGCATCACAACGAGCGGGTTTCCGGAAAAGCCGCTTGTTGAGCAGCTTGCACACCGCTGCAGGGGAGCGTGAGGCCAAGGCATGTCACATTTCAGCCGCATCAGGACCAAATTCCGCCACCGTCAGGCCCTGGTAGAGTGCCTGACAGGTCTCGGTTACAGCGTGGAAACGGATACCACGGTCAAAGGATATCACGGTCAGCATGATGTTGAGATCGCTGCCCGCAAGACTGGGGAATACGGTATCGGATTTGTAAAAAATCCTGATGGTACGTACGACATGGTTGCTGACCTGTGGGGTACCGGCAGCAGGACCCAGGTTAAAATGGCAGAGGAACTGGATGCACAGTCAGGAGTAATCCAGAAGGCATATGCAAAAAAGATGGTGCTCGACCAGGCAAGAGCTGACGGGTTCGACGTGGTCTCGCAGGTCGAGGAGAAAGACGGGACGCTGCGGATCGTTGTCAGGAGGTGGCAGTAGTTGGTGCAGCAGGAACCCGATTTTTCACGGAGGCTGAACATCTCGCTCCGGGCGCGGGTAACCCTTATCGTTGTGATCACTCCGGAAGAAGAGCGGGTAGTCGCCCGTATACGGGAAGTCTGCGAGACATGGGATCCTCCCCGCCAGTGCATTTCCTGGGACAGCGTGGACGGTTTTGCCGTTATCACCGGCGGCAGGAACTTCCTTGCCCAGTCCCGCGACCCGCTGGCAGCACTCGAGGATGTGGGGAAGACTGATGAGAATGCCGTAATAATTCTCAAGGATTTCCACGAGTACTGGAATACGCCGCAGGTGAAGAGAAGGATCCGGAACTTCTCGCAGCAGTTCCGGTACAACCGGCGCACGATCGTGATCGTGACACCGTCCCACCGGGTACCGGATGAGATCCGGGACGAAGCGGTAACCATCCATTTCCCGCCGCCCGGAGCAACCGAACTCTCGACAGATCTCGATCTGCTGCTTTCAACGAGCGGCATCAGCAGCACCCTCTCGCAGGGCGGCCGGGAGAAACTGATCCAGGCTGCCCTCGGCATGACCCTCAACCAGGCGCGCCGTGCCTTCTCCAAGATAATTGTCACCAGCGGTACGATCGGTGATAAAGATATCGATGCGATCATCGCCGACAAAAAAGATATCCTGAGTTCTTCTGACGCACTTGAGTTCTACAGTTACACTGAAGCTCCGGAGAATGTCGGGGGCCTCCTCATCCTCAAGGACTGGCTGCGCCTGCGCGAGCGGGCATTCACGCAGGACGCCCGGGAGTACGGCCTGCCTGCCCCGAAAGGGATCGCCCTGATCGGAATCCCGGGAACAGGCAAGAGCCTCACTGCAAAGATGATTGCCGATCTCTGGCACCTGCCCCTGCTCAGGCTGGACGTGGGTGCCCTCTTCGGCAGCCTTGTCGGGGAGTCCGAGGAGAGGACGCGGAGGGCGCTTGCCCTCGCGGAGGCAATCTCCCCCTGTATCCTCTGGGTGGACGAGATCGAGAAGGCATTTGCCTTCGGCAGCGGGGACGCAGGCACAAGCCAGCGGGTCTTTGCCCACCTCCTGACCTGGATGCAGGACAAGACTGCCCCATGCTTCGTGGTTGCCACGGCAAACAACATTGCCGCTCTCCCGCCGGAACTGCTTCGTAAAGGACGGTTCGATGAGATCTTCTTCCTGGACCTCCCGACCTATGAGGAGCGCAGGGAGATCTTCTCTGTTCACCTCAGGAAACGCCGGTGCATAACCGCCGAGTTTGATCTCGGCCTGCTTGCAACTGAGAGTGACGGATATGTGGGAGCAGAGATAGAACAGACCATCATCGATGCAATGTATCGTGCCTTCAACGAGGACATGCGCAAAGTAACAACGGAAGACATCCTCCTCTGCATGAAGACACAGGTCCCCCTCTCGGTTTCCCAGAGGGAAACCGTCGCCACACTCCGCGCATGGCTTGCTGAGGGAAGGGCCCAGTCCGCATCCCGTCCGCCCGTTTCAGTTCAACCGGAAGGAAGAGCGATCGCGCTGGAAGCTTTTGCCCCCCGGCAGCCGTGAGAGCAATGCAACTCCCGATCCTTCTCCCGTTCATCGGCCCACTGCTGGCCCGGCACAGGGTGAGTAAGATGGCGCGTGCGGCCCGTAAAGGGGATACGGCTGCTGTCCGTGAGCTCTGCTCTCTCCTTGTGGTTTCTGATGACTGTGTAATACAGGAAACAGCCGGGTCCGCACTGCGTGATCTTACCTCACAGGAGACGGTTAACACGTTCTGCGGTATGGTGACGGGGGCCGGGGACCTGCATCCCCGGCTCGTGGAGATCGCACTGCACCGGAAATATGCGCCGTCAGATCTCCCGGCACGGGCACTGTTTTACGCAGCAACCGGGCAGAAAGACTGCCTCGCCGCCATAGACAGCGGATCACGGCACCCGCTTCTCTCAGAGGCGTACCGTGAGGCAGACCTGCCTACCCGGAAACGTATCCTGATGGCAGCAGCGGAAGCCGAAGGCATGGTCACTATCTTTGCCCAGATTCTTCTTGGAGACCCCGCAACCGGAGATCCGGCTGTATGGTCGGGAACCGAATGGGAGACAGTCATCACCGGGCTTATAGAGGAACGTGACTGGGATGCGCTCTGGCCGCTGATCTTTTCCGCTCCTCCGCCGCTCGCAGTGCGATCATTGCATGCCCTGAATGCTGGGGCATGGAAACCTCCGGCTGAGGACCGACATCTCTTCAACGATTTGATCGCAGCACTTCCTGCATCCTGGGACTATCTCTTCACGAAAGATCCGACCGACCTCGTAATTGCGTGCCCGGACAGCCAGTGCCTGAAACTGGTCTTCTCCCGGGACGGCTCGCTGCTTGCAGCCGCTCACTGCGACGGAACAATCTCGGTCTGGCAGCGTGCATCGGGCCGACTTATTTCCCGCTGGTCCGAAGGGAGCGGTCTTGCGGGAACGCAGATCGTCCTCCCGGATACCGGCAGCCTCGTTTCTCTCAGTAATGAAGGAGTTCTCCAGTGTCGTCATATCCCGGAAGGTTCCGTTCGCTGGTCATACGATGATCCCCATCACCGGATAACAATAATGCATCTTTCCACGAACGGAGAGTACCTGCTTACCGGTGATACCGGGGGATGTGTATCTCTCCTTGACTGGAGCACGGGAAGCGAAACGGGCGGGTTCACCGTATGCTTGTCACCGGTCACGGCACTTGCAGATACACCAGATGGGGGTTTTATTGCTTCCGGCCACAAGGATGGGAGAATCCACTATTGGAACCGGAGGACTGGCGTACACCAGAGCTGCCCTTCCTACGGCGGTGACCCGGTTCGTACCCTCGCTTTCAGCGATGACGGAACCCTCCTTACTGCATTATTCGAAGATGCGCAGCCTGCTGTCTGGAATCTGACGTCGGGTGAACTGGTGCATTCCTGCACCGGATTTTCTGCCCCCCTAGGGGATCACGCGGCCAGTACTGCCGCCCGTATCAGTCTGCTCTCCGAGGCCGGCAATATGCTCAGGCTCTGGCGATGGGCTGACATTGCCCCCTGCACCAGTATCCCGTTCTACAGCCGTCATCCCTGTTGTTGCACAATCACGGCAGAAGGCACCCTGTGCGTGGCCGGATGTGACGATGGGACGATCAGGATCTTCACATCACCGGAAGGAAAACTGATCCGGGATTTCCGTGGCCATTCCCGACCAGTATCAGCGTGTGCCATATCCCCGGACGGTTCCCAGTTTGCAACGGCTTCCTGGGACGGGACGGTGACACTCCGTGACCTCCCGTCAGGAGAGATCCGAAGGACCCTCCAGAGACAGGTGGGTCCCGTGACTGCGTTTGGCATATCACTCGAAGGGACGTTACTGATCGCGGCTACTGCGGACGGAATAGCACGGCTGTACTCCCGCGATGGGGGAACGCTCCTCCGCTCGATTGACCTGTATACGCCATCAGCAAAGGCCATTGCGGTCAGTCCTGACGGGAAATACCTCGCCTGTGCAGGAAGCGATGCCACGCTCCGGCTCTGGAACCTCCTGACCGGAAGCCTGGTGGCAGGCCAGGAGCATCTGGGGACAACCCTGCGGTCGCTCACATACTCGGTTGACGGAGATCTGCTGATATCCGGCGGATGGGACGGAGTGGTGAGGTACTGGCGGGTACCGGATCTGTACCCCGTGGGCACGGGAAAAGGACATTCCAGCATAGTAAACTGCTGCGCCGTAACGCCGGACGGATCACAGCTGGTCACCGGCAGTAATGATATGTCCATCCGGATCTGGAATCGGGCAGCAGGAAGGGCATCTGCAGTGATCCGGGATGCAAAAACCGAAGTAAGTGCCTGTGCGATCCTACCGGACGGATCGCTTTTTGCCGCAGGGAGCGCGGACGGAATGATTCGCCTGTACAGCCTGCCTTATGGAAAACCGGAGGGTATAATCCAGACAGTTCCCGGCAAAATCACTGCCATTGTGCCCCTGCCTGGCGGCGAGCTCTGCATTGCCGGCTATGACAGCGGATCCCTTGTAATATGTTCCATTAAGGAGCGCCGGTTCATCAGAAGTCTCCCGGTCCATGCAGATGCTATAAGCGGTGCTGCTCTGGTATCCGGGGGAGAGTTCGTAGCTACAGGCGGGATGGACGGGATGGTCCGGGTCACCCGCCTTCCCTGGACAAAAAACCTCGTGCATGCAAGCCTCGAAGACCTGTCATGGGTGTACGGGGAAACAGAAGGAAACGGTAGTGCCATGAGATCCCCGTGGATGTTCCTCTACCGGATGCTCGCGGGCAGGTTCCGTGGAGAGATCGGGATCTGCACTCCATCCCACGAGGCAGGACAGTTCGATATTCAGATTGCGGGGTGAAGACAGTGGACACAACCGGTAAACATACAGATTTTCGCCCACACATCGGAGTGGATTTTGGCAATGATACACTTGTCATCTCGGTGGGCGAGGAGGGT
>Ga0335071_10008651_pt1 | contig 10440 bp, 10 predicted proteins | sample Lox_Sample_15_FD_206724 | JGI IMG/M metagenome (GOLD analysis project Ga0335071, IMG submission 206724) | Soil microbial communities from Loxahatchee National Wildlife Refuge, Florida, United States - Lox_Sample_1.5 | ecosystem: Environmental > Terrestrial > Soil > Wetlands | place: USA...
GGGCTCCCAGAGCCGCATAACGGACCCTCACCCGCGCGCGGCTAGAGCCGCGCTTGCCCTCTCCCGGTAAGCGGGAGAGGGACCTTAGAAAAAACTCGCCAATTGCGCACAGAGTTGCATTCTCCCAGGCCTCTGCGGAAAGTTGTGCGCAGAGGAAAGCAGATGCCACTGACGCTGGATGGACTGGTTGTAATTGATCTGACACAAAACGTCGCGGGGCCTTATTGCGCCCAACTATTAGGGGATTTTGGCGCGGACGTAATCAAAATCGAGCGTCCGGGCAAGGGCGACGACGTGCGCGGATTCGCACCTCAATGGAACGGTGAGGCCGCGGCGTATCTCGCTTACAATCGGAACAAGCGGAGCGTGTGCGTCGATCTCGATAATCCACGCGGGATAGAGATCGTGCGGCGGCTGACGAATAAGGCCGACATCTTTATCCATGCGATGAAGCCCGGGAGCGCTGAATCGCGCGGGATGGGCTACGACGAGCTCTCGGCCGACAATACGAAGTTGATCTACGGATCGATCAGCGGCTTTGGCGACGAGGGACCGCTGCGGAGCCTGCCGGGCTACGATCCGCTCGGGCAGGCCTATTCGGGAATTATCAGCATGAATGGCCATCCGGGATCGGCACCGGCGCGGGTGGTCGTGCCGATTATCGACATGGGATCGGGCTTGTGGCTCTTCACGGGAATCCTCGCAGCGATAATCGATCGGGCAAAGACGGGCAAGGGATCGCGGGTGAAGACGAGCCTGCTCGAGACGGGCGTGACCTGGACGACGCTCGCGATGGCCGGTTATCAGGCGAATGGAATCGTGCCGGGCCCGGCGGGATCCACCTCCCCTGCCGCAGCTCCCTACGAGGCTTTCCAGACATCGGACGGATGGATTCAGATTGCGGCGGGCAATGATCGGCTGTTCGCAAAATTGTGCGAAGTGTTGAAGTGCCCGGAAGTGGCGCAGGACGAACGCTTTATCAAGAACGCGGATCGCGTCGCGCGGCGGCTCGAATTGCACGAAACGCTCGAATTCAAGACGCGACGCCATACGGCAACAGAGCTAATGGCGCTATTGCGTGAGGCGGGAGTGCCGGCCAGCCCGATCAATACGATCGACCGAGTCTTTTCCGACGAGCAGGTCAACGCGCTCGGGATGCTACCCAAGGTCGACGAAGGCTTCCGGATTCCGGAGATGCGCTTCACCGACATGCCGATACGAATCAACGGTGAACGGTCGAGCCGTCGGCTGATGCCGCCGCGCCTGGGAGAGCATACGGATGAGGTGCTGCGCGCCGCGGGCTACTCTGACGGGGAGATCGCATCGCTACGGGCGGAGAAGGTAATCGGGTAGTTCGAGCGCAGCCCTGCGCGATTGCAGAAACCGGTACCGGCATCACGAGCGTCGAACGCTCGCGATGCTGTCCGAGATTCTTCGCTGCGGTCGTATTCACTCCCTACGCTCAGAATGACAGAACGGGACACTCACCCTTACTCTCTCCCGTCGGGTAGAGGGATCTGAAGAGGCGACTCCCTTTTTGTCGCAAAGTGGCTAGAGACAGAGGAGTTAGCGGCCGGTAATCGGATGTTCGGGTTCGCCGATGCATAGGGCGCATCGGCAGAGATCGCGTAGCTGGGTCGTCGTGTAGAGCGTTTCGTGGCCGTCGATCCATTCGGCGTAGACGGCAGTATCGCCCATCCGGGAGAACAGATTGAGGCGCTGGCTGGCGGCAGGAATTTCGCCGTCGATGCGCCCGTTGCATACGTTGCATGGGCAGAAGCGGCGCAGATTTTCGAGCGGGAAGATGCTGTCGTGGCCATCGGCCCACTGCACGCCGATAGCATAGCGCCCTACTTCGTTGAGACCGCGAATCTTCGGAACCTTCGTAGCTTCAGGTATCTTTGACTTGGCCGTCGCCATTGATGCACTCTTAACGGCGAACTATATCATCGGTCGGTGGGTCGGGACGAGCCAAGGAAGTCGTTTCGGAATCGAGCGAATGAATTGGAGCTGGCGGCATTTCGCGTGGATACCATATGGCGCTAAAGCGCAATCCGCTAGATTCTTCGCTACGCTCAGAATGACTTGGTGAGGCTTAAGGTGAGCCCGAAGCGCGGGCTTAAACCGGCGCGCCGATTTGATTCAAATTTATCGCGGAGGCTTTGAGATGGACGAGAATGCAAAGAAAAAGGGCTTGCGGATGATCCCGTACGGCCTACAGGTGCTGGGTGCCAAGCACGGGGACAAGTCGACGGTGGCGAGCGTTAACTGGACGACGCAAGTCAGCTTCGCGCCGCCGCTCGTGGTAGTCGGCGTAAAGGCTGATTCGACCGCGCATGAGCTGGTGAAACAGTCGAAAAAGTTCACCCTCTCCTTCCTTGGCACAGGCCAGAAGGATCTGGGTTTCGCGTTCTTCAAGCACGTTGAGCCGAAAGACGGCAAGTACGGCAACTACGCGTATCGCGACGGCAACAACGGATGCCCAATTATCGTGGATGCGCCTGCGGCCGGCGAGTTCAAGGTGGTCGAGTTTATCGAGCGTGGCGACCACAGTATTGTGGTCGGCGAACTCACCGATGCGCATCTGAGCCGTGAGAGCGATCCGCTCACGCTGAAGGAATGCGGCGTTAACTACGGCGGTTGATTAGACCTATTCTCATCCCCTCCCCTAACGGGGAGGGGTTTTTATTTCCGGACTGGCTTTGATACCTGACTCTTTTTCCTCTCCATACGCATTTGTTGGGTTTGGCCTCGCAGCGTTGGCGTCGACGCTGATCGTGGCGATCGGCTTGGGTCTCGAATACGGACCCTTCCAAGAACGTGCGAAGAAAGCCGGCCGCCTCTTGATGGTAGGTGGCGCCGTACTGGAAGCACTCTTTGGGCTGAGCGCCTTCGTATCCGCCAATGCTCGCGATGCGGCGAATCAATCGCAGATAGCGCAGATTCAGAAAGAGACTGCTGAGGCACGGTTGCAGACGGCCGAAGCGCAACGGGACGCCGCGAGCGCATCCGCACGGGCGAAGGAGGCCGAGGCTCGCGCAGCCGAAGCCAATGCGCGAACCGCCGACGCGAATCAGCGTACTGCGGCGGCCCAGATCGAAGTAGCGAAGGCCCAAACGGAAGCAGCCAAAGCCAAGGCTCAAGTCAAAGACGCCGAAGCACGCGCCTCGGAGGCCAAACTCGCGCTCGAACCTTACAAGGATAGACGTATCCTGACACCGGAAGTCCAGAAGGCGATTCAGGCTGCGGTCAAGCCATACCCGAAGGTGCCCTATGCCTTCGCGGTGGCTCCGGGCGCTGAGCCGCTAAGCCTGATGGATCAAATCGCGATCACGCTCTCAAATACAGACTGGCTGAGACGCCCGTATCCGGCAAAGCCCGGAACAGAATTGAAGCTGCTGGGCCTACCGACAATCCGTCTTATGCCGGGAATGTCAGGGTTGAGAATCGAAATTCCCAGCGCGCACAAGGACGATTGGGGACCAGCCGCGGTCGCGCTGCTTAGCGCCTTGGGAAAGGATCCGCGCCTGAATGCGACGGGGCGAATAGCACCTCCGGCATCGGGTGGCGCGCCCAACGCTATCGCGATTATGGTCGGTACGAACGCGGACGAGACCAACGACTAGGCCCTCACCCTTGTCGTGACGATGTGATTCTGCGTTAGATCGGCGCCAGATTGAGCCTCAGGACAAAGAGACAAGGAGCAGACGATGCCGAACAAGCGAGTCGTAGTTCTGCCGGGTGATGATACGGCACCCGATACCGTCGCAGCCGCGATGGAGGTGATGCGCGCGCTGAAGGTCGCGATCGACTTCGTCGAGTTTCCACCGGGCGAGGAATGGATCAGAGGCGAGACCAGCAAGGCAGCGCAGGCGGCGATCGATAATTCGGATTCGACGCTCTTCGGCTCCACCAGCGGCAAGACCAACGCGATTCTCTATCTGCGATGGGGCAAGCAGACCTACGCGAACGTCCGCCCCTGTCGTTACCTGAAGGGCTTCCGCAGTCCGCTCGCGGATCCCGACGGTATCGATTTCATCATCATCCGCGAGAACATGGAGGACCTGTACCTGGGCTTGGAGGGACCGCTCAGCGCGCTGGGCCCACTTCATCTGCAGAGCCGGATCCTACGCCGGGAACTTGACACATCAGAGAAAGGTATTTTCGCGATCAAGGTAATAACGGAGCGGAATACCCGGAATATCGCGCACTTCGCCTGTAAACTAGCGATGCGCCGCAAGGCCGAGGGCTATCCGGGCAAGGTAACCTGCACTTCGAAGTACAATATGCTGCGCGAGAGCGACGGCTTCTTCCGCAAGATCGTCGAGGAGGTCGCGGCTGGCTATCCTGAAATCAAGTACGAAGAGTATATCGTCGACGATTTCGCACGGCGCCTAGTGCAAAGTTCAAAGGATCTCGATGTGGTCGTAACGCCGAACCTATATGGCGATATCCTGAGCGACGCGGCTGCCGGGACGATCGGCGGGCTCGGTCTCGCGCCCTCGGGATGCTACGGCGATAACTACGCCTACTTCGAATCCGTGCACGGCACCGCCCCGGACATCAAAGGGATGGGGATTATCAATCCGACGGCGACGATGCTCTCGGCGGTGATGATGCTCGACTATCTGGGTTTTCGTGATCAGGCGAAGCGCTTCGAAAACGCTGTGCGCAAAGTGTATTCCGACGGCAAGGTGCTGACGCCCGATCAGGGCGGCGCCGGGAAGACGGTCGAGTTCACCAAAGCCGTAATCGCAAACCTGTAAGTGATGCGAGTCTTCGGACGGGCTACGGCTTTTGTCTCATTGCTGTGGCTGGTTATGGTCTTGCCCCTCGCCGCGGGGATGATGCAGGAGTACCTAGTCAGCTTTCCCAAGGGACGCGACACAGCTGTCATTAGAGGGACGGTTCGCGGCGATATGAGTATCGATTACCTGCTGCATGCTGAGAGCGGGCAGCGGGTAAGAATATCGATGCATACCGATAATCGGAGCGCGTACTTCAATCTGTACGAACCAGGCAAACTGCCCGGGGATCAAGCGTTCTTTATCGGCAGTACTGTCGGTGACACTTTCGAGGGCACGCTGCCCGCGACGGGTGACTATACAGTCGATGTCTACCTGATGCGGAGCGCTGCTCGTCGCAAACGGACAGCGCATTATTCGCTCACGATCACGCTCACAAATCCCTCCAAAGCCGATCTCGGAACTCCGCCCGCCAGCGATATCAAGGTAAAGGGCACGCCTTACCATGCGGTCGGCAAGGTCCCTTGTTCAACCGGCGCGACTGCGCCGGGAACACCGCAATGCGACTTCAGAGTGATACGCGGGAGCGCCGGGAACGTCGAGGTCCATCTGACGTCTCCCGATGGTCACGAGCGAGTGGTCAGCTTTCTCGGCGGCGCAGTGAGTATCGCGAGCGATGGCAAAGTAACCGCAAGCAAAAGCGACGACACCTGGTCAGTGGTGATCGACGATGACGAGCACTATCAGATTCCCGAGGCGCTCATCTCCGGCGGCTGAGTTATTGACATACGAGGCATTAAGCTGCGTATGCCAATAACATCTCGTGACGAGTCGCTGTGCGGTCCGCGGAACGAGCTAGTTCGTTGCCTTTGGCATTGCCACCAACTATCAGATTAGCCGGTTGCGGCGAATCGCAACCTCTCCTCCGGCTGCCGTCGACTTCGGTCTTCATCGAATTAGGTTTTAACCGCTGTTCGCAGGCGCCCAGAGACCCAAGGCGTTGCGCCGAGGAGCGAGGTATGGAACGGAGCGCTAGCTCAGGTCGAAAGCGATGATACAGTCGTTCTCCCGCACGCAAGGGAACCTGGATCGAAGATAGCGCTGGAATTCACTATAGTAGTTCAGCCACCAGAATGAAGGCCAAGCAAAGACTACCGCGTCGGCGCCGGCCGTGCGCATCCGCTCAAGCTCGCGGATAGCGGTGGCATCGTCGAGGGGTTTACCCCAAGGCCTCCCGTCCCTTTCGAGAAAAGGCAACGCGCGTCGCGCTGGGACTGGATCGGGACCGAACCGATTATCGTCCACCAGTATAAACGATGTTCTCTCCGATACGATGGAGGCGACCTCGCGCGGCAGGCGCGAGGTCAGAACCACTTGCTGATAGTGCTTGGGATGCACCAGGGACAAAGGTGGCTCCTCGCGATACTCCTTCAGCAGGCGCTTGTCCGATCGGAGCACGTCCTGATCGATGAAGAGCAGAAGGTTCTGGGCGTACCACCACTCGACCTGATCGCTCTGCCAAATCAGCCGACGCAAATAATCGATCGGTTTATAGCCATGCCGCGCGAACAGCTTGGCCCAATAGACCGGCCATTGCTCGTTTACGTGTCGCGTGCCCCCTTGATAAGGAATCGCCGCCGAGAAGAGAACCCTTGGACCCAGATGCACAAGTGAGTTGATCAAGGTCGGCGCATCCGCCTGGTCGAGATGTTCAGCGACTTCGAGGCAAAGCACCAGATCGAAGCGTTCATCGAGCTTGATTGGTTTGGCTAGATCGTATGGGAGGAAGCGATCGGCAGGGATCTGCAATTGGCTGCGATCGACGTAGTCGCCATCGATACCGCGGATTTGCTTCACTCCGTTGGCGGCAAACGTCGCGAGCCAAGTCCCAACGCCGCACCCAACGTCTGCTACGCTAGGGGCCGGAATCAGGTCCAGAACCAAAGGGACCACCTGTTCGGCCGAGCGACGTGAGCCCTTCTGCTGACCGCTGTAGAACTCCGCCGAATAGCGCGTAACCATCCGGACACTCTCCTGCTTTGCGCCCTACTGCCGCGGCCCGACAATAGCATCATGTGCGGCGACTATGAGAACCTTGCCCAGCGAAGATAGATCAGTTCTGCGTTATCACGTCTCGACGAAGACTTCGTCGCCTTCGATTTTGATCGGATAGGTTTTAACCGCTTTATTGGCCGGTGGGGAGAGAGGGAAGCCGGTGCGGATGTCGAAAAGCGAGGCATGGTACGGGCATTCAACCGTACATTCTTCGAGATCGATATCGCCGGCTGAGAGCGAGGACTCGGCGTGCGAGCAGGTATCGGCCGTGGCGTAGTAGCCGTCGCTCAAGCGGTAAACGGCGATAGGTGGTGTGAGGTTGAGGCGAATCGCCTCGCCGGGTTTCAGTTGATCAACCTTGCAGGCTTTAACGAGCGGCATCGTCGGTATCCTCGGAACGGTCTTTATCAGTCGATATTTGCTTCTTGCGGGCCGGAATGATGGGGCATCCGCGGGTCCACCAAAGCATATTGGGCAGTGCGCCGCAGGCCGGGAGATAAACGGCGAGCGTCGTCTTCGAAGATTCGGCAGTTTCGCTGTCGGCCAGCTGCGCCGGTCGAGATGCGGTCGGTCCTTCCATCGTCGGCGATCATAGGGGAGTCGCGAGGATCGGCAAAGGGCCGTCGGGGAGAAAGAACCGGTACCGGCTTCGCTCGCAGGCTCGCGAAGCTGTCCGAGATTCTTCGCCTTCGTTCCCCTTCGCTCACTTCGCTCAGAATGACAAAAGGAGGCTCATAGGGCGATCCAAAGAGGCCGGACCGCTTTGACGGCGACGCGGCGAAGGTCGTATTACTTGGGCTGCTACTGACAGAGGGAGGAGCGGATGAAAGCAATCGCGAAGACGCGGCCGGCGCATGGCGTTGAGTTGATCGAAGTGCCGGTGCCGAAGCCCGGACCCAACGAATTGCTGGTCAAAGTCTCGGTCTGCGGGATATGCGGATCGGACCTGCATATCTATTTGTGGGAGCTGAATGCGGATCGCGTCGTAACCAAGTTTCCGACCGTAATCGGACACGAGCCAGCGGGCGAAGTGGTCGAGGTCGGCCCCGGAGTATCCGGTTTCAAACCCGGCGACCACGTCGCGCTGGATCCCTTTGGTCCCTGCGGCCAGTGCTCCTCGTGCCAGCACGGTCGCTTCAACTTCTGCCTGAACCCGGGGCGACTCGGAGGATCTTTCGCACAGTATGCGATCGCGCCGGTGCAGAATGCCTGGCTGGTGCCGAAAGAGATGGATATGGAGCAGGCAGCGCTGCTCGAGCCTTTCGCGACCGGAGTTCATGCGGTCGAGGAGTCGTCGCTCAAGGCCGGTGACAGTTGCGTTATCGAGGGGCCGGGGCCGATCGGCCTCTGCACCGCGCTCGCGGCGCGTGCGCTTGGCGTTACCTCGATCGTGATTACGGGGCTCGCCGTCGATGCGGAGCGGTTAGCGCTCGCGCGGCAGATGGGCTTCAAGACCATCTGCGCGTCGGATCGCGATTGGACCGCGCAAGTGCGTGACCTGATGCCGCCGGATGGCGCCGACGTGGTTTTCGATGCGGCCGGCTTCATGGACTCGGTCAAACCGATAATCCGTCGTAATGGTGAAGTGGTGCTGCTCGGATGGCCGGCTCGCGACATTCCAAACAGCGAGATGCGCTCCCTCTTCTTCCATGGCGTGAAGATACTCCCGTCGCGAGTGCGTGTGCCGAGTACGTGGCGGCGATCGATCGCGATGGTCGCGAGCGGCGCGGTCGACCTGAAGCCGATGGTGACGCATCGCTATGGAATCGATAAAGGAATCGAGGCATTCGAACTGCTCGACAAGAAGCAGGGCGTAAAGGCGCTGATTCTGCCGCATGGGTAGAATGGATAATAAGCTTGAACGCTTCGCGTCGACAGAAACCGGTACCGGCTCCGCGAACGCTGGCGCGCTATGCTTGCCAACGCTCGCCAAGCTGTCCGAGATTCTTCGCTGCGCGTCGTCCTTGGCCGCGCCTCGCAGACTCGGCCGCCCCCTGGCTCGCTTCGCTCAGAATGACAAGAAAGGTAATGAAGTTTGTGTGAGGTAACTATCAATGCGTGAGGGATACAAGATCGTCGATACCGACTGTCACATGATGGAGCCGGAATGGCTCTGGGAACGATATATCGAAGACGCCTACAAGTCGCAGGCACCGAAGATGGGCCGCGCGCCCGATTCGAATCGGCGGACCTTCCTGGTCGAGGGTGATTCGTTCGTGCGCGAGAAGGGCAAGTATCCGATGGCTGCGCCGGCCTTTCTCAGTGCCGTCAAAAAGGCGATGGCTCGCTTCGACAAGGCGAGTCAGCAGGGCTTCAGCGCGCAGAGCCGCCTGGCCGACATGGACGAACAAGGCGTGGACGTGCAGATTCTCTATCCGACGTTCGCCGGACAGATGCTGGCGCGCGAGTTCCGCGATACGAAACTGCTCGCGGCCTGCGTGCGCGCCTACAACAACTGGGCGTGCGACTACGCGGCGGCATCGCCGGATCGTCTGAAGTGGGCAGCGGGCCTGCCGATGCAAGATCCCGAAGAGGCGATCAGAGAAGCGCAGCGCACGGCGAAGATGGGCTGTGTGAGCTACTACATGCGGCCGAATCCGGTGCGCGGACGGACGCTGTGGAGCGACGACTATATGCCGCTATGGATGGAAATCGAGGACAGCGGCAAGCCGATTTCGACACATGAATCGGCGTCGTCGTCGGTACCCTCTTTTGGCGATCGGATGGACACGCATGTCAGCGGGCATATCTTGTCGCATCCGTTCGAGGCGATGGCGGCGATGGCCGGGCTTATCTGGTACGGCATCTTTGAGAAATTCCCCAAGCTGAAGGTCGTTCACGTCGAGGCCGACGGCGGATGGGTCCCCTACTGGCTGCAGCGGATGGAGCAGCATTGGGATTTCAGTGGCAACGCCGAACATGAGTATCTGACGAAGCGCCCGACTGAGTATTTCAAGAGCAACGTATGCGTGGCCTTTCGCGGCGACGAACCGACCATGAAGGCTGCGGTCGAGATCGTCGGCGCAGACAACTTCACGTGGGATACGGATTATCCGCATCCGGACGGCACCTATCCGTGGGGTGTCGATGCGATCATGAAGCAGCCGATTTCGCCCGAGGCGCGGAGAAAGATCCTGTGGGATAATCCCGCGCGTATGTTCAACCTGAAATAGCTATCTTCCAAATTGACGGAAATTGAAGCCGCTACCGGTTGCGCAAGCACAAAGCTTGCGCAGCCGGCCGGGTTTCTCAATTCCATTCGTATCTGCCTCAGAGACGACTCGCCCGTTGCACAATAGCGTGGAGCGCTTCGATCCGTGATCGGAGATGTGGATGATCGGTCGCACGAGCGGGATCAAACGGTAGGCGCCAGCGCCAGTTGGTGCTATCGACCGTGCCCGGGACGTTGATGCGATCCTTCCATCGGAAGAGATCCTGAAGCGGCATGATCACGAGTTGCGCCGGCGACGCGTAGAGCGTGCTGAGGATACGGTCGAGCAGCGGTTCCGAGAGCGTCGCTTGCTGCGCGGCGGCCTCACTGTGAACTCCCATCGCGAGGAGAAACTGATGCCGTTCCTTCTCGTCGATTGTCTCCCACCATTCCGCAAGCGTATCGGTGTCGTGGGTACCGGTAGTCGCG
>Ga0335071_10008652_pt1 | contig 10438 bp, 14 predicted proteins | sample Lox_Sample_15_FD_206724 | JGI IMG/M metagenome (GOLD analysis project Ga0335071, IMG submission 206724) | Soil microbial communities from Loxahatchee National Wildlife Refuge, Florida, United States - Lox_Sample_1.5 | ecosystem: Environmental > Terrestrial > Soil > Wetlands | place: USA...
GCCAACACGAGCGTAAACACGCCCAGTTTCCTTGACATGGTGCCTCCGAGGGAATGAACGAACGGAGACATCCTATCCTGTCTGAGGACAGTGTCAAGTAGGGCACACTACACCCGTGTAAATAATTAAACAACGGACCCCCTGCCCCCGCTTTCGCCATACATTCGCATGGCGAGCGCTGTGATGAGGTTCCGCCACTCGCAGCGTACAGCCTGCCTGTTCTTTTGAACAACGGTACTGGAGTTCCATCGGTTTGGTACCAAAGTACTGCTCGGAGAGCTTCCTTCCATCCCCTCCTCTCGTGCAATACCGCCTCTCTCCAGGCTCTGCCATTGCCTTGACACCCTTCCCCCTTACTTCGTACGATGGAAAATTGTCTGACGCCGGCGTAGCTCAGTGGTAGAGCGAGGGTCTCATAATCCCTAGGCCGTGGGTTCGATTCCCCCCGCCGGCACCATTCTTAGCCTCCTGCAGGTGAATTTGCTTACTGCGCCGAGCGAACCGCCGCATCGTACGCCCCCGCTCTCCACTCCCCTCCCCGATCTGCTTCTCGTCAACCCCGTGGCTGGTGGTGGACTCGGCTCAAAGATTCTCTCCGGCCTACAGCAATTGGCAGTTGAACATCATTGGCCCATCGAAATTGCCGTCACTGCGAGTCCCGACGATTTCACTCAAAAAGCGCGACAAGCGGCTTGTGCCGGACACAGGCGTATTTTTGCTGTCGGTGGAGACGGAACGTTTCAAGTCTTACTGAACGCGCTCCAGGATGCTCCCCAAATCGTACTTGGCGTTATTCCCGCGGGTGGAGGGAATGATTTGGCCGCAGCTCTTGGTCTCCCCGATGATCCCCTCCGGGCAGCGATTATGCTGATCCAGGGTGAGGTCTGCGAATTGGATGCCGTTCGCGTTCGAACATCGGAGGGCCACGAGGTTCTGTACACGGGGGGAGGGGGAGTGGGCCTGGACGCCGAAGCATCCCGGTTCGCCAGCACCGCCTACCGGAATTTCCACGGCCGTCTCAGATATCTACTGTCCGCCGTGCGCGCACTGGCAGGATTTCATGCCTTTCAGACAACCATCACAACGGGCCCTGAAGAGGTGCCCCTGCATTTGCAGAAGGCCCTCGTCGCATGTGTTCTGAACACGCCCAGCTACGGTGCCGGCTTAGCGCTGGCCCCGGAAGCCGTGACCGATGATGGCAGGCTTGATCTGGTGCTTCTCGAAGATCTCAGTTTGTGGGAGATTGTCTCGCTGCTGCCGTCACTGGCTTTTTATGGGCAATTGAACACCGTGCGCATGACTCGTCGCTCTGTGACCCACGTGCGGATCCAGACAGACCCGCCACGCAGTTTTCATGGCGACGGTGAGATTCTTGGAACCACTCCGGTGGAGATTTCCGTGGTGCCACGGGCGTGCCGTGTGTTGCGCGCCCCGCGACCTAGTTCTTCTTTCGGTCCAACTTCAGGTTCAACGTAATTTCTTTCCGGCTATCGAGCGATGTCACCGTTCGGGTTGCCGATTTCTCATCACCCGACTCGGCGTGAATTTCATAATCCGCGTTGGGGTCCAGCCCGGTAAAGCGGTAGGTGCCGTCCCCATCGGTGAAGTGACTGATAACCACGTTCGTGCGCAAATTCTTGAGAAACACGACACTATTCGGTATCGGTTTTTCCGCCTTGTCGGCCACCACGCCGCGCACCGTGCGCAGCTGCGCATCTTTGTCTTTCTTGTTTCCTTGCGCCACGGCAAACTGGGCCGCGAACATCAGCGCGATTCCCGCAACGAGCATCCGGAGGTGCAGTGTTCTCATGATTTCGCTCCTGTCTTTGGCGGTGCGACCAGTTCCAATTGGATCGACAAGCGTTGTTGCACATCCACCTTGCTGTCTACGCTTTTGGTCTGATCCTTGTACTTTTTGATGTGCACCAGCACCTCGTAGTCATATCCCGGCGGTACGCGTACCGCGAATTCACCCCGCGAGTTTGTGTACGTCTCCCATGTATACTTTTTCTCACCGGCGCGGCGAATCCGCACTTGCACACCCGGAAACGACAGGGCGCGTTCGTTGAATACCGTTCCAATGATCAGGAAGCTGGGGATCGCCTTGGCTTTCGCTTGCTTGCCGTCATTTTGGGCCTGCGGATGGGAGCCGCCTGGATTTGCCGGTGCCTGCTGCGGAGTTTCGGGTGGCTGCTGACCCTGAAGAGCGCGCCAGAAAAAAAGGAGTGCCAGGAAGAATATGAAGCGTGGGAGGAATCTCATTCGGCTGCCGTAACCGCGTGCGCTTCCACTGTGATTCGACGAGCAAAACAGTCAACAGGAGGCCTGGTTAGGCCGGACCCGGCTACTCATCCTCCTCTTCGTCATCGTCTTCGGTCTCATCTTCGTCGGGCAGGTCGCCGTCTTCGTCAAATTCCTCCTCCTCGTCCTCGCCGAACTCTTCGTCATCCTCGTCTTCCTCTTCCTCGAGTTCGTCGGAGATAGGATTCAACGCGACTGGATGCGTCTGCGACACCTCGAGCTCCGTCTCGCACTCGGGGCAGCTGAGGATCTCTCCCTCCTCAACTTCGTCTTCGTCTACGTCAATTTCGGCGGAACACTCTGGGCAACGGAGCACGGCTCCATCCTCCGGTTTGATCTTGGCGCGACAAACCCGGAAATCTCGCAGTTTGCCACCCGGCGTATTATATACCGTGGCGGGGAAAGTCAACCTGAACCCTTCCACCGGCCTTCAGTGTAACCTAATCTGTCCGTCGGCACCGTACTATAAGGCGATGGCTCGCGAATATCCAGAAACACCGGTAGTTGGTATTGGTGGAGTCGTCATCGAAAATGACCTGGCCCTATTGATCCGCCGCGGCGCCGAACCCTTGATCGGCCAATGGTCGATCCCTGGTGGCACGCTGGAGCTTGGCGAATCGTTGCAGGCTGGCGTGGCTCGCGAACTTCGCGAGGAAACAGGGCTCGAAGTTCGTGTACTCGACTTGATTGAGGTGTTTGATCGCATCTATCCCGCCGACCCGTTGGGCAACAATCCGATTTCACGTCCGCGCTTTCACTACGTCATCGTGGACTATCTTTGCCAGCGTATCTCCGGCGAGGCTCGCGCCGGCAGTGACGTGACCGATGTGGCTTGGGTGAAAGAAAAAGATCTGGCGCTCTATCAACTCACGGAAACCGCGACGCGCGTTCTGTGCGCAGCGTTCGCCATCCACCGTAAAGGCCAGAAGGTTCGCTCGTAGCTCGAGGTCCTTGGCCAGACTCAGCGGCCCAGTTTCAGAATTTCGATATTCCCATTTGAGTTCGTCAGTGATAGGGTGCACCCGCCGTTTCCGATTTTCCCGTTGAGCGTGTCGCCACTGATCACCCCCGTCGAAGTCACCGGCAATTCGCTCGTGATGTGGCCAAAAGAGGTGCGCGCCGTCACTTGGTAGCCGGCATCTTCGGGCAGCCGCAATTGGATCGGTGAAAACGACGTCTTCAGCGAAATGTTCTTGCAGCCCGGCGCCGTACGCGACCCGGAAACGCTAATGACGCCATTCTGGTTGTCAACGGTAATCGAACCCGCGACATCGTCCAGGGTCACCGCTCCGAAGCTGGTTCGCGCGGTGGCATCGCCCTTCACGTCATTTGCGCTTACCGGCCCATTCGAGTTCTCGACGGTCAGGTTTCCGTTCACCCTCTGCACGCTGATTGCGCCGAAGCTCGTCTTGGCGTAGACGTCACTGCTGACATCGCTCAGCGCAATTCGCCCGTTGCCGGTCGTCGCGCGAACTCCCTTCGGCAAGCCACTTGCCTCAATTGCACCAAACGAGGTATTCAGCGTGGCCTTGCCCTTGATGTCGCGGACTACGATCCCGCCGTTCGAATCCTCCACCTCGACCGGGCCGTTGACCTGCTCCAGCGACACCTCGCCAAATGTCGTCTTCACATACACTTCATTCCCCGCGCCGGATCCATGCACGCGTCCATTCGACGAGGTACACTTCACGGGCCCGTTCACGCCGGTAAAATTAATGGAGCCGAAACTGGTGTTCAATTGTGCTCCCCCGCTGACCGTATTCACTTCGATCGCGCCGTTGTTGTCGTTCACCACCAGTTCGCCCCGGATATTCCGCGCATTCACCGAGCCGAATGAATTGTTGATCTTGGCCCCGGCCGCATCGGTCACTTCCACAGCCCCGTTTCCGCCGGAAATCGTTACGGCTCCCTGCACGTTGTTTACGGTGATCGACGCAAACCGATCCTTGATATCGAGCGTGCCCTTAACGTCCGTTGCGTTCACGGATCCATTCGTGTTGACGATCGTCACGCCCCCGCCGGCCCCGGTTAGTTCCACGGATCCGAATGAGTTCGTCAGTTTCGCCGAGCCGCCATCCTGGAAATTCAAGCGGCCATGTCCATTCTCGATATCGGTCCAGCCGCGTACGCCCCTGATTTCGACGTTGCCAAAGTTGTTTTTCATCCACAGCTTGGCGTCAGGCGGCACGGTGATGTCATAGTCCGCCGAAAACGACGGCGCGCTACCCGAGAAGAATTTGAAGCCGCCTGCCGCGTCGCTCGGATAGATCGTGCGCACTTTAATTCCCGACGAGTCCTGTGAAACTTCGATCTTTACCTCATCGGCAAACTTGTCGGCTTCCGCTTGCGAATGCGACTGGACTCGAATCGTTGCAGCGATCTTCACGTCGCGTGAACCCTCGCTATGAACCCGCACATCGCCGAACTTGTGTTCCAAGCTCAGCGTTTGACCATCGCCGAGCGTCAGTGTCTTCTTGAAATCCCGCGTCGCGGTGCTCTGGCCAGGCCCAGCAAAGGCCGGGAACGCCAGCCAACCGCCGACGACCAGAATTGTTGCTACCTTTCGCGCTAGAGTTGACCTGGAACCGCCATTCATTTTTTCATCTCCAAAACATCTTGCAGCGTTTGCTGCTTCTCTTGATACATGGCCAACAGCTGGTAACGCAGATGGGCATTCGACGGATTCTGCTGTGCCTGCTCCCGCAATTCGTCGATCGCGCTGTCCAGTACCACCAATTTCTCCCTGTAGCTCGCCATCAACGGCGTAGACGATGAATCCAACTGTGGCTTTGCCTCCGCCGCCAATTGATCGATCGCCTTCATGTACTCGCGTTCGGTCCTTTCGACCTCCGCCAACGCGGAATTCCTGAGCAACTTGTTCGCTCCCGCTTCCGCATCTCGGTCGCGCCCGTGGCGAATCACATACGCGCCCGACACGGCGAACAGCAGTGCTAGCGCTGCGGCCAACGCGGTCTGCCAACCCGGCGAAATCCCTTTCCAAACCGCTAGCCTCGTCCACAACCCTGCCTTGCGTTGCTGTTGTCCTCTTAAGGAGCTCTCAATCCGGGCCCATAGCGCCGGGCTCTCACGGTAATCTCGCAACTCCTCCGCCGCCACACTCAGTGATTTCCATCCACGCAGTTCTTCCGCGCACGCCGGACAATCCGCCGTATGCTGTTCCAGCGCCAACCACTCTTCTGCCGTCCCGTCGAGGAAAATACGTTCACGATCTTGACAGTTGATGTTCATCGCGCACCGCCAGCTTCCGCGCTCCGGGGGGGTTCGAGCATGCCACGCAGGTTGCGTTTGGCCTGAAATAACGTGTTCTTTGACGCTGTTTCGCTGATCTGCAGCATCGTGGCAATCTCCGAATGCCGGAAACCCTCCACTTCGTACAACAGGAAAACACTGCGCTGATGTTCCGTCAGCTGCCCGAGCGCCCGTTCGAGGGCCATGCGGAGCGTAGGATGAGCACCCGGAGCCCGCGGTTCGCGCGGCGCGCTTTCTTCCGAATTGTCCTGCGAATGCTCCTTGCGTCGGACCTTGCTTCGCCGCATGTCGTAGCAGGTGTTCACCAGAATTCGAAATGTCCAGGTCACGAACGCCGACTGCCCGCGGAAGCTCGCAATACGGCGCTGAATCTTCAGAAAAGTCTCTTGTACGGCGTCTTCCGCGTCCGTCTGCGAGCCGAGCAGATTGCGTGCAAGATTGCGCATTCGTGCCCCTTGCGCGGAATAAAGCTGCTCGTAGGCTCGCATGTCACCGGCGAGACACCCCGCCGCCAGCGCCGCGTCCTCCGGCGTCGCACGACTCGTCGGGTTCGACCTGTCGTCGGTTTCGGTCGATTGCACTCGCGACGCCCCCTCGCCGCCCACAGGAGAGATTCTATGCTCCCACCGCAGCGTAAGTCCCACGGATGCCATTCCTTGCTCCTGTGGTATAGACGACCCAGTTCGCCAAAACGTCAGGCCAGGGCAGGCGCCAGCCCATTCTCATAACGTATTTATAATCAGTACGTTGTAATGGCCCTCGGCGGCTCGGGCAAGCTAAGGTAGGATTTCCCATGCCAAGGGCTGTTTTCGTTTCCCCAAATAAAAAAACTCTCTTCATCGGACGAAGTCAGTAACAACCTGAGCCCTGTCGCGTCCCCTGGAATTTCGAACACGACGTAGGACACATAGGACTCCCCCGGCCGCAGCGGTGTCCGAAGTGGAGTTGAGTGCAGTCTGACAGCGGCAAGTATGGATTCGCCCTTTTCAGATGGTGAGAACCGCCGTCCGCGCCCGTCCAACAGCGTAATCACACGTCCATTGGGCGTGAGCGGTCCATTTCCCCTCTGCGCCGAAATTGTCGTGGGATCAAACCATGTCTTCAACGGAACGATGGCAAAACGCCCAGTCGTCGAGATGGGCTGCATTTCTGGGCCGATGCTGTTCGCGAGTTGTACCCCGCCGGTTGCGTACGCGATGTGGCAATCAAGTTCGCAGAAGTATTTCCAGGCACCTTGGGTGATCTCGACATCGCGGCTCAGGAGCGACAATCCCAACAAGATGCTCGCGTATCCGAGAAGAAGGGTAGCCCCGGCGCCAATCGCACCAACAACGGCACTACGCGATTTTCTGAACGCGCCGATGACGGCGACGAATGCGCAAAGCACCAGCAAGCCAGCCGTTCCCAAGAATGCCAGAACCACAACCGGGGCGAGATGTGGTGTGTAAATCGACATATTCGCTCCCTCTTAGCTCGCGCATTCCCGGGGCAACGCTCCTTGCGTCCGATCGCGACGCCCGAATTCCGCAACCGCATCCCGCAGATCCTGCGGCGTGAAATCCGGCCAGCGTTTGTCCAAGAACACGAACTCAGCGAACGCGCACTCCCATAGCAAGAAATCGGAGAGCCTCTGTTCACCGCCGGTTCGGACCAGCAAATCCACATCGGTCGAACCGCCGCGCTGCACTTCCGAAAGAACGCAACTGAACGACTCGGGGGAAAGGTCGGTCGCCTTATAAAACTTGCTCGCCGCCTGAAACAGGCTGTGGCGCGCCGAATAGTCGATTGCCAGGCGAAGGTGCAACGCCTTTCCCTTGCTCGTCAAGGCCTCCGCATCCGCGATAGTCTCTCGCAAGGCAGGCGGAATGCGGTCGCGCCGGCCAATGATGTTCAAACGGATGCCTTCCTTCAGGCAGTGTTGCGTTTCTGCCAGAAGATATTCTCGCAGGATCTCGAGAATGGCGTTCACTTCCGCCGGTGGCCTCCGCCAATTGGCCGACGAAAGCGCAAACAGCGTGAGGGTGTGAATACCCAGCTTTGGGGCGTGGCGAATCACGTCTCTGGCAGCGCTCGCCCCTGCACGATGGCCCGCCGAACGAGGCAGCATCCGTGCCGTGGCCCACCGCCCGTTGCCGTCGCAAATGATGGCAACGTGCAAGGGTTGGGCAATAAGAACGGCCGATTCCACAGTCAACTGCCGGGTAATGGTTTGTATCAGCATGATCCTTCTCCTCCGCTACGTGTTGCAATGTACTTTATATTATAAAGTATAAAGCCAAAAAATTTTGCCTCTATCGTTCCCGCGTCGCCCGAATTAACGCCTCCATGTGATCCAGGTAGCGCTCTAGGGCTTTCCTCCCGGCCGCCGTCAGCCGGTACTCGGTCTTCGGCAACCGCCCGTCGAACGACTTCGAACACAAGATGTAGTCTGCCTCCTCGAGCTTTCGCGCATGCACGCTAAGGTTTCCGTCTGTCGTTTTTAGCAGTGCCTTCAATTCATTGAACGTCAGTGATCGATTCACGGCCAGGGCGCTCACGATTCCCAACCGGATCCGTTCATGGATGAGTCGGTCAAGGCTCGCCGACACCGGCTGCGCGGCCACCGCGCGGACCGCAGTTGGTCCCTCTTCGCGTACAACTCGCTCCTGCCGGACTGTCGAAGTTTTTGCCATCTTGCTTCTGCCTCAGCCCCCGTAGCGCAGCGCAATCCAGAACCCGAATGCAATCTGGACCATCCCGAAGCCCGTCGCCATAAAATAGTTGCCCCATGCGGCCGGCGCAAACAGCGAGCCCGCGCCCAGAGCCATCAGGCACAACCCCATAATGGGCACCGCACGCACCGAAAACGCCCCACCCGTAACTATCGCCGTCCCGTACAGGAGCAACCAGACGCCTGGAAGCGCCGAAAAAATGCCCATTTGAATTAGAGTCAGCGTCAAAAGACCGCCCACCACAATCGGCGGAGCGAAGCTCAGGACAAACTTCCGGCCCGGCCCCCGAAACAGCGAAGAATTCGCCCGCCTCGCTTTCGTTGCCGCAGCCGGTGCCGCAATGGCCACGGCCACAAACGCTTCCGCCAACCACACCATGGCCCAACTCAGGGGAGTCGTTTGCCTCGCCGCGAGCCAGGCCGCCGCCAATGCCGTCAAACCCATCGCGACACCGCCCCAACCCGGAACGGCTGTGAATTCGGCCGCGTTCTCCATGGTTTCACGGATATAACGGAGATGATCAGCAGCCCGGACGTCGATAGGAATGGGTTCGGGACGAACCGCGCGATGGGGCACACCAGCCATGATGGAGAAGGTAACTGGCAGCGGTGGTTATGTCAAGTACTTTGTGATATAAAGTACAAGCCTTTTAATGCCCCCGCCAGTACCGCCCCCGCACCGCGTTCCACCGGATCACGAACACGTCCAGGAACATCTGTACGCTGTCCCGCAACATGTTGACCTTTGTTGCCGGCGAATGCGCCCAGCGCACTGGCACTTCGGCAATCAACAATCCATGATGCCGCGCCAGATACAGCAATTCCGGATCGAACCCGAACCGTTCGATCGTCTGTTGCTCGAAAATAATACGGCAACGCTCGCGCCGGAACGCCTTGAACCCGCATTGCGTGTCGACGAATGGCAATCGCAGGATCACCTGCACGATGCGGTTGAACACGATGCCCGCAAATTCCCGGAACAGAGATTCATGCACCTCAATCAAACTGCGATCGACCGCGCGGCTGCCAATGGCCACATCGTGCGTGGCGAGCGCGGCAAGCAGTTTCTCTCCCTCCTCAATCGGCGAGGAAAGGTCGGCGTCCGTAAACAGCACGATGTCGCCTCGCGCCTCCAACGACCCGTGCCGCACGCTGAATCCTTTGCCGCGGTTCACGCCGTTCGAAACGACGCGCAGTTGAGGAATCCGGCCGCGCCACGATTCTGCCACTGCAGCGGTTCGGTCCGTGGAACCGTCGTCAACCACAATCACTTCTGTATTAGGCTCTTTCTCCCGGATGTATGCGGCAATCTTCTCCAGAGACCCGGGCAGGCGGAGTTCCTCGTTGTAGGAAGGAATGACGATGCTGAGTTTTAGCCCGCCGCTCACAGGAACTCCTCGAGCTTCCAACCGTGCCGCCCCACAAGCGGGACGAACCGGCAGTATTCCCGCCGCTCCCGGCTGAATTCGCCATTGTGCCGCGTGATCAGGAGCAGTTGTTGCTGATCCTCACTGCCCACGGGGACGATCAGCCGACCGCCGTCGCCCAGTTGGTCCAGCAGTGGGCTTGGCACCGACGGCGCCGCGGCCGCGACCAGGATCGCGTCGAAGGGCGCGAATTCCTTCATGCCTCCCGAACCATCGCCACAATGAACATGCACGTTTTCAAACCCCAGGCGTTTCAGCCGTTCGGCAGCGGCCTGCGCCAGGTCCGAGCGCAGCTCGACCGCGAAGACTTCCCGCGACAGCGATGCCAACACCGCCGTTTGATAGCCGCAGCCCGCGCCGATTTCCAGGACTCGCTCCGATCCCGTAAGTCTCAGTGCCGCGGTCATCGCCGCCACCATGTAGGGCTGGGAGATGGTCTGCCCGCCACCGATGCCTAGCGGTTCGTCCGCGTAGGCCAGTCCCTGGCTGGCGCGCGGCACAAACTCATGCCGGGGAACCGTAGCCATCACTCTCAGAACTTGTTCGTCTTTTAAGCCACGCCGCCGGATCTGGTTCTCGACCATGGCTTCGCGCTCTGCCGAGTGCGGATCCCTCGGAGTCGATGGCTCCCATTCGCTTGTTCTCACATTCGCCACACGGAGAGCTTCCACAGCTTGCGGCGTACCGCATACGCACTATGCTAAGTGTAGCCGAGGTAGCGCCAGAAGGC
>Ga0335071_10008653_pt1 | contig 10437 bp, 10 predicted proteins | sample Lox_Sample_15_FD_206724 | JGI IMG/M metagenome (GOLD analysis project Ga0335071, IMG submission 206724) | Soil microbial communities from Loxahatchee National Wildlife Refuge, Florida, United States - Lox_Sample_1.5 | ecosystem: Environmental > Terrestrial > Soil > Wetlands | place: USA...
GATTTCGCTCCGCACCGTCCGTTACTATGAAGAACGCGGACTGATCGAGCCCGCCACGCGCAGCAAGGGTGGATTCCGATTGTACGAGGAAAACGAGCTGCGGAAGCTGCATCTCATCCGCAGCCTGCAACTGCTCGATATGCCCTTGGCCGAGGTCAAGCGGTTCTTCGACGAGCGGAACCGCGGCCGGGTTGGGTCCGAGGTTGCTCCGGGGTTACAGGAAATCCTACGCAACCACCTGGCCGAAGTTGAGCACCGCATCGCCGAATACCAGGCAACCCGCACCTCGGTGCGCGAGACCCTGCAGATCCTCACGGCTTGCGCCTCGTGTCCGCTGGAGCCCGGACCGGCCGTGTGCCTGCAATGTCCTGTGCTCGTCCAGCGCGAGACGATACCAGCCCATATGCAAGCCATCATCGATTCAACCGTGTGCCACGTGTCTGACCGAGCTCCGGCCGACGCGGCCGAGCCACTCCGCGTGCCCGTCGGCGCGGACCACTCATCATCGTTCTAATACGAGGAGGCGTACGCTCATGATCACGGTTACCCCCCAAGCCGCTGTCAAGATCAAGGACATCAAAACCTCGCAGTCTGCACCCGATGAGACCGGCCTGCGGGTGCGCGTTGTCGGCGGCGGGTGCTCCGGCTTTCAGTATCAATTGGTATTCGACAGCGCTCAGCCCGGCGACCAGGTCTTCGAGTCGGACGGCGTAAAGGTAGTTGTTGACCCCAAATCATTCCTGTACTTGAATGGGACCGAAATTGACTACGTTGACGGCCTGACCGGGTCCGGGTTCACGATGAAGAACCCGAACGCCAAGGGCGGCTGCGGCTGCGGGCAGAGCTTCACCGCATAACATCGATAATCTCCGCAGGCGATCCGGCCCTGGCGTCGTTTCGTTGGCGCCGGGGCCGGCAGATTCCCTACGAAAGGTGGCTGCGATGGGCGAGGTGGAAACCGTCCCGGCCCGCAGCGAGACGGATCGGGAGGTGGAAGCCGAGGTCGAGCGGGGTCTGCTGCTCACGACCCTCGACAAGATGGTCAACTGGGCACGGCGCTCGTCGATTTGGCCGGCCACCTTCGGTCTGGCCTGCTGTGCGATCGAGATGATGGCCACGGGTGCATCCCGCTTCGACCTCGCGCGCTTCGGCGCGGAGGTGTTCCGCGCATCGCCCCGGCAAGCCGACCTCATGATCGTGGCCGGACGGGTGAGCCGCAAGATGGCCCCCGTGCTCCGGAAGATCTATGACCAGATGCCCGACCCGAAGTGGGTGATCGCGATGGGCGCCTGCGCCTCGTGCGGCGGGGTGTTTAACACCTACACCATCGTGCAAGGCGTGGATCAAGTCGTGCCCGTCGACGTCTACGTCCCGGGCTGTCCGCCCCGGCCGGAGCAGTTGATCCACGGCATCATGCTCTTGCAGGAAAAGATCAAGCGCGAAAAGCACGGGCGCAAGGACCTGCTGACCCTGCCCTGGGAACAGGGGACCGTGTAGCCTCTCCGGGCAGCGCCGACGCATTCCACGCAACCGGTCCGTTGCCGGACCGCGTCAGGTGAGGAAATCCATGGTACTCGACACGCAAGGTTCGACCGCGCCGATCGCCAAGCCGCGGGAAACGCGGGACAGTGTCGTCATCCGGTTTGCCGGCGACTCTGGCGATGGCATGCAATTGACCGGCATGCAGTTCACCAGCGAGTCGGCGCTGGCCGGGAACGACATCGGCACGCTACCGGACTTCCCGGCCGAGATCCGCGCCCCTGCGGGCACCCTGGCCGGCGTGAGCGGGTTTCAGCTCAACTTCAGCAGTCTGGACATCTACACGCCGGGGGACAGTCCGGACGTCCTCGTGGTGATGAACCCCGCCGCGCTGAAGGTCAACGTCGCCGACCTGAATCCGGGCGGGCTCTTGCTCGCCGATCAGGACGCGTTCGACGAGGCCAGCCTCAAGAAGGCGGGCTATCACGCCAATCCCCTCCAGGACGGCTCACTCGCGAAGTACCAGGCCATCAGCGTGGACATGACCGGGATGACGCTGCGCACGCTGGAGGACTTGAAGCTCTCCAACAAGATCGCGGCCCGCTGCAAGAACTTCTTCGCGCTGGGCCTCTGCTCGTGGCTGTACAGCCGCCCGATCGAGCCGACGATCAAGTGGATTCACGACAAGTTCCGCAAGACGCCGGAGCTGGTCGAAGCCAACGTCCGGGTGCTGAAGGCCGGGTACCACTACGGCGAGACCACCGAAATGTTCGCCGTCCAGTACGAGGTCAAGCCGGCCCGCATCCCGCCGGGCACGTACCGGAACATCACGGGGAACTCGGCCCTCGCGCTCGGGCTGGTCGCAGCCGCGAAGAAATCGGGGCTCCCGCTGTTCCTGGGCAGCTACCCGATCACGCCCGCCAGCGATATTTTGCACGAGCTGTCGCAGTACAAGCAGTTCGGGGTCTACACGTTCCAGGCCGAGGACGAGATCGCCGGTGTCTGTTCGGCGCTGGGCGCGGCCTTCGGCGGCAGCCTGGGTGTGACCACCAGCAGCGGCCCCGGCATCGCCCTGAAGCAGGAAGCGATCAACCTGGCGGTGATGGTCGAACTGCCGCTCGTCATCGTCAACGTACAGCGCGGCGGCCCCAGCACGGGCCTGCCGACCAAGACCGAGCAGGCGGATCTGTTTCAGGCGATCTACGGGCGCAATAGCGACTCGCCGCTGCCGGTGATCGCTGCCGCAACGCCGGCGGACTGCTTCGCGCTGGCGTACGAAGCGGTGCGGCTCGCGGTCAAGTACATGACGCCCGTCATCCTCCTGACCGACGGCTACCTCGCCAATGGGGCCGAGCCCTGGAACGTGCCGCGCTTCGAAAAGCTGCCGCCCATCCCGGTCCAGTTCCGCACCGATCCGAATGGGTTCCTGCCGTACGCGCGCGATCTGCAGAGTTTGGCGCGCCCCTGGGTCCGGCCGGGAACGCCGGGCCTGGAGCACCGCGTCGGCGGCATCGAGAAACAGGACCTGACGGGCAATATCAGCTACGATCCGGCGAACCATGAGCGCATGACACGCCTGCGGGCGCAGAAAGTCGCGGGCATCGTCCAGGACATCCCACCGACGGCGATCCGCGGGACCGCGCAGGGCGAGGTGCTGGTGATCGGCTGGGGCAGCACGTACGGCGCGATCGCCGCTGCGGTCGATCAGGTGCAGGCCGAGGGACTCCGCGTTGCGCACGTGCACCTCAAGTACCTGAACCCGCTGCCGGCGGACCTCGGTGGGATCCTGCGCAGCTTCCGGAAGGTGCTGGTGCCGGAGATGAACATGGGGCAATTGCGCACCATTCTTCGGGCCGAGTACCTCGTCGATGCCGTCGGATTGAACAAGATTCAGGGGCAACCCTTTAAGGTGTCGGAGATCGTCGAGGGGATCCGACGAGCGTTGGAGGCATGACCATGAGCGACACGGTGGCGACGCCGGCCGTCAAGCTGACGCGCAAGGACTTCGTTTCCGACCAGGATGTCCGCTGGTGTCCGGGCTGCGGGGACTATTCGATCCTCGCCCAGGTGCAGCGAGTCATGCCCGAGCTGGGCATCCCGCGCGAGAACTTCGTGTTCATCTCCGGCATCGGCTGCTCGAGCCGGTTCCCGTATTACATGAATACCTACGGCTTCCACAGCATCCACGGGCGGGCGCCGGCCCTGGCCAGCGGCCTCAAGATTTCCCGGCCGGAGCTGTCAGTCTGGGTGGCGACCGGCGACGGCGACGGGCTCAGTATCGGCGGTAACCACCTGATCCACGCGCTACGCCGGAACGTCGGGATCAAGATCCTGCTCTTCAACAACCGCATCTATGGCCTGACCAAGGGGCAGTATTCCCCGACCTCCGAGGTGGGGAAGGTGACCAAGTCCACGCCGATGGGTTCCGTGGATTACCCGTTCAATCCGATCGCAGTCGCGATGGGCGTGGACGCGAGCTTCGTCGCGCGCTCGATCGACATCGAGGCCAAGCACCTGCAGGACATCCTGCGGCGCGCGCACCAGCATCCCGGCGGCGCATTTATCGAGATCCTCCAGAACTGCAACATCTTCAACGACGGGGCGTGGGAATCGCTGACCGACAAGGCGACCAAGAGCGACACCGTGCTCATCCTCGAGCACGGCAAGCCGCTCATCTTCGGTAAGAACCGCGACCGCGGCGTGCGCCTGGGGAAGAACGGCCGCCTCGAGGTCGTCACTTTGGGCAATGGGATCGCCGAAGCCGACCTCCTCGTTCACGACGAGACCAGCCGGCCGCTGGCCTACATGCTGGCCCATCTGGAACAGCCGAAACCGATCGGCGTGTTTCATGCCGAGGAGCGGCCCGTATACGAGGTGGCGATGGCCGAGCAACTCGCCACGGCCCGCCAGAAACAGGGCGAGGGGGACATGAACACCCTCCTCAAGCGGGGCGAGACTTGGGTCGTCGAATGATGCGTGCCGCTCCCGGTCGCTCGAATCCCCTGTGATGCGCCCCGAGACCCGCAGCCGCCTCCTTACGGCCTGCCAGGAGATCGTCGGAGCCGATGCCGTCATCTCGTCGCCGGACGAGCTCCGCGTCTACGAGTGTGACGCGCTCACGACCGAACATCGCGCCATGCCGGACCTCGTCGTTCTGCCGACCAGCACGGCACAGGTCGCCGCCCTCGTCCGGCTCTCTGCCGCGGAAGGCGTGCCGATCGTGCCTCGCGGCGCGGGGACGGGCCTCTCCGGCGGCGCGATCCCGGTGGACGGCGGTGTACTGATCGTGCTCACGCGCATGACCCGCGTGCTGGACGTGGATCTCGCCAATCGGACGGCCACGGTCGAGGCTGGCTGCATCAATCTCGCGATCACGCGGGCGGCGGCCCGCCGCGGCTTCTTTTATGCCCCCGATCCCGCCAGCCAACAGGCCTCGACGATCGGCGGCAATGTGGCGGAGAACGCCGGCGGTCCGCACTGTCTGAAGTACGGGGCCACCACCAATCACGTGCTGGCCTTGACCGTGGTCCTGCCGGACGGGACGGTGACCCGGTTCGGCGATCGGATCGCGGACCGGCCGGGGTACGACCTGCGCGGCGTCTTCATCGGCTCGGAAGGTACGCTGGGCATCTGCACGGAAGTGACGGTGCGGCTTCTGCCGGAGCCCGAGGCCGTTCGGACGCTCCTGGTCGCGTTCCGTTCGATGGAAGCCGCCAGTCGGGCTGTCTCGGCGATCATTGCCAAGGGCATCGTCCCGGTGGCGCTAGAGATGATCGACCAAGAGACGACCCGGGCCCTTGAGGCCTACGCGAACGCCGGCTATCCCACCGATGCTGAGGCCGTCCTGCTGGTCGAGCTGACCGGTCTTCGGGCCGAGGTCGCGGCCGAGGGCCCAATCGTCGAAGCGATCTGCCGCGAGCACGACTGCCTGCTGCTCAAGGCGGCCGAGGACGAGGCCGAGCGGATGCTGCTCTGGAAGGGTCGGAAGTCCGCGGCCGGGGCGTTCGGGCGCATGACGCGGAACTATTACCACCAGGATGCGGTCGTGCCCCGGACCAAGCTGGCCGCCGTGCTGACCGAGATCGCCGAGATCGGCCGCCAATTTGGCGTCCGGGTGCCGAACGTCTTTCACGCCGGCGACGGGAACATTCACCCGCTGCTGTGCTTTGATGCCCGGCTGCCCGGCGAGTACGAGCGAGCGATGGCCGCGGGCGACGAAATCATGCGCTGCTGCATCCGAGCGGGCGGGACGGTCAGCGGCGAGCACGGCATCGGGATCGAAAAACGCGAGTACCTGCGCCTGATGTATAGCGAACAGGACCTGGCGGCCATGCGCCGGGTCCAGCGGGTCCTCGACCCGGCGGGCCTCTGCAATCCCCGCAAGATCTTTCCAGAAGAGGCCGTGGCGTGAGCGGCGCGCTGACGCAGGACCTGGCCCGCATCTGCGGGGCGGAGCACGTCCGCGACGGCGAGACATACCGGATCGGCGGCCGGATACCCGAGACGGCCGTCCGGCCGGGGTCGGAGGAAGAGGTTTCGCGCGTCCTTGCGCTCGCGTGCGCGAGCGGCGCGGCCGTCGTGCCGTGGGGCAGTGGGGTGCAGCAGACACTCGTCGCGCCGCCGATCCGCTATGATATTGCGCTGGACCTCAGACGTCTGGATCGACTGATCGCCTACGAGCCGGGCGACATGACGGCCACCGTGCAAGCCGGGATGCGCTTGGATGTCTTGCAGCACCGATTAGCAGTGCAGGGGCAGTTCTTCCCGCTCGACCCGCCCCACGCCGAAAGGGCTACCGTGGGCGGCGTGGTGGCGAGCCAGCAGAGCGGGCCGCTTCGATGCCAGTACGGCAGCGCCCGCGATCTGGTCCTGGGCGTCCGGGTAGCACATGCCGATGGCACGATCACGAACGCGGGCTCGCGAGTCGTCAAGAACGCGACGGCGTACGACCTCACGAAATTGTATGTCGGATCGTTCGGCACGCTGTCCGTGTTCCTGGCGGTGACGCTGCGGCTGCATCCCCGCCCGGCCGCGGAGCGCGGGTTCCTGGTGTCCGGCGGCCGCTTGGACGCGCTACACGGGTTCGCACTTCAGCTGCTCGGATCCCACCTGGCGCCTTCGCGGATGGAGTTGCTGGACGTGGGTGCCGCGCGCGGGTTCCCCGGCGATGGGCCGCAGCTGGTCGTCTCGTTTGCCGGAGTGGCCGAGGCCGTCACCGATCAGGAGGGGACGCTCAGGCGGCTGGCCCGGGAATCCGGCGTGACCGTGGCGGAGATCGAAGACGCCGACGCCTTTGCGCGGGTGCGCGATTTCCCGGGATTGAGCAATGGACGCGCGGCCTGCTGGCGCGGCGGGGTGTTGCCCTCCGACGGGGCCAAGGCGCTCGAAGCCATTCGGGCCGCCATGGCGACCGCCGTGTCGGTTGAGGGTGCGGCAACGGTTTCGCATGGGACATTGCGAGGAACTTGCCGAGCGGAGAATCCAGAGGCGCTGGTTCAGGCTCTGGTTGAGGCACGCCGTGTTTTAGAGGGTCTTGGCGGGTACCTGATCGCGAGCGACGTGCCAGCGGTGACCCAAGGCCGGGTGAACGTGTGGGGAACCCCGCCTACCGAGTATGAGCTGTTACGAAATCTCAAGCAGGCGTTCGATCCCAAGGGCATTCTGAATCCAGGACGGCTGCTGAATCTTTAAATTCGAATTTCGAAATGTAGGCGAGATGGCAAACGCAGGAATTGCAGGCGCCGACAAGCTTCCGGCCCAGGCGAGTTCCAACGGCCACGGCCTCGGGCTCAATTACCTCGAGGACTGCGTCCATTGCGGCCTCTGTCTCGCGAGCTGTCCGACGTATCTCACTACGGGCGTGGAGATGTCCTCGCCGCGCGGTCGAATCGCCATGGTACGCGCGTTCGGCGACGGCCGTGGCGCCTTCGGCTCGGAGCTGGTACGACACCTCGACCAGTGCCTCGGCTGCCTGGCCTGCCAAGCAGCCTGCCCATCCGGCGTCGTGTACGGGCGCATGCTTGAGACCGCGCGCGAAACGATCGAGCAGCGCTATCCCCGTCCGGCCATGGACCGCTGGACGCGGCGGCTGCTCGTGAATCTCTTTCCCTACCCGGGCCGGCTGCGTTGGCTGCTGCATGGCCTATATTGGTACCAGCGGCTCGGGATTGCGCAGGTCGTCCGGGCGGCCAAGCTGCTCGCGATTGTGCCGCGATTGGCGCGCATGGAGGCGGCGCTGCCGCCCGTGCCCGCTCCGTCGTCCTGGAACGGACTCCCCGAGCGGACGCCAGCAGTCGGGGTGCGGCGCGGGACCGTGGGGCTGCTGGTGGGCTGTGCCCAGCGCTTCTTCTTGCCCGACCTCAACCGCGCCACCGTATCGGTGCTCGCGGCGGCGGGGTATGAGGTGTTCGTGCCGGCCGAGCAGCCCTGCTGTGGCGCGCTCCACCTGCACAGTGGGGACCTCAACGAAGCGCGGCGGTTGGCGCGGGGCGTGATGGCGGCGTTCGAGCGCGGGAACGTCGATCTGGTTGTCGCCAACGCGGCGGGTTGCGGTGCGGCGATGAAAGAATACCGTGACCTCTTCCACGACACGCCGGAGTGGGAAGGCCGGGCCGAGGCGTTCAGCGCGCGCGTCCGAGACGTCTCGGAGGTGCTGGCGCACGTGAGCTGGAAAGGAACGCTGAAACCGGTCCCCGTGTCCGTCGCGTACCACGACGCCTGCCATCTGGCCCACGCGCAGCGAATCCGGGTCGAGCCGCGCACGGTGCTGCGCCAGATCCCCGGCCTGCGCCTGATCGAGATGGAGGAGTCGGACGTCTGCTGCGGGAGCGCCGGGATCTACAACCTGTTGCAGCCAGGCATGGCGGAGCCGTTGCTCGAACGGAAGATCGCCCGGATTCGCGAGGCCGACGCCGATTTCGTCGCGGCTGGCAACATCGGCTGCCTGCTCCAGATCCGCAAGGGCCTCAAGGACGCCGGCTGCCGCACTCAGGCAATCCATCCCGTCGAGTTGCTCGACTGGTCCCTAGGCGGGAACGCGCGCCGCCAGCCGCGATGAGAATCGGGCAGGAAAAGCGCACTTCGGATTTCGAGCCTAGGATTTCGGACCTTGGACTTTGAACGTCGGACCTTGCACTGCAGTTTAACCAACCTTACCTCAACCGATAGGAGGATGTCATGGCAGCACAAGTTGGACAGGCCGCCCCGGATTTCACGCTGGTCAGCACGGATCTCAAGCCGATGGCCTTGAAAGACTTCGCCGGCAAGAACGTCGTGCTCGCGTTTTATCCTGCGGCGTTCACGGGCGTGTGTCAGAAAGAGCTGTGTACGTTCCGCGACGCCCTGAACGACTTCGTCGGAGCAAACACGGCGGTGGTGGGCGTCAGCGTGGATTCCCCGTTCGCCAACAAGGAATTCGCGACGAAGAACGGTTTGAACTTCCCGTTGCTGTCGGACCTCACCCGCGACGCGATCAAGAAGTATGACATCGTGTTCGACAACCTGGCGGGGGTGCAGGGCTTCACGGTAGCCAAGCGGGCGGTGTTCGTGATCGACAAGTCGGGCACGGTGCGGTACCGCTGGGTCGCCCCCGAGCCCAAGGTCGAGCCGAACTACGACGAGGTCAACGCCGCCGTCAAGCAACTCCGCTGAGCGGCAAGGAGCCTGCATGTTTAGTGAGCTGGCCCAGGGCCTGGCCACGACGCTCAAGCACATGTTCCGGAAACCGGTGACGGTCGCGTATCCGGAGCAGCGCTTGCCGCTCGCCCCGCGGTACCGCGGGCGCCACTTCCTCGTCAAAGACGAGGACGGACTGGAGCGGTGCGTGGGCTGCGAGTTGTGCGCCGTGGCGTGTCCCGCCGACGCGATTTACATCGAAGCGGCCGAGAATACCGACGAGCAGCGGGTCTCGCACGGCGAGCGGTACGCCAAGACGTACAAGATTCACATGCTGCGGTGCATCTTTTGCGGCATGTGCGAGGAGGCCTGCCCGGAAGATGCAATCTTCCTCGGCAAGGAGTTCGAGCTGGCCTCCTACCAGCGGGAAGATTTCATGTACCCGAAGGACCGGCTCTTGCTGCCGCTACGCGAGGCCGCCAAGCAGCGCCCGGAGCTCCTCAACCCCGGAACCGGGCTCGGCATGGGTCAGCACTTCGAGCCGGCAGCTCCGATCCGCAAGTAGTTAAGAAAAGGTTGATTGTGCGCCCGCCGGAGCGCTCCGATTCATGTTCCGGCGGGCTGCATTTTGTTGTTGCATTTCCGCATACAAATCTTTAAAATTTCCCGGTTTTTTTGCGCGAATCCTTTTCGCGCCGCGCGGATCAAACACAAAGAGGGGCGGGGTGCCCCACGTCAGCTGCGGAAGCAGCAGAAGGGAGCGGCTACACATGGCTGAGAGTAAAGTACAGAAGGTGGCTCGCCAGGGCGCTGCGCGGAAGTCGATCGGGACCTGCCAGTGCGGCGGCGAGCTGATCTGGACCCAGGTGATCCTCACCCGCCCGCGCATGATGAAGGTGTGCGAGAAGTGCGGGACCTCCCACGAGCGGGAGCAGTAGCCGTTCTTCGCACGGCCTGCCGCCATTCTTCATAACGTTGCGTGCCCTGTCCTTCGGGATCGGGGTGTGCGGGTTCGCTTTCATCGATCGCCCCGGGTTCGAGCCGGGGCGATCGTGTTTGTGCTGCTCGACACGCTCGGGCTCTGTGGGTATAGTGTCGGTCGACGTGTCACGGGGGCATAATGCAGGCATCTGCGGGCACGCCACACGTGGTCCACGGCGGCCGGAACATCGTGCTGGTCGGGTTCATGGGGACCGGCAAGACCTCGGTCGGTCGCTGTCTGGCGGAACGGCTCGGCTATGCCTTTGTGGACGTAGACGACCTGATCACGGCCGAGGCCGGAATGCCGATCCCGCGTATTTTTGAGGAGCAGGGCGAGCCCGCCTTTCGCCACCTGGAGGCCCT
>Ga0335071_10008656_pt1 | contig 10437 bp, 7 predicted proteins | sample Lox_Sample_15_FD_206724 | JGI IMG/M metagenome (GOLD analysis project Ga0335071, IMG submission 206724) | Soil microbial communities from Loxahatchee National Wildlife Refuge, Florida, United States - Lox_Sample_1.5 | ecosystem: Environmental > Terrestrial > Soil > Wetlands | place: USA: Florida...
GCCGACCTCGCGGCACTCGACACCGATGACGTCTACGCGCTCGTCACTCCGTTCGTCCCAGCCCCTCTCCTCGACCTCGCGCACGGCAAGGGATTCCAGAGCTTCAGTTCCGTTGAGGCACCCGGCTTGGTGCGCACATTCTTCCGCAAGAACTCGGTCGCCAATCAGGAGCACTGACCAGCGAGGTTCGCGCAATGGATGACAGTCCGTATCGGCAGATCGTCGAGGGAAGCCCCGACGCCATCGTCTTCGGAGACGTCAATGGGATCATCCGGCTCTGGAACGCAGGTGCTGTGGCGGTCTTTGGGTTCACGGCCGAGGAAGCGATCGGGCAGTCCATGGACATCATCATTCCGGAACGACTCCGGGGCCGCCATTGGGACGGCTATCACAAGGTGATGGCTACCGGGGTCAGCCGGTACGGGGCCGGGGACCTGCTCGCTGTACCCGCCGTCACCAAGGACGGCCACACGATCTCCATTGAGTTCACGATCCAGATGCTGAAGGGCGCGGCGGGGGAGGTCCTGGGCCCGGTGGCCACGATCCGCGATGTCACGAAACGCTTCAATCGGGAGAAGGAGATGGTTCGCCGGATGAGAGAACTTCAAGAGAAGGCAGGCTAGGCAAGCGCGCGTCACGGCCATCGGCACGGTCATCGCCACTCTTCATCTGGTTTCAACTCGCAGGGACGTCGGCGCGTGCCTGCGGGCCGTAGCCCTTGACGGGTTCCGCCGGGGGCAAGGCAGGGCCCAAGACTCGCTCGTCGGGACGCCCGGGTGTTCTTGCCGATGCGGTCCTGGATTGCCGCAGCTGCCCCCCTTCGCCCACGTCTGCGGGCTCGCCTGCCCGACCGCGAAGGACTCGCCGTTGAGCCTGGTACAGGACGGCCCCGGTCCTTCAATCCGCTCGGCAGCAGCGCCTGCGTCACACCAACGTCATCGCAGGTGCCTCTCCGCGCAGGAACGCCCGGTTCGCCTCTGCCGCCCCCCGCAGGTGCTCCCAGATCTCCTGCACGCGGCGCAGGCGGCGCTGGTCTTCGTGGCAGTAGATCCAGAAGCTCTTCGTCACGACCACATCCCGCTCGAGCACGGGGAGCAGCCGCCGGTCCTGCGCGGCCAGGAAACAGGGCAAGACGGCCAGCGCCCCCCCCTGCAGGGCCGCCGTGTACTGGGCGATGACGCCAGTGCTCCGGAACACGATGCGTTCGTCCGGCGCGATCCGGGACATGTAGGCGAGCTCCGTGCTGAAGAGCAACTCGTCCACGTAGCCGATGAAGTCGTGGTCGCGCAGGTCCTCGGTGGTCTCGATGGCAGGGTGTGAATCGAGGTAGGGGCGGGTGGCGTAGAGCTTCAGGTGGTAGTCGCAGAGCTTCGTGCAGACATACGGTCCGCCCCTGGGGTGCTCGATGGTGACCGCGAGGTCGGCCTCGCGCTTCGAGAGGCTGACGAAGCGCGGCACCGGCAGGAGGTCGATGCGGAGGTCCCGGTGGCGCTGCTGGAACCGGGCCAGCTGCGGAGCGAGGAAGAAGTTGCCAAACCCCTCGGTGGTGCCGATGCGCACTTGGCCGCGCAGGCCGCTCGACTCGGCGAGCGCTTCGTTCCGGAGCGCGTCGGCCGCCCCGGCCATGGCCTCGGCGTGTGCGAGCAGCTGCTCGCCGTTGCCAGTGAGCTCGTAGCCGCGCGCCTTCGACTTGTCGAAGAGGACGACGCCGAGGTCGTCCTCCAGCGACCGGATGCGGCGACTCACCGTGGTGTAGTCAATGCCCAGAGCCCGGCCGGCGGACGTGACCTTTCCGCTGCGCGCGACCTCAAGGAAGATCCGCAAATCCTGCCAGTTCGCGGAGGGTTGGGACCGATGTGCGCTGTTGCGCATCCGATGTGGAGTTCTCCCCATTGCTCGTGCATCATTGCATATCGTAGCGTCCCCCCGCCACCCTGCCTCCTAAGGAAGTGAAGGAGCCCCACGCCATGAGCCTCACGCGTCTCGCGACCGCCGTCGTCTCTGCGGCTCTCTTTCTCTCGCCGGGCATCGCGCTCGCCGCCCCCACGCCGTCCAAGGTGAAGGTGGGCGTCCTCACCGACATGACCGGCCCCTACTCGGGCATGGGCGGCCCGGGGTCGGTCGTCGCTGCAAAGATGGCCATCGAGGACTGCCTCGCCTCCGAGTGCAAAGGCATGACCATCGACCTGGTGAGCGCCGACCACCAGAACAAGGCAGACATCGGCTCCACCACGGCGCGAAAGTGGTTCGAGCAAGAGGAGGTCGACGCCATCTTCGACCTCACCAACTCGGCGGTCGCGCTCTCCGTGCAGAAGCTGGCGAAGGACAAGGGGAAGCTGGTCTTCTTCAGCGGTCCTGCCACGACGCGCCTCACGAACGAGGACTGCTCACCCACCGGATACCATTGGATGTTCGACACCTACGCGCTCGCGGCGGGCCCGGCGAAGGCCATCACCAAACGCGGTGGCAAGTCCTGGTACTTCCTCACCGTCGACTACGCCTTCGGCCACTCGCTCGAGAAGGACGCCGCCGAGATGGTCAAGCAGGGCGGGGGCACGGTGGTCGGGAACGCCCGCCACCCGCTCGGGACCACCGACTTCGCGTCCTTCCTGCTCAAGGCCCAGTCCTCGAAGGCCCAGGTCATCGCCCTCGCCAACGGCTCCGCCGACGCGGTCAACGCGATCAAGGTGGCGCAGGAGTTCGGAATCATCAAGGGCGGGCAGGAACTCGTGCCGCTCCTTCTCTTCATCAATGACGTCCACGGCCTCGGGCTCGACGTCACCCAGGGGCTGTCCTTCGTCGACGGCTACTACTGGGACATGGACGACGCCTCGCGCACCTGGGCGCAGGCCTTCCAGGCCCGTCACGGCGGGAACAAGCCCACCATGGTCCAGGGCGGCGTCTACTCGAGCGTCCTCCACTACCTCCGCTCGGTGGCCGCGGCGAAGACCAGCGACGGCGCGGCCGTCGCGAAGAAGGTGCGCGAGCTGCCCATCCGCGACCCGGTGATGCGCAACGCCTCGATCCGATCCGACGGCCGCGTCATCCACGACATGTACCTGGTGAAGGTGAAGAAGCCGTCGGAGTCGAAGGGCCCGTGGGACTACTACACCATCGTCGCCACCGTCCCCGCCGCCGAGGCGTTCCAGCCGCTCGACAAGTCCACCTGCGACCTCGTGGCGAAAAAGTAGGAGAACGTCCATGACCGTACCGACGCTGAAGCACCTCATCGGCGGACGCCTCGTCGAGTCGAAGTCCACGCAGTGGCGCGACGTCGTGAACCCGGCCACCCAGCAGGTGGTCGCCAGGGTCCCCTTCGCGACGAAGGAGGAGCTCGACCTTGCCGTCGCCGCCGCACAGGAGGCCTTCCAGTCCTGGCGCTTCACGCCGGTGCCGTCGCGCATGCGGGTGATGCTCAAGTTCCAGCAGCTCCTCCGCGAGAACACCGAGCGGCTGGCCCAGTTGATCACCACGGAGCACGGCAAGACACTCCCCGACGCCATCGGGGAGGTCGGGCGCGGGCTGGAGGTGGTCGAGCACGCCTGCAGCATCACCAGCCTCACGCTGGGCGAGTTCGGAAACAACGCCGCGAACGGCATCGACGTCTACACCCTCATCCAGCCGCTCGGGGTCGTGGCCGGCCTCACCGCGTTCAACTTCCCGGTCATGCTGCCCTGCTTCATGTTTCCCATCGCCGTGTCCACCGGGAACACGTTCGTCCTGAAGCCCTCGGAGCAGGATCCCAGCTCGGCGCTTGCGCTCGCCCAGCTGGCGCTGGAGGCCGGCCTGCCGCCTGGGGTCCTGAACGTGGTGCACGGCGGCGCCGAGGTTGCCACCGCCATCTGCGATCACCCCGGGATCAAGGCCGTCTCCTTCATCGGCTCGACCGCCGTGGGCCGGAAGGTCTACGAGCGCGCGAGCCAGGCCGGCAAGCGCTGCCAGACCATGATGGGCGCGAAGAACCACTGCGTCATCCTTCCCGACGCCGTCCGCGAGGGAGCGCTCAGCGCCCTCGCCGCAGCAGCCTTCGGCGCGGCTGGGCAGCGCTGCATGGCCACCCCGGTGGCGGTCTTCGTCGGCGAGGCCCGCAGCTGGATCCCCGAATTCGTGGAGAAGGCCCGCGCCCTGCGCGTCGGCCCGGGGACCGACAAGGCGGCCGATCTGGGGCCCCTCGTCTCCCGGGCAGCCCGGGAGCGCGTCGAGAAGCTGATCCAGTCCGGGGTCAGCCAGGGGGCGAAGCTCGTGCTCGACGGGCGCGGCGCGAAGGTCGCCGGGTACCCTGACGGAAACTTCGTCGGCCCGACCATCTTCTCCGGCGTGAAGACCGAGATGGACATCTACCGCGAGGAGATCTTCGGACCGGTGCTTTGCATCGTGGAGGCCGAGGACCTCGACGCCGCGATCCAGTTCGTGAACGCCAACCCCAACGGCAACGGCGTCGGCCTCTTCACCCAGGACGGCTACGCGGCACGGAAGTTCCAGGAAGAAATCGACGTCGGCCAGGTGGGCATCAACCTCCCCATCCCCGTGCCGGTCGCCTACTTCAGCTTCACCGGGTCGCGCGGCTCCAAGCTCGGCGACCTGGGACCCAACGGGAAGCAGGCCGTGAGCTTCTGGACCCAGACGAAGACGGTCATGGCGCGCTGGCCCAAGCCGACCGCGGCCTCTGCCCCCGTGTCGCCCAACTTCACCGCGCGCTAGACGGCGCACTCCCGGAGGCACCATGCAGGTCGCATTCCTCGGGCTCGGAAACATGGGCCTGCCCATGGCCCGCAACCTCTCCAAGGGCGGCCACGCAGTCGCCGGCTTCGACGTGGTGGCCGCCCAGGTGAAGCGTTTCGAGGAATCGGGCGGTCAGGCTGCAGCGACCGCTGCCGACGCGGTCCGGCGCGCCGAGGTCGTATTCACGATGCTGCCCGCCGGCAAGCACGTGAAGGCGCTCTACCTTGACCCCGGCGGCATTCTGGAAGCCTGCCGCCCCGACGCGCTGCTCGTCGACTGCAGCACCATCGCCCCGGCCACTGCGCGAGAGGTCGCTGCGGCAGCGCGGACGAAGGGCATCGGCATGCTCGACGCGCCGGTGTCCGGAGGGACCGGCGGCGCCGAGGCGGGCACGCTCACCTTCATGGTGGGGGGGGCGGAAACGGATCTCGACGCGGTCCGCCCGCTCTTCCAGTTAATGGGGAAGAACGTCTTCCACGCGGGCGCGTCCGGCGCAGGCCAGGCCGTGAAGATGTGCAACAACATGCTGCTCGGCATCCAGATGGCCGGGACCTGCGAGGCGATTCGGCTCGGGATCGCGCAGGGGCTCGATCCGGCTCGCCTGTCCGAAATCATGTCCAAGTCCTCCGGACGCAATTGGGCGCTCGAGGTCTACAACCCGTGCCCAGGGGTGTTGCCGAACGTGCCGGCGTCGCGAAGGTACGCAGGTGGGTTTTCCACCGATCTCATGCTGAAGGACCTCTCGCTTGCGATGGAGGGCGCCGCGGAGGGTTCCACGGCAACCCCCCTCGGCCGGTTGGCCCGCGAGCTCTATCTCCTGCACCGGGACGCCGGGCACGGCAGCCTGGACTTCTCCAGCATCTTCGAGGACGGCACGGCGGCCGCGGCGATGCTCGCCCGGATCAGGTAGGCGCTCCAGCACCGGAAGGGCCTCTTGGACGACAGGACGTCACCAGACGGCGTGACCGCCCCGCACCCACACGCGGCGGTCGACTTCCCCATGACCACCAACCGCAGCGTTCGCGCCACGCCTGTACCGCGCCTCCAGGTCGAGGCCATCCTCGCCGTGGCGCGCCGCGCGCCACCCGATACCCGGTAGAAGGATTGCCGGGCCGAACGTCGAGCCGGCCCCCCCCCCGCCGTCTTCGTGGACGAACCCGCGGCCGCTCCGCAGGTTGACGCGGGCACTCAAGCCACGGGCGCATCGAGTCGTCGCCAGGACTTGCCCGGGCACTGCCCCACTTCCGCCCCTCGAGACCTGCGCTGATCAAGGCCCCTCCATGCCCGTCGACTGCGACTACAGCTTCCGCGAAGGCCTCTGGCGCCTCCCGGCGCACGTTGTGACCGACGCCCAGGAGCGAGAAATCGAACGACTCGGCCGCAGCCGGTCAGACGCTCGAGTCGAGAATCAACGCGCTGCACATCGACAAGCATCGCTCCACACCGCGCTGAGCCCTGTGGTGCACCTTCCGGGTCAAGAGGTGCGGGTCGCACCTCGCGCTCGACGCAGCCTCGTTCCAGCGGTGGTGCGACGGTGCCACCGCCCAGGCCCAAGACACGCTCGGGTCTCACGGCCGCCTGAATTGCCCGGACCCCCTGGCAGCCCACCGGCGACGTGCCGATCGCGCCCCGTTGGGACGGCCACTCACGGCGATGTGCTTGCCGTGGCCCTTGCGTTCCCCAACCCCGGAGTGCCTTGGCAGGCAGCGAGGCAAGGCGCGCCAGCGGACCTGACGCCTGTATTCGACGACGGAACGCCGGGACCGTTTCTTGGGGCAGCCGGACCGGGGGCGCCGACGCAACTCGCGCGGCGAGAGGCGGTCGCCGAGGGCCGCTTCGACCCGCCGGCGATACGAAGCCGGCCGCGGGCAGGTTGCTGTACATTGTCGCCTCCGGGGGACAGCCGCGCACCCGAACGGGGGCGGTCTTCTCCAAGAAGAACGCGTGACCCGTTCGGCCGTACCATCGTGCCGCCAAACCAGCCCCGAAAGGACTCCTCCGTGAAGCGTCTGTCGTTCGTCTCTGCCGCTGCTCTCGCCGCTCTCTTCTTCGCCGCATGCGCTGGCACCAGCATCACGCAGCTGTGGCGAGCCCCGGATTACCACTCCCGACCTTCGGGGCGCGTCTTCATTATCGCGGCGATGCCCGGCAACGCGAATCCGGCACAGTTCGAGGGCGCGCTCGCGCAGGCACTCCTCGCCAAGGGCTTCCAGGCCGCGACCAAGACGAGCGTCTTCGGCCCTGGTCGGCTCGACAGCATGAAGGTGAAGCAGTACATGGCCGAGAACAACGTCGACCTGCTCGTCATGGAACGCCTCACCACGGAGGCCGCCGCCCCGGTGGTCGTCACCTCCACCGTGGCCCAGTCCTCGGGCTGGTACGGTTCCTACGGGGGCGTGGCGGCCACGTCGACCACCATCTCCCAGGGCACCAACGTCTACGCCCGGATCGAGGTCTTCGACGTCCGCACCGACCCCGACACGCTGGTCTGGAGCGGTCAGTCGAATACCGTCGATTTGCAGGGTGCACCGCAGTCGCTGTCGGCAGCGCTGACGAGCGACCTCATCAAGGCCCAGATCCTGGTCAAGTAGGGGTCGGCCTCGACTCCTGTCTCGCGGACTGCGGACCGCCGACACGCGCCCGGTCGCAGGCAAGGCCACGGTGACGCCGTGCCGCGGACGGCGACATGCAGTCGAGTTGCTGCCGTCCGTTCACGGTCCTTCCTCACCCTCCGGCCTGGCGTGCGTGACAGGCGCTCAGGGCGCGGTCTTCTTCGGGGGCAGCGGCCTGGGAAGAGGCTTTCGCGGCAACATGTCCGGACGGTTGGCCGCGGAGTACGCGAACAGGGCCACGATCGCCGCCGCTTGCTGGAGGTCCGAGGCCTGCGCGTGGTCATACACGTCGAGGTCCGAGTGATGCGTTCGGGACATGTAGTCGAGCGGGTCCTGGATGAACTGGAAGCCCGGCAGGCCGACGGAGTCGAACGACTGGTGGTCGGTGCCACCCGTGTCGCGGATGCTGAGCGCCGTCGCGCCCATGTCGCGGAAGGGCACGAGCCACTGCTCGAAGATGGGGCGAACCATGTCGTTTCCCTGGAGCCAGACGCCGCGGATCTTTCCGCTGCCGTTGTCGACGTTGAAGTAGGCAGCGAGCTTCGCGTGCTCGGGCTTCAGCGCCATCGTCACCGAATCGCCAAAGTGCGCCTTCACGTACGCTCGCGAGCCGAGGAGGCCCTGCTCCTCGCCACCCCACAGCGCGAGCCGCACCGTTCGATCGAGCGGCAGCCCGAGGACCTTGAGGATCCGGAACGCTTCCATCACGACGGCGGCGCCGGCCGCGTTGTCGGTCGCTCCGGTTCCGGCGTGCCAGGAGTCGAGGTGTGCGCCGAGCATCACCACCTCGTCCTTCTTCTTGCCGCCCGGCAGATCGGCCACCACGTTGAAGCCGTCGAGTGACTCTTCCTCCACCCGGACGGCCAGGTCGAGTTCAACTTTCACCGGGATCTTGTGCTCGGAAAGCCGCACCAGGCGATTGTAGTGCTCCGGCGCGAGCGCGACGACGGGGGGCACGGCCGGCCTCTTCGGATCCCATGCCCCCGCGTTCTCGGCGAACACGATGCCGCCGTCGCCGCGCGTGTCGGTGGTGAAGACCCCGAGCACGCCTTCCGACCGGAGAAACGCCCAGAGTGGATCCCAGGTGCGCTGGCGGCGCTCCCACCATTCCTCGCCTGCTTCGATGGGCAGGGTTTCGAGGAACTCCCACCGCTTCTTCGGCTCTGCCGGAAGCTTGGCGATGGGCCACTCCAGTGGCGCGACCGGCCTTGGCTCGGGCGCAGCCAGCAGCTGCGCCAGCCTGGCGTCGTCGAGCCGCTGGCTCGCGACCTCCTTGGGTAGGTCGAGCTCGCGGATCGGATCGAGCAGGACGAACCGGCCCCCGAGCTTGCCCTTCTGCTCCTGCGCGTACCGGACGATGTGCGCCTGGAGCTTCCCGAGGTCCCACCGCTCGTCGTCCTCAGCGCGCGCGAGCAGAGGCGCGAGCACGACGCCGCCCGTGGCAGCGCCACTCGTGCCTCCGCACCAGGCCTTCGGGCTTCCTCCGAGGGGTGCGTACGCGGGCTCGAGGAGGTGGGCCGAGAAGTGCGTCACGGACCACCCCCGACCGAAGGGTCCCCAGAGCTCCAGGTGCGGGTTCGACGCCCCCCAGCCCTTCAGCGTCTGCATGGCCCAGTTCGCCGCGGCGCGGTGGCCCGGAGAGTTGGTGAGGCGCGGTCCGTTCGCGTCGGTGAGCCAGAAGAGGAGATCGCTCACCTTGCCGTTCTGGAAGGCCTCGACCTTGATTCGGTGGACCGTGGCGAGGTCGACCTTCTCGTCGGACCGGGCGGGAAGGGCGGCGACGGCGAAGGCAAGAAGGACGAGCGGCTGACGCATGAGCCCTCCCGAGCTTGCGCGACTTTCGTGAACTTCGAGCGAGAGTACCTAGACAGAACGGTTGGACCCGCTGTCACACGAGCGTGGGTTACTGCCGTCGAGGGTCAACCCAACGGCTGCAGAGCCACAGTGGGAGGCAGGTCCAACCATGGAAAGCGTACGATTCGTCGGTCTGGATGTCCACGCGGATAGCATTGCCATGGCGGTCGCGGAGCCCGGACGGGGAGAGCCGAGCGCGCTGGCGACGATTCCCCGACACGGTGATGCTCCTCAAGCGGCTGAGAAAGCTTGGTCCGGTGAAGTGCTGCTACGAGGCCGGCCCGACCGGGTTCGTGCTCCAGCGTGACCTAACAATGGCTGGCATCGGCTGCATCGTGGTAGCGCCGTCGCCCGCCGACTCGGCCGCCCGAGCACAGAAACAAAGAGGCCGACCCCACGAACGGAGCCGGCCTGTTGACGGGTTCAACCATATCGGTCGAGGAGCCGGGCAGCAGCACAGCAAAGCGGCGCGAGGCGGAGACCCGCCCCGTCTGTACCTACGGTGACGTCCAAGCGCGGCAACCGCCCGCACGCCCGCCACCCTTCTTCCCGCCCGGGGCGACTCCCGAGGCCGCGTTGGAGACTCGGTCGTCTCCATTCACTCGGGTCAGAATCCGCGCGGAAGCGAGCGCATCGCGAAGGCCTTCCTGGTCGCCCGGAGCGCCAGAGGCGAGTGGACTGGCACTCGCCAACCGCTGGTCGTTGCAGCCGCGAACGAAGTCGTGAAAGAGTGAGGCGCGTCCCTTGTGGCCGCGGAGGCGTCTTTGGCGGAGAGGGTCGTCATCACCGGAAGCTCGCGCGGCCTAGGTCTCGAGCTGGTGCGCCGCCACGCCGAGCGCGGAGACCGCGTGCTCGCCACCTGTCGACGGCCCGGCGAGGCCCGCGCCCTCGCCCAACTCGCCGCCTCGTATCCGAGCCGCGTCACGATCGAGAGCCTCGACCAGAATGACGCCGCCTCCATCGTCGGAGCCGCGGTTCGGGCCGAGGAGCACCTGGGGGGAGTGGACCTCCTCTGGTCCAATGCCGGAATCTACCCGGGATCGCCGGGTACGCCCGTGCGGGAGGGCCCGCTCGGGACGCTGCGTGCCGGCGAGGGACTCTCGGTGCTGGCCACCAACGCCGTCGGGGCCATCCTGGTGGCCCAGGCCTTCCTGGGCATCCTGCAACGCGGCAGGCGACCGCGGCTCGTCGCCGTGTCCTCGGGCTACGGCTCGCTCGCCCTGAACCGGGGAACCCCCTACTGGTACGG
>Ga0335071_10008657_pt1 | contig 10437 bp, 17 predicted proteins | sample Lox_Sample_15_FD_206724 | JGI IMG/M metagenome (GOLD analysis project Ga0335071, IMG submission 206724) | Soil microbial communities from Loxahatchee National Wildlife Refuge, Florida, United States - Lox_Sample_1.5 | ecosystem: Environmental > Terrestrial > Soil > Wetlands | place: USA...
TTATCAAGATTCTGGCCAACCCGGAGCCGACCGTGGCCGCATTTGCCTATGTGCGACTTCGATCCTCGCTTCGCTGCAAGATCCAGGCGAGTGAATTCCCGTCTGGCTCGGAGTAGGTTGGGGGTTCTGGAACTCGCGGGCAGCACCCCGGGAGGCTCTGGGTAATTCTGTGGCGGTACGTGCCACAGTTCACACATACCTCGGTGATCTTCAACCGCCCTTCACCGAGTTCCCGCACGCCGGGATTCGCTACCAATCCGCCCACGACGGCATGCGGGGATCGCCATTCATGCATCTTCCACCGTTTGCAATTGGGCACCGCTGGGCCGCCCAGCACAATTTCGATGCGCAACTCCTCGCCCTCCTCATCGATAATCGTGCAGTCCACGTGACTTGCGACGTCGCTCAAACCAAGGTTTCGAACCCATTGCCGAGCTCCGGCTTCGGCTTCCTCAATGTTCTCCGCCTCGATGATCGTCCCACCGAAGTTACCTCCGTCGAGTTCGATAACATACTTCATATATTGTCGTGCAGCCGGCCCGACATCGGGAGCAATCGCCGGTCGCTGGGAGCCCGCGAGGGGATCGAACCCTCATTGACCGGGCGGGCTTCAAGCACGAGTTGCGCTGCTGCCTCCTTCGGGACCTAGGCGTCTTGGATTTCGCTGGCGAAGCAGGTTTCCAGGGCGGCGGTCTTGCGGTTGCTTTCGAGCCACGCCTTCGCTTCGGCGGGTGTCAGCGGGACAATGTCCTTGCCGCCGCAGTGACAGCGGCCGCCTTCCAGGACTTCGGCGTATTTCGTTAGCGCCCCCCCTTCACCGGCCAGGAACCAGGCTCCGCCCTCAGTTTTGTAGAGCGTCTCCTGCAGGAATTTGAAGTCGCTTCGGGAGCATCCATTCCATGCCGAGGCGATCTCGGTTGCGGTTTTCGTGTCGTATCGTTTTCCGTTGATTATCTTCTTCATGACTTGTTGTTTGACTGTTTGCTTGACCGTCAATTTTGTGTTTGACGGCTGACTTTTTGTGTGGCGGTTATCTCAGACTGTGTAATTGAGGAGACCGGCGGGCGTGTGGTATCCTTCGTCCTGCAGATATCGAAGAGGGTGGCAGCGAATAAGACACCGACTTGGTTCTCGGAAGCCTCCTCTTGAGCGGATGGAACCCCCAAAACCGCCAAATCTCGGTCCAGTTGCCGGCAGAGCCCCTGAGTTCCCGGAGAAGCTCCCGCCAGCGGGCTGTTTGTGTTTCTTCATCTCCGCACGAGACGCGCACCCGCAAACACCTTTCACTGAAGGAGTGGATTTCAAGCGGGGCGGGCGGCCTCAGGAGGTTGGTTTGAATCTCAGCGGGCAGATGCAGGAGATTCATGACCTGGGTGACACGCGCCCGTGAAGTGCTCTCGCTGGCCGCAATTCTAGCCTGGTTGAGCGTGGCATCGTGTTCCATCTGTTGGCGCCACGATTGTGCCAACAGAAACGGATGCATGCGCGGTTCCTGCATCTGGGGTTCCTTCTGCGTCGTGGGGGCGAGGCGCTCCAGAATGCGGGTTGGGAAGGGGAGTGGATGGACGACGAAAGGCTTTGCCCCCCCCGCGAAAAAGGTATTCTGACGGTCAGACAGAGATCCCGGCAGGTTCGGATTTTAGCGGCGCCTGCGGAGGTGGCCAGCCAGGGGGCCAAGTCGCCAGGCAATCGAAAAGAAACCGGTCGTAGTTAGTTGAATTTCGCTTTTTTCGGACTCGCTGTGGGGTTAGAATTACCCCGCAGGCATGAAAAAGTCGAAAGGCAAGAACGGTTGGGTTGTAACTGGCAAGTTGCGAGTGGCCGATTGGGCTGCTGAGCTGCGCGCGACGCGATTCACCTGTTCCTTCGAAGGCGTGAGGTTCATCGGGGCGTCGCCCCAGGATCATCAAGAATCTTCATTGGCACGCGCTGGCGGCAAAGTCCCACCACAGTAGCGGGCGCAAGGGCCTCCAGGGGAATCAAGCTGACTGCCGCTTCGATGCCGACCTGCGGGAAGGAGACGTGGTTGTCGCATTCGAGGGCGAACCGCTTTCCGGAATCGATGAACTGCACCGCCACCTCGTTGCCAAGGTGATTGGCACCCCGTCACGGCTTACGGTCATCCGGCACACCGAGAAGCTCGACCTGGTCGTGACGCCGGAGGAAATGGCTCAGTATCCTCAAAGGAATTGAGGCGCGGGCGTCGCTCGTCGCGCGCTTGCTCATGGATCGCCCGCGCCGCCATGATGGTGCAAACGGCGCATGAAGCCATTTCTTTCAACGCTGTCCGGTAACCTGATCGCCTGTTTCACTGGCCGGACGCTTGCGTGGCGCGGAGTGGCGTTTCTGCTCAACTGCATCCTCGTCGTTTCCGGCTATTGTCGCTTTCATCCAGGAGGATTCTTGCGCGCCCACCCAATTCACGGTCTGCATATTCCTTGAGCTTGTGGCCAGCCGAGCCCAACTCGGCAGGTCAGGCCGGCCCGAGATCCTTCACTTCAAATCCCAGGGCGGACAATGCTGTCGCGGCGGCCTCCCGCTCTCTCTCGGAACCGATTCTGTCAGGAAGGAGACCAATATACCGGCCGGCGCTTTGCTCTGGCGGGAAGGACGTTACGGGGCCAAAACCGGTAAACGTGCCGGCTGAGTTTCTAAGAATCGGGAACCACCACTGAAGGCAGATCCCCCCTCGTGCTTCTCCCGACAGGAATACGCCCTCGCGACGGTCGGGAGACATAGACGGCCGAACGTTAAGGTCTAAGCGCTCTCCAGGCTTAGCGCTGAGCATCCAAACCTCAGCCGTGAGGACACCGACCGTAGCTGCGGTAGCGACACAGCAGAGCCGCATGGCGGACGCAAAGGCATCCTTGTTCGCATTGTCGAGCAGTTTCCTGGATTCTAGCAGCTTCAAGCCGGAAGGCGTAATGGCGACGAGGGCAGCTCCTACGTTGCCATATTGTCTCATTTGAATCTCTGCCGCATCCGCGGCCAGTGCCATTAGCCATTCGAGTTCAGATGGTCTGGGGTTATTGGGGTTTCCTTGCATAGCCTTCGAGGATTCCTTTCGTCATTTTCAATTTGTTTATTCTCACTCTTGCTGAGCAATCGGGCGCATATGGCAGCCTGTTTTGTTGTTAGGCGATTATTCCGTCAGCAAGTCCCTGGTGTCTTTCGTGGAAAGTTTTTGCGCGTAGCGAGGAGGCGAAGTGGCCCCGAGAGCCACCAGCGACACGACCGGGTTGATTATAGCGGGGAAAGCGAGTTCGAAGGAAGGCTGGCACCTGATCCATTCGAAGGCCAACCATGGTCTCGGAGCTAAAGCACAGGGTTATGCTAGGGAGTTCATAGTCATCTGAGGGTTGTTTCCGTCCAATTCTTTTGAGTTCTCCTCCGGTTTCGTCGGCCGGTCGCAAGGTTCGAGATCATCGTCCGGGACATATTTCGCGAGGGGACCGTCATATATTATCTTGCGTTTGTGACGCACCTTTAGCCACACGTGGAAAGGCCCTGGCATCAAGGGTCCGCCCCGGGGCAGCTCCCCCACCTTGTTTCGCAGCGATAGCGAGTAGTGCCATTCAGCAGGGGGCCGCTGGGAATGGAGAACCGGACAAAACTGCCAATTATTCTCCCTGTTGGGTGCTAAGGTGACCAACCCGCTCCACGTCTCGGCTATTAGCTCGGAACTCGAGATAAATTCCTTGCCGGAGAGGATTCGGACCAATTCACCGCCATGGCAGGTTGGGTAGCCGTCATACTTCCTCCAAATGTGCGATACGTTCGCGACATTCTCTCCATCCCATTCTCGCGTTCGGAGTACGGTCAATGCGTGGGTGCTCATGGCTACTTACGATCCGGTTCCTTGTGTCTTGTTCGGTGATTCGGGGTTTCTAGTTTCATCAGATGTCTTTGCTCGAGGACTCCTAACGGGCAAGGCGACGGCCTCTCCAGGCAGCGCCGCCTTTTCGATGCCCAGCCCTTTTCCCATTTCCAGCCTTCGGCGTTTCAACTCCTCGTATGCGCGGTGCAGTCGCGAGTGCGCCTGACGGATTCTGGATAGCAGTTCATTAGTAACCGCCACTGGTCCCAGCGGCGCCGATGTGAAGCTCGTGTTCTTCTTCATGTTACTTTGTTTGGCTAGTGACTCCCCGCTTCGGATTGCCCGGCACAGTTCCCCACTGGAGCTTGGTCTGAAGGTCCAGTATTGCTCCATTTTGTGAGACGAGTCCCCCTCCGGCGTAGGGCTTTGGGTGGCAAACGCGAGATTGACTTCACGGCGGGCCGCGGCTGCGGCACGTGCGCCGATGGTCCGGTGCAACTCGCCTAGCGAAATCACGAATTGCAAATGTTGGGGCTGAGGGTCGCCTCGGGTCAGAAGGATGCCCACGCCGGACTTAAGGTCGTGAGCAGCAACGCAAATGCATGGCACGGCGGCGCGCTCGGCCTGATCAGTAAGAACGAAGGTTCCACAATACAGTGGTACTGCCAGGAGCTTGCGGACGACGGTTTGCAGGATCGGCCTGGGCGTGGACCACCGTATGAGGAGAGCTCCTTCCCCCAATGCCTGATCATGTTCGATATAGATCATACCCGCGTTGCGATTCTCCGGTTTGGATTCCTCGGCCCATAGAATTTGCTGGCTGAAGTCATCGGGCCTCGCCACCTGCGTATCGCGAGCGACATTAGTTCGATCGTCTTCACTTGCCCCTGGTCCGCCGCCCGGTTCCTAGCGGATGGCCGCTCAGTTCCTTTTGGTTATCCGCGATTCTGAGGCCACCGGATTGCGGCTCAGTTATCGCCTCTGATGCCCCAACAGGGAGGATCCACGTGGTTACCCCTTTCGCGGCATGCTGAGATTCTCGAGCTGCGCTGCGTAATTACTCCTTTCTTATCTCGTCGACCCACCCACAGAAAGCGTCGTCTCCAATCTCGTTGCAGATGGCGGCCCACAGGATGTCGCCGAGCTGTTCCCACCCGATGTCTTCACAATCGAGGCTGTGTTTCGCGAACGCACACAGGACGGCGTGGAGCAACCTGTCGTTCCGGCCACGGTGTTCGTTCAGCTTGAGGAGATCGGGATTGGTGAGGGCGTCCGCTCCCGCGAGCAAATCGCGGTAGGCTCGGGATTGGTGAACAGCATTCATTTGGTCTTGATCTCTTTCGGTACATGGCCGGTCTTTTGGACTCATGCGGCGGCGTGGACGAACTCGGCGATGCAGCCGCAGTCCTGATCCCAATAGAATGCTTCTGCTGCTCGCATGCCCTGATATCCCTTGCTCTTATGCCAGGCGTCGCTGGCACTCAGGGATGGGATTACGCGTATGGTAATGCCGTTTTGGTCCTCAAGGGGCAGGAAAAACTTCCGTTTCCGGCTGTGCCAATGCCCTACGTGCCACTCTCGGAATTTTGAGCTAGCCCAAGCCTCCGGCTGTTCGGTCGCCATAACCAAAGGGAGGTTTATGTGGGGCTCCTCCGAGCCGTGTGTGAATCCTATCAGGTTTCGCCCCCACTGGACATACTTGCGCAATGTTGGCGCGTTATCCACGACCACATCCTCAGTTCGAGAAAACCAACAGGACAAGGCATCTCCGAGGTAGAACACGCGAGTCAAATCGTGATTCCCGCTCACCATGACTACATGTACCGGCGCCACCTCCAGCAAACGGTCCACCGCCTGCGCGATCAATTGGCGCCCAAGTACAAAGGATTCCTGCCAGCGGCCCACTTCCGTTTGGGGAGTCCCTTTGGCCGTCGTCTGGCTAGCAGTGTCTACGTTGAAGAAGTCGTTGCCTACGGGCAGCAGAATGCGCGCCGGATCGAAAGCCGATGCTTTGGCCATGAGATCGTCCACGGCTTCATTGAACTGCCTGCGGGCTATATCCAGGTTGTAGCTCTCACCGACTTCTGGAGCCCAACAGGCCTTGCCCAAGTGTAAATCCAAGACAGAGATCTCAAGCAGGCCTTTGGCGGACGCCTTGCGCGGCTTCCGAGGCCTCTGCGGGGCCGCCTCCTTGAACTTCAACAGCATGGAGCTGAGGACGTCCTTGATGCGCACCTCAGCCTCGCGCCGGCGCAGCCACACCTTGATCTGAAAGAGCGGGCTGGTGACGACGCCGGCGGGGCCACGCGCACCTACCTCCCAGCGATTTATGACGAATCGGTCTATTTCCCAGATGCGATCGTCAACGGTCGCGTACACCAGCAGATCCTCAACGCTTCGGATGTTTGTGCCCAAATAGCACAAGTCCCGCGAGTCCTTGCCAGTCGAGTCCCGAAGTTCTCCGCCCGCTTGCGCTGGTGCCGGAGGCGGCCCCGGCTGGGCGGGCTTAGGGGGCGCTGGAACGCCTCCGGTCGCGCCGCAGTAGCGCGCGAGATGCAGCTTGACCCGATCAAGGGTGAGGTGTCGAAGGACGCACAGAATCCTCTTGGCACCCCAGTTAGGATGCTGGTCTTTGCACGCTTTTACTTCCAGGTATTGCGGATCGTGGGAGTGTCCTTCCTTTTCTCCTCGCCAGCGCTCGATCATCCGTCTGGCCGAGGGCGTTTTGCACCCGAACCGCTGGGCCAGCCTCGTCTTGCCGCAGCCTGGATTTTCCTCAAGAAACTTTTTGACCTCAGAATAGTCCAACCCATTTGTCGTCATAATGGGTCATGCCATATCGCTTTCGCTTATAATGTACAAGCAGAATCTTGGGGTACCTGTACTTGGCCAGTTGCCGGGGGAATGCTGCCTATGCGGAGCTTTAATTGGCTTAGCAAGCTCCGGATGGCGATCAGCTGGCACGGCCCGCAAAACCTTATCCCGGCCGGCGGAAGACCACGATCCGGTTCGTATTAGTGCCCCTTTCGTTGTTGTCTACGCGCCAAACCTTAGCGGTCTTGGTGAATTGCTGGTCGTTGATGAGGACCAGTTCTGGCTCTAGTCCGGCGGCGACGCCGCAGGGTAGGACGGCTTCTTCGAGCTTGGTCTTGCCGGCGTGGATTTCCCCTACTTCAAACGCGACGTGGCCGCCGGGTTTGAGAACACGATGCAATTCACGGAATACATCGGTCATGGCGGCCGTCCAGGCGTCGAGCTTGGCCAAGACGGTGAGCTTGACGGCTCGGGGGTCGATGCCCAAGAACCAGCACCGGAGCCAGTTGCTACTTGCATAGTCCACAACGTCGAGGAAGGGGGGTGAGGTTACGACCAGCGCGACGGACTGATCGGGGATTTGCGGCGTGAGCGCGGCAGGCTGGGTCAGCAAAACGGCGCGAGGCAACGCACTGCCAAGGATCCGGCGCGTGCTCGCATCGCAGTCGCGCAGCAAACGATCTGTCTTCTTAAGGATGAGGGCCGGAACATCGCGAGGCGGGGGCATCTGGTTCCGGCTTCTGTTGATCCTGCGTTGCGATTTGACGGAGACTGCCTGGTTGGGCGGCAGGGTATAGACCGAGAAGAAGCCCGGGGAGTGTCCGGTCAGACGGTTCAGCGCCAGCAGGCAGATCCAGTCGTCCACGGCATCAAACAAATCGGCGTCGCGCCGTGCGAGTAGATATCTCTTGAGCGAGGCGATCGCGCGAAGTGTGTCCGGATGGAAGAAGACCAGCAGGTCTTCGGGCAATTCGTCGCACGCGGCGAAGTCGATTTGCCGGAGTCGCCCAGCAACGGCTTCGACGCTGGGTGGACGCAGGCGCGGGCGGACCAGGACAATGCTTAAGGGATTGATATCGCAACCAAACGGGACACGGCCCAGCAGGGCGGCCTCCAGAATGGTCGTGCCGCGGCCCATGAACGGGTCATAGACCACTTCGCCTAGTAGCGTGAGGCGCTCGATGAAGAAGCGAGGCAACTGCGGTTTGAAGCAGGCCCGGTAGGAAATCTCGTGCAGTGAATTGGCTTGGCGTTGCCGGGCTGTCCAGAACTCGTTCACAAAAGTGGAAACTCTCCGTGCGCCACCATCCGGGCCAGGGAAGGTGGTGACCAGCGTGCGGGTGGCATGGCCGAATTCGCAGAATGCAGCCAACTCCTCGGCGAAAGACCTCTTCATGGGCAGGTTGCTCTCAAGAGAAGCCGGATGGATAAATAATTGATCCGGCTACACCAGTTCAGGAACGCCGCCGCAGCAACCTCTCTTGTCTCTCGCTCTTCGTGGCAACGACAGCAGATTGACACCGTCGGGGTGATGGTCGGGTTCATACGTCAACAAGTCGGGATTCGATGAGGAGCGCCTGGCTCCGGAGGTCTAACAGCTCCAAGTCGACCTGCAGCCGCTTTACGAGCTTCCAGCGGTCGACCTTAGGGGTGGCCTCGATGATCATCGTGGCCGCCCGCAAGTAAGCCGGGCACACCGTGACGAAGTTCGGGAGCGCCGGGTCGCGCTCGCGCCAATTGTGCCAGGGCGGCGTATCGTCCGGGAGCTTGATCGCGTACCGCTCCGCGACCTTCCGGCAGAATAGCCCCTGGTCCGTCGCTGCGTGGAACCGCTCCTCGGAAGGGAGCCACATCACGCAATTACGATCAGCGTCGGGCTCAAGGCTGATGAAGAACTGAAACTCTGCGTCGGTCGGTGCGGTGCATTCGTCCCACGCCGAGCTGGCTTGGATCCGCTGATCGTAAGGGTAGTAGCGGAGGGTATCGCACATATAGCGCTCGTCATTTTCAAAGGTCGCATAGCGCCCCAGCAGGCTCCCCGCGGCGCACCTGCAAAACTGGCCCACGAACCCTTCGCCGAAGTGGTAGCCAGGGACGGGCTTCTCACGGAGAGGCCGGAAATCCTGGAAGAGGACGGGTCCCGCCGGAGTCTGAATTAGTGTTTGCCGCATCTTGCTCATCGGCGACCTCCCTTCTACATCGGCTTGTAAGGCTTGATGCCACCTTCCTGCTGCGGGTCATACAGCCCTCGGCGTATCGCCAGCTCGCGGGCCACAACCCATTCGGCGATCGTCGCGTTCCCGGGACGGCAGTCCGCGCCGCGGTCGGAATAGCGCGCGATGACCGTAGGAAAGCTGCCGGCGCAGTGGTAGAGGTCCACGAGTCTGTCCCCGGCAGCGATCGCGCCCAAGAATATGCGCTTGTCGCAATCGTGCTTGTAGTACGGTTTGTCTTTCATGTTGTTTCTATTGTCTTAGGTTTTCATGGTTCTTGTCCGGTTCGTCTTATGTTCGGCGTGGAGCTCGGGGTTGTCAGCGGTGGTGCCGGCTGGACGCCTGTTGTCTCATCCTCTCGAACCTCTCCAGCGGCGCTGATCCCTGTTTACGGTTCCTTTGATCACATTCCCGCCCATCAGACCTCGACGTGATGAACTTCCGTACTAGAATGGCAGCGTCCCCTTCGGATAAGTCCTACGCTTACGCTTCGTCTTCGGCAGCACCATCACGGCCTGCCAATCACGGCTGTAGTCCTCCTTTCGTATGTGCAGTTTTGGGACGGGCTGCTCCTTCTCGAGAAGCTCTGTACGCAGAAGTCTGATGATGTTGTAGGCGTTCATAAAAGCACCGACTCGACGGCGTAGGCCGGCGCATTTTCCAGGCACGTGTCCATAGCTACCTTGCGCGAAAGCCGGCGCAGTTGTTGGGCTACCTCGTTAGATACCGCGGCGTATGCCCACCACTTCGCTATCGCTTCTCGGCAAAGAAGCTTGAACTCGGGCAAGCTGCACGACAACTGGTGCAAGTGGTAGACATGTTCAGAGCTCCGGCAATGCCTCATGGCTGGCCAAGGTTGCTGCTCACCCGGCTCCGGAACCTTCAAGCAGCATTCCCTCGTTTCAAGCGGGATCGGGCGCCAGCACTTCCCGTCCCATAGACCAGGAGGACTGACCAGCCTGTAGCGGAGCAAGAGGTATTGCTCCAACGCATCTACGGTGGACCTCTTATCCCTCACAGCTTTGGCCTCTTCTCGTAAAAATCGTCTATCACCAGCTGGCCAGTCCGCACCGCTTCGTCCCGAGCCTCCGACAGAATCCCCAAATACGCCTCGCCGGCCCGCGTGCTGGGAGCGGTCGCCTTGATCAGCGCCTCGGCTATTTGCGTCATCTGTGCCTCCACATCCTGCCCATAAAGGTATCGTGCCCGAACATCTTTCCAAATTATCATCTCCGGCCAAGGGACAGGCCAATAGATCGGTTGCGTCGTCTTCTTGCGGTATTCCTCCCGGGCAACCTGCAGGGACCAGTAGAACTTGCTCCTAAGGTGACTCAACTTCCGTTCACCGCATGTTGAGTACACATAGAGGATATGGGCTACAGCCACAGCCTGCCGTGTTGTCTGGTCCCGCGGGAACACACCGAGCACGTCGTCCAGCGCCTTGATGCAAACCTTGCGAGTTAACCGAACGGCCCACCGCGCCCGCCGGGTAGACCGCAGCCGGACACTCCAGTATTTGTCGTATTGCAAGTGTTCTACCTTTTCGGCGGTTAGCAACTTGGCTACGGCCAGCGTTTCTTCGTCAGAAATTTG
>Ga0335071_10008659_pt1 | contig 10435 bp, 7 predicted proteins | sample Lox_Sample_15_FD_206724 | JGI IMG/M metagenome (GOLD analysis project Ga0335071, IMG submission 206724) | Soil microbial communities from Loxahatchee National Wildlife Refuge, Florida, United States - Lox_Sample_1.5 | ecosystem: Environmental > Terrestrial > Soil > Wetlands | place: USA: Florida...
TGGCCAGGCCGGCCATCCAGGCGGTGGAGGAGGGGAAGACCCGGTTCATCCCGGAGCAGTGGACCAACACCTACATGTCCTGGATGCGGAACATCCACGACTGGTGCATCAGCCGCCAGCTCTGGTGGGGCCACCAGATCCCGGCCTGGTACTGCGCCGACGGCCACGTGACGGTGGCGCGCCAGGCCCCGGAGCAGTGCGGCACCTGCGGGAAGGGCGGCCTGCGCCAGGACGAGGACGTGCTCGACACCTGGTTCTCCTCGGGCCTGTGGCCCTTCTCGACCATGGGCTGGCCCGACGAGACCGCCACGCTGCGCACCTTCTACCCGACCGCGGTCATGGAGACCGGGCACGACATCATCTTCTTCTGGGTGGCCCGGATGATGATGATGGGCATCCACTTCATGGGCGAGGTGCCCTTCCGGACGGTGTACCTGCACCCCATGGTCCGGGACGAGAAGGGCCAGAAGATGTCCAAGACCAAGGGGAACGTCATCGATCCCCTGGTCATCAGCGAGCAGTATGGCGCCGACGCCCTGCGCTTCACCCTGGCCGCCCTGACCGCCCAGGGGCGGGACATCAAGCTGGCCAAGGAGCGGATCGAGGGGTACCGGGCTTTCGCCAACAAGCTCTGGAACGCGAGCCGGTTCGCCCTCATGAACCTGGCCGGGTACGAGGAGGGAGGGGGAGAGCTGGCGGGCCTCGATCTCTCCCCGGCCGATCGCTGGATCCTGGCCCGCCTGCAGCGGGCCACCAACGAGGTGGTGCAGGCGCTGGAGGCGTTCCGGTTCAACGACGCGGCCAGCACGCTCTACCAGTTCGTCTGGCACGAGCTCTGCGATTGGTACATCGAGCTGGCCAAGGAGGCGCTCTCCGGGGACCACGCCGGGCGGCGCCGGGCCGCCCAGGCGGTGCTGGTCCGCTGCCTGTCGACCTCGTACCGGCTCCTTCACCCGTTCATGCCCTTCATCACCGAGGAGCTCTGGCACGTGCTCCGCGACGAGGTGAAGGCCTGGGCCTGGCCGGACTCCGCGCTGGCCGCCTCGTACCCCCAGAAGGGTACCGTGGACGAGGACGCGGAGCGGACCTTCGGGCCGGTCATCGGCGTCGTCGACGCGATCCGCAATGTCCGCGGGGAGATGAACGTCCCGCCCAAGGCCGAGCCCAGGGTCGTCATCGCCGTCCCCGAGCGGCAGGCACTCTCGACAGTCCGGGGGGAGGCGGCGCGCATCGCCCTGCTCGCCCGGGCCAGGGTGGAGGTGGTCGAAGGCCCCACCGCCCCGGCCGCCCCCCAGACCGCGGTCGCGGTCGGCCCCGGCTTCGAGCTCCGGCTGTACCTGGCGGGAGTCCTGGACCTCGCGGCCGAGATCGCACGGGTGGAGAAGGAGTTGACCCGGCTCGACCAGGACCTCTCCGGGATCGAGGGCAAGCTGGCGAACCCGTCCTTCGTCCAGAAGGCGCCCGCCGAGGTGGTGGAGAAGGACCGGGCCCGCGCCGGCGAGCTGCGCGAAAAAAGAGGAAAGCTCGAGGCCCATCGTGCGATGCTCTCCGGCACCGAGGCGAACACCGCCAGGAGGGACACCATGGAGAACCAGATTCCGCCCATGCCCGTCGCGGAGATGTCCGCCGCCGAGCCGGCCAAGGTGGAGCCGGCCCCGGCCCCGGTCGCTCCCGTCGTCGAGCCCGCGCCGGCACCTGCTCAACCCGAAGTGAACGCTGCGCCCCCGGCCCCCAAGAAGAAGGCGGCCAAGAAGGCCAAGAAGCCGGCCCGGAAGGCCAAGAAGGCCACGCGGAAGGCCGCGCCCCGCAAGGCGGCGAAGAAGGCGAAGAAGCCGGTCCGCAAGCCGGTCCGGAAGGCCAAGAAGGCCCGCAAGGCCGCCCGGCGGCGGAGGTAGCCCGGGGCCGATGCGGCAGCTGTCCGCCCAGGTCGAGAGGCTCGTCGAGCTGGCCCTCGAGGAGGACCTCTCGCTGGGGGACGCCACCAGCGAGGCGACCCTCGAGCCGGCGGCGTCGGGGGAGGGCGTGTTCCTGGCCAAGGAGGACCTGGTGATCGCCGGCACGGCGGTGGCGGCCCGGGTCTTCGAGAGGCTGGGCGCGTCCTGCCGGTTCGAGCGCCGCGATGGGGAAGGCGTCCGGGCTGGCGAGGTGGTGGGCACGGCCCGGGGGCCGGTCCAGGCCCTCCTCGCTGCCGAGCGCACGGCGCTCAACTTCCTCCAGCGCCTCTCCGGGGTGGCCACCGCCACCCGCCGCTGCGTGGAGGCCCTGGCGAGGGGCGGCGCGACGACGCGGTTGCTCGACACCCGCAAGACCACTCCCGGCTTCCGCCTGCTGGAGAAGGCGGCCGTGCGCGCCGGCGGGGGGACCAACCACCGGCTCTCGCTGGGCGACGGCATCCTCATCAAGGACAACCACGTGGCGGCCAGCGGCGGAGTGGCCGAGGCGGTGCGGCGGGCGCGGGCCAGGGCCGGCGCGCTGCTCCGGATCGAGGTGGAGGTGGTGGACCTGGCCGGCCTCGATGCGGCCATCGCCGCCGGCGCCGATCTGGTCCTGCTCGACAACATGGACGATGCCGGCATCGCCGAGGCCGTGGCCCGGGCCTCCGGCCGGGTGCGCCTCGAGGCCAGCGGGAACATGACCCTGGAGCGGCTGCCGCGGGTGGCCGCCACCGGCGTCGACTTCGTGTCCATGGGGGCCATCACCCACAGTGCCAGGGCGGTGGACCTGTCGTTCGAGCTGCGGTGATCCCCGCGCACCCGGGGTGGGCGGCGGTGGACGAGGGCGACCGCGACGGGGCCCATTGACACGCCCATCCCGGCCTCCCAGAATCCCCTGGATGAACCCCGAGACCGCCAGCTCCGAGGAGTTGGTGCTCGGCTTCCTGGCGGAGGCCGGCGACGAGTTCGTCTCCGGCGAGGCCATCAGCGACAAGCTGGGGCTGACCCGCGCCGCCGTCTGGAAGCACGTGGAGTCGCTGCGGTCGCGGGGGTACCGGATCGACGCGGTCCCTGCCCGGGGCTACCGGCTGGGCGGCGTGCCCGATCGGCTCACCCCGCTCGAGCTGCGGCCGCTGCTCAACACCCACGACGTGGGCCAGGTGATCCACCACTTCGAGGTCATCGGCTCGACCAACGACCGCGCCCGGGAGCTGGCCGACGAGGGGGCGGGCCACGGGGAGGTGGTGGTGGCCGAGGCCCAGACCGGAGGCCGCGGCCGGCGGGGCCGGGCCTGGGTCTCCCCTCCGGGCTGCAACGCGTACTTCTCGGCGATCCTCCGCCCCGATTTGCCCCCCGGCCGTGCCCCCGAGCTCACCCTGGTGGCCTCGGTGGCCATCTGCGACGCACTCCGGCACGCGGGCGTTCCCGCCGGGATCAAGTGGCCCAACGATCTCCTGGTCGAGGGGCGGAAGATCGCCGGCATCCTCACCGAGATGGCGGCCGAGCCCGAGCGCCTGCAGTGGGCGGTGGTGGGGGTGGGGGTGAACGTCAACGCCGCCCTGGCCGACTTCCCCCCCGAGCTTCGCGAGGAGGCGACCAGCGTGCTGCTCGTCCGGGGCGAGCCGGCCCCGCGCGCCCTCTTCGTGGCCGCCTGCCTGACCGCGCTGGAGGGCTGGCTGGACCGGCACGCCGAGGAGGGGTTCGAGGCGATCCGAAAGGCCTGGCGGGAGCGGAGCGTGACCCTGGGTTGCCAGGTGGTGGTGCGGACCGAGGAGCGGGAGTTCGAGGGGCTGGCAGAGGACATCGATGCCGGCGGCGCGCTGCTCGTCCGGACCGGCACCCGCCGGCACCGGATCGTCGCCGGCGACGTCCGCCTGCTGCGGGCCCGCGGCCAGCCGTCGGGCGGCGACCGTTGACGTTTGACCGGCCCGGGGCCCGAGGCTAGGCTCGCGCCGTGCTGCTCGCCATCGACGTGGGGAACACCAACACCGTGCTGGGCGTCTACCAGGGGGCCGCCCTCCGCGACCACTGGCGCATCGAGACCTCCCACGCCCGCACCGGCGACGAGTACGGGATCCTCATCCGCCAGCTCTTCGCCGCCGGCGGGATCGACCCGGCGCAGGTGGACGCGGTGGTGGTCTCGAGCGTGGTCCCGCCGCTGGGGAGGACCCTGGAGCACATGTCCCGCCGCTACTTCGGCCAGGAGCCCCTCTTCGTCGGGCCGGGGGTGAAGACGGGGATCTCCATCCTCTACGAGAACCCCCGGGAGGTGGGGGCCGACCGGGTGGTCAACGCGGTCGCGGCCTACGAGCGATGGCGGAGCGCCCTGGTGGTGGTGGACTTCGGCACCGCCACCACCTTCGACGCCATCTCGGCGCGGGGAGAGTACCTGGGCGGCGCCATCGCCCCCGGGGTGGGCATCTCCATGGAGGCGCTCTTCCGCGCCGCCTCCAAGCTGCCGCGGGTGGAGTTCGCCCGGCCCCCCCACGTGATCGGGCGCAACACCGTCTCCTCCATCCAGGCCGGGCTGGTCTACGGCTACGTGGGGCTGGTGGACGGGATCTGCACGCGGATGGCCGAGGAGCTGGGAGGAGCGCCCAAGGTGGTCGCCACCGGCGGGCTCGCCCCGCTGGTCGCCGGGATCTCGCGGACCATCGCCGAGGTCGACGAGCACCTGACCCTGGACGGGCTGCGCCTCATCCACGAGCGAAACCGGTCGCCCGCCGCCCCGGATGGCGGGCGCAGGAGCTAGCGTCCATGTCCGACTGCCCCCTGACGCTCGACGCCCTGCCCAAGCCGCTGCAGAAGCACGCCGACGGCGCCGCCCCCCTGCCGCTGCGGATGATGGGGGCGAAGGGTCTCGTCCCCGCCGTGGCCCCGCTGGATCTGACCACGCTCCTCTTCGTCCTCTCCTTCGACGCCGATCCGGGGATCCGCGAGACGGCGCAGAAGACCGCGGAGGGGCTGCCAGACAAGATCTGGGGGGTGGCGCTGCGCTCCGAGGCGCTCCAGGCCCCGGTGCTGGACTGGCTGACCGACCGGCTCCGGGGCCGCGACGACGCCCTGGAGCTGGTGCTGCTCAACCCCAGCACCTCCGACGCCACCGTGGCCCGGCTGGCCGCCACGGTCTCCCAGAAGCTGGCCGACATCGTCCGGCAGAACGAGCTCAGGCTCCTGCGCCACGACGACATCGTCCGGCGCCTGTGCCAGAACCCCAACGCGCTGGCCTCGACCGTGGACGGCGCCTGCGACTTCTGCGTTCGCAACGGGCTGACCCTGCTCGACGTCCCGCAGCTGGTCGAGGCGCACCGGCGCATCCACGGCGTCGATCCGGCGGCGGCGCCGGCCGGGGAGACCGCGGCCGCGCTGATGTCCGACTTCGCCAGCGAGCTGGCCCACGACGGCGGGCCCGAAGGGCCACCGCACGCGGAAACCGACGAGGAGACGCTGAAGAAGGCGACCATCACCCAGCGCGTCCTGAAGATGAGCGTCTCCGAGAAGATCAAGCTGGCCACCCTGGGCAACAAGGAGGCCCGCACGCTGCTCCTGCGCGACTCCAACCGGCTGGTGTGCATGGCGGCTGCCACCAGCCCGCGCATCACCGACGGCGAGATCATCGGGCTGGCCAACTCCCGCACCTGCAACGCCGACGTGCTGCGCTACATCTACGACAACCGCGAGTTCGTCCGGAACTACGCCATCAAGATCTCGCTGGTGAAGAACCCCAAGGTCCCGCTGCCCACGGCCCTGAAGCTGCTCGTCACGCTCCAGGAGAAGGACATCAAGGAGCTGTCCCGCGATCGCAACGTCCCCCAGACCGTCCAGGCCCAGGCCAAGGCCTACATGATGAAGAAGGAGCAGGCGACCCGCGGGCCGCTCGGGGGAAAGCATTGAGGCAGGCGCCGGGCCGGCCGGCCGGCCCCCCCGGCGAGAAGCTCCGCGTGTCCCGGGCCCTGCGGGTCTCGGCCGCGACCATGACCTCCCGGCTCCTGGGGCTGGTGCGCGACCAGCTCTTCGCGGCCCTGGTCGGAGCCAACCGCTTCTCCGACGCTTTCGTCGTCGCCTTCCGCATCCCCAACCTGCTCCGCGATCTCTTCGCCGAGGGTGCGCTCTCGGCCGCCCTCGTCCCCTCCTTCGCCGAGGCCCACCGGCACCGGGGCGCCGAGCAGGCCTACCGGCTGGGCAACGCGGTGGTGGCGGTCGTCCTGCTGCTGGTGGGCACGGTGACGGTCGCCGGCGTCCTGGCGGCGGGCCCGCTCGTGCACCTGGTGGCGCCGGGGCTGGCCGAGCCCCAGCTGGCCGCGGCGCTGACGCGGGTGATGATGCCCTTCCTCCTGCTGGTGTCGCTGTCGGCCGTGGCCATGGGGATGCTCAACGCGCGGTCCCGCTTCACCGCACCGGCCCTGGCCCCGGCCCTGTTCAACGTGGGGGCCATCGCCGTCGGCGCCGGCCTGTGGGTGGCCGGCTGGCCGCCCGAGCGGGCGGTGACCGGCTGGGCAGCGGGGACGCTCCTGGGCGGCGCGCTGCAGCTCATCGTGCAGCTCCCGGCGCTCCACCGGATGGGATACCGCTTCCGCCCCCGCCTCTCCGGGGCGGTTCTGGCCGACCCGGGCCTGATCCGGGTGTTCGGCCTCCTGGGCGGCGCGGTGGTGGGCCTCTCCGCCACCCAGGTGAACATCGTGGTCAACACCTTCTTCGCCGCCCGGGTGGTGGGGGCCAACACCTGGCTGCAGTGCGCCTTCCGCCTCATGCAGCTTCCGCTGGGGGTCTTCGCCGTGGCGGTGGCCACCGTGGCCGGGGCCGGGGTGGCACAGCGAGCGGCCGAACGGGACATGCCGGCGATCCAGGCGACCGTGGGGGCCGCGCTCCGCCTGGTCGCCTTCCTCAACGTGCCGTCGGCGGTGGGTTTGGCGGTGCTGGCCCGACCCATCATCTCGCTCGTCTACGAGCACGGCCGCTTCGGCGCCGCCGACACCGAGGCCACCGCGAGGGCGCTCCTCTGGTACGCAGCCGGCCTCTACGCCTACTCGGGGGTGAAGGTGCTGGCACCGGCCTTTTACGCGCTGGGCGCCGCCCGCGTGCCGGCGCTGGCCGCATGGGCCAGCATGCTGGCCAACGTGGCGCTGAACGCCTTCCTCTTTCCGCTGCTCGGCTTCGAGGGCGTGGCCCTGGGAACGGCGCTGGCGGCGACCGTGAACTTCGGCGTGCTGCTCCTCGCCTGGAGGCTGGCCCATGGCGGCATGGCCGGGTCCGCCGTGCCCCACCAGCTCGGCCGCGTGCTCCTGGCCAGCGCCGCGCTGGCGGCGGCGGCGTGGGCGGCCCACTGGGGCCTGGCGGCGGCCCTGCCGCCCGGGAAGAGCGCGGGGAAGCAGCTGTGCCTGGCCTTTGGCCCCATCGCCGCGGGCGGGGCGGCCTACCTGTGGGCAGCGAGCGTGCTGGGGATCGGCGAGCTGGCCGACCTGCTCCGGGCGCTCCGGGGCGGACGGCGCTGAGACGCCGGGCCTCACACCGTGGGTGCGGGAGCACGAAGGTCCGCGGATGCGGACAAATCTTTCTTGCCGCTTCGCCTCGCGTCGAAAGGCTTCGTTGGGGTGCTATCTCCATGCGTGAAGGTGCGGTGCGCACATCGCTCCCCGTGGTGTGCCTCCACGCCGCGTTGGGTGGCTTCGTTGACTTCGATCCGAGCGGGGCGCAGGCTATGAGCCCGAAGACGAGGTGAGTCCATGATGGCAGTGACCCGCGGAGACGGTGAAGCGACGGTCATCCGCGTGGACGGGACCTTCGACCGCCTCGCCGCCGCCCATCTGGCCAGCCGCCTCGACGAGCTCCCGCCTGCCGCACCATTGGTGATCGACTTCTCGCAGGTCGAGCAGTTCCACGACGTCGGGGTAGCCGCGGTGGCCAAGGAGATGGCCGACCACCACCGGCTGGTGGTGCGCGGCCTGGCCCGCCACCACCTGCGGCTGCTGCGCTACTGCGGCGTGGAGGTCGGCACCGCGCGTCCCTCGGTGGACGAGGAGCTGCTCGACGGGTAGCGGGCCGGATCGGGCTAGCTCAGCCGTTCCTTCTCGGTCGACGCGGGGTCGGGGGGAAGGCCCTCCTCGAGGAGCTGGGCGGCGATGGCGATGGCCTTGCGGATCCGGTCCTTCACCTTCTCGTCGCCCTTGATCTTCTGGTAGGCCTTGAGGACCCGCTCCTCGTGCTTGGCGGCCTGGGCCTCGAGCTCGCTCACCCGCTGTCGCAGGTCGGCGGTGCGCGCGTCCATCTCGCCGCGCGCTCCCTCGGCCTCGTTGCGGGCCACCAGCAGCTCGGTGTTCACCGATCCCAGCTCCCGCTCCAGCTCGTCGATGCGCCCGCGCAGCGCCTCGGCCTGCTCCGCCCGCCGCTCGGCCTCGGCCTGCCGGGCGCGGAGCGTCTCCAGCTCGTCGGCGGCACGCCGCGCCTCCTCGCGGAGGGCCTTGAGCTCCTGGTCGGCCTTGCGCGCCTGGTGGCTGACGGCCTCGAGCTTGGCCCGCACCGAGGCCAGGTCGGCCTCCCGCTCGGCGGCGGCGGACTCGGCCGCCTCCGCTCGCTGCATCGCCTCCTCCACCCGGCCACGGAGGACCTTGCCCTCGGCGTCGCGGGCCGCTGCGGCCGCGCGCGCATCGGCCAGCTCGCGCTGCAGGCGATCGGCCTGGGCGACGTCGACCAGGGCCTCCGCCGGCGAGCGGCCGCCGGGGGCCGGGCCGCGCAGGGCGCTCGAGCCGGCGATCCCGGCCAGGGTGGCGCGGGCCGGGGGAGGGGCAGGAGGAGCAGGAGCCGCGTGGGCGGCCGGGGCGGGCTCGGCGGGCAGCACCGTCACGCCCGCGGCGCGCAGCGCCTCCAGGCTGGCCCCGCGCACCGCAGGCGGCTCGGCCGCGGGCGCCGCCGGGGGAGGCGGCGCCGGCTCCGCGGGGGAGGGCAAGTCGGCGCTCTCCAGGCCCGACAGGGCGGCGGCATCGTCGACGTCCAGGTCGCCCAGGGCGGCGCGGCCGGCGGCCTCGTCCTCGGCCGGCAGGGAGGCGGCGGCGGCCGCGAGCTCCTCGTCCTGCACCGGCCGCTCCGGCTCGGCCCGGGGCGGTTCGGCCCGGGGCGGCTCGGGTGCGGCGATGCCGTCGAAGGCCTCGTCGAGGAAGGCCAGGTCGTCATCCACGGGAGCCTGGGCGCCTTCCACGGCGCCGGGAGGCTCGTCGGGGAGCGACTCGAGATCGAGCGAGGGGAGCTCGGCGGCGGGCTCGGCGCCGAGGCCGTCGAGCGCCGTGTCCTCCTCGAGGTGGAGCTCCTCGCCGTCGGCCGCCTCCCCCTGGACCTCGCTGGGGAGGCCGATGGCGGAGAGCTTCTCCAGCAGCGCCGGGGGCGCGAACGGCTTGAGCAGGTACTCGTCGGCGCGGACCTTGAGCGCCTTGTGCTTCTCGAAGGTGTCGGCGGTGGCCTCGGCGCTGGTCAGCACCAGGGGGATGGCCTTGGTGGCGTCGTCCTTGCGGAGCTTCTGGCAGACCAGGTAGCCGCTCATGCCCGGGAGCTCGACGCACAGGACGATCCCGTCCGGCCCCCATTCCCGGGCCAGGTCCAGGCCGCCCTTGCCCTCGGCCGCGGCCCGGACGTCGAAGCCACGGGCCTCCAGCGCCGAGCCGAGCTGGGCGGCGAAGGCGGTGTCGTTCTCGATGAGCAGGATCTTCTTGGGCATGGCCGCGATGGACGAGCGCGCCGGAGGCGAGGCCCCGCACGCGAGACGCCCGGAGAAGTCGGACCAAATGTTAACCGTGGGCGGCCAGAGGTGTCAAAAGCGCGGCCGCAGTCGCCGCGGGGTGGTGTGCCCCACACCTACGGCGGCGACGCCTCGCCCTGGGCGGCCCGGACCAGCCGGAAGAGCGCGTCCTCGTCGAGATCGGACACCAGCGAGTAGACGATCTCGTCCTGGCGCCAGATGGCGACGTTGTAGCCGCGGGCGCTGGCCACCCGCACCACCTCGCTGCCGACGCGGACGTCGCGCCCGGGGGCGTCGAAGCGACGGCCCGGGTCGTCGACGATGAACAGGCCGGCGTGCCCCCGCGGGAGCTGGTAGCGCACGTAGGCGGCGGGCCACTCGCGCAGGTTGGAGAGCCGCGCCCCCTCGACCCGGGCCACGCCACCGCCGAAGTGGGGCAGCGAGGGGTGGAAGTCGAGCTTGCCGGCGAACCAGCCGGGCATGGCGGCCGCGTCCACCTCCAGCGGCAGGCCCCGGTGGTGGTTGCGGATGGCGTCCTCGAGCAGATCCGGGTTGCCGGAGTGGGAGGCGAGCACCACCAACACCCCGGCAGCGCAGGCCGCCAGCGTGGCCACGGGCAGGGGGGAGACGGCGCGCCGCCAGAGGGGGCGGCGCTCCCGGGCCAGCGAGCGCCCCAGCCGCTCGCGCAGCGCGGCCGGGGCCGGCGCGGCCATGGCCTCGCGCAGCCGGGCGCGGATCGAGCTGCGGACGCGCGCTTGCCCGTCGATCATGGCCC
>Ga0335071_10008660_pt1 | contig 10434 bp, 10 predicted proteins | sample Lox_Sample_15_FD_206724 | JGI IMG/M metagenome (GOLD analysis project Ga0335071, IMG submission 206724) | Soil microbial communities from Loxahatchee National Wildlife Refuge, Florida, United States - Lox_Sample_1.5 | ecosystem: Environmental > Terrestrial > Soil > Wetlands | place: USA...
ATCTACCTGAGCTCGACGTTCGCCTTTCGGGACGTCTGCACGAACGTCGGGTACGACTACTCCCGGAGCGGAAACCCCACCCGCGCCGCGCTGGAGGAGGCGTTGACGCTGCTCGAGGGCGGCGCCGGTGGGACCTGCACCAGCACCGGGATGAGCGCGGTGCTCGTGGCGGTGAACCTCCTGCCCCAGGGCGCGCGCCTGCTCTGTACCGTCGACTGCTACGGCGGGACCTTCCGGGCGCTGGAGCACGCCCGGACGGCCTACGGACTGAAGGTCAGCTACCTCGACCTCGGCGATCTGGGGGCGGTGCGCGCCTCGCTCACGGGCGACACCGGGATGGTGTGGATCGAGACCCCGTCGAATCCGCTCCTTCGCCTGACGGACATCGCGAGGGTGGCCGAGCTCGCCCACGAACGCGGCGCGCTGGTCGCGGTCGACAACACCTTCCTCTCCCCGGTGTGGCAGCGCCCCTTCGAGCACGGCGCCGACCTGGTGGTGCACTCGACCACCAAGTACCTGAACGGCCACAGCGACGTGGTGGGGGGAGCGGTGCTGGCCGGCCCGGGGCGAACGTCGCTCCTCCAGCGCATCCAGAGCCTCAACAACACCCTCGGCACCTCGCAGAGCCCGCACGACGCCTTCCTCGTCTTGCGTGGGCTCAAGACCCTCGAGCTCAGGATGCGGGCCCACGAGGCGGGCGCGGGCAAGGTGGCGGCCTTCTTGGCCGGGCATCCGCAGGTATCGCGGGTCCACTACCCCGGGCTCGCCGGACATCCCCAGCACGAGCTGGCCCGGCGGCAGCAGGCCGGCTTCGGGGCCATGCTCAGCTTCGAGCTGCGCGGCGGGACGCGGGAGCGCGTCGACCACGTGCTGCGGACCCTGCGCTGGTTCACGCTGGCGGAGAGCCTGGGCGGGGTGGAGAGCCTCGTGGCCCATCCGGCGACGATGACCCACGCGGCGATGACCCCGGAGGCGCGGCGGCGGGCCGGCATCGGCGATGGCGTCATCCGGCTCTCGGTGGGCATCGAGGACCCGGAGGATCTCATCGCCGACCTCGACCGCGCCCTGGCGCGGCTGCCCCCTTGAGCGAGGTCATTCCCCCGGCGGATGCCTGTCCACGGCGACGATGGCCAGCTCGCGTGTTCCCCCCGGCCGGTCGACCTCCACGGTCTCGCCCGCCCTACGGCCCATGAGGGCCCGGCCGAGCGGCGAGTGGACGCTCACCGATCCCTGGCGAGCGTCGGCCTCGTCGGGCCCGACGAGCCGCCAGCTCTTGCGCCCCGCCTGCTCGTCTTCGACGGTCACCCAGGTCCCGAACCCCACCACGCCTTCGGGGACGCGCTCGGAGCCGAGCACCGTCACGGCCGAGAGGGTCCGCTCGAGGAGGAGGGCGCGACGAGGCGGCTCGCCGCCGGGGGTTGCCCGCAGCCTCTCGAGCTCTGCCCGCAGGCAGGCGTACCCCTCGGGCGTGATGCAGCGGAGCTCGCCGGGGCGCAGGCGGGGCAGCTCGCGTTCGGGCGGCGCCGGGTCGGGTGTCTCCTCGCTCGTGAAGGCCTTCGACATCCCCGGAATGTAGTCCATTCCCCCCGGAGCGCGACGCGGCGCTAACCTCCTTGCCGATGCTTCTCCCTGACGCCTTCAGCCCGCTCTGGTCTCCCCCGCCCGGCGACCACCCGGTCGGGCTCTGGTTCGTGTTTCGGGGCGGCCACCTGGTGGTTGGCTCAGGCCCGGATGGGCCAGAGCTCATGGCCTGCGGGGCAGGAGGCGGGCCGCCCTTGCCGGTGGAGGGGGCGCGCTGCATTGGCCTGCTTGGCTCACGACCCTGCTGGGCCGCGCGAGCGTCCGACGGCCCCTTGCCGGAAGGTGCGGCGGCGGTACCGATTCGCGAGCTGTTCGACAGGCTGGACGACGGGGCGCTGGCCCTGGCTGGTCGCGCCGCCCAGGTCTTGGAGTTCGAGCGGACGCGCCGCTACTGCGGCGCCTGTGCCGAGGCCACCGAGCTCGACGACGGAGGCAGGGCCCGCCGCTGCCCGCGCTGCGGGACGGTCTACTACCCGCCGCTCGCGCCGGCGATGATGGTGCTCATCACCCGCGAGGGGGAAGCGGGCCGCGAGTTGCTGCTCGCCCGGGGCCGGCGCTTCTCCGCGCCCATCTACAGCGCGCTCGCGGGGTTCGTGGAGCCCTCGGAGACCTTGGAGTCGGCGGTGCGCCGGGAGGTGCGGGAGGAGGTCGGGGTGGAGGTCCGGGCGCTGCGCTACTTCGGGAGCCAGTCCTGGCCTTTCCCGCACTCCCTCATGGTGGCGTTCTTGGCCGAGCACGCGGGCGGGGAGATCGCCTGTGACCCTGCGGAGATCTGCGACGCGGGGTGGTTCCGGGTGGACCGGCTGCCGATGCTGCCGCACCGGCTCTCGGTGGCGCGCCGGCTCATCGAGCACGCGGTGGCCGAGGTGGGCGCGCCCCCGCCCGGCTAGCATCACCCTGCCGGGCCGGCCGGGCGAGGCATCCGCCGCTCGACGCGCGCCGGGAAGGGGGGAGCGCTATCTTTCGGCGCATCGGAGGACGTCATGCGGGTGGGATTCGTGGGGCTCGGCGCAATGGGCTCGGCCATGGCAGGGGTGCTGCTCAAGGCGGGCCACGAGGTGATCGCCTGGAACCGGACCCCGGCTCGGGCGCAGGCGCTGCGCGAGAGAGGGGCGAGCGTGGCCGGATCGCCGGCCGAGGCGGCCCGCGCCGGGGTGGTCCTCAGCATGGTCGCCGACGACGGCGCGATCCTGGAGGTGGCGGAGGGGAAGGACGGCATCCGCGCCGGCCTGCCCTCGGGGGGCGTGCACGTGTCGATGAGTACGCTCGCGCCGGCGACGGTGGGGGGGCTCGTCCGGATGCACCGGGAGGCAGACCAGGAGTTCGTGGCGGCGCCGGTGTTCGGCCGGCCCGAGGCGGCGGCGGCGGCGAAGCTCTTCGTGGCCTGCGCCGGCCGGCCCGAGGCTCTCGAGCGGGTGAGGCCGCTTCTGGAGACGATGGGGCAACGGACCTTCAACCTGGGCGAGGATCCGGAGCACGCCGCCCTGGTGAAGCTGGCGGGGAACTTCATGATCTCGGCGGCGATCGAGGCCCTGGGCGAGGCCCTGGCGCTCGTCGGCAAGGCCGGTGTCGACCGCCGTGCCTTCCTCGAGCTGCTCACCGAGACGCTCTTCTCGGCTCCGGCGTACCGGACCTACGGCCAGGTGTTGCTCGAGGGGCGCTTCTCGCCCCCCGGCTTTCGGCTGCCGCTCGGCGCGAAGGACAACCGGCTCCTGCTCGAGGCGGGCGAGCGTCTCCGGGTGCCGTTGCCGCTCGCGAGCCTCGTCCGCGACCGGATTCTGGCGGCGCTTTCGCGTGGCTGGGGAGAGAGGGACTGGGCGACGTTCGCCCGCATCGCCGCCGAGGATGCGGGGGAGGGCCTGGCGGCCCAGGGGCGCGGATAGCGTTGCCGGCCCGGCCCCGGCGCTCGGGCCCACACCCGGCAAAGGCAAGAGCCCCCGGCGCACCGCCCGGGGTGCGGCCAGGGCGGCAGCGCCCGGGCTTTTCTCTCGAATGTCCGAGGCGCGGGGGCTGTTGGGAGATGGCGGGGCTCTCGGGGAGCGCTCGCCTCGCTCACCCGACCAGGCGACGCACGCTCTCTTCCAGCTTGGCCTTGTCGCTGCCGAGGACGGTATCGACCACCCGTCCGCCCTTGAACAGCAGGAGGGTGGGGATGGAGCGGATGCCGAACTGCTGGGGGACCATCTGGTGCTGATCGACGTCCATCTTGGCGACCTTCAGCTTGCCCTTGTACTTCGCGGCCAGGGCATCGACCACTGGTGCGATCGCCTTGCAGGGCCCGCACCACACCGCCCAGAAGTCGACCAGCACCGGCGTGTCGCTCTTCAGGACCTCCTGCTCGAAGGTCCGGTCCTCCAGGTTGATGACGTCCGCCGACATGGATGCTCCTTGAGAGATCTCGCTCGGGGGGTTATTTACCCGCGCCTCCCGACCCTGGCAAGCGGCGCGGGGGGCGTGCTACGATCAAGCGTTCCAGGCGGGCCGCTGTGGCGCCCGGGACGGGCGCCTTGGGCGGCCCATGACACGGAAGGCCTCATGAGCGGGCTGCTCTTCGTTTCCCAGGCGATGCTCGAGACCTGGGCGGAGCAGGGCAAGATCGGGTTCGCCGGCAACGTGATGACGCTGCTGGCTGGCGAGGGGAAGGGCCGGACCTACGCGCTCGAGCCCGCGGTGCGCTTCCTGAAGGTGATCGGGGCGGAGCAGGATCCGCACTCGCTCGTCCACAAGGTGAAGAGCGTGGCCCAGCTCCGCGAGCTGGGGGCCGAGCCGGTGGGGGACTCCTGCATCCTGGGCGACACCGCCTACGAGATCCAGCAGGGCTTCCTGGCGGAGGGGGCGGCGCTCAAGGCCGCGGCCACCGCCCGCCCGGAGACCCCGCCGCCCTTGGCGGGGGCGGCACCCGGCGCGCCGTCCGGGGAGCAGGTCCGGGCGCTGGGCGGGGCCCCCCTGCCGCGCGAGCTGGAGGAGCGCCGCAAGGAGGCGGAGGCGTTGGCCCGTTTCCTCTTGGAGAACCTCTCCTGACGGAGGCGACGCGGCACCGCCGCGCCCGGGCAAGGACCCCATGAGCATCGCCATTCTCCGCGCCGCCACGGCGCTGTACGCGGTCGCCGCCCTGCTCTACGTCGGCTACTTCTCTCGCCCTCGCCACGGCCGGCTGTCGGCGGCCGGGTTCTACGTCCTGGCGGCCGGCTTCGTCGTGCACGCCCTGGCCATCGGGGCCGGCTGTCGCGAGTACGGGGGCAAGGAGTTCTTCAGCCTGCGAGGCGGGGTGGTGCTCGCCGCCTGGCTGGCGGCCGGAGCCTACCTCGTGCTGCACCGCCTCTACCGGGTCCCCTCGCTCGGTGCGCTGGTGGTGCCGCTCGTGGTGGTGGCGCTCATCCCGGCGAACCTCATCGACCCCGCCCACCCCGCGGTGCCGAAGGAGCTCGTGCGCAACGCCGCCTTCCACGTCATGGCCGCCATCCTGGCGGTGGCGCTGTTCGCCATCGCCTGCGGGGTGGCCATCATGTATCTGCTCCAGGAGCGGGAGGTGAAGGGGAAGCACTTCGGGGCGCTCTTCTCCCGGCTGCCCTCGCTCGACGCCTTGGACCGGCTCAACCAGCGGCTGGTCCGGGCCGGCTTCGCCGCCTTCACCCTGGCGCTCCTCGCCGGGACCATCAACGCCGCCGCGGTGTGGAAGAGCGCCTGGTCGTGGGACCTGCAGCAGGTCCTGTCGGTGGGGATCTGGCTCCTCTACGGGGCCATGGTCGAGCTTCGCCACCAGGGCTGGCACGGCCGCCGCTACGCCGTCCTGACGGTGGTCGGGTTCCTGGTGCTCATCGGGGCGATGGGGGTCCGGCAGGCCTTCCCCGGCGCCACCCGCCACGCCGGGAGCTACGGGGTGGTGGTGAACGGCGGAGGTGCGCAGTGAGCGGCCGCGACCTCTTCCTGGTCGGCCTCTCCCACCGCAGCGCGCCCATCGAGGTGCGGGAGCGGGTGGCGCTCTCCGGCGAGGCGCTCCGGGACGCGCTAAAGGAGCTGGTGCACGGCCCGGGGGTGGAGGAGGCCTTGGTCCTCTCCACCTGCAACCGGGTCGAGGTGCTGGTTCACGGGGAGCAGGAGGCGGCGGCCCGTGCCTTCTTCACCTCCCGGGCCGCCGACGCGGCCGCGCACCTCTACCAGAAGCAGGGGCCGGAGGCCGTTCGTCACCTGTTCCGGGTGGCCTCCAGCCTCGACTCCATGGTGGTGGGCGAGCAGCAGATCCTGGGGCAGGTGAAGGAGGCCTACGGGATCGCCTGTGCCGCGGGGGCGGCCAAGGCCTACCTCTCCCGGCTCTGCAACCGCGCCTTCGCCACCGCCAAGAAGGTCCGCACCCAGACCGAGATCGGCCGGGGCACGACCAGCCTCTCCCAGGTGGCGGTCGAGCTCGTGGAGAAGATCTTCGGCGATCTGGCCGGGCGGGCCATCCTCCTCGTGGGCGCCGGCAAGATGGGGGCCCTCTCGGCCAAGGCGCTGGCCGGGCTGGGGGCCGACCGGGTGCTCGTGGCGAACCGCTCCCCGGAGCGGGGGCTGCAGCTGGCCGGCCAGGTGAACGGCGTGTTCCGCGCCTGGGAGGAGCTGCCCCACCTGCTCGTCGAGGCGGACGTGGTGATCGTCTCCACCGGTGCCGACCGGCACGTGATCACGAGGGAGATGGTCCAGGTGGCCATGCGGGCCCGCCGTCACCGCTCGGTCTGCCTCATCGACCTGTCGGTGCCCCGCAACGTGGATCCGGCCTGCGCCGAGCTGGCCGACGTCTTCGCCTACGACGTGGACGACCTGGAGAAGGTGGTGGCCTCCACCCACGAGGCCCGGCGCGAGGAGGCCTCCCGCGCCGAGGCGATGGTGGAGGCCGAGGTGAAGGCCTTCTCCCTGGACGGGCAGTCGCGGGCGGCGTTGCCGGTGCTCGGCAAGCTGCGTCAGCATGCCGAGCAGATCGCCCGGACGGAGGCGGCCCGGACCCTCTCCCACCTTTCCGGCCTGGACGAGCGCGGGCGCCGGAGCGTCGAGGCCATGGCCCAGGCCATCGTCAACAAGCTCCTCCACGGCCCCACCGCCGAGCTCAAGCGGGCGGCGGCGGCGGGGGAGGGCGACCTGGCCGCCGCGGCCGCCCAGCTCTTCGGGTTCGAGGTCCTGGCGGGGGAGCCGGAGCGAGAGGCCGCGCCGGAGGCGGCCGCCGAACCCGAACCCAGCCCGGCGGCTCCCGCCGCCGGCTCGCTCAACGGGTAGCCCGTGGCCCCCTTCCGCATCGCCACCCGCCGTAGCCCCCTGGCCCGCTGGCAGGCCGGGCACGTCGAGGGGCTCCTGCGGGCCCTCGAGCCGGGCCTCGAGATCGTGCTGCACGAGGTGGTGACCCGCGGCGACCGGATCCTGGAGGTCCCCCTGGCCGAGGTGGGCGGCAAGGGGCTGTTCGTGAAGGAGATCGAGGACGCCTTGCTGGCCGGGGACGCCGAGCTGGCCGTCCACTCCATGAAGGACCTGCCCGCCCAGCTGGCCCCCGGGCTCAAGATCGGCGCCGTGCCGGAGCGGGAGGACCCGCGCGACGCGCTCGTGGCTCCCCGGGCCCGCTCCCTCGCGGCGCTGCCGCGGGGGGCGCGGGTGGGAACCTCGAGCCTGCGGCGTGGCGCCCAGCTGCGGGCGCTGCGGCCCGACCTCTCCATCGAGGTGGTTCGCGGCAACGTCGAGACCCGGCTGCGCAAGGCCGGGGCGGAGCTTCACGCGGTGGTCCTGGCCCACGCCGGGCTCTTGCGGCTCGGGCTGGCCGATCGGATCACCTACTTGTTCCCCCTCGAGGAGATGCTGCCGGCGGTGGCCCAGGGGGCGCTCGCGCTCGAGGCGCGGGTCTCCGACGAGGAGACGCTCGGGCGGCTCGCGGCGCTGGAGCACGCCGAGACGCGGGTGGAGGTCGAGGCCGAGCGCGGCTTCTTGGCCCGGATACAGGGCGGCTGCCAGGTGCCGGTCGCGGCCCATGCCACGGTGGAGGGCGGGACGGTGCGCCTGCGGGCGCTGGTCGCCTCGGTGGATGGGCGGCAGCTCGTCCGGGCGGAGCGGAGCGGGCCGGCGGGTGCGGCCAGCGCGGTGGGGGAAGCGGTGGCCGAGGAGCTGCTCGGTCGCGGTGCCGACCGCATCCTTCGCGAGGCGGCCGGCCGGGGCGGCGATCTCTCGGCGCCGCGGCGGGACGGGTGAGCCATGCCCGGGCGGCTCGAGGGGAGGACGGTGGTGGTGACGCGGCCCACGGGATGGCCCGACGCGCTCTCCGAACGTCTCCTCGAGATGGGCGCCTGCGTCCGCGAGCTGCCGGCCATCGACCTCGCGCCGCCGCGTGACCTCTCGCCGCTCGAGGAGGCGCTGCGAACGCTCGAGCAGTTCGACTGGGTGGTGTTCGCGAGCGCCGCCGCGGTCGAGCGTGTGGTGGCCCGCATGGACGACCTCGGCATCCCCAGGCAGCGCCTTTCCGCCCGATCGCTCGCGGCCGTCGGGCCGAATACGGCGGCCCGTCTCGCCGCCGCCGTGCGGGCGCCCGACCTCGTCCCTGACGAGGCCACCGGGGAGGCCCTGGCCCGGGCGCTCGGGCCGGCAGTGGAGGGCCGCAGGGTGCTCGTGCCGCGCCCGGCCGAGGGCCGGCCCGAGCTCCCGGAGGGGTTGGCCGCTTGCGGGGCGGACGTCCACGCCGTGGTCGCCTACTGTACCGTGCCTGCCCCTGCGGCCCGGCTGGCGCCGCTCCGCGGCTGGATCGAGCGGCGCGAGGTGGACGCGCTCGCCTTCGCCTCGCCTTCGGCGGTCCGGGCGGTGGTGGCGGCGCTCGGCCCTGCCGCGCCCCTCCTCGGGGAGGTGCTGCTGGCCGCCATCGGCCCGACGACGGCCGAGGCGCTCGACGAGGCGGGCTTGTCTACCGGGGTCACCGCCCGACACCACACCGGGTGGGGTCTGGCCGAGGCCATCGCGGGCCGGCTCGGCCCCGGATAGAACCCCTGCCGATGCCGACCGACGTCGACGCCACCGAGGGGCTTGTCCGGATCCGCATCCGGCTGGACCAGACCGACGGGGAGCCTGGCCCCGCCGAGGATGCGGTCTGGGCGGAGCCGCTGGGCAACGATCGCTACCAGATCGAGAGTTGCCCCTTCTTCGCCTACGGGCTGTCCCGCGGGGATGTGGTCCGCGCCGCCGAGTCGGCCGAGCAGGGCGGACCGGTCCTCGAGGACGTGCTGGAGAAGGGGGGGCACCGGACCTTGCGCATCGCCCTCGACCCCACGGTCGACCTGCGCTCCGCCCCGGTGCAGCGGATCCTCGACCGGCTCATCGGTCTCGGCTGCACCCACGAGCTCCTGCGGCCCAAGATCGTGGCCATCGACCTGCCCCCGGAGGTGGATCTGGCGCCGACCACCGAGGTCCTGCAGGAGGCGGCCCGCGCCGGCGCGCTCGTGTGGGAGTGGGCGGATCCGAGGCCGAGCTGAGCGGGCTTCACGACCCGCCCGGGTTATCCCGGGAGGAGGGTGCGCTGGAGGGGGCTACGGCCTGTGCCTGCGGGTGCGGTGCTCACCGCTTGTGCGCCGCGGTCCGTCGTGCTGCGCGAGCCTGTTTCTCGGCGCGGCGGCGGGCGAGGAAGCCGACGGGAGGTTTGGCCTTGTCGCGCGGCGGCGCCGTCTTCGGGGCGTGGGGCAGGGAGGTGGTGCGGGGCGGCGTGCCTGGCGAGCTCGGCCGGTCGGTTCCGGTCAACGTCCAGTGAAAGAGGCGTTTCACGACCAGGGTGGCATAGGCGCCGGGGGGGAGGGTGAAGGCCACGTTCACCCGCTTCCGGCCGCGGTTCAGTTCGTCGTTCGAGGGCTCGCCCACCGCCAGCCGTCCCGGGTAGACGAGGAGGGGCCGCTCCTCGGCATCGAAGTGGATCTCGGGCGTGTCCGGGACGGCCAGGTCGGCGAGCCCCATGTCCTCGCGGCCCAGGACCGAGAGCGCCGCCCGTTCCACCGCCGGGTCGTGGAAGCGGGTGGTGGGGGCGAGGAGGGGGAAGGTCCGGCCCTCGACGAGCCGCGCGGTGATGGGGTCGAGCTCGCGGAGGAAGAGGAGGGTGCCGGCCTGGTAACGGATGGAGGTGAGCCGGGCGATGCCGACGACCTGGCGCAGGTAGGCCTTGACTCCTTCGTTCCAGAGCCAGCTCTGGTACGCGAACACCTGCAGGGCTCGCCAGCGCGGCTCGGTCCGCAAGAGGGCCCCGCGGAAGTCCTTCGGGTGCTGGCGGAGGTGGCGCACCACCGCCTGGTAGCGCTCCGCCCCGGGGTGGGGGTTGCGGCGGTCCCACTCGCCGAAGTGGGCGCGCCAGAACTCCTTCACCTGGGCGTCGCCGGATCGGTCGAGCGGGCTCGGGCGGGCGAGCACGTTCCGCAGCGCCCCCTCGAAGTCGCCGCGGAGGAGGTCCTTGGCGATGAAGCCCTGCCCGTGCTTCAGGGACCCGAACCGCTGCGAATCGAAGTAGTTCACGACTCCGAGCCGTCGCACCTCGGCGAGGGAAGCGGGGAGGCGGGAGAGGTCGTCGGGTCCGAGGTCGCGGACGGTGACCGCGAAGCGGTTCGAGGTGGTGTTCTCGGCGGAGAGGGCTCGGGTGGTCCGGCCGAGGAGCTTGAGTCGCAGGTCCGGGTCCTGCAGTTCCACCTCGCGGCGCTCGAGGGCGAGGAGCTGGGTGGTCCGCCCTTGCTTGTCCTTGAGCCCGCAGAAGCTCACCGCCGCGCGCGGGATGTGGAAGCGCGAGCAGATCCGGTCCACCGCCTCGAAGGTGGAGAGCTTCTGCTTGTCCATGAGGTAGACGAAGTACGGCCCGCGAGGGTCCTCCTCGAAGCGCCA
>Ga0335071_10008662_pt1 | contig 10433 bp, 8 predicted proteins | sample Lox_Sample_15_FD_206724 | JGI IMG/M metagenome (GOLD analysis project Ga0335071, IMG submission 206724) | Soil microbial communities from Loxahatchee National Wildlife Refuge, Florida, United States - Lox_Sample_1.5 | ecosystem: Environmental > Terrestrial > Soil > Wetlands | place: USA: Florida...
GTGGAGCTGTCCGCACGGCGTGGAGCGCTGGCGCAGCGACTGCGGGTGCCGGGTCGCCCCCGAGAAGCACTGGCAGCAGCGCTGGCGGGCGCCGCTCCGGGCGGCGACGGAGTGGCTGGCGGACGGTCTGCATCGCGTCTTCGAGCGCGAGGGCGGCGCGCTGCTCCGCGATCCCTGGGCCGCGCGGGACGCCTATGCGGCCGCGCGGAGCGCCGGGAGCGAAGCGGTCGCGGCCTTCGTGGTGGCCCAGGCCGGCCGGGGCCTCGCGGCCGAGGAGGTGGTGCGGGCGCGCGAGCTGCTCGAGATGGAGTGGGACGCGTGCGCGCTGTTCACCTCGTGCGCCTGGTTCTTCGACGACGTGGCCGGCCTGGAGCCGCTGCAGCTCATGCGGTACGCCGCGCACGCCATCGAGCTGTGCGGCCCGGCGGGCGCAACGCTCGAGACGGGCTTCGCGCAGCGCCTGGCGGCCGCGGTGAGCAACGATCCGGCGGCGGGGGACGGTCGGCGGGTGTTCGAGTCGGCCCGCCCGCGCGTGGCTCCGGCGGCACGGGTGGCGGCGAGCTGGGCGGCGGTGCGGCGGTTCGCGCCGGCCGTGGCCGGCTCGCGTCTCTACGACTACGATCTGCGCGGCGACGACCACCGCGTGAGCGTGGTGCAGCGGCGGACGGGCCGCGCCCTGGAGTTCGACGTCGGCGTGGAGCTTCACGGCGGCGTGCAGTTCGTGGCGACCGCGGCGCCCGCGGGGCAGGGGACGGCGGTGCGTCTCGCGCTGGCGGACCTCACGGAGCGGGAGCGCGCCGCGGTCTCGCAAGGCCTGGTGGCGTCGCTGGCGCGGCAGGCGCTCGCGCCGGACGACGCTGCCGCGCTGTGCGAGGGCCGCGCCCCGCTGGGCGACGTCGTGGAACGCGCCCTCGTCGCACGCGTCGAGGCCCTCGCGGGGGATCGGTCCGAGGCCTCCGTCGCGCGCGTGGCTGCCCTGCTCGACCTGTCGGAGCTGACCGGACGCAGCGTGCCGTTCGACGCGCAGACGGCGTTCGCGCGCGTGCGGGCCGCCCTGCCGGCCGCGGAAGCGCGGACGCTGGAGGCGCTGGCCCTCCGGCTCGGCTTCGCGGCGACCGCCTGACACCGGTCCTTCGCTCGACCTGACGTCGGATGTGCCGCCGCCACGCGTGTCGCGCGTGGCGTTCCGGACGTGGTCGTTGTACTGTGCGGGAGGTCACGGCGCAGGGAAGCCGCGCTCCGCACCTTGGTAGCGCCGGCCGACAATTCGTGGAGGAGGAGCACACCGATGTCCTGGCTCAAGCGAGCGGTCCCGGTCGGTGCCGTCGCGGCGGCGCTCGCCGCCGGCGCCTGCAGCGAAAGCACGTCGCCTTCGACGGTGAACGCCACGGGGTCGGCGACGGCGGTGACCGGGCTCAACAACGCGCTGGCTCAGAACGGCGTGCTGCAGGGCCTCGCCGCCCTCGGGAACGTCGCGCCGCTCGCCTCCGGCATCGCCCGCGCGGCACTGGCGCCGCTGCCGGCGCCCGGCCGGACGTGGACGACCGCGGCAGTCCGGACCCGCGAGCAGCTGCGCGGCCTGTCCGACCGCGCTCCACTCGCCCCGCAGGCGCTCTTCCCCGCGAACGTGCTCGGCAAGACGTTCCAGTGGGACACGGCCACCGACCAGTACCGGATCACCGACTCGACCCTGACGGGGGCGCCGTCGAACGGGGTGGAGTTCATCCTCTACCAGGTGGACACCGCGACCGGGAATCCGAGTCTGCCCCTCAGCCAGACCGGCTACCTGACCATGTCCGACGCCAGCACGCCGCAGGCCAACGTGCTGCAGATCCTGCTCAAGGTGAGCAGCCTCACGGCGGCCAACTACACCATCACCGAGGTGAAGACCACCTCCAGCCTCTCGCTGTCCGCGGCCGGCTACGTGGCGAACGTGGTCAGCAACGGGGCACCGGTGAACTTCACCCTGCTGCACGTGCTGTCGCTCCCCGACAGCACGCTGGCGACCAACTACCAGGCCAACAGCAACGGTACGTCGGTCTCGCTGATTGACACGGTGTCGGGGGGCGCCACGCCGGCCTTCGCGCTCAACTGGAGCGTGACCCGCACCGGTACCGTCGCCATCGTCGGCAGCGGCACCGCCGCCGCCATCAACGTGGACTTCAAGTTCAACACCACGACGGTGGCGACCGCGAGCGGATCCCCGGACAATCCCTCCATCTCGCTGGCGTCGGGTCAGACGCTGACGACGGCCGACCTGCTGGCGCTCGCGTCCATCTTCGTCGGGTTCGAGCAGATCGAGTACAACCTGAGCCTGCTCTTCACGCCGGGGCTCCTCGTCTTCGGCTGACGACTGGGGCCTCCGGGCAAGCGCGACGGGCGGCCCCCTGGCCGCCCGTTGTGCGTGATGGAGCGGGTTGGTATCGTCCCGCACATGCGAGCCTTCCTGCTTCTCGCGCTGCTGCCCGTGGCCGCGGCGCCGCTCACCGCCCAGACCGACTCGGCCCTGATCCGCCACGCGCTGCGCCTGCACCGGGCGGTGCCGATGATCGACGGACACAACGACCTGCCGTGGAAGCTCCGCACGCGCGGCAGCGACAGCTTCGACCGCAACGATCTCGGCCGCGTGGTGTTCTCCTGGGACAGCATGGACATCGCCAGGCCGCAGCCGCAGCTGGCCACGGACATCCCGCGCCTCCGGAAGGGCGGCGTGGGCGGCGTGTTCTGGTCCACCTGGGTCCCGGTCGAGCTGATTCCGGCCGACGCGGCGAAGGTGGAGCTGGAGCAGATCGACATCGTGCGGCGGATGCCCGAGCGGTATCCGCAGGTGTTCGCACTCGCCCGCACCGCGGACGACATCCTGCGCATCCACCGCCAGGGGAAGATCGCCATCCTGATCGGCATGGAGGGCGGTCACGTCATCGAGAATTCCCTGCCGCTGCTCCGGATGTACTACGACCTCGGCGCCCGCTACATGACGCTGACGCACTTCGCGACGCTGCCGTGGGCCGACGCCGCCGGCGACGACTCGACGCATCACGGGCTTACGCCGTTCGGGCGGGCGGTGGTGCGCGAGATGAACCGGCTGGGGATGCTGGTGGACCTCGCGCACGTCTCCGACTCGGTGATGGCGCAGACGCTGCGCATCAGCCGGGCGCCGGTGATCTTCTCCCACTCCTCGGCCCGGGCGCTGGCCGACGTGCCGCGCGACGTGCCCGACGACATCCTGCGGATGCTGCCGAAGAACGGCGGCGTCGTGATGGTCAACTTCTACTGCCCGTTCGTGGACTCCGCGGCGGTGCGCTATTCGCGCGAGCAGCGCGCGGTGCTCCTCGACGCGCAGCGGCGGCTCGGCGCCGACAGCGCCGCCGTCCGCGCGGCGGTGGCCGGCTGGTCCGCGGCGCACCCGGCGCCGCCGCCGCCGCCGATCTCCGCGGTCGCGGACCACATCGACCACATCCGGCGCGTGGCGGGCATCGATCACGTGGGCTACGGCAGCGATTTCGACGGCATGGACTGCGCGCCGAAGGGCCTGGAAGACGTGAGCGACTTTCCGGCCCTGACGGCGGAGCTGATCCGGCGGGGCTACAGCGATCGGGACGTGGAGAAGGTGATCGGTCTGAACCTGATCCGGGTGCTGCGGCAGGCCGAGCGGGTGGCCCGGCGGCTGCAGCGGGAGGAGCGTCCGGCGACGGCCACGATCTTCACGCTCGACAGCCTGCCCGGGCGATGAACGTCGGGACGCCGGGGCGCTGCCGCCTGGTCCCATGGGCCTTGGCGGGGGTGCTGGCGGCCTGCGCGCGCCACGCGCCCGAGCCGACAGTCTCTGCGGTACCCGCCGCGAATCCTGCGGCGCCGGTGGTCGCGCCGCACCGCGCGAGCGGCGTCTACGTACTCACCACGGATCTCAAGCTGTCGCGCCCGGCGGCGCCGCCACGCCGCGGGCGCCGCCAGCCGCCGGCCCCGGTCGCGAGCCTGCGGCTCGATTTTCAGCCGCTCGCGACGCCCGATGCCACGGCGGCCTCCAACACCCAGCTGGCCGCGACCATCAACCTCCCCGGCTACACCCGCGCGCCGCCGGGCCGGACGGGGGAGGCCGCCGTGTGGTGGCCGCTCCCCGGCGACACGGTCGTCGTGCACTTCGCCACGCCGCGCGGCGACGGGCAGATGGATCTGCGCGGCATGCTGCAGGGCGACACGCTCTCGGGCGAGATCTGGTACACCAGCAGCACGACCGGCAACGTGTTCCAAATGGGGACGTTCAGGGCGGTGAAGCAGAAGAAGTAGGTGGTGGGTTGTGGGTGGTAGGTTGTGGCACAGGCCCCCGTGGCGCCTCCGCCCTCCTACCACCCACAACCTACAACCCACCAACGGCGGCTTAGAAGAACAGCCCGACGAACCCATTCACGTGGTTCGCCTTCAAGACCCCAGCGGGAAACTCCGTCTCGAACCTCCGGAACTCGGCGCCGAGGAGCAGGCCGCCGCCCGGCCGCCAGTGCAGGTGCCCCTCGTACACGACGTTGCTGAGGCGCGCGCCGGGCGGCGGCGTGCCGCCGACCTGCAGCAGGTCCCCGTCCGTCGGGTCGTCGCGGCCGTAGCCGCCGCCGAGCTCCCAGGCGAACACGGGCCGGACATCCACCTGCGCCCAGCCGCCGCGCGAGCGCACGGGCTGGCCCTGCGGGCCGAGGTCCTGCGCGATGCCGCCGTCACCGAGGCCGGTGAGCACCTGGCCGGTGAACGCCTCGCCTGCGACCGTCACGACGCCCGCGAAGACGATGCGGAAGTCCGCGGTCAGCGCCTGGCTGGCGATGGTGCCGGTGCCGGCGGTGGCGATCCAGCCGCGATGCGCGCCGAAGCCGATCGTGCTCTCCCGCTCGTCGCTGCCCCAGTCCAGGTAGACGCGCCCTTCGGCGGCCGGACGGCCGCTGCGCTCGCCCAGGTCCGCGTCGGATGCCGTGTAGGAGGCGCCGGGGTCCCACAGCGGGTCGAGCGCCGCCGCCTGGATGCCGATGCGCAGGGACCGTCCAGCCTCCACCGTCACGCGCGCCTGCGGGATCCAGGCCCAGAGGTTGCCCGCGCCCGCGAACTCCGGGTAGCCGATCGCGGCGAACGACACGGGGCTCTGCTGCGAGACCAGCGCCTTCTCCTGTCCGACCAGCAGGCCGACGTGCGGCCAATCCAGCCGCACGTTCGCGGTCCGGATGCGGGGCGGCGACAGCAGGCGTCCGTTCGCGTCCACCCCGTCCTCGGTGCCGAAGAAGTCGAGCTGGAGATCGCCGCTCAGGTCGCCGCCCAGCACCTTGCCGGGGCGGACCGTGATCCCGAGGCGCGTCTGCCGCAGCGCGCCGCCGATCCGGCCGTTGGGCCGGCCGGTGGAGTCCTGCGCGGCCGCCACCCACTGCGGCACGTCGGCGTTGTTGAACTTGGCCCCGTCGTAGAAGCCGTTCACCAGGATGAGGCCCGAGATCTCGACGCGGTTCTGCAGCCTGGACTGGACCGCGGACTGCGCCTGCGCCTCCAGCTGGTGCTGCAGCCGCTGGATCGCTTCCTCGGCCTTCTCGAGCCGCTCCTCGAGGGAATCCTGCGGGGACTGGGCCGACAGCGGCACCGCGGCCGTCGCGCACAGCAGCAGGGCCAGCCCCAGGCGCGTATGGATAGTCACCGGCGTCTCCTTTACGGTAGCGTCGCGTGCTTGACTAGCTCTGATGTCGGGGTCAAACTCGTCCCATGCAAAGCATACGAAGAAGGTGGCAATTCCGCATCGCCGCGGCTGGGGCGGGCATGCTGGCGTGGTGCGTGGTCGCGCCCGCCGCGCGCGCGCAAGTGAGCGGCCGCGTGACGGTGACCGATGCCGGTGGCAGGCTCGCGGCCGACGTGGGCAACGCGGTCGTCTACCTCGAAGGGCGCGGTCCGCGTGGCACGCCGGTCAGGGTGGACGTCACGCTCGACGGCCGCAGCTTCAGCCCGCGCGTGGTGGTCGTGCCGGTGGGCTCGACGGTGCGGTTTCCCAACCGCGATCCCTTCAACCACAATGTGTTCTCGCTGAGCGATCCCAACGCCTTCGACCTGGGCCTCTACGGCCGCGGCGAGGCGGGCGATCATCGCTTCCGCCACCCCGGCCTGGTGCGGGTGTACTGCAACATCCACCCGCAGATGAGCGGCTTCATCATGGTGCGCGACAACGCGTATTTCGCGCAGCCCGGAGCGGACGGCGCCTACACCATCGCGAACGTCGCGCCGGGCACCTACACGCTCCACGTCTGGCACGAGCGCGCGCCCGAGGTCACGCAGCAGATCACGGTGCCGGCGGGCGGCCTGGCGGGCGCGGACGTCGCCCTGGACGCGAGTGCCTACCGCGCGGTCGCCCACAAGAACAAGTTCGGCCAGGAGTACGGTTCGGGAGCGACGCGTGAACGGTACTAGGGCGGCGCGTTTCCCCCTGACGCTCAAGATCTTCGCCGCCACCGCCCTGGTCGTGGTCGTGGTACTCGGCGGCACCCTCGCCCTCGTGTCGGCGAAGGCGACCCGCAGCGCGGACGAGGGGCTCCAGCAGCGGCTGGTGAACACCAGCGCCGTGGCGGGCCGGTTCATCGACGCCGAGAACCTCGAGCTGGCGGCGGGAGCCAGGGCGGCGACGCAGAACCCCGCCTACCTCGCGCTGTACGCGAAGGGCGGCTCCGGTGCGTTTCTCGATCTCGCCAACACCTTCAAGGGGATCCTCGGCGCCGACTACGTCCTGATCACCGACAACCAGGCCGTGCTGAAGGCGCGCACCGACGATCCCTCGCAGGCGGGCACGGACTACCGGCCGCCGATCGTGGACCGGGCGCTGCAGGGCCAGCAGGGCTCGGGCTACCTGGTGAAGGGCGACTCCGGCCTCTACCTCGCGGTCGCGACCCCGCTCAAGGATCTGGCCAGCGGCGTCGTCGAGGCGGCGGTGGTGGCGACGCGCCAGGTGACCGATTCGCTCGCGGCGGCGGTGAAGCGGGCGTCGGGATCCGAGGTGGTGTTCTACGTGCTCGATACGCTCGACCGGCCGGTGGTGGTGGCGAGCACGGTCCCCCGGACGTCCGAGCTGCAGCAGCTGGTGGCCGCGTCGGTGGCGGGGCTGGCGACGGGCGGCGCCGCGGGTGGCCGCGCGGAAGGCACCCTGGGCAGGGAGCACCTGGTGGGGCTCACGCGTCCGCTGCAGAACGAGGGCAGCCCCCACGCGATCGGCGGCTATCTCGCGCTCCGCTCGCGCGACCAGGAGCTGGCGGCCTTTCGCGGCACGCAACGCACGATCCTGCTCGCGGGCCTGATCGGCCTCGTGCTGGCGCTGGCGGGCTCGTGGATGGTGGCCCGGGTGATCGGCCGCCCCGTCCGCGCGCTGGTCGGCATGACGCGGCGGGTGGCGGAGGGCGACTACTCGGCCAGGGTCACCGTCGGGAGCCGCGACGAGATCGGCGAGCTGGCCACGGCGTTCGGACACATGGTCGAGGAGCTGAAGGCGAAGCAGCAGCTGGTCGAGGTGATGAGCGCGTCCACGGGCGCCGCCACGCAGAAGATCTACACGCCCGGCGGCGGCGTGGCGACGCCCACCGTGGCGCGGCAGATGGAGCAATCGCCCGGGGTGCTGCAGGCCGGGAGCGTCTTCGCGGGGCGGTACGAGATCAAGGGCGTGCTCGGGATGGGGGGGATGGGCGTCGTGTACCGCGCGTGGGACACCGAGCTGGGCGAGCCCATCGCCATCAAGACGCTGCGCATGGACGCCGCGCAGGCGGAACCGGCCGCGCTCGAGCGCTTCAAGCAGGAGATCCGGCTGGCGCGGAAGATCACGCACCGCAACGTCGTCCGCACGCACGACATCGGCGAGGTGGACGGCGTGCACTTCATCACGATGGAGTTCGTCGAAGGGCAGTCGCTCAAGCACCTCATCCAGAGCCGCGGCTCGCTGCCGGTGAACGTGGTGCTGACCATCGGCAAGCAGCTGTGCCGCGCGCTCGAGGTCGCGCACGAACAGGGCGTGATTCACCGCGACATCAAGCCGCAGAACATGATCGTGGAGCCCTCCGGCACGCTCAAAGTGATGGACTTCGGCATCGCGCGGCTGGCCAAGCGCAGCGAGGGCATGACGCAGGCGGGCATGGCGGTCGGGACGCCCGAGTACATGGCGCCGGAGCAGCTGCTGGGCGGCGACGTGGACTTCCGCGCCGACGTGTACGCCACGGGCGCGGTGCTGTTCGAGGCGGTGACCGGACGCACCCCGTTCGTCGCCGACTCGCCCATCACGCTGGTGGCCCAGCAGCTGAAGGAGTCGCCCCCGTCGCCGCGCAGCCTGAACGCAGAGATCCCGGAGGAACTGGCGGCGCTGATCCTGCGCGCCCTGAACAAGGACCCGGCCGAGCGGCCGCAGAGCGCGGCGCTGCTGTTCGAGGAGCTGGATGCCATCGCCGTCTGAGGCCTGATGGCGGCGGATCCCTTCCCGATCCGGGCCAGCGGGCTCGGGAAGCGGTACGGCGCCGTCACGGCGCTCGAGGACCTGTCGCTCGAGGTGGGCCAGGGCGAGGCCTTCGGCTTCCTGGGCCCCAACGGCGCCGGCAAGACGACGACGATCCGGCTCCTCCTCGGCCTGCTGCGTCCCAGCACCGGCGAGGCCGTCGTGCTGGGCAAGCGTGTCACCCGCTCGGTGGCCTGGCGCGGCGAGGTGGGCTACCTCCCCGGGGACATGCCGTTCTGGCCCCGGCTCACGGGCCAGGAGACGCTCGACTTCCTCGCCTCCCTCTCCGGACGCGCGGCCCTGGCGCGCGCGGGCCTCCTCAAGCGCCTCGACCTCCGCGACGCCGATCTGGCGCGGCCGGTCCGCACCTACTCCGACGGCATGCGCCAGAAGCTCGGCATCGTGCAGGCGCTCCAGTGCACGCCGCGGCTCGCGCTCCTCGACGAGCCGACCAAGGGCCTCGATCCCCTGATGCAGCAGGCGTTCTACGACATCGTCACCGACATGCGCCGGCATGGCGCGACCGTGTTCCTGTCGTCGCACGTGATCGCCGAAGTGGAGCGCGTCTGCGACCGCGTCGCGATGCTGCGCGCGGGCCGCCTGGTCACGGTGGGCACGGTCGTGTCGCTCCGCCAGGCGGAGCGGCGGCGGGTGATCGCGGACTTCACCGAGCCGGTGGACGTTTCGGCCCTGGCCCACTTCGGCGACGTCACCGCCAGCGGCGACCGGCACGTGGAGCTGCTCGTGCCGCAGGCCCAGATGCCGGCGCTGGTCGCGCGGCTGGGCATGCTGCCCCTGGCCGACCTGCTGGTCGAGCGTCCGACGCTCGAGGACGCGTTCCTGGAGCAGTACCGGTGAGCAGCGTGCGCGTGCTGCTCCGCCATCACGTGCGGCTGCACCGGATGCCGCTGGTGCCGCTCGCCGCCGGCCTGGCCGTGTTCGAGTGGATCATGACGTTCGTGGCCCGGCAGCCGACGGTGTCGCGCTTCCTGACGTCGGCGCTCCGCGCCGCGCCGCCCGAATTCCTCAGCCTGCTCAACCCGGACCTGGTGGCCGGCGTCAGCGCGCAGGGCATCATCGGCGTCGGCTACGCGCACCCCTTCGCGCTGCTGATGATGGCCGTGGTCGCGGTGCGTGTGCCGAGCGCGGCGCTGGCCGGCGAAATCGGTCGCCGCACGATGGACCTGATGGCGGCGCGCCCGGTCCTGAGGGCGGCGCACGTCGCCGCGGCGCTGGTCGCGATGCTCGCCGGCCTCGCGATTCTGGCGGTGGCCGCGTACGCCGGCACCCTGATCGGGCTGGCCGTCGGCCCGGTGGAGGGCGTCTCCGCGCTGCGCTACGCGCCGGTCGCCTTCCAGCTGTGGCTGACGTTCGCGTGCTGGGGATGCGTCGGTCTCGCCGCGTCGGCCCTGTGCCGCGAGGCCGGCCAGGCCATCGCGTGGACCAGCGGCCTGATGGCCGGCTCCTACGTGCTGGATTACGCGGCGCGCGTGTGGACACCGCTCGCGCCCGTCCGACCCCTGTCACTGTTCCGGTATTACGAGCCCCAGCGGGTGGTCACTGGGGGGCTCGCGCTGCACGACGTCTCCGTGCTCGCCGCGGTCGGAGCCGCGGCGCTCCTCGTGGCCTTCGCCGCCTTCCTGCGCCGCGACCTCTAGTTGCTCTTCGCGGCCTCCGCCAGGTCGCCCGTCTTGATGCACCACTTGTGGCATTCGATGCGCGCATCGCCGAACCGCTCGCAGCGGCGCAACTCGTCGAAGCCGCCCACGGTGCCGACGAACGCCGCCGGCGTGCCCAGGACCTTCATCGAATGCTGGAGCACGGGACACCACACCGTGCCGGCCACGCCGCGCTTGTCGAGCAGCAGCCGCGCGGTCGAGATGCCGATGGTCGAGACGATCGCGACGAGGATCAGCAGCGCGATGCCCACCCAGACCGCGAGGATGCCCCACAG
>Ga0335071_10008663_pt1 | contig 10431 bp, 7 predicted proteins | sample Lox_Sample_15_FD_206724 | JGI IMG/M metagenome (GOLD analysis project Ga0335071, IMG submission 206724) | Soil microbial communities from Loxahatchee National Wildlife Refuge, Florida, United States - Lox_Sample_1.5 | ecosystem: Environmental > Terrestrial > Soil > Wetlands | place: USA: Florida...
CGGTCGGCGGCGCGGTACGACGGAATCTTCTCCTCGCCGGCGATTTCGTACACCCGGAGGATGGTGTCGTAGATCTCGCCCGCCTTCGCCCGCGCCCGCTCCATGCTCCACCCGTGGAGCTCGGCGTTCACGTTGATCAACCCGCCGCCGTTGATGACGTAGTCCGGCGCGTAGGCGATCCCCTTCCGTTCCAGCTCGTCCCCGTGGCGGTCCTCGGCCAGCACGTTGTTCGCGGCCCCGGCCACGATCGCGACCTTCAGCTTGGGAATCGTGGCGTCGTTGATCACCGCCCCCAGCGCGCAGGGCGCGAACACATCGGCCTTCTGCGCGTAGATCTCGTCCGCCGACACGGCGGCGGCGCCGAAGTCCTGGACCACCGTCTTCACCCGCTGGGTGTCGATGTCCGTGACCACCAGCTTCGCCCCTTCCCCGTGCAGCAGCTTGCAGAGATAGTAGCCCACGTGGCCGCAGCCCTGCAGGGCGATGGTCTTACCGGTGAGTGAGTCCGTGCCCCAGCGATGCTTCGCCGCGGCCTTCATCCCCTGGTACACGCCGTAGGCGGTGACCGGCGACGGATCCCCCGACTTGCCGATCAAGCCGGTGACGTGCTCGGTCTCGGCCCGGATGAACTCCATGTCGGCGGTCGAGGTCCCGACGTCCTCGGCCGTGATGTAGCGGCCGCCGAGCGATTGGACGTGGCGGCCGTGGGCCCGGAACAGGGCCTCCCGCTTGGTCGTCTTGTTGTCCCCCAGGATCACGCTCTTCCCGCCGCCCAGGTTGAGCCCCGCCACCGCCGCCTTGTAGGTCATGCCGCGGGAGAGCCGGAGGACGTCCGTCAGCGCTTCGGCGTCGGACGCGTAGTTCCAGAACCGCGTGCCGCCGAGGGCCGGCCCCAGGGTGGTGTCGTGGATGGCGATGATGCCGCGGTAACCGGTCGACGGCTCCCAGAAGAAGCTCACCTGCTCGTGGCCGTGCTCGCCCATGGCCTGGAACAGACCGGGCGTGCGGGAATCAGTCATGACGGGTAAGCCCCCTGGCGATGATGAGCCGCTGGATTTCGCTGGTGCCTTCGTAGATCTCGGTGACCTTCGCGTCGCGGAAGAGCTTCTCCACGGGAAAATCGCGCATGTAGCCGTAGCCGCCGAACAGCTGGACCGCCTGCGTGGTGACCCACATGGCCGTCTCGGACGCGAACAGCTTCGCCATGCTCGCCTGGACCGTCACGTCCCGGCCGGCGTCCTTGAGCGCGGCGGCGGCGTGCGTGAGGCCGCGGGCCGCCGCCACGCGCGTGGCCATGTCGGCCAGCTTGAACTGCACCGCCTCGAACGCCTCGAGGGGCTGATCGAACTGCCGCCGCTCGGCGCAATAGGCCACCGCATGCTCGAGCGCCCGCCGCGCGATGCCCACGGCCTGCGTCGCGATGCCGAGACGGCCCGCCACCAGGCCCTCCATGGCGTACACGAAGCCCATGCCTTCTTCGCCCAGGAGCGCGTCCGCCGGCAGGCGGAGGTTCTCGAGGACGAGCCCGACGGTATTCGAGGCCCGGAGGCCCATCTTGTCCTCGGGGCGCGCCGGACGATAGCCGGGCGCGTTCGTGGGCACGATGAACGTCGAAATCCCCTTGGCTCCCCGCCGGGCCTCGGGACGGTCGGTGCGGACCATGATCATCATCACGTCGGCGGTCCCGCCGTTGGTCGCCCAGGCCTTGGTGCCGTTCAGGATCCAGCCGTCGCCGTCCCGCACGGCCTGGGCCCGCATGGAGGCCGGGTCGGAGCCGGCGTCCGGCTCGGACAGCGCGAAGCCCGCGAGCAGCTCCCCCCGCGCCATCGGCTTGAGCCAGCGGTCCTTCTGCGCCCGCGTGCCGTGCCGGAGCAGCATCGTCGTCGGGATGGCGCAGTGGATCGACACCGACACGGCGATGCTCGCGTCCGCCGCGGCGATCTCCTCCAGGGCCAACAGGTAGGTCGTGGTGTCGAGGCCCAGGCCGTCTTCGGTGTCGGGAGTCGCGATGCCGAGGAAGCCCAGCTTCCCCAGCTCGTCGATCACCGGGCGGTCGAAGTGATGGGTGCGGTCCCACTCCGCGGCGTGCGGCTCGATCCGGGTCCGCGCGAACTCGCGCGCCAGGGCGACGATTTCGCGCCGGGCTTCGTCGAGATCGGGGTGTTCAACCGCGGTAGTCATAGAATCCGCGATGGGTCTTCCGGCCCAGCCGGCCCGCGGCCACCATCTTCCGGAGGAGCGGCGCGGGGCGGTACTTGTCCTCACCCAGATCGCGGTGCAGGACCTCGAGGATGGCGAGGCACACGTCGAGGCCGATCAGGTCCGCGAGGGCGAGCGGACCGAGCGGGTGGTTCATCCCGAGCTTCATCACCGTGTCGATCGCCTCGGGTGCGGCGACGCCCTGCTCCACGCAGAACACCGCCTCGTTGATCATCGGCATCAGCACGCGGTTCGACACGAAGCCCGGCGCGTCGTTCACCTCCACCGGGGTCTTCCCCAGCGCCTTCGACACGTCCATCACCCGCCGCGTCGTCTCGTCGGAGGTCTCGAGCCCGCGGATGATCTCCACGAGCTGCATCACCGGCACCGGATTCATGAAATGCATGCCGATGACCTGGGCGGGACGGCGGGTCTGCGCGGCGATGGTGGTGATGGAAATGGAGGAGGTGTTCGATCCGAGAATGGCGGCGGGAGACGCGTGCGCGTCCAGGCTCTTGAAGATCTCGAACTTGGTCTGGGGATGCTCCGTGGCCGCCTCGATCACGAGCTCGGCGCCCGCCACCGCGGCGAGGCTGGTCTCGGTCTTGATGCGTCCCAGGGTCTGGGTCTTCTGCCCCGGCGTGACGGCGCCCTTCTTGACCTGGCGGTCCAGGTTGGCGCCGATGGTCGCGAGCGCCTTCTGCAGGGCCTCCGGCGAGACGTCGATGATGGTCGTAGCCCAGCCCGCCTGCGCGAATACGTGGGCGATGCCGTTCCCCATCGTTCCCGCCCCGACCACCGCCGCCTGACTCAACGTCCGCCCCCCTGACGTGCGACGCGCGCCCTTACAGGCGCGCGCGGAGGGAAGGAATGGAGGGCCGGAGCAAGGCGATGGCCGCCACGACCTTGCCCAGGTCTCCGAGCAGGAAGGGCCAGGTCCCGAGGACCGCGGCTTCCTTCACGCTCCCCGTCAGCAGGGCGAGCTGGGCCAGTCCCCCCAGGTGGATCAGGAGCATGCCGCCGAGCGCCCCCGCGGCGACCCGGAGGGTGCTGCGGCCGTCACCCGCGATGTATCCCACCGCGGCCGCGGCGAGCGGGAACGCCAGCAGGTATCCACCCGTGGGGCCGATGATGCTCAGCACGCCGCCCGGGCCTCCGTACGGCGAGAATACGGGCAGACCCGCCACGCCCAGCAGGAGATAGAGGATCAGGCTCGAGGCCCCGAGCGACGCGCCGAGCGCGCCGCCGACCAGGAGCACGCCGAGCGGCTGCAGCGTGATCGGCACGGGCGTGCCGGGCACGGGGATGGCCATGTGGGCGGAGACCGCCATCAACACCACACCAAGGAGACCCGCCGCGGCGCGGGCACCGAGCCGGGAAGGAGAGCGCGCGGCGACGGACGAAACTTCGTTCACAGGACCTCCACGCTGAGGGCGACGGCGTTGCCGCCGCCGAGGCAAAGGGTCGCGAGGCCGGTGGTCTTCTTCCGGTCGCGGAGAGCGAAGAGCAGCGTCGTGAGGACCCGGGCCCCGGAAGCGCCGATGGGGTGGCCGAGGGCCACCGCGCCGCCGTTCACGTTCACCCGGTCCCAGTCCCAACCCAGCGCCCGACCGTCGGCCAGGGCCTGCACCGCGAACGCCTCGTTGGCCTCGATCAGATCGTAATCCGAGATCTTCGTCCCGGCCTTCGCCATCAGGTTCTGCACGGCCACGATGGGCGCGAAGAACAGATCCTTCGGCTCCCCGCCGCCCGTGGCGTACGCCGTGATGCGGGCGAGGGGCGCCAGCCCGTGCGCCTTGGCGAACGCGAGCGACGCGACCACGAGCGCCGACGCGCCGTCGTTCAGGCCGGGCGCGTTCCCCGGCGTCACCGAGCCGTCCTTCTCGAACGAGGGCTTCAGGCTCGCGAGCGCTTCGAGCGTCGTATCCTTCCGGGGACTCTCGTCCTTGTCGACGACGGTCGGTCCCTTCTTCCCCGGGATCTCCACCACCACCGTCTCCGCCTTGAACCGGCACGCTTCCAGGGCGGCCACGGCCTTCTGGTGACTGGCCAGGGCGAAGGCGTCCTGGTCGGCCCGGGAAATCCCGGCCTTTTTCGCCGTGTACTCGGCCAGGTTGCCCATGTGCTGATTGGAGAAGGAGTCCCACAGGCCGTCGCGGATCATGCCGTCCACGAGCGTCTGGTCGCCGGCCTTGACCCCGCCCCGCATCCCATAGACGTAGTGCGGCGCGTTGCTCATGGACTCCATGCCGCCCGCGACGACGCACTGCTCGTCGCCCGCCTTGACCGCCTGCGCCGCGAGCATCACCGCCTTGAGGCCCGAGCCGCAGACCTTGTTGATGGTCAGCGCGGGGATGATGCCGGGAAGGCCGGCGTGGATGGCGGCCTGACGGGCCGGCGCCTGCCCCACGCCGCCCTGGAGCACGTTCCCCAGAATCACTTCCTCGACCGCCCCGCCGTCCACCCGGGCCCGCTGGACGGCCTCCTTCACCACCAGGGCGCCCAGGCGGGGCGCCGTCAGCGGTGCCAGCCCGCCGAGGTACTTCCCGATGGGGGTGCGGCAGGCGCTCAGGATGACGGGAGTGGTCTGGTCATTCATCTATAGGAGTCTCCGCCCTCAAAGTAACGAGGCCAGCGCCCGCGTGCGAACCTCTTCTTGCAGCTTGCTGACGAATTCACCGAGCGGGAGCACCACCTGCTTCTTCCCTTCCCCCCGCGCCCGGATCGCCACCGCGCCCGCGTCCGCCTCCCGCTGCCCCACCACCGCCATGTACGGCACCTTGTGGGTCTCGGCGTCGCGGATCTTGTAATTCAGGGTCTCGCTCCGGTCGTCCAGCCACACCCGGAGCCCGGCGGCGCGAAGCGCGTCCGCCGTCTTGCGGGCCGCCTCGACCTGCGCGCCCGCGATGGGCAGCACGCGCACCTGTTCCGGCGAGAGCCACAGCGGGAACGCGCCCGCGAAGTGCTCGATCAGGAATCCGACGAAGCGCTCGAGCGTCCCGTAGATGGCGCGATGGATCATCACCGGCCGGTGCGGCTTGTTGTCGGCTCCGGTGTACTCGAGCTGGAAGCGCTCGGGGAGCTGGAAGTCGAGCTGGATGGTGGCGCCCTGCCACTCCCGGCCGATCGCGTCGTTGAACTTGACGTCGATCTTGGGGCCGTAGAACGCCCCGCCCGCCACGTCCATCCGGTACGGCATCCCCCGGCGCTTGAGCGCCTCTTCGAGCCCGCGCTCCGCCACGTCCCACATCGCGTCGGTGCCGAGCTTGTCGGGGGGCCGGGTGGCGAGATCCAGCCGGTACGCGAGGCCGAACGTCTTGCCCAGCACCAGCTCCACGATGTCGAGCAGGTTGAAGATCTCCGGCTCGATCTGATCTTCACGCAGGAAGATGTGCGCGTCGTCCATCGAGAGGCCGCGCACCCGGAGCATCCCGTGCAGGGTCCCCGATCGCTCGTTCCGGTACACGTTGGCGATCTCGGCCAACCGGATGGGCAGGTCGCGGTAGCTCCGCTGCTGCGAGGCGTACACCAGGATGTGCATCGGACAGTTCATCGGCTTCACCCGGTAGCGCACGTCCTCGCCCTCGCCCTCGCCCGCCGACATGGGCGGGAACTGGTTCTCGGCGTAGAGGGGGATGTGTCCCGACCGGATGAACAGCTGCTCGCGGGTCAGGTGCGGCGTGTAGACCAGCTGGTAGCCGCGCTCGAGGATCACGTCCTCGATGAAGCGGCGGAGCTGGAAGTTCACCATCGCGCCCTTGGGGTGCCAGAAAATCAGCCCGGGCCCCACGTCCTCCTGGATGGAGTACAGGTCGAGCTGTTTGCCGATCACCCGGTGGTCGCGCTTCTTGGCCTCTTCGAGCCGGTGGAGGTACGCCTCGAGGTCTTCCTTCGAGAACCAGGCCGTTCCGTAGATCCGCTGCAGCATCTGGCGCCGCTCGTCGCCGCGCCAGTAGGCGCCGGCGGCGTGCAGGAGCTTGACGTGCTTGATCCGCCCCGTGCTCCCGACGTGGGGCCCGCGGCACAGGTCCACGAAGGGACCATCGGTATAGACGGAGATGGTCTCGTTCTCGCCCAGGTCGTCGATGCGCTCGAGCTTGAGCGGATCGTCCGTGAAGCGCTTCTTCGCCTCCGCCCGGCTCACTTCTTCCCGTACGAAGGGGTAATCGGCCGCGGCGACCTCTTTCATCTTGGCTTCGATCCGCTCGAGGTCGTCCGGCGTGAACGGCGTCGGGACCTCGAAGTCGTAGTAGAAGCCGTCCTCGATGGGCGGGCCGAACCCGATCTTCGCGTGCGGAAACAGCTGGCGGACCGCCGTGGCCAGGACGTGGGCGGACGAGTGCCGCAGCACGTCGAGCGCCTGGGGATCTTTTTCGGTCAGAATGGAAACAGCGGCGCCGTCGGGGAGCGGGCGTGAGAGGTCCCGCACCTCGCCGTTGACGCGGATGGCCAGCGCGGCCTTCGCGAGCCCCGGCCCGATGGCCCGGGCCAGATCGGCCCCGGTGGCGCCGGCTGGCAGCGTCTTGAGGCTCCCGTCGGGGAGTTTGACCTGCAGGTCGGCCATCCCCGCTACTCCGTCTGGGCCGACGAGGCCCCGGCGTCCATGGTGGGAATGCGCTGGCCGTCGCGGAAGTAAAAGAAGATCGCGATGAGGATCAGGAGGGCGACGGTCCCCCACCGTACCAGGCGGCTGACGGGCATGAGGTCGGAGTCGGAAGGCATGCTGGAAATTAGTCGGTTAGGCGGTTAGGCGGTTAGTGGGTTGGCGGCTCCGGACTACTGACCGACTAACCGCCTAACCGAATATCCCTCTAGATTTCCGCGATGCCCGATTTTGCCTTACCTCCCCAGTACGATCCGTCGTCGGTTGAGAAGCGGCTCTATGGTCGCTGGCTCGACGCCGGCATCTTCACGGCCCACGTCGACTCCCCCAAGAAGCCTTATGTGATCGTGATCCCGCCCCCCAACGTGACCGCCGTTCTGCACATGGGGCACGGGCTCAACGACACGCTCCAGGACGCCCTGATCCGGTTCGAGCGGATGCGGGGCCGCGAGGCGCTCTGGCTCCCGGGCACCGATCACGCCGGCATCGCCACCCAGAACGTGGTGGAGAAGCTGCTGGCCCAGGAAGGCAAGACCCGGTTCGACCTGGGGCGCGACGCCTTCGTGCAGCGGGTGGCGGCCTTCGTGAGCGAGACCGGAACCACGATCCTCGAGCAGCTCAAGACCATCGGCTGCTCCTGCGACTGGAGCCGGACCCGCTACACCCTCAGCCCCGAGCTCTCCCGCGCCGTGCGGGAGGTGTTCGTCCGGCTCTGGGAGGAGGGGCTCATCTACCGGGGCCACCGCGTCATCCACTGGTGCCCCCGCTGCCTGACCGCGCTCTCCGACGAAGAAGCGGAGTTCCAGGAGACGAACGGACACTTGTACTACATCCATTACCGGCTGGCGGACGGCTCGGGCCAGGTCACGGTGGCCACGACGCGCCCCGAGACGCTGTTCGGCGACACGGCCATCGTGGTGAACCCCGAAGACCCCCGCGGGGCGCCCTACGTCGGCAAGAAGGCGTCGCTCCCGCTCACCGGCATCGAGATCCCGATCCTCGCGGACGAGAGCGTGGACAAGGAGTTCGGGACCGGCTTCGTGAAGGTGACGCCCGCGCACGACGCGAACGACTTCGAGGTCGGGATGCGCCACGGGCTCGCGATGCCGCTCATCATGACGGAAGACGGGAGGATGGGCGACGTCGGGAAGCGGGAAGCGGGAAGCGGGAAGCGTGTCCCACCCGAGCTCGAAGGGGTCGACCGGTTCGAAGCCCGCAAGAAAGTCGTGAAGATGCTCGAGGCGGCAGGACAGCTCGCCAAGGTCGAGTCCCACCAGCACGCGGTGCGGCGGTGCTACCGGTGCGACTCCATCGTCGAGCCCCGGCTCTCGGATCAGTGGTTCGTGAAGATGAAGCCTCTCGCGGAGCCCGCCCTGGACGCGTTCCGGACGGGCGAGGTGCGGTTCGTGCCCGAGCGCTGGGAGACGACCTACACCCAGTGGCTCGAGGGCATCCGGGACTGGAACATCTCACGCCAGCTCTGGTGGGGCCACCGGATTCCGGTGTTCACCTGCACGGCCTGCCAGCACCAGTGGGCCGACCGCGTGGACCCGACGGCCTGCCCCAAGTGCGGCGGGCCGGTGACGCAGGATCCGGACGTACTGGACACGTGGTTCTCGTCGTGGCTCTGGCCCTTCTCCACGCTCGGCTGGCCCGACGACACGCCCGACCTCCGGCACTTCTATCCCGGCCACACGCTGGTCACCGCCCCGGAGATCATTTTCTTCTGGGTGGCGCGGATGATCATGGTCGGCATCCACGTCATGAAGCGCGCGCCCTTCGGAACCGTGTATCTGCACGGGACGGTGCGGGACACGAAGCACCGCAAGATGTCCAAGTCCCTGGGCAACGGGATCGATCCGCTCGACGTGGTGCGGCTCTACGGCGCCGACGCGCTCCGCTGGACCGCCGTCGCCGGCGTGTCCCTCGGCTCGGATCTCATTCTCGACAACGAGGACCTGGAGGCGACGTTCGCCCCCGGCCGGAACTTCGCCAACAAGCTCTGGAATATCGGGCGCTTCATCCTCTCCCAGCTCCCGGACCAGGTGCCGGCGATCGCGTCCGTCGACCGGTCCACGCTCACGCTCGCGGACCGTTGGATCCTGTCGCGCTGTCAGACGACGATCGAGGCGGCCACGCGGGCCAACGAGCAGTACCGCCTCGACGAAGCCGCCAAACTCTGCTACGAGTTCGTCTGGGGTGATCTGGCCGACTGGTACGTCGAGACGGTCAAGCCTCGCCTGGCGGCGGTGCCCGCCGCCTACGCCGTCCTTGGATACTGCTTCGATATGGCGCTGAGGCTGCTGCACCCCGTGGTGCCGTTCATCACGGAAGAGCTGTGGCAGAAGCTGCCCGGACGAAAGGCGGGCGAGCTGCTCGCCGCGGCGGCGTGGCCGGCGCCGAGTCCGGCGATGCGCGACGCCGCGGCCGACACCGCGTTCGGCCGGGTGCAGGAGCTGATCACGGCGATCCGGAGCATCCGGGCGGAGTATCGCATTGCGCCGAAGACGAAGCTCGGCGCGGTGCTGACGAGCCGTGACCCGAAGGACTACGAGGCCGAGAGCGATACGATCTGCCGACTCGCGGGGCTCGAGGCGTTCAGCGTGGGAGCGGCGCCGAACGGCGTGGGCGCGCACGCGGTGCTCCGGGACGGCGGCGACGTGTTCGTGGGGCTCGGCGGGTCGATCGACGTCACCCAGGAGTGCAAGCGTCTCACCACCGACCGGGACCGCCTCGACAAACAGCTCGCCGGCCTCTCGGCCAAGCTCGCGAACGAGAGCTTCGTGGCCCGCGCGCCGGCGGAGGTCGTGGCCAGGGAACGGGAGAAGGAACAGGCGTGGCGGGCGCAGGTGGCCGCGCTGAACGACAAGCTGAAGGCGCTCGGGTGCGCCTGACGGCCTTCGGCGCCCTCCTGGGCCTCGCGGCGTGCGCCAACATGGGCGCCCCGCCGGGCGGCCCGCCGCGCCTCATCCCGCCCGCCGTCCTGATGACGTCCCCGGATTCGGGCGCCGTGCTCGCCACGTATACGGGCGACGCCGTCATCCAGTTCGACGAGGTGATCGACGAGATGGCGGGGGGCGGGGGCGGCGGAGGTGGAGGGGGCGGCGCGGTCGGAGGGCTGGCCAAGCAGATCCTGCTCTCCCCCGTCGCGGGCGACGTGAGCGTGTCCTGGCACCGCTCGTCGATTCACGTGAAGCCCAAGGAAGGCTGGAAACCGGGCCGAGTGTACCGTCTCCAGCTCCTGCCCGGCATCATCGACCTGCACCGCAACGTCCTGAAGCACGGCAAGACGATCATCTTCTCCACCGGCCCCGCCATTCCGACGGCTTCGCTCCAGGGCATCGCACTGTCGTGGGTGGAGCAACGCGCGCTCCCCGCGGGGCTCGTCCGCGCCGTGTTGAAGCCGGACACCGTGGCGTATCTCGCGCTGACCGACTCCACCGGGCGCTTCCGCCTGGACGGCGTGCCCCCCGGCCAGTACGTGGTGTACGCGGTGAACGATCAGAACTCGAACCGGCGCCTCGACGGGCGGGAGGCCTACGATTCGGTGACGGTCTCCCTGGACACCGCCGCGCACGTGGCGCTGTGGACCTTCGTCCACGACACCGTCGGCCCCCGCCTCCGCGCCT
>Ga0335071_10008664_pt1 | contig 10431 bp, 13 predicted proteins | sample Lox_Sample_15_FD_206724 | JGI IMG/M metagenome (GOLD analysis project Ga0335071, IMG submission 206724) | Soil microbial communities from Loxahatchee National Wildlife Refuge, Florida, United States - Lox_Sample_1.5 | ecosystem: Environmental > Terrestrial > Soil > Wetlands | place: USA...
GCCTTTATCGACGCCCGTGGCGACGACGTGGAGGTCGCCGAGCACTGGCTGGACAAGGCCCACGTCGCCGTTACCCCCGGGACCGCCTTCTATGCCCCGGGATGGATCCGGATTTCCTATGCCACGGCCATGCCCCGGCTCCGCGAGGCTATGAGCCGGATCAAGGCGGTCTGGAACGAGGCGCCGGAGAGGCGGAGATAGCGGGAATCGCCGGTCCTGGAATAAGGGCTCACACCTGATCCCGAATCAAAACTTCTTTGAGAGACCTTTTCGGAACGTGATGAGTCCCCCCGGCATCCCGCCAGTATTTCGTATTCCCATCGCTCCCGACCGTTTCCAGGACCACCTGCTCGGCCGGATACCCGAAGGCGAGCACGAGATGGATCTCATATCCATCGGGGATCGAAAGCACCGATCTCAGCTCCTCCTTTTTAATCGATCCAACCATGCATCCCCCGATGCCCTGTTCGGCGGCTGCCAGCATGATAGTCTGGGCAGCGATGCCGGCATCATATGCGGTGAAAGGGGTACATGCACCTTCCGTGACCATGGTAACATAGGCAACGGGGCGCTCTCCTTCAGGGGGACCTCCCCAGTCCGGCAGGTCCAGTGCGAAAAGAAGGCATGATCGGATTTTTACGGTTTCTTCTGGGTCTGTCGATACAATATACCGCAATGGCTGGCGGTTTCTCGAAGACGGGCAGAATCTTGCGATGTCCACCAGCCCGATAATGGTCTCTCTCGCAATGGGCCGTTGTTCGTGAAACCGGCGGTAGCTCCTGTTTTTCTTCACCAGATCGCGGATGCCCTGTTCCATGTCCATAGGTTCGGGTGTGAAAATAAAAAAGGATCAGGAATCACGAGGTGCACTACGGGCAGGAAACCAAGCGGTAAAAAGCCGAAATAGTTACCGGATCCCCGTCGGAATTGCTAACGGTCTCCGGATTCTTTTTGCTATTTCAGGTACACCCGCCTCTCCGGGTACGCCATCCCTGCCCGCTTCCCGAGGAACGATGCCGGCGCCTCCTCTGCCATTTTCCGGGCTACCTCCATCGGGATCCCGAGGGCGACCGCGTCCCGGGGGAACCAGAGGTTCACCGAGGCGTCAGTCGGGCCGAGGAAGATGGCGTTCTTCGGGGCTTTTTCGGCGAGGCCCGCCGGGTAGGTGACGAACGTGGTGCAGGCAGCCCCCCACGGCGCGAGGACCGCCCCGAACACGTCGTCGGTCCCGAAGTGGGCGAGGGCGCAGAGGACCCGGGCCGGCTCGGCCTGGGCAAAGAGGAGCATCGAGCGCGGCTCGGGTGCATCGGCAGGGTAGTTCTCCGCCGGCCGGACTACAAGGTATTCCCAGATGGGCCGGATCTCGCCGACGGCGTGCTTGCTTGCGTCCACGAGATCGGGGCTCGCCTTCAGGTACAGGGCGTTCCCGCCCATGACCCCCGGAGCACCGGTGGAGATGAAGAACCGGGAATCCCGGTTCGGCTCCCCGAACCCGGTGTAGGCGATCCCCGACGGGCAGCAGCCCTCGAGGGCCCCGGGGCCGAGGTAGAGCGGCGGGGTGTTCGGGTTGTAGGCGAGGGCGGTGATGGCCTTTGCGAGGCAGCGGTCGACGGTGGGGGCCGCGGCGGCGCCTCTCGGCACGGTGTCCGAGCCCGAGATGCAGAGGGGCCGGCTCGTGAGCCGCCCTGCCTCGGCAAGCTTCGCCCCGACCTGGGAAACGGTGAGCGTCATGGTATCCTCAGGGGTGGATCGCGCCGGGAGGGTATGAGGGTTTGGATACCGGTGGAGGAACCGGAAGGATAAGGGGAGGTGGTCAGAGGAGCCTCGTGTCCTCCGTCGGCCGCGGGACCGTCACGACGAGGACCCGGAACACGCTGCCGCTCTCGTTCATCCACCGGTGGGGGATCCTCGCGGGGCTCTCGACGAGCACGTCCTTCCCGACGGTCTTTCTCTCGTCGCCGATCTCCACCACCCCTTCACCCCCGAGCACGTAGAAGAAGACGTCCACGGGGGTCAGGTGCTTTTTCAGGGCATTCCACGGGCTCAATGTCACCATCGAGGACATGATGGCCGACGGGGACCGGGTCACCTGCCGGTTCACCGCCCGCGGGGTCCACCGCGGGGAGTTCATGGGCCTTCCCCCGACGGGAAAGCCCATCGAGATGACCGGGATCGAGATCTTCCGGCTCCGGAACGTGAAGATCGCCGAGCTCTGGGGCGAGGTGAACCTGATGGGGCTCATGCACCAGCTGGGGATATTGCCCGGGCCGTCTCACGGGAGATGATGGCAGGCGACCAGAAGGACGGGTATTACTGCACCATCTGCGGCGGCATCCCGCCCGACCAGATCAAGATCAAGAAAATCCCCATTGACGGCAAGGAGACCGGCATCGACCGGCTGGACTGGATCCTGCAGGACGTGCTCGCCCTCCAGCTCACGGACGAGGAACAGATCGTCAATGAGCTCGTGAAACGGGTGAAGCAGTTCAACTTCATTCCGAGCCTGAAATCAGCCGAGTACCGGAAGGCCCTCCTCCGGGAGTACCGGCTGCACCAGCCAAAGGAATGAGACGGCCCGGAATGGTTCCCCCCCGGGAGTCCAACGGGTCGGGGGGCCGGCGCCGCGGCTCTGTTACCTGCCTCGTGCGTTGTTCTTCGGTGAACGGGGGACGGTGAACCAGAAGGTGCTTCCCCCGCCGGGGCCCTCGGACTCCACCCAGATCCGGCCCCCGTGCACGTCGATGATCCGTTTCGCGAGCGCGAGCCCGAGGCCGTACCCCGGCGACCTGCCATCCAGCTTCCGGAACAGGTCGAAGATCTTCGACTTGTCCCCGGGCCCGATCCCGATCCCGTTGTCCTTCACGTAAAAGGCAAGGGTCCCGGAGACCATGGCCGCCCCGATCTCTATCTTCGGCTCCGCCTGGTACCCCATGAACTTCACCGCGTTCTCGATGAGGTTCACGAGCACCTCCCGCAGGCGGACCCGGTCGCCGTAAATCCGGGGGAGATCGGAGTCGACGGAGACCTTCACCCCCCTCTCGTGGATGGGGATGGCCACGAGCTCGAGGGCCTCGTCCACGAGGGTCCGGAAGGGGCCCTCCTCGGGCGGGTTCACGATCTTCCCGACCCGGGAGAGCTGGAGGAGCCCGTCCAGGATCTCCTGCATCGTCCGTGCCGCGTTCGAGACCCGTGCCACCTCCTCGCGGAGCTGCGACGGGTTACCCGTCCCCCGGGTGTCCTCCTCGACGAGGGCGAGGAAGCCCCGGAGGGTGGCGAGGGGGCTCCGCAGCCCGTGGGCGACGGTGGAGGCGAACTGGTCGAGCTCCCGGTTCCTCCTCTCGAGCTCGGCGATCAGGCTCTCCCGCTCCCTCCCGGCCCGCTCCCTCTCCGTGACGTCAATAAGTATGGTACGGACATGGAAACTTCCCCCGGCAGCCCCGATCCGGATGCTGTCGAGCTGGGCCGCGAAGCCCGGCCCGTCGGGACGGGTGAGGTGGAGGACGCAGCTGTCCCGGACCCCGTCGCGAAACACCTTCCTCCAGTGTTGATCCCAGGCGGGCAGGTCGGCTTCCACTACGAACCGGCCGAACCCGTGCCTGACGAGGTCCCCGGGTATGACCCCGAGGAGGGCCACCGCGCTCCGGTTCGCGGCCTGAACGATGGTCTGCTGGTCGAGGGTGAGATACCCGACCGGTGCGGAGTCGTACAGGTCCCGGTACCGGTTCCTGGACTCCTCGAGCTCGGCCTGCATCTTCGTGAGCGATTCGTTCTGCATCTCCAGCTGTACCTGGTGCACCTGGAGCTCGTGCAACAGGGCGGCATTGGAGAGCTGCTCCTTCCCCGCCGCCTTCGTACCGGCGGGCTTTCGGGAAGGTGCCTCAGCGCGCCTTGCCTTCCCGTCCCCGGGGGTGGTCACCTTCCGTTTCCCCATCGCAGGCCCTCTGGTCCTCCTCGCCGCCGCCAGGCTTCGAAGGGAGTTCGATTGATCCGCCCGAAGGGGTCCATCAACGGGCGAACCGGAGCAATTTGCTTTCCGCAGGCAGACAGTCCCCGTAACAGGCGATCAGGTACTCGGGATGGGTAAAGAAGGCCGATCGGGGGGTGCCTGTGGAAAGGATGAGGCTCCCGGCCCATAACCATTCCTTCGATGAATAGTGCTCGCACCGATTGATAGTCACCGGAGCGGGGGGGTTGGGAAACGAAGGAGTTACCCGGGGAAAGCCATCCCAGGTACCGTGGTGAAGCGAAAAAACGGAGGGGAAAAGTGAGATCCTATGCCGGCTGCTTCGCTGCGATGGCGGGGGCGGCAACCGATCCGCCCTTCCGCTTCCTGTACCAGCGGTAGACCGCGTACGCGATCGCGACGAGGATGACGAGGGGGATGATGGAGAAGACAAAGACGATGATCGCCGAGATCATCCCGAAGAAGCCGGCGATACCCTCGTTGATGGCGGTGACGATGTTATATCCCGTCTCGCCACCCACCGGCTCGGGTTCCTGCAGGTTCACCGTGATGGTGGAGAGGTCTATCTGGCTGTTCAGGTACCGCAGCCTCCCCTCGACCTGGTTGAGGTTGAGCGTTATCTGGTCGATCTGGGCCTGGATCTTGATAATGTCCTCGACGGCGGTGGCCTTGTTCATGAGCCGGTAGTAGTTGTCGAGCTGGGCATGGTAGGACTGGTTCTGGATGGTCAGGTCGACATACTGCTCGGTCACGTCGGAACGCTGCTCAGAGCTCGAGAGGATCTTCCCGAGCGGGGCGAGCGCCTGCATTACCGGGTCAAACCTGTCGGCAGGGATGCGGATCATCGCGTAGCCGTTCTTCCGGTCGTTTGTCGAGGTATAGATATTCGACGAGGAGAGGTAACCCCCGTTCGACGTGGCGATGTCTTTGACTTGGTCGATCGCCGCGGGGACCGCCGGGACTTCTATCGTGACCTGCCCGGTACTGATGATCTTCGTCTCTACCGTCTGGTCAGCAGCTCCCCCGCCCAGTGACTGGTCGGTCGCTACCTTCTGGGCCGGAGCAGAGGCCGGCATGGGGACGGATACCCCGTAGTTCAGCCCCCCGGCGCTCCTCGATACCGTCTCCATCGAGGACTGCTGGGACTGGCCGAGGCCCAGGCACCCGGCGGAGAGGATGACCGCGGCGATGATGATGACCGCGAAGATGTACTTCACGCTGGACATGGAGGAGCGTACGCCCTTGATAAATAAAGGATTTACGTAGATTACGAAAATTTTCGAAGCAATTCGAAAATCGGGGGAGAAATCGCCGGCCTCCCCCGGCGGGATGTGTCCGTGCGGCACAGCCCCGCCCGGTCCTGCCCGCGGAAGGGCTGGAATCCATACCTTTAAACGCTCTCCCCCCGGATTTTATACTATGCGAGGGATCCCTGTCGCCGTGCTTCTTTCCGTCGCGATCCTCGTTGCCGCGATCCTCTCCGCCGGTTGTGCCCAGGAGGCCCCCGGCACGGGGTCGCTCGAGATCACCTCGACCCCGCCCGGCCTCGAGGTCCAGGTCATCCTCGACGGCGATTTCCGGGGGGTATCGCCTCTCGTGCTCACCAACCTTTCGGAAGGGTCCCACCTCCTCCAGCTCCGCTCCGCGGATTATGCCGAGCGGGTCCAGCTCGTGACCATCACCGCCGGCCAGAGGATGAAGGTCGCCGCCGATTACCCGCCGATCCCCACCCCAACGCCGGTACCGCCCACGACCCTCCCCACCCCGGAGACCCCCACGCCGACCGTGACCCCGACGGAGCTCCCCGAGACTCCCCTTCCCCCGGGATCCCTGTACGTCAGCTCATTTCCGTCCGGGGCAACCATTTACCTCGACGGGAGGGGCTACGGGACCACGCCCCGGATGATCGGGAACCTCACCCCGAAGTCGTACGAGCTCCGGCTGTCGCTCGTCGGGTGGAAGGACTATAAAGTCGTCCTCTCGGTAAGCCCGGGGCTGACCACGACGGAGAACGCCCTCCTCCGGCAATAGTGGCCCGGGCGCCGCGTCCTGAGGGGACTCCATGGAACGGAAGCCGAGGGTCGTCTTCATCTGCGGCAGGAATGCCGCACGGTCCCAGATGGCCGAGGGGTTCCTCCGCTCCCTGTACGGCGACAGCCACGAGGCTGCGAGCGCGGGCCTCATGCCCTACCGGGTGAGCCGGACCGCGGCCCGGGTCATGGCCGAGGCGGGGATCGACATCTCCGCCCACCGGTCGAAGGCAATCGGCGAGCTGCCGGGTGGGTCGTGGGATGTTGTGGTCACCCTGTGCGACGAGGCGGCCTGCGCCCCCCGGGGCCTCCTCCCGGTGGCCGGCCGGTACATCCATGTGCCGTTCCCGGACCCGGCGGCCTTCCGGGGCTCCGACGAGGAGGTCCTCGCCGCGTACCGGGATGTCCGCGACCGGATAGAGGCCTGGGTCCGCCACGAGTTCGGCCCCGGGAACTGACCCGAGTGCCCGTCCCGGGCCGTTCCCTTCTCCAAAAGACGTAAAAGCCGAGACGGCGAGATCTTAGTGACCACCATGGTGAGTTCAATTCTTCAACTGGCCACCGATCCTGACGGTTTCTTCCGGCGCGACCCGAAGGAATGGGCCGATCTGAAGATGCCGGCTGCCATCGCGCTTGCCGGGGGGATCATCGGGGGAATATCGGCATTCCTCGTTTCGCAGACCGTGCTCAGGGTCTTCCCCGCTGACCTGCAGGCGGCCACGGGGCTCGTCTCGGTCGTTGGGGTAGCCGGGGGGATCATCGGGGTCCTCCTCGCATGGGTCGTCTACACGGCGGTCCTCCACGTCATCTCGATGTTCTTCATGGGAAAGGGGACCTTCAGGCGGACACTTGCAGCGGTGGGATATGGCTTTCTCCCTACCATCATCGGGAGCCTCATCGACCTCGTGATTTACTGGTACTACCTCCCCACGCTTTCGGTGACCCCTGTCCGGGACGTCACCGAGATCCAGAGCGCGACATTGGCCATCACCCATTCGGCCGCCTTCCAGCTCACCTCGGTTATCGGCATCATCTTCCTCCTCTGGAGCGCGAGCATCTGGGTCTTCGGGATCCGGTACAGCAGGGAGATATCCCTGAAGAACGCCGCCATTACCGTTGCCATACCGGTCGCCGTGATGATCCTTGTCACCATCCTCTCGGGGGTGCTTCTGTGACCCGAAGCTTTGGAACAAAGCTGAGCGCAGGCGAAGGCCGGAGCCTTCGCATGACGCGGAGATGGATCCCCCGGCTTGCCCTTACCGCGGCAGCGCTCCTCTGCCTGCTCCTCGCCGGTCCCGCCCTCGCCCTCGATCTCGGGCCGCAGGTGGCCGTCTCCTCCTACCACCTCGACCCCCCGGTCCTTGCAAAGGGCGACTACGGCGTGGTCACGGTGAACGTCGTGAACACGGGCACCGACAGCGTGTACATCAACTCCGCCCGGCTCTCGGGAGTTGAGGTCACCGTGATCCAGTCGCCGGACCAGACGCAGGGCGGGCTTATTCCCGGGGCCACCGCGACCTTTGTCTACAAGGTCCAGGCACTGGGGTCCGACGGCGTGTACTACCTCAGGTTCATCCTCGACTTCCGGGAGGGCGGGGGGTACACCTTCAGCATCCCCGTCGAGGTGGAGTCTTCGGCCCTCAAGCTCTCCATCCTCGAAACCCCCGACCCCGTCATCCAGGGGGTGAAGGGAGATTTCACAGTCATGATCGGGAACCCGAGGCCCGACGCCGTGAACGCGGTCACCATCCTCCCCGAGGGGGACGGTTTCCTGGTCACCCCGTCAGGGGTCTTCCTGGGGACGCTTGAGCCCGACGGCTCCTCGGTCGTCACCTTCAACGTGACCCCCCTCAAGCAGACCTTCATCCGGTTCCGGGTGAACTACAAGAACGGGATCAACCCCCACACCGCGACGCTCACCGTGCCCATTTCCACCGTCGAGAACCGGCTCGCCGCCGACCCGGTCCTCACGAACATCCACGTGACCACCGAGGGAGGGGCGATCCATGTCTCGGGCGATGTGACAAACGTCGGGCTCGAGACGGCCCGCTCGGTGACCATCACCTCGCAGGGGGAGGTGACCCCCGTGGACCCGTACAAGGTCTACGTGGTGGGCTCCCTCGAGCCGGACGACATCGCCTCCTTCGAGGTGACCTTCCGGGCAAAGGCCGCGGTCGGCGAGGTCCCGCTCCTCGTGACCTACAAGGACCGGGCAGGAAACATCATCACCACGACCTCGAACGTCGAGGTGAGCAGCCAGGCCCTCTCTGACCAGGGGACCGAGCCCTCGCGGTTCACGAACCTCCTGATCTGGATGTTCGTCATCCTGGTCGCGGCCGTCTTCATCTACTTCTGGCGGCGGGGTTGACGGGTCCCGTGACCGACACGTATCCCATCATCCGCCTGGACGGTGTCTCCAAGGTCTACCCGATGCCGGCCGGGGATGTCCGGGCCCTCGATTCCCTCTCGCTCGACATTATGGCCGGGGAGTTCGTCGCCATCATGGGCCCCTCGGGTTCGGGGAAGTCCACCCTCCTCAACCTGATCGGGTGCCTGGATGTGCCGTCCTCGGGCGACGTCCAGGTGGACGGCAGGTCGGTGAAGGCCCTCACCGATGACGAGCTCACCACCCTTCGCCGGGACAACATCGGGTTCGTCTTCCAGCAGTTCAACCTGATCCCGCTCCTCGACGTGCTCGAGAACGTGGAGTTCCCGCTCGTGCTGAAGAGCCGGGCCCACGCCACCCGGGAGCGGTGCCGGGAGGTGCTCGCCGCGGTGGGGCTCGCCCCTGAGCTTCACACCCATAAGCCCTCCGAGCTCTCCGGCGGCCAGCAGCAGCGGGCGGCCATCGCCCGGGCGCTCGTGAACGACCCCGGGATCCTCCTCTGCGACGAGCCCACGGGGAACCTCGACACGAAGACCGGCGACACCATCATGGCCCTCCTCACGGGCCTGAACCGGGAAGGGAAGACCGTGCTCGTCGTCACCCACGACCCCCGGATCGCGGCCCACGCCGGACGCACCATCCTCATGGTGGACGGGAGGGTGGCTTGATCCTCTTCGATTTCGCAAAGCGGAACATCCGGCTCCACTGGCTCCGCTCATTCCTCGCGGTCGTGGGGATCATCATCGGTGTCACCGCCATCGCATCGATGGGGATGCTCGGGAACAGCCTCGTCCTCTCAATCTCCGACTCCCTTACATCCGTGGGGGACACCATCGTGATCACCCCCCACATCGCCTCCGCGCCCGGCGGGGCCATCGGGGGAACGGGCTCCACCCTGAAGATCACCGGGAGGCAGGTCGAGGAGATCCGGAGGGCAGCCGGGGCAAATACCGTCGTCCCCATCCACGCGGGGGCCGAGCGGATCACGGTAGGGAACGAGGCAAAGACCGCGGCCCTCTACGCGATGGACCCGGCCGACGTGCCCGTCCTCCTCGAGAAGGACAGCGGCATCTACCTCCGGTACGGCTCGGGGATCATGGTCGGGAAGAAGCTCGCCGACGAGAACGACCTGAAGGTGGGGGAGACCATCGGGATCGGCTCAGGGGAGGAGCGTGCGAGGATCGTCGGGATCCTGAAGGAACGGGGCATCGGCTTCGACATCAACCCCGACTATGCACTCGTCGTCGCTGACACATGGTTCACGTCCCGGTACGGCGACCGGGACTATGACGAGGTCATCGTGAAGGCCCGCAACCTCGACGATATCGACCCGGTCAAGGCCGCCATCGACACCCAGCTCAACCGGCGTGAGCAGGTGGTGAACGTGCTCGACACCCGGAAGGTGCTCCAGACCATCGTTGACGCCTTTAACCAGATCTCCACCTTCACCACGGCCATCGGGGGCATCTCCCTCGTCGTTGCCGGCATCTCAATCCTGAACGTGATGCTCATGTCGGTGACCGAGCGGACGAAGGAGATCGGGATCATCCGCTCCCTCGGGGCAAAGCGCGGGGAGGTAATGCGGATTTTTCTCTCCGAGGCCCTGATCCTCGGCCTCGTCGGGAGCACCGTGGGGGGCGTCCTTTCCCTCGCCGGAGGCTACCTCGCGCTGAACGTCATGCTCCAGTCCTCGAAGTACCTCTTTGCCGCGTCCACGATCGTTTACGTCTTCTATGGGATCGCCTTCGGGATCGGGGTCTCGCTCCTCTCGGGTATTTACCCTGCATGGAAGGCCGCGATGATGAACCCCATCGAGGCGCTCAGATTTGAATAATGCGAGGGTCCATCAGGGGGAGGGTTCATCAGAACCCGACCTCGAGCGACAAGGTCGCGAAGGACCCGAGCTGGAGCGACCCGCCAACAGGCGGGGTGCGACCCCGAAGGGTCCATCAGGGGGAGGGTTCATCAGAACCCGACCTCGAGCGACAACGGCGATTTCCAAGGGAAATCGAAGTGCGGCGACAGAGTCGCCGCAAGGTCGCAAAGGACCC
>Ga0335071_10008665_pt1 | contig 10430 bp, 6 predicted proteins | sample Lox_Sample_15_FD_206724 | JGI IMG/M metagenome (GOLD analysis project Ga0335071, IMG submission 206724) | Soil microbial communities from Loxahatchee National Wildlife Refuge, Florida, United States - Lox_Sample_1.5 | ecosystem: Environmental > Terrestrial > Soil > Wetlands | place: USA: Florida...
CCTGCACAAAGTGACTGCAGCCGATCCCGCGATGCACGCCAAGGCGCTCCGGCTCGAGGGTTACTGCTATCGCAAATCCGATAAGGAACCATTGCTGATTGCACAACGGGACAGGGCTTTGAAACTTTACCCCCGCTCCGGTGAGACCGAAGAGCTTTGCTATTCGGCGGCCACCTACTTCGACGTTAACTACGAGCCGGAGAAAGCACGGAACGCCTATCAAGTTCTGTACGAGCGCTTCCCGAAGGGGAGGTATGCCGAGCGCGCCTCCTGGAAATTGTCTTTATCCCTTTACTTTCAAAAGGAGTACGGTGAGGCCGCATCGGGATTCTGGAGTTATCTGAAGGCGTACCCCGGCACGGCATCCTCCATCACGGCCATGTATTGGATGGGGCGCTGCTACCAGGCGCTGGGCGGCGCGGAAAATGCGCGCTATTTATTCCGGCGCGTTCAGGCCCTGGCGAATGACAGCTACTTCGGCATGTGCGCCCGGGATGCAGAATCGTCGCTGAACAGATCCGGGAGCACGGAGAAATATTCTGTCGCAGGCATTGCTTTCGACCAGGTCATGGCGACGTGCGATGCGCTCCGGCTTTCAACTCCCTATCTCCCGGAACCCGGCAAGGCGGTTTTCCCCGCGATAGAGCGGGCGCGACTGCTGTGGTCGGCTGAATTGCCGGACATGGCAGTCTCCGAACTCCGGTGGGCGAGCCAGCGATTCCCGCAGGACGAAAAGCCCCTGTCGTACCTCATTGCGCAGATCCAGGCAAGCAGCGACGACTACCACCATGCGATCGCCAACCTTCGCGGAATAGTTCCCGATTACGTAAACATGCCTGTCGCGGCGCTGCCCGATGAAATCTGGCAACTGCTGTTTCCGATGCATCACCTGAGCGTCATTTCCAACCATGCAGCCAAGAGTGAGCTCGATCCCTTTCTGGTCATGGGACTCATCCGGCAGGAATCCGCATTTAACGAAAATGCCCGTTCCTCCGCCGATGCCCGCGGCCTGATGCAGATACTCCCGGCTACGGGACTCAAACTGGCCCGTCAGGCGAATATCCGGCCGTACAACTCGAAAAAGCTCTTTCACGCCGAAACGAATATTGCTCTCGGCACCCTTTATCTGGCCTCGCTCGTGAGGCAATATGGCAGGGTTGAACTTGCCCTGGCCGCGTACAACGCGGGGAGCACGCGTGTGGACCGCTGGCTGAAAGAATTCGGCGACGTGGATATGCCGGAATTCATCGAGAAAATTCCTTTCAGTGAAACAAGGGGCTATATTAGACAGGTATTGAGCAACAAGTCTCTGTACACTGTGCTGGCTTCTTCGGCGGCGCCGGCGATCCGGTAAAGGGAATATGACCAAAGCAACGCTGTCACAGAAAGCGCGGCAGTTCACTGAATCGGTGATCCGCGAAATGACGCGCCTCGCCCAAATCCATCAGGCGATCAACCTGGCGCAGGGAATGCCGGATTTCGAGGCTCCATTGGAAATCAAAGAGGCTGCCTGCCGCGCCATCATGGAAGGCATCAACCAATATGCCATCACCTGGGGCGCGAAGGTATTTCGCGACGCCATCGCGGCGAAAGCCAAGGCGCGTTGGGGCACGGAGGTGGACCCCGAGCGGCAGATCACGGTCACCTGCGGATCCACCGAGGCGATGATTGCCAGCCTGCTGGCCGTGATCGATCCTGGCGACGAGGTGGTCATCTTCGAGCCGTTCTATGAAAACTATGGGCCCGACACGATCCTCTCCGGAGCCACGCCGCGTTTCGTGACGCTGCACGCGCCGGATTGGCATTTTGATCCGCAGGAACTCGAGCGCGCGTTCAACAACCGCACGAGAGCCATCATCATCAACACGCCGAACAATCCAACGGGAAAGGTCTTCAGCCGGGAGGAGCTGCAGTTCATCGCGGGCCTGTGCCAGAAGTGGGGCGTCCTCGCAGTCACGGACGAAATCTATGAGCACATCGTCTATGACGGATGCATCCATCACGCGATGGCCACCATCGACGGCATGCAGGACCGCACGATCACCATCAACGCCATGAGCAAAACCTACAGCGTGACGGGTTGGCGCGTCGGCTATGTGATCGCTTCGCCTGAATTGACGCAGGGGATAAGAAAAGTCCACGATTTCCTGACCGTCGGCGCGCCTGCACCGCTCCAGGAGGCCGGGGCCACGGCGCTGGCACTTCCGGAAGAGTATTACACGGGCCTGGCGGCAGCCTATCAGCGCAGACGGGATCTGCTGCTGCAGGCATTGCGGGACACGGGATTCCGTTGCACGACGCCGCAGGGCGCCTATTACATCATGGCGGATTTCCGCGGGCTGAGCTTGCTAAATGACCGCGACTTCACTCATTATCTTGTTAGGGACATTGGCATCGCGGTCGTGCCGGGGAGCAGTTTCTTCCATGAACCGGAGCGGGGTTCCCAGTACGTGCGATTGTGTTTCTGCAAAAGGGATTCAACCCTGCGATCCGCGGCGGAGCGGCTGCAGAAGATGGCTAATAGATAGGACTTCGCTTGTGCGGAAGGAACAATACCCCGATGAAGATCGCGAATTGGTTGCGCGATGCCGCAGAGGGGACCCACTCGCATTCGAAGAACTCGTGCGCAAGCACCAGCAAATGGTGCTGAACCTCGCCTATCATTACCTCGGCTACCAAAACGACATCGAGGACGTCACCCAAAAGATCTTTACCAAAGTCTATTTCTCACTGCCCAAGTTCGACATGCGGCGCCCTTTCTTTCCCTGGCTGTATCGCATCGCGATCAACCAGTGCTACGACGAACTCCGGCGCCTGCGGCGCATGAAAATCCGCAGCTTCAGCGAGCTGAGCCTCGAAGAGACCAATGGGGTGGAAAATCTGATCAGCCAGCAGGAAGCCACTCCCGCAAACGATGAAAACCGGAAAGAGATGGTGGCGCTCCTGTACAGGATGCTGGATCAATTGCCCGATCAGCAGCGACTGGCCGTGGTCCTTCGGGACATCGAGGATGTGCCGTATTCCCAAATGGCCGAAACGCTCGATTGTACGGAACAAGCGGCGAGGCTCAAGGTTTTCCGTGCCCGTTCGCGATTGAAATCCCTCGTCGAAAAAGCGCTGAAAAGGGTCTCAAGTTAATCTATCTTCCTGGCTCTGTTGAAGCAGACGCTACGGCCGCATACTCGGGCAGCGTGTTCAGGGTTGCAGTCTGAAACTATTGACTACCGGCACCTTTGACGCGCATGCGCAGGCTGAAAAGGTTTTGCATGGCCGTGATGAAGAGCGTGCGGTGGTCCTTGCCTCCGAAGCACATGTTGGCGGTCCAGCCCGCATTGATCGGAATCTGCTCGATCTTCTTCCCTGCGGGGTTGAAGACGGTCACGCCTTTGCCGCTCAAATAAACATTTCCTTCACTGTCGATTGTCATTCCGTCGGAGCCCATCTCGCAAAAAAGCGTCTTGTTCGCGAGCGTGCCGTCGCGCTGAATACTGTATCGATACGTCTTCTGCCCCCCGATATCCGCGATGTAGAGAATCTTTCCGTCGGGTGTTCCTATGATCCCGTTCGGCTGCTTCATATCGCTCACAACACGGACCAGCTTGTTTTTTTTCGGGTCGAAAAAATAGACGCCTTCCAGATCCTGTTCGCTCTTCTGGCGATTCCAGTAGTCGCGTTGATAGTACGGGTCCGTAAAATAAACCCCGCCGTCCGGCCGGATCCAGACGTCGTTAGGGCCGTTCAGAAGCTTGCCCCGGTAGTCTTTCACGACAACGGCGACTTTGCCTGATGGCGAGATGCGCCACAGCTCGTTCTTTTCGTCCGCGCAGGCCCAGAGGTTGCCCTTGCGATCGAACATAAGGCCGTTTGAGCGCCCGGCCTTCTCCATGAACGTGGAAAGCTTGCCGTCCGTGCTCCAGATCAGGATCTTGTCGTTCGGCTGGTCGGTGAAATAAACATTGCCCGCTTTGTCGCTGGACGGCCCTTCGGTGAATTTGAACCCGCTGGAAAGCAGCTGCACCTTCGCGCCGGGCTCGATAATCGAAGACTGAGCGCGGAGCGCCGGAACAATCGCAACCAGGAAAACTGCGGCAAGAAAAACGCATGGCAAACAAGCGACTCTATTTTTGAACTTTCGCATATTTTTCATAAGCCCGGGACGTTGTATGGTTTTTAAAGGTTTTCTACGAACAATTCGGCTCATCATAATCCATTGAAAACAGAATTCGTAGCAATTCGTCACGCGAAAATCAGTATAGCCATATGCGGCCGCCGTGCGGAAGCGATAAGCCGGTTTGAGATGTAAATTGTTCGATGCCGAATAGCCGCCTGCGCTCGGGGGCCATCAGATAAAGCCTCATCGTTTCAAGGGCGCCACCGCTTTTCCCATTTTCTGAGGGGCCGATTTGCAATATCTCATGCCACGCGGCGTTCCACAATGACGGACGGATATGGATTGGATCAAATCCATACCATCGCGGGTTCAGTTTGAAAAACTTCAAGCCATACGCACTTGCCATTCTGGCAAGGCCTTTGTCGATGCGTTCGCCCTTTGCCAACACTGTATCCAGCGATAATCGACAGCCCGGAAACAGAATTGAACGAATAACCAAGAACTTTGCCGGCGATAAGCGTTGCATGCTCTCGAGAGGAAGGCCTGCAAGACTGATGTCGTGTGTAGTGTGCTGCAGGCGAACGAGAACTTGGTCGATCCATTCCAGAATCTGCTCGACCGGATAGCCATAGAGAATGTCATTCCCAACATCTGTAACAATAGCTCGCGTCGGCGATGGTGGAAGAGTTTCCAGCATCCGCCACAAGCCGGACTGGAGGATACCCGGAAGCGTGCGGAAACCAACTCTGCTGGAAGCACCATACGAACGGCCATGCCCGAGTGCCGCAAACACCTGAATTTCCGCCCCCCAGGCACACCGGGCCGCGGAGACCATGGAATGAAATCCACGAGCCAAATTGCTTGCGCCAAGCGCTACAACTCTAGCTATTTCCGCCACCAACAAATCCCTTTCCCATCCTTGCGCGGCTGCCTAGCGAGCATCTGCAGAAATTAGTTATGTGCGCCGCGCTGGAGTTGTTGTTCGGAACCTAAAGTATAGCAGCGTCGGCCGGCGTCACGCCACCAAAGCATCCACATATCGTTCCGTATGATCTCTTTCATCGGGTAACATTAAGATGAATCTGCGTATTTAATAGTTGGCGGCACAACTGATTCGACTACATTAGTCCCGGAGATTGGGATAGGGAGCTGACGCCTATGAAGCTGCGAGCCAAATTGGTTCTTTCATTCCTCGGCCTTGCCGTATTGCCTCTGGCTACAATTACGCTCTACTCCTACAACTCTTCCCTGCGTGCACTGCACACCGTGGCGGAACAGGAATCGTCCGCCATGACTTCAGATATGAGCGCCCGGATGGAGTCGGTGAGCAGAGATCTCAACCGGCAACTGGAGTGGTTTGCGGCGTTCGAGGTCCGGCGCATCATGTCCCTGGACAAGAAAGATAGACCCGCGGCGATGGCAGCCCTGGAAAGCCGTTTAAAAAATCAGATGGGCGATTACGCGTCCCTGCTCAAGTCGCTGCAATTCACCCCGGCCCGCGTGCCGCAGTTTTTGCCGCCACGTCCGCCCAATCAGCAAACGCAGGCCAAGGGCAAAACCAGCCCGGGCGACAGACCGAACGGTTTTATCATAAATTTTTCCGGCGAAAACGGCGGTCCCGCAGTGGGCGGCCCCGCGAACGATACGAGGCCGCCGATGCCGCCCTTTCCCATGGGCCGGTTTAACACCGAAGTGCGCAGCGGCAGCGAGTTGGTAGGAAAGGTCAGCGCGGAGATAAGCTCGCAGCGCCTTCTTTATCACGTATTGATGCGAACGCAGCCCCGGCAGGGCGAAATCCCGTTTGCCATGAATTCGGATGGGAAGCTCTATGCCACGAATCCTGCCGACCTGAAGAAAATCGAGGCGCTTCCCTTCCCCAGAACGGCCAATAAAACCACCGCCCAGCAGCAGGTGTCCACAATGAATAACTGGGTCCTGGTTATGCGAAAAGATTCGCAGACAGGCTCCACGTTTGGAATAGCCCGGCCGATCGGGGACAGGCTTGGCGAGCTTCGCCGCACAACCGTGCGGAATATGGGATACGGACTGGCTGTTGTAGCTCTTGCCCTGGTGGGGATTATTCCTCTTTCCAGCCGAATGACCCGGAATCTTGGCGTCCTGACAAAGGAAGCGGATAATCTGGCTCGCGGAGACCTCAGCGCCCGTGTCCCGGTTGTCTCTAAGGACGAGTTCGGCACTCTCGCCCAGGCGTTCAATCGCATGGCGCAGGATCTCAGCGAAAATCAGAAACACCTCGTTGAAAAGGAACGCATGCGCAAAGAGCTGGAAATGTGCCGCAAGATCCAGGAAGAACTGTTGCCGCGTCAGCCGTTCCGTTCCGGCGCAGTCGAAGTCAAGGGTGTTTCGATCCCGGCCCAGGAGGTAGGCGGCGACTTTTTCAACTACTTCCCGATGCCTGGAGGTACCATGGCACTTCTAATTGGAGATGTTTCGGGGAAAGGCCTGCCAGCAGCGCTCCTCATGGCTAATCTGCAGGCCACGATCCAGGCGCGCCTGCCGCTGGAGCTGGATCTGGTTAAACTGGCACAGCAACTGAATGCCGAAGTCACGGTGAACAACGCGGAAGCTTACCTGACTCTTTTTGTTGCGATTCTCGACCCGAAGACATTGAAGCTGCGCTACATCAACGCCGGGCACAACCCCCAGTTCCTTCTGAAATGCGACGGATCTGTGGAACAATTGCAATCCACTGGACGCCCGATCGGATTGCTGCAGGGCAGCGATTTCGAGGAAAAGAGCCTCCTGCTCAAAAATGAAGACTCCCTGTTTTTCTACACGGATGGCCTGATTGAAGCTGCGGATGCATCCGGAGAAGAATTCGGCATGAAGCGGCTGGAGGCGCTTCTCGTAGAGGAGCGTGAGCCGGGCCTCGACCGTATGCTCGCCGATATCGAAAGCGCGGTCAATAAGCACCGCGGCGGGATTGAAGCCGCAGACGACGCGACCATGATGCTTCTGAAGATCGGCGCCATTTGATGGTGATTATCCGGCCTTGGCGACAATCAGGGTGATGTCGTCATGTTGCGGCAAACCGCCCTGCCACTCGCCGACTCTGGACAGGACGTGATCCCAAATGGCTTCGGGCACGCGCGTGCGCGATTGTTGCAGCGCCTCCAGGAGTTGCTTGTCCCCAAACTCTTCATCCGCGTTATTCACAGCTTCCGTGATGCCATCGGTGAAAATAGCCAGCAGCGTTCCCGGGACCATATCGATGTATTTCGCTTGATACGCGGCGTCGGGTAACAAACCTACGACGGTCCCAGTCGCTTCCAGCGTCCGAACTCCCTCCGCATCCAAAATAATCGGGGGCAAATGCCCGGCATTGCAGTACCACAGTCGGCGCATATCCGCATCGTAACGGCAGAGGAACAGGGTAGCGTATTTCTCGGCCGGGCTGTTGAGGTAGATCAACCGGTTGAGCTGTTTCATGACGTCTGCGAGACTCTGCCCGATGGATGCAGGGCTCTCATTCTTGTGCGCCAGCAACTGGCTGCGCATCGCCGCCTGCAGGTTGGCCATGAGCAGCGCCGCCGATATCCCTTTGCCGCTGATGTCGCCGACAACGATGTCGAGATGGGCTTCGTCCTCGATGATGAAGTCGTAGTAGTCACCGCTGACGGTCCGCGCAGCTTTGCACCCTCCAAAGACGGCCATGCCGGGAGGATGAGGGAGTTGTTTGGGAAAAAGAGTCGCCTGCACTTCGCGGGCGATTTCCAATTCCTGCTCCAGCCGCTTTTTTTCGACCACCTCTTCCAGCAGGCGCTCGATCGAGCCGCTCATGTGATTAAAGGAATGCGCCAGCAAGCCAAGCTGGTCGTGACGCCGCACGGGAATCCGGTGCGAGAGGTCTCCCTTTTGCAGTGCCAGGATGCCCTGATACACATCGTGCACCGACCGCGTGATGCGTCTGCTGATGGCAAACCCGATCACCAGAGAAACAATCTCGGCAAATAAAAACATGCCTGCCAGGACATAGACCACTGTTAGCAGGGATTCGCCCTGTTTGCTGTCCTTGCCGGAATTGGAGCTGAAGATCGCGGCCAGCGGGACGCGGAAGATCGCGTAGATATTCATGTCCTGGTTGCCGGATTCGTACGCCTTGCCTTGAACCGTAAGGTACCATAAAAGCATGGTGCGCGAATCGCCCTGCTGCTGCGCTTTTTGCTCTTTCAGCTTCTCATTGACCTGCTTCTCCGCCTCAGTATCGCGTTCCCCCTTTCCCCAGGAAATTTTGACCTGGGCACCCTCGTCGGCGATGTTGATGTCCGCATCCTTCCGCACAAAGAAATTCACATACAGTGATTTTTCCTTTCGCAGGCGGTCCTCTATGGAATGGTCCAGCGGCGCCAGGCTTTCCAGATAAAAGCCGGGAAGTCCGGGAACCTTCTGGAGGCTGGCCAGGAAGATCTTTTCTTTCTCTGTCAGGAGTCCCTCGAAGAAGGATTCCTTACCGCGCCATTTGTTGCCGGGATGCGAAGACACGTCGGGCAGAATTTTGAGCGGATCGTACGTTGAGACCGCATGGAGGGTTCCATCGGGCAGACTTTGCAGCAGGCGTGCAGCCATCTGTGGGAACTGCGAGGAGTGCTCCGCAAGGACCGCAGCGGCTCTGGCAGGGAACGCTCCGGTAGTATCCGCACGGGAGAGTTGCCGCGCCAGTTCTGCGTTGATTCCCGAGATCTCGCGGCTATGTTCCTGAAGCGCCTGGTTCAAATATTGTCCGGCCAAATGACCGAGCAGAATATATCCGGACAGAGTAACCACTCCGAGCAGAATCAAAAGCGGGATGATTCCCACAAATATAAAGGAACCGATGAGGCGGTTGCGCACGCGCCAGAAAAACCGGTCTTTCAGGTAGCGGAAGACGAAGAAAATCAAGCAGGCGATCACGACGACGCCATAAAGATACGCGGCAGCGACAACAGCGCCCGGCAACCAGCGGTTAAACAGCAGCGCCGCAATATAAAGAGCAAGACCTATCCATTTCCATGGCTTCCAGAATTTCCGGGACGGAGCGTGATCGGGCGGCAGCAGGATCTGATCCTTCATAGTGGGCCGTATTATAACCATATTTCAGCACCGGATGCATCAAACACCATTGTGGCCACGGAAGCCGGCGAAACGACTAATGCCGCATGGTTTTAGAGTTTCCAGTTCACAGTTCCCAGTTATTGAGCTGAATTTGACCGGGAACTGGAAACCGGGAACTCTGCAAGGCGGCAATAGCCGCCCCACCGGCGCCCGAAGGCATGCATTTACGCGCTTGTGCCGTACGGCACTATTGACCCAAGTCGAGAATTTGTCTTTATATCTGACAATCTCCCTGTCGCCGGATTCGGCATAGAGAATTGAGGTGTAAACGTGGGCTGGACGACCTTCGGCGCAGCGGTTTTAGCCGGGTTGATCCGACAGTCACCACGGGAAATACTTTAAACCGGCCGTCAGATCCAATAAAATGAGTTAACTCTATGAAGCCCCCCCGCTTTGGAGCATTTTGAGGTGTATCTATGCATCCGACAACGCTTGTTCACAAATCGCCCAACCCAAAAGTCGTTGACTTGGTTAAAGAACTGGGGGGAACCCGCGCGGAAATCGTCAAGATCCTGCGCGCGCTGCAGGCAGAGCACGGCCACCTGACGCCACCCTTGATCGGCGACGTTGCTCGCGAATTGCGTATGCCCGTTTCTCAGGTTCACGGGATTGCAACTTTCTATTCCATGCTGAACACGCCGGCGCCGCAGGCAAAAACCATCCGCATCTGCGACGGTCCCTACTGCTCGATGCGGGGCGCCGGGGACTTGCTATGCCAGATTCAGGCGGAGCTGGGGGCAAGCTGGACCATCACGCGCACCAGCTGTCTCGGGCTATGCGATCGTGCTCCGGCGGCGCTCGTGCGGGACAGCCAGGTCGGGCCTGTGCAGCTCGAGCATATCGACCGTTACCAGATCGGTTGGTGCGGAGAGGTTTCCGACTATCGTAAACCCAGGCCTGCGGAGGTCCGCGCCGTGCTCCCGGACCCGGCGAGAGCCGCCGACCCGCTCGAAACCGAATTCGCCAAAGGACGGTTCCCCGCTTTAAAAAAGGCTCTTCGGATGTCTTCGGACAAGATCCTGCGCGAGATGGAGGAATCGAAGCTTCGAGGCCGCGGAGGCGCCGGTTTTCCGGCCGCCCGCAAGTGGGGCTTTGTCGCCGCCCAGCAACGGAAGCCCAAGTACGTCGTCTGCAATGCCGACGAATCCGAGCCGCTGAGCTTCAAAGACCGCGTGCTCCTCGAGCTCTGTCCGCAACTTGTGTTGGA
>Ga0335071_10008666_pt1 | contig 10430 bp, 7 predicted proteins | sample Lox_Sample_15_FD_206724 | JGI IMG/M metagenome (GOLD analysis project Ga0335071, IMG submission 206724) | Soil microbial communities from Loxahatchee National Wildlife Refuge, Florida, United States - Lox_Sample_1.5 | ecosystem: Environmental > Terrestrial > Soil > Wetlands | place: USA: Florida...
ACGAAGATGTCCTCGCACCAGCGATCCTGATTACCTACCATTGTCAGGGGTGTCCTTTCGGTTGGGCGTCACTACTTCTTTGACGCACTAGCCATCAGAAAGGTGTCAAGACTTTTTCAACAGCCCCACAGTCCCGGGGAGTCGCACGGGGCCCTGCGAAGGGACAGTCCCCGTTTTCCGGACTGTCGCCGTTTCTCCGGGTCCTGCGCTTCAGGAATCTCCGGCTGAGTCTTCCTGGTCCCCGAGCAGTCCTTGCGCGGCGGTCGTTCCGGCAGCGGTGGGCGGCCCCTTGAGGATGGTCTCGAACACGACGCCGATTGCCGCTCCCACAAGCGGCGCGACCAGATATATCCAGGTTGTGGACAGGTTTCCTCGCACCAGGTCCGGGGCGAACGACCTCGCCGGGTTCATCGAAGCGCCGCAGACCGGTGCGGCCAGAACGCCGGCAAGGGCGACATAGCCGCCGACCGCGATAGCGCCGTTGGTGCCGATGTTCCGCGCGCCGGATGCAGTTCCAAGGATGACGTTGACGAGCCCGGCGGTTAGCAGCGCCTCGATTGCGAAGGCCCTTGCCGTCCCGATGCCGGCACACGGCATGGTCGCGCCCAGATTACCGGCGGGGCCAAACAGGGCTCGGAGCAGGAGCGACGCGGCGATACCACCCGCCAACTGGGCGAGCACGTAGCCGGGCACGCGCCGCCACGGGAAGTTGCGCCGCAGCGCGAACGCGACAGTCACGGCCGGGTTCAGGTGCGCGCCGCTCACCGCGCCCATCGTGTAGATTATCGCCACGACCATCAAACCCGGCGCTATCGCCAGCACGGCCGGACTCACGCTGCTGCTCGTTCTGGCAGCAATCACGGTGCCGCCGGTGGCGGCCAGCACGAGCAGGCATGTGCCCCAGGTTTCAGCGAAGATGCGGCGCCATTCCAGCGCAGGGTTGAGGAAATTCGGAACTGACGACTTCGCCACCATCCGCTGCTGCTCAGTGGTACTGGGCGTCTCGTCGTGGTCGGGTCTCAGGCTGCGCCCGCTCTGTCGTTCAGTCACAAGGGGATTCTAGGCTTCGCGGACGATGGTGTCAAACTGCTGTCGGCTCTGCCAATCTGCAATCGTCAATCTAGAATCTGCCATGAGTTGGGTGGGCGGGCGGCGTTCTCTAAGATGTCCTAAATCTCCCCGGAATAGGTTGCCTGTCCCTTATTTCCACGGCAGGAATCTCCGCCGGTTCCGTCAGGCATTGCTATCTACCTCACCCGAGTCAGCTTCTTAAGACCGGCTTTGAGCTGGCTAACGAAGATGGCCTTGTTGATTCCGGACATCAGGCGTATGGTCATCTCGCCCGGCCCTCGACAATCGCAATCGCGTCATCGGACCATCCCCGCCGCGCGTCAGGAATTGGCAATTGAGTCACCGGGACTTCCTCGGCAGTGGCGTCATGCTTTCCTTCAGCCAAGGGTTGCGCGGACACCTTGGATTCGCCCTAGAAGGGAATGTCATCGAGTTCAGACTTGGTCAGTTCACGTTCGGCGGCCGGTTCGAGAATGCGCCTCGCTCTCGCAAGCACGTGGTCGTAAGTAAGGATGGTAAGGTTGTGATACGACGAGTTCAGGATACGGTACGCCTCGCGCTGTTCGTCGCCCCAATCGTCGGATCGGCCGAATATGAGGACGCACCGCGGTTTGACTGCCTTCACCTCGCTGTGCTTCTTGAAGAACTGCAGGTCGTTCACCCTTCTCTCGACCTCGTGAATGTACCTGGCAGACTGAGTGATTGCTTCGGTGAGCTTGCTGGAAGGGACCGGGTGCACGTCCGCGCTTCGCTCGCGCCAGAAAGGCAGGTCCGGCGCGGGCTTCTTGATCTCGATGATGTCAACGAATCCGTCATAAGCCTGCATGAGGAAGTCGGCTACATTCTCAGTGTCGATTCGACGATCATCAAGGATTCTGACGAACTCGCTGCCCAGCACCCAGTCGTTGCGGGTGAACCAGACTTGCCAATCGTGTTCCCGTGATGCGTCATTGACCATTCTCTCAAAGGCCTCGACGGCCTTGGACCGGTTGCGAAACTCCAGGCCGCGTGCCACATCCTCGGGCACGAGGTCCCATTCGTCAATCAAGCTGAGAACCTTCCGCTTGTCAGGGTCGTTCAGCACGGCCCTCAGGTGCACTAGGCTATTAGGGTCGAACTTCGAGTTAATCGGAATGTAGTTTCGGACTCCCGCCTTGAATGGCTCGTAGTTGTCGGAGATAAAGGTCAACAACTCGTTGAACTCGTCGGTGTAGAACGTCATCTTGGTCTTCGGCGCCGATGATACAGGTTGGCCGCTCTTCTTGTCGAAGCGACCCACCATCAGTCGAACATCCCCTTGAGTGGTGTTGTGGGGAATATCGAAGAAGACGGCTTTGGAGATCACCTTTGGGGAGTCTCGCAGGACCTTCGAGATAGACCGTATTCCTGAACCTGGCTTCTTTATGAGCTTCATCGCGCCTCCGTTCCCTCTAACTCGGCCGACCTGCGCTCCATTGCCTCTGTTCGTGCCTCAAAGGTCGATGTCGTCGAGCATCGCCATGCAGGCTCTGTGAAGACTCTCCTGCTCAGTACGCGAATTCGAATCCGGCAGGGAATCCACATCTAATCCACGGCACAGCCGCAGGTCTTCCAGCGAGAAGTAGTCATTGTGCAAAAGGACTTCCCTTATTTGGTCTTTGTCGTCTGGATACTCCCGCGCTTCTCGGTCCCAGTTGTCGAACAGGAAGTTGCCGTATATCTGCAGGACAACGGGTGCCGAGTGCTCCTGTATCTCGGCTACGAAGCGAAGTACTTCGCCGATCTTTGAGTCCAGAGCCGCCTGTGTGCTGTAGAAGACGTTGCCGTTGGCGTGGGCTGTATCGTTGCGGTCTCTGACCAACTTCGCAAAAGCACCGATCCGGCTGCTGTCGCATGCGACGAGCTTGAGGAAGCGCAGCATCGTGCTCTCAGGCACGATGCTGAACACGAACGGCGAGGTCGCCTTCAAGAGAGCGTTCTCGTGGACCGCCAGTCCTATGAGACCTTTCTCGAAATCACCCGGCCGCGCCTGTTTGACTTGCCAGATGTTGAAGTACACGAAGCTCATGGTCAGCATATGGTAGGCTAGGAATGCGAACTGGTACTTCTCGTGTTCGTAGTTCGTCTGGAAGGCGTCCCATAGAAAGGCGACATAGTCCTGCTCGCCACGGTTCTTGTAGGAGAGCGGTAGGTAGTCCAGCAGCCTGGCAGCTTCCTCCATTACCTACCTGCCAGCCGGTGCCGGTTCCTTCTCGCCCCAGACGCGGGCGAGGGTGGCCTGTATTTTCTTCTCGAAGCGGGCGATCAGTTCGCGGTTGGCGGCGACCAGGGCCTGCTCGGCTTCGATTTCGGCGACGATGGCTTGCTGCGTGGTAAGAGGCGGGAGCCTCAGGGGAATTCTCTCTACGATGTCCTGATTGATCTTCGGCATGCTCCCCGCAGTGCCAACAGCGTTCCGCTTCAAGTACGCGCGCACTGGCTCGCTTTGCAGCGCGACTAACAGGTACTGAGGTAGGGTCTTCCGCTGGTCTGCCCGCACCCGAATCATAAGGTCGGGATATATGAAATCCTCCTCCTCGACATCGAATAGCGCGGCGGTGCCGACTAGCTCGGCGGTGTTGCCGCGCTGCAGGTAGATATCCCCCTTCCTGCAACGATAAGGAGAATCGAGCGGAATGTCCTCATCCAAGTACTTGCATTTGGTGAGGTCGAGTCTGCCAGACGTGGTAGCGCTGAGCGCCAGCACTTTGAGGTCGGTAGTGCGGTCAACCGGCTTTCCAGAGTAGCCGTTCTTCGGCTTCTCCTGAATGATCTCTCCTAACTCCACCATCGGCCAATCGGGCTCAATGGGAACATGGGGGCGATAGTTGTCGACGATGGCCCGGGCGCCGTCGATGATTCTCTGGTTGCTCTCGATCTCCGCCACGATTTCCTCCTGCACCTCCATCTGTGGCAGGGGAATAGTGATGCCAGTGAATTCGAGGCTTATCCCTCCAATGATGCCTTTGATGAACGGCCGGAGTTTGCGTTGGAAGGCTTCTGACCGGACGATGCAATAGAGGTAGTAGGGCTGAATAGTCTCTCTGGCCCGAAGAATGAACACATGCTCATTCACGGCTGAAGGCATGTCATGCGTGAAGAAGCCGGTCTTCCCAGTGGTCGCGCCGTCCTTGACGACGAGAACATCGCCGCTTCGAAGAACACCCTTTGTCATCCCGCGGAAGTGTTCTTCCGAGATGTACTTCATCTTGTTGAAGCGGATCTTTCCTTTCACGTCGATCTGCTCGCCACCTATGCTTGGGATGCCGGACTCAATGGCGCCGCCTTTCTGGCGCGAACCGCTCTCAATCTCGACAACAGTCAGAAGTGGAACCATCGGCCAGTGTGAAGTGTCAGCGCCGCCCTCCCGATACCGCTCGCCGCTTAGGTTGTAGTCGCCATTCGCGGCGATCTTCTCCTTTGTCACGATCAGGCCCAGTGGGGACTGGAAGTCCTTAACTGATTCGCCCGCGCGCAGGCGGCGCAGGTATTCGCCAATCTCGGCTTGGACCTGCGGCAGGTCATTCTTGTCAATCTCGCGGCGCTGGGCGCCGAGGCCGAAGCCGTCGTTCTCGACTTTGAAGAAGGCGATGGCATTGGTCTTCCTTGCCAACGACTTGTCGAGGATGAGGATTGAGGTCTTCACCCCTGAGTATGGGTTGAACACACCCGCCGGCAACGATACCACGGCGACAAGGTAGTTTTCCACGAGCATCTTCCGCAGGTCTTTGTAGGCGGTCTGACTTTGGAAGATGATACCCTCTGGCACGATGATGCCGGCGCGGCCGGTTGGCGTGAGGTGCTCGGCCATGTAGTCCACGAATAGCACTTCGCTGCGCTTGGACTGCACCGAGAAGCGATTATGCGGCTTGATGCCGCCTTTCGGCGACATGAATGGCGGATTGGCCAGAATGACGTCGGCGTACTCGTTCCACCGATCCTGGCTGGTGAGGGTGTCGTATTCATGGATGTGCGGGTCGGCGAAGCCGTGCAGGTAGAGGTTCACCAGCGACAGGCGCACCATGTCGGGCGAAATGTCGTAGCCCGTGAAGTTCTGCGCGAGGCGGCCCTTTTCTTCCGGTGTCAGGGTGCTGTTGCCCTTGGCGTCGGTGTTGGCCCTGAGGATGTGCTTGTAGGAGGAGATCGGGAATCCCGCGGTGCCGCAGGCAGGATCAAGCATGGTCTCGGTCTTCTTGGGGTCAATGATCTCCACTATGAAGTCTATGATGTGGCGCGGGGTGCGGAACTGTCCGGCATCGCCCTGGGAGCCAAGGACGGAGAGCAGATACTCAAAGGCGTCGCCCAGGCGCTCAGAGTGGTCATAGGCGAACTCGTCGATGACCTTGAGGAACATCCGAAGCGTCTCTGGGTCGCGATACGGCAGGTAGGCGTTCTTGAAGATGTCGCGGAAGAGTGGAGGAATGCCTGGGTTCTCCGGCATCTTGGCGATGGCTTCGGCGTAGAGGTTAAGGATTTCGTGACCACCAAGCCCGGAGCGCATGAGTTTGGCCCAGCCGTAGCGGGCGAACTCCTTGGCGAAGAACTTGCGCTCGCCGCCGAATTCCTCGCTCTCGGCGTCCATGTCATCCATGAACTTGTAGATGAGGGCAATCGTAATCTGCTCGACCTGGGACTTGGGGTCGGGAACTTTGCCGACGAGGATGTCGCGGGCTGTGTCGATGCGGCGTTTGGTTTCGGTGTCGAGCATGGCTCTCCTTTAAGCGGCGAACCGGTTCAGGGAAACGTAGTCTTTGACGTACTCCGGAATAAGAGCGCGGTACTTCTGGGGCACGGCCCTGTAGTCACGGGTAGAGAACACCGGGTTCGTGGCCAGGTCGGTGTACTGCCTGTTGTCTATGATGTGGCGAACCCGGTCGCTCGTGACATACGCCTTGAAGTAGTTCTTGATGGCCGGGATGGCCTTTGCTTCAGTCGGCTTGTAGTCGGCGACGAACTTGGCGAATTCCTCTTCCAGCAGCTCGTCCTTGGTCTTGAAGCGCGGTATGAAGCCGAACACCCTTTCGAGTATCTCGCGCAGAGTCAGTCGCCGGTCCACGGCTGCGGCCCTGCGTAACTTGTCGAGCGAGTAGTATTCCTCGGGCTTGTCGAAGACCTCGCGGTTCACGTAGTCAATGACGCGGTCCCACTGCCCAGCATCAACTGCAGCGGCTATGAAGTCATCGCCACGAACGGTCTCGCCGAACCTATCGAAGAACATGCGGTCTATCTTCATCCCCTCGGGGCCAATGGCCTCTTCCCTGACGGAGACGATGGAGTCATCCCCTTGGTACTCGTAGCTGCCGGCGGTGACGGTCGGACTCCCATCTCCGTGGTCCCTGCCGGCGTATCTGGGCGCGGGCAGCTTCAGCACCTGGTCGTAGTTGTAGTCATTCTCGAAATACTCGCAGTTGGCAAAGAAGTCGAAGAGCTTGAACGTGGATTTCTCTGGCTGTTTCACCTCTGCCTTCAAGCTCTCGTCGAGAAGCTGCTCGCGGAAGTCATGCTTGCGCGTGCCGCGTCCCTTGATTTGGATGAAGTCAGTCGGTGAGAAGATTGGACGAAAGAGCCCGAGATTGAGGATATCGGTGCAGTCGTAGCCCGTGGTCATCATGCCGACCGTCACGCAGACGCGGGCCTTGCTTGTGTGATACGTCGGCATGAAGTTGCACGAGCCAAGCAGGTTGTTGTTGGCGAAGTTGATAGTGAACTGCTGGGCATCGTCGACACGCGATGTTACCTGCACGGCGAAGTCCGACTGGTACTTGCCCGGGAACATACGGTGAGCCATCCCATTGAGGATTTGCACCAGTTTGGCGGCGTGGTCTTGGCTCACTGAGTAGATGACCGACTTACCAATCTCGCCGCTCACAGGATCGGACAGCGCGTTTTCCAGGAAAGCCTTGCAGAACGCCTTGTTGGTCGGGTCAGAGAAGAACCGCTTCTCGAACTCTCGCCGCTTGAAGGCCTCCTGTCGGTCCTCGCCATCGTCGTCTGTGAAGGTTACGACGAATCCCTGCTCCGAGAGAAGCCTCGTCGTTACCTCGCTGCGGGCGTCCACCACTGTGGGTTTGACCAAGTGCTCTTCCTTCACCGCGTCCATCAGTGAATAGCGGAATGTCGGTATCCCGCTCTCGCAGCCGAACGTGCGATAGGTGTCGAGCAGGAGCCGGCGTTCCAGCTCACGCGGGTCCCTGGCGGACGGGTCGGTCTTCTCGTAGCTACGCAGGTAGTCGCGGGGCGTGGCGGTCAGTCCAAGCTTGTACCCAACGAAGTAGTCGAAGACGGCACGGGCATTGCCGCCGATGGACCGATGCGCCTCGTCCGAGATGACCAAGTCGAAGTCGGTCGGCGAGAACAGGCGCTGGTACTTGTTGTTGAAAAGCAGCGACTGTACAGTCGTCACGACTATTTCTGCACGTCGCCAGTCGTCGCGGTTCTCCTTGTAGATCACAGTTTGGAAGTCGGCCGACAGGAATTCCTTCAGACGCTTCTTGGCTTGGTCCTCCAACTCTATGCGGTCAACGAGGAACAGGACGCGCTGAGCGTTGCGGGTGCGGAGAAACAGTTTGATGACGGCAGCAGCCGTAAGAGTCTTGCCCGTGCCGGTGGCCATCTCGAAAAGAAAGCGGTCCTTCCCTTCATTGGCGTCGGCCTGGAGTTTGTGGACGGCACGCAACTGGAAGTCCCAGAGGAACTTGAGCTTGTTCACCCTGACGTAGTTCTCACGTTCGGCCTCATTCAGCCAGCCGGCTTCGCTCTTGTACTGCGGTCGCTGGGTGAGGACGATGTAATCCTTGTCCACCTGCTCCGAGACCAGGCGCTGCGGGTCCGGCGAGGTCTGCCTGTAGCTCATGGCAGAGTCAGGGGTCGGGAATGCTGTGATTATGTATGGGTTACCGCGCTCCAAGTCCCAGAAGTAGTGCAGGTTCCCGTTGGAGAGTATCACGAAGCGGCTGTCAAAACCCCGTGCGTACTTACGTGCTTTCTCCTTCCCAATGAGCGGGTTCTTGTCCTCGGACTTGGCCTCTAGGACGAGTAGCGGGAAGCCTCTGGAGTCGAGCAGCAGGAAGTCGATGAAACCCTTGCTCGTTTTCTCGAAGTCGTTCCCAAGAGCATCGAGGACGGTTGTCGTGATTGTCACGCTGGGTTCCAGGCAGATGTTGGCAGGACCCTTCTCCGATGCGAAGAAGCGCCAACCGGCGTCCTCAAGCAACTTGTTTATCTTGATGCGGGCGGTGGCTTCCTTGGCTCCAACTGCAGCGGGCTTCCTGCTCATCAAGGCATCAGGTCCGAGCGACCGTCCTCCTGCCATCAGCTTGTTGCATAGCCGTCCTGGACATGCTCGAAGCCGACCCACGTGAACCAGTCTCTAAGCCCAAGGAACTCGGCCCAGCGGTTGACCATGGCGATGTCGTCTTCGTAGGTGGCGGATGGGCCTTGCGCCGTCACGGCGGCCAGCGCGTTGCCTTGGTCCTCGAAGCCGGCACTAGCAAAGCGTCCAAGCAAGGGTTTTGCCGTATGCTCGCCCAGCAGCTTGAAGAACGTGTAGTTCATCACGTTGGCTGCCTGGTATATCTTTCCTGGCGTGAAGTCGCGGACTCTCGGCGTGAGGGCCTGCGCAGCTTCGTCGCGCTGGCCGAGCAGCGACTGCATCTGGTCTTCGCGCAAGGCCGGGTATTCGTCGTACAGCCACTTTTCGATGGCGATGTCCGATGGATAGTTGGTCAGTTGCCGCACGAGTCCGTGGTACAGCATATTGAAGTACTCCGGCGCCTTGTCGCTCTGAATGGTGCGGCTGATTCGCTCGATGTCTGCGAGCATCGGCTTGAGGGCCGCGGTCATTGTCTCGCGGTTGGATGCGGGCACGAGCCTGCGCTCTTCGGGCACGGAGTACATTCTGATGGCATGGGCGCATTCGTGGGCAATGAGGTGATTCAGGATGCCGCCGCGCACGGACCGGTAGTGGATGAGGTGCGAGGACATCCCGTGCCGGGCTAACTTGATGGCGGCGTGCGGCACGAGGTCTTTCTTCTCCACGAGGTCGAAGCCCTTGCCGGTAATCTCGCTCACGCGCGCCATGATGGCGCGCACCGGCTCGCTCAGTTCAAGCACCGGGCACTCCGCCCGAGTCGAACAGGTTGCGGGCGGCGACGTATTCGCGGGCGAAGTCCATGCCGACGTCGACGCTGGGGTCTATCCGGCGGAAGCCGACGTACATGATGCTGACGAGGTGCAGGCCGCTGAACTCCCCAGGCAGGCTCTTGAGCCGGTACTTGCGGTCCGGGTTGTTGACGTCGAGGCCGGAACGGCCGAGCAGGCCGATCTCGAACGTGACCTCGCGGACGTACTCGTCCGGCTTGCCCTTGAACAGCTCCAGTGCGCCGAGGCAGTAGAAGACCGCATCGGGCCGCAAGCCCTGCTGATGAAGGTCGCGATTGAGTATCTCGCGCCGCATCTCTTTGGCGTCTTCGGTCTGGGGCAGCTTGCCGAGCGCGACATAGCGTCTGAGGTACTTGTCCGCTTCCTCGAACTGCTCCTTCTTGAACAGGCAGAGACCGAGGCCGTAGAGTGAGAGCGGGTCATCGGGCAGCTTTTCGAGCGCGTGCTGGAGTAGCTCTATCGCTTTGTCGTAGTCGCCTTCCCTGCCGAGGAGGCCGCCGAGGTTGCGCAGGGCATAGGGGTTGTCCGGCTCAAGCTCAAGCGCCTTGGCGAAGTTGGCTTTGGCTGCGGCATTCTCGCCGCGACGGGCAAAAGCGAAGCCGAGGGCGACATAGGCGTTGGTCTTGGCCGGGGCCAGTTCAGTGCAGCGCCGCAGGAGCTCGACTGCGCGGTCGGTCTCATTCATATCCGTGTAGAGCATGCCGAGGTTGTAGAGGTAGCCGGTGTTGCCGGGCTCGTCTGCCAGCAGTTGCTCAAGCAGTTGTCGGGCTTCCGGGAGCTTGTGCTGCTTGAGTAGATCGAGGGCTCGTTGGAACCTGTCCACTGGGCCTCTAATATACCGTGCTCCCGTATGCAGTCAATGACCAAGCCGCGTCTGGCGCGGTCTGGCCGACGGTCAGCGACCGGGGGAGGCGGGGCTTGCCTGCCGGCGGCTACGACTTCGGCGCGGCGATGTCGAAGATGTCACGCGGCTTCGCCGCGAGTTTCCAGTTGCCAGTTGGCAGGTTGCAGTGGACGGACGAGTGGCCGCTGGGCAGGTTCCAGCGTGCTGACCAGGGTTTCGGCGCTTCTACGTCAAAGACGTCCTCATGGGTCCTGGCCAGGACCTGACGCGCCTACGGCGCGAGTTGCCAGTTTCCAGTTGGCAGTTTGCAGGAGTCAGACGCTGGGGTCGGAAGGCG
>Ga0335071_10008668_pt1 | contig 10430 bp, 10 predicted proteins | sample Lox_Sample_15_FD_206724 | JGI IMG/M metagenome (GOLD analysis project Ga0335071, IMG submission 206724) | Soil microbial communities from Loxahatchee National Wildlife Refuge, Florida, United States - Lox_Sample_1.5 | ecosystem: Environmental > Terrestrial > Soil > Wetlands | place: USA...
GGAGCGATCGGCGAAGTATTGGGCGGCAAATTTATCTGCGTGCCGTGGATCGGCCTTACCGCCTTTATGAAAAACGGCCTGTGAACGTCTCTGGATGGCGGCTTTGCGTAGTTTACCGATCTCATCCTGTTGATCGACGTAAGCCTGCCACTGCCGCTGTTCTTCCGCTTCTTTCTGCCCCTGGTAAGCGCTGTAATTGCCGGCATACGCTTTGAGACGCTGCGTGGCCGGGTCGATCTCCAGAATGCCCGTCGCCACTCGGTCGAGGAAGACGCGATCATGGGAGACGAGCAGCACCGCGCCCTTGAAAGAAAGCAGCCAATCTTCCAGCCAGGCGAGCATTTCCAGGTCGAGGTGGTTGGTGGGCTCGTCCAGCAGCAACACCTGCGGTTGGGAGAACAGCACGCCCGCCAACGCCAGGCGCGTCTTCTGTCCGCCGCTCAAAGCGGCCACCGGCAGGTTGGGTGGTAATTCTCCCAATCCCAGGCGTTGGAGAATGCCTGCGGATTGGCGGTCACTTTCCATGGCCAGTTGCATGCGCGCCAGTGTGTCGTCGTAGCCGGCTTGTAACTCCGGTTGGTTGGGGTTGGCGGCCAGCCTGGCGGCCAATTCCTCCAACAGCGCTGTCAAACCCGGCAAGTCGCCCTCCATGCGCCGGATGAATGCACCCAACGTTTCGCCGGAGGCGTAGGTAAACCCCTGTGGCAGGTAGCTGGTGTGGACGGTCGATGGCGTCCAGTGTATCGTGCCGGAATCGGGCTTTTCCAGCCCCAGGATGATGCGCAGCAGGGTGGTCTTGCCGCAGCCGTTCGGCCCCATCAGCCCCAGCCGTTCGCCGGTGTTCAGGGTAAAACTGACGTCGCTTAAGATGGTTTGTATCCCGAAGGATTTGGAGATAGTTTGGACGGATAACATGGCAACCTGTAGAAAAAAAACAAAAACCGGGGGCCAATGCCCTCGGTCGAAGCGAACCGGGTCATTTCCCTTGCAAATGGTGGTTTCTACAGATTGCGTGTGGTCATAAACATTTCCTTACTAAAAGACGTTCTTATTATACCAAAAAAATTAATTAATATGCTGCTGAACAATCACTGCGTCTTTATAATGAACCTAAAGCGGCAGTCTTCCCCGAACCACATGGGGAAATTCGTTCCCCACACGTTGTTATATAAATTGAAGTGCATGCCATGCTGCAAATTAGGAAGATCGTTGTTGAAATCCAGCAGCGACGGCCGCCCGGGGGCGACCAGGGGGGCATCGAGCGAGATGACCTGGAAGCGATGTTCCCCGTCCTCGACCGTCACTCCGCCATCACCCACGGCGTGCAGGTGGCGGTTGCCGTTCGGCACTACATCCAACGGTGAAACAGTCTCGCCCAGCTTGTCCATGCGCCAGATCGCGTCACTGGACTGGCGCGGCATGAACGACAGCCACAGCGCTTCCGGCAGACGGCAGGCAGGTTTGTCGAACCACTGCACCACCAGTGATATAGCGTCGGACTGGGAGAAATCCCATTCCATGCTGAAGAGCTTTGGGCAACCGTAATTCTGCGTGGCTATCGGATCGAAAGTGCGCAGGATAGTGAAACGCTCACCGCTGCGGAAACATTCCAGGCTGCCCGTACTCCACCAACGCGATTCGGCGTGTGCAGTCTCCAACCCGGGCTTGAGATAATCCTCCTGTGCCCAGATCACGGTCTTCAGCGATTTGCGGATGTATTGCCGCCAGAAACGGCGATAATCGGTTGTGGAGAAACTTTGGTATCCCAACAATCCGAGGGGGCGGTCGGCGAAGGACCAGGCATGCCCGTGGCGGCGTTCGGTCAATTCCACCAAACAGCCCAGAGCAGGCTGGAATCCCACCCGGTAATGAGACAGCTCGAAATGCTCCTGGTTGAGGGTTACTTTCTCCCAATCGTCCAGCCTAGGATGCGCCGGGGCAAGCTTCTCCAGCCGTTGACGGGCTTCCTCTGCCAGCAGTGGATTTCCCAGGGCGTCGAGTGCCTGATCCAGGTAGGCGCGTTGCTCTCTCCATGACTCTTCCATTTTTAGAAAATTGGGCTGCTCGCGCACGGCCTGGAAGCGCTTGTTGCTGTAATGGATGCGGTCGGCCAGGTGGGTCTTGAGGTCCAACCCCCAAGTGTGTTCCGGCACCATCATCAGCTTACGCGTGAAGGCGTTGGCGTGCCGGTCGCCGGCGACCAGTTTGCCCTGTGCCAGCCATTCGTTTCGCTGGCGCAGCAGCTCACGGTAGCGGCTGACTTTTATGGGGTCTGTTCCGATACCGTGGATCCAGGTGTCACCAATCTCCTGGGTGATGACCGGCAGCTTGTCTTCGATGAGGAACAAGGCGCGGGCAAAATCATCCAGAGTCGAGGCGACCACTTCGGCTGCGGGGAATCCCTCATGCGCAATGGTAAAGGCTCCCAGCACCTGCGGTGCGGTCTGTGGCCCCAAGTTATCGTCTGTGTGGGCAAAGGCCAATGCCTCGGGTATGCCTTTTATGGTGGCAGCTTTGCACCATGACGGTGATCTCGGCACCACTGGGGTCGCGCCAGCGGAACATGGGCGGCACGCGCGGCACGGCGCTGGCAGGGTTGATTCCAATGTGCAGGAAGCGCACGCCGGCTGCGGCCAGCAGGGGCACGATGCCACGTGTGTGCCCGGGCACATCGGTCATTTTGGCGGCGATGGTCTGATGACCAAAACGTTGATCCAGCGATTGCGAGAGCGAAAGTCCGAACTCGAAGAGCGCTTTGTCCATCAGCTCTGAATGGGTGGTGAAAGGCAAGGCGTGCCAGGTGATGTCACCTGCCTGGATGGCTGCCTCCATTTGCTTGCGCTCTGTGCTCGAAGCCTGTTCCAGGTATTCATAGATCAGCCAGGAACCGGTGGTCCAAATGAATTTCTCGCTACCGCCGGCCTGGCGCAGCTCTTGTGCTGTCTGGATGGCCTTGGGAATAAACTCGGTGAAATAGCGCCGGGTGACGCGCTCTGCAAAATCGGTAAAACCGATGTCCAGGTGGGTTTTAAATATGAGATGAACTTTGATGGTCTTCATTTACATATATAAACGTTATGATGAGAGATTTTCAGTCATCTTTACCTGTCCTAGGGCAACCACAGATAGCAAGAATAATACGGCATACAGGAAGAAGATGACCAGGTACCCCAGCCCGGGTTGCACAGCGTTGAAGTAATCGGCCAGCGGGCCGCCAATGCCGGCGCCCACGATGCCCGCCCCCGCCCCCGCCAGGTTGGAAATGCCCAGAAATTTGCCGGCTTCGGTCGGCGGCACCAGGCTGGTGCCCAACGCCCAGTTGGTGGCCATGAAGGCCCCTGTGCCCAGACCGATGACGCATCCGCTGACCAACACCATTCCGATGTAGACAGTTTGCGATAGGCTCAAGAAGCCGGAGGATGCCATGAACCCGGAGAGCACCAACAGGAAAGCCCCGGCTGAGGCGATGTACCCGGAGGCGCTGACCAGGCGCTTCTTCCCCACCCGGTCGGCCAATCGCCCACCGAACAGCGCCGACGGGATCAGGAATAGCGCCACCAGCGCCAACAGGATGGAGGTCATGGTGGCGGCGTTCTGGATCTTGAGCACATCCTTCAGGAAATACATGGCGAAGCGCTGGATGGCGCCCACCGCTGCCAGGAACATCAGGCGGTTGATCACCCACCAGATGAATGATTTCTGCTGCCCGGCCTCTTTGCCGATGCCCAGGCTGGCGCCGAAATAGACGCCGATGAAGATGGCGCCGGCCATGCCGATCATCCCGGCCAACCCCACCAGCAGGATGCGTGCGGCCACGCTCGATCCACTCGTTAGGCCCCCGCTGAGATTCACCAGCCATACGGCCAGCTGGGTGATCGCCACGAACAGAGCAGTCAGCCCGACCATGCGCAGGTAGGGTTCCCAGTTGATCTTTTCAGGCTTTGCGGTCTGCGGCTCTTCGTGGGCGCTGAAGACGGTCACAGCCATGGTCACCACCAGGATGACTGAAACGATGGCGGCTGTCAACAACGTGTACCCTTTGTTGACCAGGGGGCTGATGCCCAGCACCATTAATGAAGGCAGCAGCTCGAACACGGACTTGATGCCCGAAGAGAAACCGCGCTGCTTTTCAGGGATCAGGTCCGGCATCAGGCCCTGCAAGGGCCCCTGGGCAATGTTGGCGGAAAATTGCGAGCAGATGTTGGCCACCTGCAGCACGGCAAACCCCAGCACCACGCCGAACAAAACCTTGGCAGTGGGGTCATCCAGTTTGCCGAACTGCGGCGACAACCCAATCAACAGGATGGCGAGCGCATTGAGCAACGCCCCGGTCATAATGAACGGCCGGCGCCGTCCCCAGCGGCTGGTGCTGCGGTCGCTCAACATGCCGGCGATTGGCTGCACCAGCATGGCCACCGCCAATCCAACGATGTTGACGCTGGCCAGGTAGGTGTTCTTCTGTGCATCCGGCACGAACAGGAGCACCAGGTAGGGCAATAGGATGGGAGTCAAAACGCCGGAGGCAAAACTTTGCCCCAGCCAGTACATGTTGATGCCGACGTGCTCATACCAGCGATAGGTGCGTTCCATGGGGTTTCTCCTCTAGCCGAGGGCGCCGGGGCGCAGTTTACGGACGTAATCCAATGATGCCAGGGCTTCTTCCACTTTCAGCTCGAAGATGATCGGCCCGTTCCAATGAGCGGCTTCCAGGCGGTCCAGCAGGCGCCCCACGTCCAGGTCACCGGTGCCGAGCGGTGAATGGTCTTTGCCGTAACCGATCTTGCGCTCGGGGCCCTGCCAGGGGCCGTCGTGCAGGTGGATCTCACCCAGGCGCGGCAGGACCTTTTCGAGCACGTCGAACAGTTCGACCGGACCGGAGAAACCGACCAGCACGTGCCCGGTGTCCAGGCACATGGAAGTATCCATCTCTTCTGCCAACTCCAGGGTCAGCTCGAAGGGGAATTCGACTGTCTCGATAGACAGCTTGCGGCCGGGGATGCCGGTCTCTTTCAAAATGGTTTGGATGGTCTCACGCGCGCCTGCTTGGAACATGCGCAGGATCAACGCTTTGCCGGCATCGGGCAGACGCATTTGATAAAACTCGGCTGCCAGGGCACCCGTGGCGTGCAGTACGTAGCTTTCGATGTCCAGTGGCAGAGTGGCATTCAGCACATCGATGACAGCCTGGGCCGAGCCGTGCCGCACCGGGGTGAGCGGTGTGGAGGGTTCCACCGACCAGAGCGGCAGGTGCAGGGTGTAGCTGACGCCGGTCTCTTTTTTGAGCGCTGCCAGTGCTTCGATCGTCTTGGGTTGATAACTTGGCGGCAGGAACATACCCAGGTCGCCGCCCAATTCGATGGGGTTGAAGCCCCGCTCGTGCAAACGACGGATGAGCCCGGCATGGTCGAAATCCATCAGCGAAGCCATGATCTGCTCCGGCGGCTTGCCGGGTGGAATGAGCTCGTTGAGTTGCATCGCCATAATTCCGAAGCGCATAGGTTCCTCCTTGCGATATTAAGTTATTGGAGACTAATTACGGTAAAGCCGGCTTAAAACGGTCGCTCGATCCACCATTCCTGCGAGTCGTTCACCCGGCCCTGGTCATCGAAGTGGATGCCTTCGCCGCGCAGCAATTGCTCCTGGATGGCATTGCCGAATCCGTCGCCGAAGCTGCTGCACTTGCCCTGCGAGTTGATCACCCGCTGCCAGGGCACGGCTTCGATCTCACGCGTGTCCCTGAGGGCAGCCATGGCATAGCCCACCATGCGGGCGCTGCACCCGCCGACGATGCGGGCGATTTGTCCGTAGGAGACCACTTTGCCGGCGGGCACCTGGCGGACGAAGGCATAAATACGCTGATAGAGCGGGGATGATTCTGTCTCGACCATAGAAAACCTCCCGGTCAGGCGTACTTCATCCATTGAATTATATCTTGGTTTGTTATTTTCTAGAGAATCCACACCACGCGTTCGTGGCGGCTCAATTCTTCGTAAAGGGCATCCATTTGCTCGCGGCTGTCGGCGATGAATTTCATCGAGACCGACAGATATTTTCCCCCGCTGCTGGGCTTTGTATTGACCACTGCCGCGTCCAGCTCGGGGACGTGGCGGCGCACGATTTCGACGACAAAGCTCTCAAAGTCATCGGCGTTGTGACCGATGACCTTGAGAGGAAAATCACAGGGGAACTGGATGACGGGTTTGCTTTCTTCCATTAGGATACTAATTGTAATCCAGCAGACGCTGCTGTCCTTCCAGTTTTTGGATTTCGGCGATGTTTTGGCTTGTTTCCAGGCAGCCCAGGTATTTACCGGTTGGGTCACGCAATGCATAATACTCGATCAGCACTTTCTCTTTGGGTTTGCCGGGAACAATTTCCAGATCGACCCAGAAACGGGCGCTGTCACGTTTGCCAGCCTTCATTTCTGCCAGGATCTGTTCCACCTTGGCAAGGCTCTTTTGCGGATGACAATTTCGCACATCACGGCCGACTGCAGCCACCGGGCGTTTGAAAATGCGTGACTCATGCTTGTTCCACGCCATGACTTTATCATTGGCATCGATGATCGAAAATTCGATGGGAAGTGTCTCCAGCAGGGACTTTAGAATTGGCTCGGTCAGTTCACCGATCATGGCAGCTCCTTGAATTAAAGATGATAAGATTATAAATCATTCTCTTTCGATATCATCATTGTTGTTGCCCGGTGTTTGGGAATGGTTTATCTGTCACCTGTACGTTGGCTCGTTCAAAGTAACCCAGGAATCTTATTCAAGGTATAATGACGAAAAATCAATGGAGTCGATCATGGAAGAACGTCCTGTCATGCTGATCACGGGCGATAGCCACGGGGTTGGCAAACAGTTGGTCAGCTATTATATCGGCAAAGAATATGAAGTCGTTGGGGTGAGCCGCTCGTCCGAGACGGAGACATTGCCGCATTATCATCATTTTTCATTGGATATTGGTGACGAAGCGGCCGTGGTGGCTTTCTTTGGGCAATTGCGCCAGCAGTTTGGCCGGGTGGATGTGCTCATCAACAATGCCGGCACGTTCACCAAGGGCTACGCCATGCTGCTCGACGGCGCGTCGGTGCAGAAGAGCTTTGCCACCAATTTCCTCGGCGCTTATTTGTTCGGCCGCGAGGCTTCCAAGATGATGAAAGCCCGTTTGTATGGGCGTATCGTCAACATTTCTTCTATCGCAGTGCCATTGCACGCCATCGGCAGCTCGGTCTATTCAGCCATGAAAGCCGCCGTGGAGCAATTCTCGGTTGTGTTTGCCAAGGAAACATACGGTTTCGGCATCACCGTGAACACCGTGGGCTTTTCCGTGGTGGATGCGGACAGCATGCGCAATGAGTTGAGCGAAAAAGTCGTCCAGGCCACGCTGGATTTGACCATCACCCATCGCATGGTGTCGGTTGATGACATCACCAACGCACTCGACTTCTTTATTTCCGAGAAGAGCGGCGGTGTCAGCGGGCAGTTGATCTACCTGGGAGGATCGTAATGTCGTTGGTGGTGGTGACCATCCCGAACGGGCGCTGGAAGGAGAATTGCTACCTGGTGGTGGATGGCAGTGCACATGCCCTGGTGATTGACCCGGGCAGCGACGCAGAACAGATCATCACCGCCATCGATAAAGTGGGTCTGAAGGTGTTGGCGGTGCTGAACACGCATGGGCATTACGACCACATGGGGGCGGTGGCGGGGCTGCAGGCACGTTTTAGCATCCCCTTCTATCTGCACTCAGCAGATGAGAAAATCCTCAAAGGGGCCAACCTTTACATGAAATTCTTCGATGGCAGTGAGCCGGTGACCATTCCCCGCGTTGACCGCTACTTCGATCAGGAAGAGCTGCCTATCACCATCGGTGATTTCGAGGTACAGGTGCGCTTCACGCCCGGCCATACGCCTGGCAGCGTTTGTCTGGGCATCCAGGAAGTGCTTTTCACCGGCGATACGCTGCTCAAGGGCAAGGTGGGCCGGGTGGATTTGCCCGGCGGCGATAAAGAGGCCTTGCGCCAGTCACTGGCCGGGCTGGGCAAGATCAACCCCGAGATGCGCATCTATCCGGGGCACGGCGCCCCCAGTACCATCGGCGACGAGTTGCAAACCAACCAACAGTGGCGCGAGCTCTTGGCCGCCTGACGAATCAACAGGAAAACCAATTCATCATGCTAACCCGCATTCAAGACATCGCTTATCATCTGCCCGAGCAGGTGATCACCAACGAGCAGTTCGGCGCCCAATATCCGGAATGGGATATGAAGCATGTGGCTGAGCGCAGCGGCGTTTTGCAGCGCCACGTGGCTGCCGAGGGTGAAACCGCCCTGGACCTGGCGTATACCGCCTGCCAAAAGCTGCTGGCGGCGCATCCCGGTTTGAAAGAAAAGATCGACGGCATCGTTTTTTGCACCCAATCCCCCGATTACATCATGCCGCCGAACTCTTACCTGCTGCATCAGAAATTGACTTTACCGGATAACGTGCTCGCTTTCGATTTCAACCTGGCGTGCTCGGGCTTCATTTATGGTCTGGCGTTGAGCCGCGGTTTGATGGCCACCGGCATGGCATCCAATATCTTATTGGTTACCGCGGATACCTATTCCAAATATATCAACCCGGGCGACCGCTCGGTACGCACCTTGTTCGGTGACGGCGCGGCGGTCACCTGGCTGGCTGCGGACGAAACTCCCGGCGTGGTCGACATTGAGCTGGGCTCGTCCGGCAAAGGGCACAAGGCTTTCATCATCCCGGCCGGCGGGCTGCGCCTGCCGCGATCCGCGGATACCGCTATTTCCGCGACAGATGAAAATGGCAATGTGCATTCCCGGAACGATATTTACATGGATGGGATGGGGATACTGACCTTCGTCAACTCGAAAGTGCCCAAGCAGATACGCGCCCTCCTCCAACGAAATGATCTAACCGTAGAGAATGTTGACCTGTTCGTCTTCCACCAGGCCAGCAAAGTGACGTTGGATTCACTGGCGCGCATCTTGAAGATCAAACCCGAAAAAGAGTTCCGTAATTTGGCGACGGTGGGGAACACTGTCTCCGCCTCCATTCCCATTGCGCTCAAGGACGCGCAAGACAACGGCAAATTAAAACCCGGCGACACCGTGCTGGTCTCCGGTTTCGGCGTGGGGCTTTCCTGGGGCAGCGCCATCCTGAAATTCTAACAAAACCGTAATTTATTCACCTCTTGACTTATCCGTTTTTTGGGGATATAACCGGGGGCTTAGAGAGAACGAAATGAAAGACACATCGGATAGTGATCATCTTGTGAGCTGGTTGACTGCTCGTACCGGAAAGTTGGTGGCCGGGTAAATTTCCTTTCGCCGTCTACACGACGATGAATGCTTGCCCCCGCTGCCTGTCGGTACGGGGGTTTATTTATGCTCAATTGTGGAGGCAAGCATGTTCAAAACCGCGATCTGCTTTACACAACTTGCTGCCCGCCCGATTTTTCGAGGGCCGATTTTCGATTTTATCAATCGCCCCCGTGATGGCGTGCCTTTAAGTACACCTCGGTAATTTTGTATCCGCAGGCTCCTCACCGTAGGCCGGTGAAAGCCATGCCTGTCGTCATTTGGCATGATACAAGATTGGAGGTGTATGATGGGCTTCCTCAATACAATTCTCAGTGTTTCTCCAAAGAATATTTTGGAACTCTCCCGCAACGGCGGGATTCATTTCTCGAAAAAATTAATCGATTGCGCTCACACCAATGTTGCTGATGTGTTGGTGCAATTAAATACAACCGAAAAGGGGTTGGCCCAACAGGAGGTTGAAGACCGCCTCGATCAATACGGCCGTAACGAAGTGGCGCGCGAGAAGCGCCCCTCGTGGTTTGAGCGGCTCTTCGACAACATCAAAAACCCCCTTGTCATCCTCTTGACGATGTTAGGCATCATCTCGTACCTGACGGGCGACATGCGGGCAACCATCGTCATTGCCGTGATGGTCATCTTGGGGTTGGTCTTGCGTTATTTCCAGGAAATGCGTGCAGATAATGCCGCCGCCGAGCTCAAAGCGATGGTCAGCACGACCTGCACTGTCATCCGCAACGGGCAGCAAATGGAAATTCCTCTCCAAGAATTGGCGCCGGGTGACATCGTCAAGCTTTCTGCGGGCGACATGGTGCCGGGCGACCTGCGCTTGCTGTTCGCTAAGGATTTGTTCGTCAACCAGGCCGCGCTGACTGGTGAAAGCATGCCGGTGGAGAAATATGCTGCCGTTGTGCCTGCCGGACAGGACAACCCGCTGGAGATGAATAATATCTGTTTCTTGGGCTCCAATGTGGAAAGCGGCACCGGCACGGCTGTGGTTGTGCAAACCGGTAAGGATACGTATTTTGGTTCGTTGGCCAGCAGCATCGTTGGCCAGCGCGTGCTCACCAGCTTCGACAAAGGCATCAACGGTTTC
>Ga0335071_10008669_pt1 | contig 10429 bp, 12 predicted proteins | sample Lox_Sample_15_FD_206724 | JGI IMG/M metagenome (GOLD analysis project Ga0335071, IMG submission 206724) | Soil microbial communities from Loxahatchee National Wildlife Refuge, Florida, United States - Lox_Sample_1.5 | ecosystem: Environmental > Terrestrial > Soil > Wetlands | place: USA...
GAGATTCCGACAAACCGCTACGCATGCTTCTATCCGATGGACCGTCGTCGCGGAGAAGCCAAAAACTGGTACACGCTGCCGCTCGAAGAGCGCGCCCGCCAAATGAATGAGCACGGCCTCGTCGGCCGACGTTACGCAGGCGAAGTGCGGCAGATTATCAGCGGCTCCATCGGCTTTGATGACTGGGAGTGGGGAGTTGACCTCTTTGCTGACGATCCACTCGTCTTCAAGAAGCTGATATACGAAATGCGTTTCGATGAAGTGAGTGCCGTGTACGCCTTGTTCGGGCACTTCTACGTGGGGGTCAGGGTCCCTGCCGCTAAGCTGGCGGATTTGTTGAACGGTGAATTGCCAGGATAAGGCTTCAAACTCGTCATGGGCTCAAGCCTGGTGGGCGCTCATCTCGAGGTCTTTTCCACGGTAAACACGGACCGAACCGATAGGGCTGATGCCGCAATGCCGGACGCTCCCTGAAGATCGGTCGTATAAGCGTCTCCCAATCCCCAACCAATCGTGTTCGTGAAAAAGATGTCTCCGTCGCCCGTATCGGCAGCGTAGAAAAATCCGCTCGCATACGCCGTGGCGCGTGCGTTCGCTGCAGTCGTTCCAGAGTTGGTTGTGATGGTGCCGCTGGCAACATCGATGAAGGTAAGTGTGTTTGTGTTCTGGCTGGCAAGAAGCACGACATTGGTGACCGGATTCACCGAGATGGACGTCGTCCCCGATGGCACTGTGTATTTTGTCAGCAACTGCTTGCCGACACCGTCGATCGCGATAACCGAACCTGCCGATCCCGTGCAGGCGACAAACACCACGTGAGTTGCTACATTCAAGGCAATAGCAGTGGGCTGAAGAACCGTTGGAATCGTCGCGAGAATCGCTCCCGTCGTGGCGTTAAGAATCTCCACTTGCTTTCTGACAGGATCCATTACATAGAGCTGAGTTAGAACCGTATCGACTACGAGGGCGGCCGGTGTTCCGCCTACCGCTCAAGTTTGGAGGGCCGTTGCCCCGCTAATCGGCGTAATATTTCCCGATCCCGTGTTGGTAACGTAGACCGCATTAAGTACAGGGTTAACGGCGATCCCCCACGGAGCTGTGCCAACGGCAAGCGTTCCTTTCACAGTCAACTTCTCAGTATTATTAAGGAAACAGTATTCGCTGCTGTGTTCACGACATAGGCAGTGTGCGAGGCAGGATTGACAACGATCTCCCCCGGAGTCTTGCCAACCTTTAACGTTGTCAGCGTCGTCGCAGCGCGAACCGGGAGCGCCAGCTAAGTTGCACATGTGCAAAGACTTGCAATCCGACTCAGTGATCGAATTCAGTTGTGCTGGTGCACTGGGATTAGGCAATTGCCTGATGCGGCGGCCAGATACGATAAACTTTTCGGTCATTCAGATCTCAAACTGGAGACCCTCATGTCGACCCTTGGCCTTATTGAGTACAAAGACGCCAGCCCAGAAGTCCGCGCCGTTTACGACGACATCATGGCAACTCGAAAGACGGATTGGATCAATAATTTCTGGAAAGCAATTGCGCACGATCCAGTGACACTCAAGCGGACCTGGGAGGACATTAAGCAGATTATGGCGCCTGGTGCTCTCGATCCCCTCACCAAGGAACTAATTTATGTCGCGGTGAGCGTCACGAACCAGTGCCACTACTGCATCGCATCTCATACCGTATCAGCGCAGAAGAAGGGAATGACGGACGACATGTTCAAAGAGCTGATGGCGGTGGTTGGAATGGCCAACGAAACCAACAAAATGGTGACCGGATACCAGGTCGCGATCGACCCTCAATTCAAGAAGTAGATTTGCGACCGGATCTATGTGACTTCGAAGATAGCTTTGGAGCCCCTTTTCTGAGGGCCCTAAGTGTATATTCGCACGCTTTCATGTCCACACGTCGGCCACGGAACACTACGCCCTCGGCTTCCAGCCGCAAGCGCTGTTCAATGGCGGAATCCCCGGTGAGCTTAATCTGACCGCCTGAGCCCAACACGCGCTGCCACGGCAGACCGAAGCCTCGACGCAAAATCCGGGCCACCGTCCGTGCCGTGCCTGGATACCCAGCCATGCGAGCAACGCCGCCGTAGGTAGAAACCTTTCCACGCGGAATCGTGCGAATCACATGTTCGATGTCGATTCGCATGGTGCCGATGTGATCAGCATTCCTTTTCGGTTTCTTCATGCCAGTTTCGACCGCAGACGTGAAAGCCGGCTCACCATAGGCAAGCCGGCCTGCTCTTGAATCCTTTTGCCGTGATCAGCGCTAGTCAGCGATAAAAATCAGGCAGCCTGCCGGAACGCCTCAAGCGCGTCGTATTCTGAGTTGTGGACCTCGAACACGGTCAATAGCTTTGTAACTTGCAGGAGATCGCCCACACGACGAGTCAGGTTTGCCAGCTTTATCGTCCCGCCGGCGTTGTGTGCCGTGGTGTGCAGCGCGACCAGCGTGCCCAGCCCGCCGGAATCGATGTAGCTGATCTCCCCAAGGTTTAAGACAATGCGCTTATTGCCGTCGGCAATGGCCTTTTTCACTTCATCCCGCAGCAACGACGATTCCTCGCCGAACACGATTCGCCCGCTGCACTCAAATGCAACAATGCCATCCACGGTTCGCTTTGCCAATTTCAGTTGCATCGGATAGCCTCCTCCACAGATTAGTTCTGGAACAGCCTATCGCGTCCTTCTTCCGTAGGCAACTGTTGACGTTTTTCCGCGTTTGTCGTGGTTTTTGCTCAGTCCCTCATCACGTATAATCGACTCTCGCTTCCATGAGTTATACGGTCCTGGCTCGAAAATACCGTCCGCAAAGGTTCTCCGAGGTGATCGGGCAGGAACACGTGACCCGTACCCTCCAGAATGCCATCGAGCAGGGCCGCACGGCGCACGGATACATCTTCAGCGGCCACCGCGGGATCGGCAAAACCACTGTTGCCCGTATTCTGGCCGCCGCTTTGAACTGCCGTTCGAAGGATCACCCTGTTCCCGAACCCTGCGGTATATGTGAGTCCTGCACCGAGATTCGTGCCGGGAATTCCGTGGACGTGATCGAAATTGATGCCGCGACGAACCGTGGGATCGATGAGATCCGCGAACTCCGAGAAGCCGCACGCTATCGCCCTGCTCGCGACCGCTTCAAGATCTACATTCTCGACGAAGCTCACCAGATTACGGATGCGGCCTTCAATGCGCTTTTGAAGACCCTCGAGGAACCTCCGGACCATATTGTCTTCATGCTCGCCACCACGCAACCGGAGGATATTCCCCAGACCATCCGCTCGCGATGCCAACATTTCAGCTTTCGCGCAGTGAAATTCAATGACATCGTCAGCCAACTTCGCGACCTCGTAACGCGCGAAAGAATCGCCGCCGATGACGATGCCCTCGCACTCCTCGCTGAAGCCGGCGATGGCTCCATGCGAGACGCACTCTCAATCCTCGATCAGGCAATCGCCTCTTCAACTGGCAAGATAACGGCGGATTCCGTCCGGAACCTGGTTGGCTCCGCGCCCGCTCACATCCTTGAACAAGTCATGCAGGCGGTGTCGGAGTCCAAGAGTGAAGAAATCCTGCGCCAGGTGGACCATCTCATTAGCGAGGGACACAGTCCGACGCATTTCGCACGACAGATGGTTCGTTTCTTGCGGAACGCCACTGTGGCGAAGATCGCCGGAAAAGATTCCGCTCTGCTTCAAATTTCCAGTGAAGAGCGCGAGCGCGTCACGCGTGTAGCGGATATATTTTCCGAAGAGGACCTCACGCGTCATCTTCAGATCATGCTGCGGACGCACGGCGAACTTGGCTATAAACAGGAGCAGCGTTTTCATCTCGAATTAGGCCTTTTAAAAATGGCCCATGCTCAGAAGCTGCTGCCGATAGAACAGTTGTTGAGCGATGCATCGATTGTTCCGCCTGCCGGCGGAACGCAGCGTCCCGCCGCGAGGCCATCGATAGTCGGCGGCAACCCGACTGCTGAGCAACGCCGTCCCGAGCCGCCGACTTCTGCTAGATCGAACTACGTCAGCCCGTTTGCAGCAGATTCAGCGAGGAAGGGAACTCCCCGTCAGGAAGATGCAACGGGAGCGACACCAGCCGCAGTCCCACGAATTGTTGCGCAATCCAGTCAGCCGGAACCTATCATCATGGGTGCAATTGCACCTGCAGCGCATCGTGAAACTTCCCTCGTTGAGAATCGTCTCGATGCTCAGACTGCCGTCGCGTTAGCTGAGCCTGAGCCCCAACCAGGCGCTCTGGACTCTGAGCATGCCCCGTCAGATTCTGATCAGCTTACGAAGTTGCAGACAGCCGTATTGCAGGCGCTCTCTGATGCCAATCAGCGCATCCTGGTCTCGATGCTTTCTGCTGGTGACTGGAGCGTGCAAGGCAACGACCTGACCATCAAGGTTGCGGAATCCCAGACGGTCCTCGACATGTCGCTAGGGCCGGAAGGGAAGCGAATTGCCATCGCGACTGCGAGCGGAGTATGCGGACGTGCCATGAAGCTGAAGGTCGTTCCGGGGGCCACAGTCCAGGAAAAGAAAAATGGTGGGCCGAAACTCGCGCCGGGGCCAGGAGGCCGCAGCCGTGCCGAACAGGATCCGATCGTTCGCCGCATGCAGGAAAAATTCGGCGCCGAAATCAGAACAGTAATCGATTACCGGGACAAACACTAAGTCTACCCGGCTCCCGCTATCCGGCTTTCGGGAGCCAAGTACGTTTGCAGAAGCCGGAAAGAGAAAGCCTGGAGCCGAGATTCATGGGTGGATTCAACTTGCAAGACCTGATGTCGAAAGCCAAAGCGCAATACGAGTCCCTGCAGAAAAAAATGCAGGAGACCGTCATCGAAGTATCGTCGGGAGGCGGGGCGATCACTGTCAAAATGGACGGCCGGAAGCAGGTGCTTAGCCTTCGTATCGATCCTGAAGTTGCAAAATCGGGCGACGTCGAGATGCTTCAGGATTTAATGGTCGCTGCTATTAACGAAGCTGGCCGCAAAATTGATTCCCAGATGCAGTCCACTGTCGGCGGTATGCTGGGTGGCCTTGGGATCCCGGGTCTCTGATCGCATATTTCGATTTGTAGTGCTGAGTGTAGCGAAAAACCTATGCATTCTCATCCCGAGAGAGCGGCTCCGCACCATTTGGTTCTGTTTGGCGCGTTTCTGCTGGTTGTTTGCTATGCCGTTGCGGAAGCCACTACCTCATCGCACAAGAAGGAACTGTGACCCAAACCGCAATTGGACCCTTCGACGTCAAAGTTACCTCGCAGGGTGACAACTTCGGCGATCCGCTTCTCAATCGTATGCTTCTCGACAAGCAATACCATGGCGACCTCCAAGCCATTGGCATGGGCCAAATGCTCACGGCCGGTACAGCTGTCAAAGGGTCAGGAGCATACGTCGCTATCGAAAAAGTGTCGGGTGCGCTCAAGGGCCGGGAGGGCACGTTCATCCTGCAGCACACTGGCACAATGAATCAGAACAAACCCGACCTGATGATCGTGGTTGTCCCGGATTCAGGAACGGCAGAGCTGGCTGGCATCGTGGGCAAAATGAAAATCAATCTCGCCCCAGATGGGAAGCACTCCTATGAACTGGAGTACACCTTGCCGTCAAATTGAGGAGTTTTGCAATTTCGTAATTGAAGGCGGTGCTGCTGTAGCGGTAAGGCGAGCTTAATCGGATCAGCCTTTCAATTACCGAATTACAAATTACCCAATTACTAAATTCTCATGTCCAAATTTGCCGAACCGATGTCTCGCCTGATCGACGAGCTGAAAAAGCTCCCGGGTGTTGGTGCAAAAAGCGCTCAGCGCTTAGCGTTTCACATTCTTCGATCGAGCGAGGAAGATGCCGAAGCCCTTGCGGCAGCGGTCCGCGATGTGAAGGCCAATCTCCGCCTCTGTTCTGTCTGCAACAACATCACTGACGTCGATCCCTGTGCTTACTGTACCAGCCCCACCCGTAACCAGCGTCTAGTATGTGTGGTGGAAGAGCCAACCAATATCGCTGCCATTGAGAAGACAAAGCACTTCAACGGCGCCTTCCACGTCCTGCACGGAGCAATCTCGCCACTTCACGGGATTGGGCCGGAGCAGCTTCGAATTTCCAATCTCATCTCGCGTGTGGACTCCGGAAACGTCGACGAAGTGATTCTGGCTACGAATCCCACAGTGGAAGGCGAGGCTACGGCTGTCTATCTATCCCAGCAACTCAAACCTACCGGAGTAAAAGTGACTCGCATCGCGATGGGCATCCCCGTCGGAAGCGATATCGAATACACCGACGAAATCACGATGCTGAAGGCCATGGAAGGCCGCCGCGAGCTATAGCCCTTCCGCTAGACTGTGGGAATGCCCCAAGCCTCCCATCTTGCCGTTGACATACCCATCCTTGAGACGGCACGCCTTCGCCTGCGTGCTCATCGCATCGAGGACTTTCCCGAATGCACTCGCATGTGGTCTGACCCAAATGTGACTCGCAATATTCGCTCAACTCCGTTTAGTGCAGAAGAAACCTGGAGCCGTCTGCTTCGCTACATCGGTCACTGGACACTGCTAGGCTTCGGGTACTGGATAATCGAATTGAGAGAAACGGGAGCCTTCCTTGGCGAAGCTGGATTTGCCGATTACCGTCGCGACATATCTCCATCGCTCGAAGGCATACCAGAAATCGGATGGGTCTTAGCGCCTGATGCCCACGGCAAAGGATTTGCCACCGAAGCAGTAAGCGCAGTGGTCGCCTGGAGCGACTCGCACTTTAATACGAAACGCACAGGCTGCATTATGCCCCCTGAAAACGCGGCCTCAATTCGCGTTGCCGTCAAATGCGGATACCGGGAATTTGCCCGCACGACCTATCACGGAAAGCCCACAATCATCTACGTGCGTGACCGGCCCTGAACATGGTCAGTTCGAAACCTCAGGTTCAAGGAAAACGTTTCGTTCCTCTTCCGTGGCCGTTAGTCCCTCGGGCAAAGGTCCGCGATTGTATTCGGCCATCCGGTTCTTCCATTTCAGGAAATCGGTAATATTCTGCGGCTCGATCCGTACCTCGACACGGCGAAGGCTAGCCAGCAAGAGATTCATCTCGTAACGAAATCCTACCGACGTGCGCAGATTGTTCGCGGATTGGTGCACTATCTCGATGCGTCCGCGTCGGTATTCCAGCAATCCCCAACCTGCTGGAAGTTCTTCGACTTTGATCAACCCTGGAAGGCAAAAATAAAACCGTTCGTTCCCCACACCACGTTCCGGCTTTTGCCGCCACGGTTTCTCCCGATCCACTAGGAAATCGGCCCGCGAGACTTTGCACTCCACCATCACAGAGTGGCACGCTTTTTTCCAGCCAATGGCATCGGGCATTTCACCGCTTGCGCAGGACTGTTCTGACAACACCACTCCGCAGCGATAGCTTCTCAACCACCTTACTGCCTTTTCGACCAGTTGTGCATGAGTCATTGTTCGGCGTCTGGTCCTTTCGACTAGGCTACGGAAAGCGTTTGTATCTCACCAGGGTGTCTTGGGAAAGTATCTTTTCAGCTACTTCAGTTGCGGATGCCTGAAACCGCACGCCGAACGGCGGTGGCGGCACGCACAATCACAGGCCTCCTGAGAACCGTTTCCAACAGATATCTTTCCGCTGCAATGGCCCGAGCTGTTGAACTGCCCGCGACAAAGCCTTCAGCGGCAATCTCGATAGCTTCACCTTTAGCCAGAATGTGCGCTTTTCGAAGAAAACCATTTGTGTGGTGCTTGGAATGTGACTGCGCAGCAATGTTCTCGATTTTCAGACCCCGTATGTGTCCGTCATGACAAGAATCCAGTGCATTTGCTAACCGCAACATCGCCGATAATCGCACTACATTTCGCTGCTCATCTGGCAGGAGGTCGCGAAGCGCCTTGTGCCCGCGCGAAGGAAGCGCTCCTGTATGGAAGCGGGCAACCAGAGCCGCCAGGCGGAACTCCTCCTCTTTCCAGCCGAGTGGAGTGCCATGTTTGTTGATTAATTCATAAGACTCTTTGTGGTGGCCCTTCTTGCCTTTTGCCTTGCCAACGTCATGCAACAGGGCAGCAGCGTTGAGACTCGACCGGAGATTGGCGCCGTCTTTTTCTATGGATCCAGCACCAGCCGCTGTCTGGAGCAAGCCTGCCGCAGTCAGCCCGTCGTAGAGTTGCAGGGATAACCGTGCAACACGCTCGGAATGCGCGAAATCAGGATCGAGCACCTTCGCCCAGAGCTTCATCCGCTGGCCGGCGATTCGCTGAACTTCTTTACCGTGTGGCAGCCCAACCCGCCAAATGTTCCACAGTGATTCCGGCCCGCTCGTTCTTCCACGATATTCATCGATCCGCTTGCTCCGCTCCTCTACGATCTTTGCATGCCAGGCATTCCGCGAAGCCCCACTGGGAAACACACGGGACGAGTTTGCAGTCGCCCACAACACATCCAGATCGTGCACTTCGCCAAGCAGATCCTGCATATGCTTCAAATCATCCGACCAGGCCTTGTGCTCCTCGGGCAGGAAGTTCTCAACGATGTACCGAAACCGCTTAATCCCGATCCTCAATGTGTGTAGCGCGACCTGCGAACGGGTACGCATTGCGCGGACGTGGAGTTCACGCGCGGTAGTCCATCGCTCAAGCGCCAAATGCTTGAACACTGCACTGCCAGGACGGATTCGCATTGCGCGATACGGCAAAGAACGGCTCCATTGCCGCCATTGCTTCCGATCGAACTCTTCGAGAGCATGCCGAGCTTCGCTCTTATGCTCCGATTCGCGCGCCTTAAGGATCTGCATCAGAGCCTGTGCAGCAGGCTCGTTGTCGTCGTGCGGCGGCAGAGCCGCTTGCTGGGTCTGTGTCGCTGTTCCGACATCGGCGGCCTGATCGCTCTCCACTAGATGATGCTCTACGCTTTTTCTCACCTCGCTTTCGAGCTTTCCAATCCACTCCATCATGATTTGCACATCACGCAGATCGCCAAGGCGTTGAAAGAGCTGTTTGCCGGATTTCTTCATGGCTTTCCACGATGGATCAGGATCCATCGCCATCATGCCATCAGCGAGAGAGCGGCAACGGCGTAGCGAAACCCGCAAATCGTGCACTGGATCTGCAGTGAAATCCGCAGAGACGTTGTCGCATTCCTCAAGGACGCGCAGCATCCAGTAGCGAAGACCAGTCGGTTTTGATTTGTATTTCAAGGTCGTCTGATACAGCCATTTTACTGGCTGGAAACAGCATTCGTATACCTAAGCGGAATCGAGGGATGATGGTGGTCGGCAGCAACTAAGGAAAGAACTCTGTCATGTCGGGTGCGGTCGCAGCGGAGCCAGGCAGGTCTGTTATTCCAAGTCCCTCCATCGTCAGTCGTAGAACGCTCTCATGTTGATAGATGGTTTTTGATTGATAGCCGGGTTTTACCAGCGGACTCACCAGGATCGCAGGTACGTGACCTCCACCGTGAGCGGTATCCGAGTCTTCAGCTTCATCGAACACGATAATCAGTAGAGAACTTTGAAATGCAGCGCTCAAAATCAAAGGCTGTATGTTCGCGGACAGCCATTGATCGGCGGCCGCGAGTTTCTCGTCGTCTGTGCAAGTGCTCTTGCCAGCCGGGCAGTCGTGCGCATCATCATTCACATTCGGAGCGACAAAACCATATTCTGGAAGACTGCTGCTCGTGATATCTGTGGCCAGCTGACTGAACGGTACGACATTGTTGGCTTGCGTCGCACTCTGTTGCACGTCCGAAAAATAGACGACCGGATTGTGGCGTCTCAAGTATGGACCGCTGTCTTCTCCCAGATAACCGATTTTTGGCAACGACTCCGCATAGGATTTCCAGGATTTTCCGGCCGCAACCAGCGCGCGGATGACGTTGTCCTGAGTTACGGTTCCGTTGTAGGAGTCGCCCATGGTGCCTGTAATCGCAGTGCCCTCTCCGACCGTTAGTTCGAAGTAGTCGGGCAGAGACGGATGCGCATCCGCGTAGTACTGCGTGGCCACACTATTCGAATTCGCGATCCCGTTGAGATACGGCATGCTCGCGTTTCCGATCACATCACTGAAACCGTGATTTTCCTCCACCACAATAAAGACATGTGAAAACTGTGGGATGCCGGCCGAGAGAACATTCGTGAGATTGAAGGTGGTGCTAGCGGTGGACCCACTGATCGTAGCGGTCACTGAGTAAGACCCGGCAGTGCTGTTTGCGGTCAACTCGCCTGAGCTTGCTACTCCGTTAGTGTCGGTGATTGCGGTAATGGAGGGATTCCCATTCGAAAAGGAAACGCTCGCTCCACTCGGAGGCGCGGTGAACGTGACAGTCTCATTAGGAATGGGATTGCCCGAAGAATCTTTCGCGGTCGCCTGGAGAGCAGCGGCAAAAGCTTTCATGACCACTGCGGACTGCTCGTCAC
>Ga0335071_10008670_pt1 | contig 10429 bp, 11 predicted proteins | sample Lox_Sample_15_FD_206724 | JGI IMG/M metagenome (GOLD analysis project Ga0335071, IMG submission 206724) | Soil microbial communities from Loxahatchee National Wildlife Refuge, Florida, United States - Lox_Sample_1.5 | ecosystem: Environmental > Terrestrial > Soil > Wetlands | place: USA...
CTGACGGCGTCGCGGCTGCCGAAGGCGGCGGCGCGCACGTACGTCGTGCAGGTCGCGTTCGTGGCGAGCGACGACAGCGGAGTCGACTCCTACAAGCTGGTGGTGCTGGCCGGCACGCGCCGTTTGGCCGGCTCGTCCGGACCTGGCGCCGCGGGGCACACGACGATGAAGTTCCGCGTCCGGCCGCCTGCGGGCGCCAAGTCGCTATCGGTTCAGCTGACGCTGACCGACGCGCTCGGGAACACCGGGACGACGACGAAGACCGTGGTGCTCAGGTAGGGGGAGGCGCACCGAGCCGGAGGCGCCCGAAAGTCGAGACCTGCTCGGCCCGGCGCCTCCGGCGCATCACCGCGCCGCCGTCCGAGTCGTTGCCTACGGCCGTGTTCCCCTCGACCGTCTCGAGCCGGCCGCCGACCGCGGAGACGACGATGCCGACGTGGTCGGGCAGGCCGCCGTCCCAGTCGAAGACGGCGAGGTCGCCGGGCCCCGGCCGTGCACCGTCGGGCAGCGCCCTGCCGGTCCCCCGCAGCCAGGCCTCGAGGGTCGGCACGTACGCGACGCCTCGCGGCGACACGCCGGCGCCGCGCCAGCCGCGGCACAGCGTCACGCCGGCGCCGACCGAGAAGCAGTACGAGACGAAGATCGCGCACCAGGGCACTCCGTCGGCGCCGAACCAGCGCCCGAACATCGTCCGGTTGGAGCCGGGCGGGCTCTCCCGGACCCCCACGTGCCGGAGCGCCTCCGCCAGCGCCTCGCGCCCCGGGCTCAGTGCCGCAGCAACGTCGGTCGCGCTCATGGCGCCCTCCCTCGTCGCTAACGGAGCGAGACTACAGCGAACCGCTGAACAGCAGATCTTATTTGACGAATGAGCAGTCGTTATGTATTTGTTCACCATGCCTATGACCAAACACCGGAAGAAGATCGTCCTGGCGGCCGTCGTGGCCGCACTCGTGGTGGCGGCAGGCGCTGCCGCGCGCACGACCGGCACCACCCTCTCGCTCGTCGCGTACTCGACGCCGAAGCCGGTGATGGCCAAGATCATCCAGGACTACCAACAGACCTCCCAGGGCCAGGGCGTCAACTTCACGCAGTCGTACGGGCCCTCGACGAACCAGGCGAAGGCGGTCGCTGCGGGCCTGCCGGCCGACCTGGTCTTCCTCTCTGCAGGGGACGACGTCAACCTGCTCGTCGACGCGGGCCTCGTGAGCCCGAACTGGGACAAGCAGGGCTACAACGGGATCGCCGCCGACACGGTCGTGGTCTTCGCCGTGCGCAACGGCAACCCGAAGCACATCAAGTCCTGGGCCGACCTGATCAAACCGGGCGTCCAGGTCGTGACGCCGAATCCGTTCAGCTCCGGTTCGGCGAAGTGGAACATCCTCGCCGCCTACGGCGCCCAGCGTGCGCTCGGCAAGACCGACAAGCAGGCGATCCAGTACGTGAAGCAGCTGTTCCACAACGTCGTGTCGCAGGACACGTCGGGGTCGAACGCCACGAACACCTTCCTCTCCGGCAAGGGCGACGTGCTGCTCACCTACGAGAGCGAGGCGATCAACGCCCGCCTCCAGGGCAAGAACATCCAGTACGTGATCCCGCGCCAGACGATGCTGATCCAGCTTCCGGTGGCGCTCGTGAAGACGAGCAAGAACCCGGACGCGGTGAACAGGTTCCTGCAGTTCCTGCGCAGCCCGACCGCGCAGAACCTGTTCGTGCAGTACGGATTCCGCCCGGTCAACCCGCAGGTCGCGAAGTCGCCGGCCGCGGTGAAGGAGTTCCCGGCGCGGCCGGGCATCTTCAAGATCACCGACAAGGACATCGGCGGCTGGCGCGCGGCGGACAAGAAGTGGTTCGCGTCGGGCGCGCTGATGTCGCAGATCGAGCAGGGCATCGGAGGACCAACCTCTGGCTAGCGTCGCCGCACCACGCCGCCTCGCGGCGGGGATCTCGCCGCAGACCAGGGAGAGGGCCGAGACGGCCCTCTCCCTCGGTTTCGTCACGACCTTCCTGACGGTAATCGTCGCACTGCCGATCGCGGCGCTCATGTGGGAGTCGCGCGCCGAAGGGCTCCACGGCTTCTGGGAGGCGGTCACGCAGCCGGAGGCGGTGGCCGCGCTGAAGCTGACGCTCGGCATCTCGGCGATCGTCGCGCTGATCAACGCCTTCTTCGGGACGATCATCGCGTGGACGCTCGTCCGCGACGAGTTCCGCGGCAAGTCGGTCGTGAACGCCGTCATCGACCTGCCCTTCGCTCTTCCGACGATCGTCGCCGGCCTCCTCATCCTCGCGCTCTACGGCCCGCACTCGCCGGTCGGCGTCCATCTGGCGTTCACTCGCTCGGCGATCGTGCTCGTGCTGTGCTTCGTGTCGCTCCCGTTCGTCGTCCGGACGGTGCAGCCGGTTCTCTACGAGCTCGACGAACAGATGGAAGAGGCGGCTCGCTCGCTCGGCGCCCGGGAGCACAAGGTCTTCAGCCGGATCGTGCTCCCCAGCATCCTCCCCGGGATCCTGTCCGGGGTCGCGATGGCGTTCGCCCGTGTCGTCGGCGAGATCGGCTCGATCGTGATCATCTCGGGCAACCTCCCCTTCAAGACCGAGATGGCGTCGGTCTACGTCTTCAACCAGGGGCAGAACGGCAACAGCGCCGCCGCCTCGGCGGTGGCCGTCGTCATGCTGTCCGTCTCGTTCGCCGTCCTTCTGTTCATCGGCGGCATCCGGCGCCTGGCACGAACGTGCCTAGGACGTGGCGCACCTACGCCGTCCGGTTCACGGCGCTCGGGTATCTGCTGGTCGTCCTGGTCGCGCCGCTCTCGATGCTCTTCTGGCGCGTCTGGGTCGAGGGCATCGACAAGGCGTGGGCGGCGATCACCGACCCCGACACGATCCACGCCTTCAAGATCACGCTGATCCTGTGCGCGATCGCGGTGCCGCTGAACACGGTGTTCGGGATCGTCTGCGGGCTCGCGATCGTCCGCCGGCGCTTCCCCGGCAAGGGCCTCGTGAACGCGTTCGTCGACCTGCCGCTCGCGCTCTCCCCGGTCGTCGTCGGGTTCTCGCTCTATCTGCTCTACGGCCGCACGGGCTGGTTCGGGCCGTGGTTCACCGAGCACGGCATCCAGGTGCTGTTCGCGCTGCCGGCGATGGTGCTCGCGACGATCTTCGTCTCGGTGCCGTTCGTGGCGCGCGAGGTCGTGCCGACGCTGCGCGAGGTCGGCAACGAGCAGGAACAGGCCGCGTACACGCTCGGGGCCTCGAGCTGGCAGACGTTCTGGCGGGTGACGCTGCCGTCCATCCGCTGGGCGGTCATCTACGGGGTCGTCGTCACGACCGCGCGCTGCCTCGGCGAGTACGGCGCCGTCGCGATCGTCTCCGGGAACATCTCCGGCAAGACCGAGACCGCGACGCTGCGCGTGCAGGACTACTACGAGAACCTCGATCAGGCCGGCGCGTACGGCGTCGCCCTGATGCTCTGCGTCCTCGCGATCGCGGTGCTCGTCGTCATGACGAAGCTGAAGCCGAAGGAGGGAGTGGCCTAGATGTCGATCCAGGTCCGCAACGTCTCGAAGCGGTTCGGGAGCTTCCAGGCGCTCGACGACGTCTCGCTCGACGTCGACAGCGGTGCGCTGACGGCGCTGCTCGGCCCGAGCGGCTCCGGGAAGTCGACACTCCTGCGCATCATCGCCGGGCTCGAGCAGCCGGACTCGGGCGAGATCCTGCTCGAGGGCGCAGACGCGACCTCGGCGCCGCCGCAGCAGCGAGGCGTCGGCTTCGTCTTCCAGCACTACGCCGCGTTCAAGCACATGACCGTGCGCAACAACATCGCGTTCGGCCTGAAGATCCGGAAGCGGACGCGCGGCGAGATCCGCGCGCGCGTCGACGAGCTCCTCGAACTCGTGCAGCTGCAGGGCTTCGGCGACCGCTATCCGGCGCAGCTCTCCGGCGGCCAGCGCCAGCGCATGGCGCTCGCGCGCGCGCTGGCTCCCGAGCCGACGGTGCTGCTCCTCGACGAGCCGTTCGGCGCCCTCGACGCGCGCGTGCGCAGCGAGCTCCGCGTCTGGCTGCGGCGCCTCCACGACGAGACGCACACGACCACGGTGTTCGTGACGCACGACCAGGAGGAGGCGATGGACGTCGCCGACCGCGTGGTCGTCATGAACCAGGGGCGCATCGAGCAGGTCGACGCGCCGAGGGCGCTCTACGACGCACCGGCCAACGAGTTCGTGATGGGCTTCGTCGGCCGGGCGAGCCGCTTTGGCGACGGCTGGGTGCGCCCGCACGACCTGGAGGTCGTGCCGGAGCCGGACGACGGCACGCGCGAGGGGCAGGTGCTGCGCGTCGTGCACCTCGGCTTCGAAGTTCGCGCCGAGCTCGTCGGCGACGACGGCGAGCCGTTCTCGGTGCAGCTCACGCGCGACCAGGCGGAGGAGCTCGAGCTCGAGCCGGGCCAGATCGTGTTCGTGCGCCCCAGCCGGACGCGCGCGTTCGCCTAGCGCGGGGCCCAGGCGTCCGGGTCGGCGGCGAGCTCGCGCACGCTCCCGGGCAGGTTGCCGGTCGCGAGGTCGGCGAGCGTCACGTGCTCGAGGACTCGCCGCAGGCTGGCCCGCACGGCGACCCAGACGTCGCGGAGCGGCTCCGCCGAGCCGTCGAAGGCGAGCGCCTCGGGGCGCACGCCCCGCACGTTCGCGAGTGGGCCGTCGACGGCGCGGATCACGTCCGCGAGCGTGATCTCGCCGGCCGGTCGGGCAAGCCAGTAGCCGCCCTCGGCGCCCCGCTTGCTCGCGACGAGGCCGGCGTTCCTCAGGTCGACGAGGATGTTCTCGAGGAAGTTCGGCGGGATCTCCTGTGCCTTTGCGAGCCGGTCGCCCTTGACCGGGCCGTCGCCGGACGCGGCCAGCTCGACGGTCGCGCGGATCGCGTAGTCGGCCTTGGCGGAGACCCTCATGGCTGCCGGTCGAACGCGTCGAGCAGGATCCGGATCTCGCACACCTCGCGGAAGCCGAGACGCGCGAGGATCGGCCGCGACATCGGCCCGGCCTGCGTCACGAGCGCCGGCGTGCCCCGCTGCACGGCGTCGTCCCAGCGGGCCGCCACGAGCGCGCGGTAGGCGCCGCGGCCGCGCGCCTCGGGCAGCGTCGCTCCGCCGAAGAGCGTCGCGCCGTAGGCCGAGAACGAGGCCGTGGCGCGGGCGACCGGCTCGCCGTCGATCAGCGCGATGTAGTGGACGTTGTCACGGTCCTCGGACTCGTCGGGAGCGGCAGCGGGCTCGGGCATGCTGAATGCGACCGCGGCGATTCGCGCCGCCGCGAGCCGGTCCTCCGGCGTGACCGCGCGGCGCACCTCGATGTCCGCGCCCGAGCCGGCGGGCGGCCCGGTGAGCACCATGCCGACCGCGAACGGCGTCGAGTCGTCGACGAGGCCGCGCTCGAGCAGCCGGTCGACGAGGTCGTGAGGGGTCGCGTGCGACCCGACCTCCCACGTGCACGCCGAGCGGCCCCTGGACCGCAGCCGCGCGTGGATCTCGGAGCGGGCCTCGTCGATCTCGTCCTCGCGGAGCCGGAAGCGCTGCGCGACGTTCCAGCCCGGCTCGTCGCCCCGCCCCATCCACAGGACGTAGCGGCCGGTCTCGTCTCGCTCGTCGAGCGGCCCCAGCGGCGTGTACGTGTTGGCGTTCTCCGCCGCCTCGACGAGGTCGATCACGCGGTGACTGTAACCGGGGCCGATTGCCTCGACGGGTAGAGCTTCGAGTGCCAGGCACGCCGGTAGATCGAGGTCAGGTGCTCGACGCGCTTCACGTAGGCGCGCGTCTCCGGGAACTGGATGCCCTCGCCCGCCGACCGCCAGCGGTCGACGTTCCCCTGGCCGGCGTTGTACGCCGCGAGCACGAGCGTCTCGTTGCCGTACTTCTTGAAGAGGTTGTCGAGGTACCAGGCGCCGTAGCGGATGTTGATCTCGGGGTTGAAGAGATCCTGCGTCCTGAACTTCGAGCCTCCCGTGCGGATCGCGATGCCGCGCGCGGTCGCCGGGGTCAGCTGCATGAGGCCGATCGCCCCCGACGACGAGACGACGCTCGCCCGGAACTTCGACTCCTGGTAGATCACGGCGGCGACGAGCGCCGGATCGAGGCCGTGCTCCGCCGCATGGACGCGCACGTACTCGGAGTAGCGGAGCGGGTACCGGATCCGCTCGTACCAGGACGGGCTCGTCCGGTCGACGTAGACGACGAACCCTGCGATGACTGCCACGAGGACTGCGAGCGTGAGGACGATGTTCCGTCTCAACCGAGCTGCAGCTCACGCATCACGGACTCGACGAACGCGTCGAGCTCGTCCAGCGTGCCGATGTTCGAGAACGCATAATCCGCGCGGGCGGCCTTCTCGCGCTCCGGCAGGAACCTGCCGTCCCGCTCGTCGACCGTCAGCTGGGAGCGGGCCCGCCGCAGCTTCGTGGGCGCCGTGATCACGACCACCTTGTCGAAGCGCGTCTCGCCGCCGACCTCGTAGAGCAGCGGCACCTCGGTCACGCAGACGCGCGGAGGGTCGGGAAGCTGCGCAAGGTCGTCGCGCCATTTCAGGTACTCGGCCGAGACGAGCGGGTGCAGGAGCTCCTCGAGAAAGGCGAGCGCCTCGCGGTCGTTGAACACGGTCGTCGCGAGCGCACCGCGGTCGATCTCCCCGTTCGGGTCGATCACGCCGTTGCCGACGCGCGCGACGATCTTCTCCTTGACCTCGGGGTGCAGCAGGAGGTGATGGACGATCTCGTCGCTCGAGACGGTCGCAGCGCCGTGGCGTGCGAACGCCTTCAGCGCCTCGCTCTTACCGCTCCCGATGCCGCCGGTGATCGCGACGGCGACCGGGCGGGTCACTCCTCGACGACGGCCTCGGCCTCGGAGACGGCCTCGGCCTCCGGCTCGGCCTCGGGGGCCTCGACGGCCTCCTCCGCCTCCTCCGCGCTGTCGTCGACCTCGGCGGTCTCGGCATCGGCGTCGGCGTCGGCGAAGACGTCCTCGGAGAGGTCGAGCGCCGGCCGTGCGTGCACGGACTCGGCGCCGTCGGCGCGCGGCTGGACCGGATCGGTGTCCTCGACGCGCTTGAGCGAAAGCGAAAGCCGGCGGCGGTCGCCGTCGACCTCGATGATCTTCACGTTGACGGGCTGGCCCTGCGAGACGACCTCCCGCGGGTTCTCGACGTGGTGCTGCGCGAGCTCGGAGATGTGGACGAGCCCTTCGACCCCCGGGAGGATCTCGACGAAGGCGCCGAACGTGACGACCTTGGTGACGCGGCCCTCGACGACGTCGCCCTCCTTGTAGCTCGAGAGCACCTGCTGCCAGGGATCGCTCTGCGTCTGCTTGAGGCCGAGCGAGATGCGCTGGCGGTCGCGGTCGATGTCGAGCACCTTGACCTGCACGTCCTGGCCGATCTCCAGCACCTCGGACGGATGGTTGACATGCGACCACGAGAGCTCGGAGATGTGGATCAGGCCGTCCATCCCGTCGAGGTCGACGAAGGCGCCGAAGTCGACGATGTTCGAGATCTGGCCCTCGACCACGTCGCCGGGCTGGAGCTTGTCGAGGATCTGCTGACGCTGCTCCTTGCGCTCTTCCTCGAGCACGGCGCGGCGCGAGAGAACGACGTTGTTGCGGGAGCGGTTGAGCTCGATCACCTTCGCGCGGAGCTCCTGGCCGAGGAACTCGTCCAGATCCTGGACGCGGCGGATGTCGACGAGCGACGCCGGCAGGAAGCCGCGCACGCCGAGGTCGAGGATGAGCCCGCCCTTGACGACCTCGATCACGCGCCCGTTCACGGGGTCGCCCGACTCCGCGGCGCCCTCGATGTTCTTCCAGGCGAGCTCGAAGCGCGCGCGCTTCTTCGACAGGATCAGGCGGCCCTCGGCGTCCTCTTTCGTGAGGACGAGCGCATCGATCTCGTCGCCGAGCGCGACCTCGTCGGCGGGGTTGATCGAGCGCCGGATCGAGAGCTCGGAGACCGGGATGACGCCTTCCGACTTGTAGCCGATGTCCACCAGGACCTCGTCCTTGTCGACGCGGACGACGGTGCCGTGGACGACCTGGCCCTCGTTGATCTCGGGGAAGGTCGACTCGTAGTTCGGAATGAGCTCGCCGTCGGGGCCTTCGACCCAGACGCCCGGCTCCTGCTGCATGAGGTCGTGGCTAGCCAAAGCGGCCGCGAAGTATAGCTTGGACACTGGAATCGCCCGCTCGAGGCGGCGACCGGTGCCTGGCACCGTGGCGCCGGGCACCAGGCTCTACGTCTTCGCCTCGGCCCAGTTGTCCCCGACGCCGATGTCGACGCCGAGCGCCGGGTCGAGGTCGTAGGCGCCCACCATCTCCGCCCGGACCAGCTCCCGCACCTTCGAGACCTCCGTCTCCGGCACCTCCAGCAGGAGCTCGTCGTGCACCTGGAGGACGAGGCGGGCGCCCCTCCCCTCCTCCTGGAGCCGCCGGGCGATGTGGATCATCGCCACCTTGATGATGTCGGCGTTCGATCCCTGCATCACGAAGTTGACCGCCACGCGCTCCCCGAAGCCCCGGGTCTGCCGGTTCGAGGCGCGGAGCTCGGGCACGGGCCGCCGCCGCCCCAGCAGCGACGTCACGTACCCGTCGCGCGCTGCCTGCTCGATCGTCCGCGCGATGAAGTCCTGCACGTGCGGGAAGCGGGCGAGGTACGCGTCGATGTAGCGCTGCGCCTCGTCACGCGGGATCTCCAGGTTCTCAGAGAGCCCGAACGCCGAGATGCCGTAGACGATCCCGAAGTTGATCATCTTCGCGATCGAGCGCTGACCCGGCGTCAGAGCGGCAGGGTCGACGCCGAGCACCTCGGCCGCCGTCGCCGTGTGGATGTCCTCGCCGCGGTCGAACGCCGCGCGAAGCTTCGGCTCGCCGGACACGTGCGCGAGGATGCGCAGCTCGATCTGCGAGTAGTCGGCGGAGAGCAGACGGCGCCCCTCCTCCGCGATGAATGCCGAGCGGATCTCGCGGCCGAGCTCCGTGCGAACCGGGATCGACTGCAGGTTCGGGTCGGACGTCGACAGGCGGCCGGTCGCCGCGACGGTCTGGTTGAAGTGCGTGTGCAGCCGCCCGTCGTGCTCCGAGATCAGCGACGGCAGCGGCCGCAGGTAGGTGTTGAGGAGCTTCGTCAGCTCGCGCCACTCCTCGACCACCGGCACCAGGCCGTGGTCGTCGCGGACGCGCCGCAGCACCTTCGCGTCGGTCGAGTAGCCGGTCTTGCCCTTCCGGCCTGCGGTCAGCCCGAGCTTCTCGAACAGGATCCGGCCGAGCTGCTGCGGCGAGCCCAGCACGAACTCCTCGCCGGCGAGCTCGTACGCGCTCGACTCGAGCTCCTCCACGCGCTCGGCGAGCCGCGCGGTGATCTCGCCCATGCGGTACGTGTCGATCTTGACGCCGGTCGCCTCCATCTGTGCGAGGACGCCCGACAGCGGGATCTCGATCGTGCGATACAGATCGGTGAGGCCGCGCTCGGCGAGCCGCTCGAGCAGCGGGTCGCGCAGGCGCCGCGGCGTCTCGGCGGCGCGCACGAGGGCGGCTGTCTCCTCCTCCGTCTCCGGCACCGGCCGGAGCTCGACGCCGTACTCGGCGGCGAGGTCGGCCAGCTCGTACGACGCACGGCCGGGATCGATCAGGTATGCGGCGAGAAGCGTGTCGTCGCGCGCCGCAACGCCGTTCGCCTTCGCGTCGTGCACCACCAGCTCCGACTCGTGCAGGTCGCCGGCGGGCCGGGGCCCGACCACGACCTCGTCCCCCGTCGCAACGGCCGCCCGGTCGCCGTCGGCCGCGTAGCCCACGACGCCGCGGAAGTCGAGCTCGCCCTCGCGCCACGCCACCTCGATGCCCGTCACCTCGAGCGGCGCGGACGGCACGGCGGCGTCGAGCTCGTCGACCCGGTTCAGGAGCGCGCGGAACTCGAACCGGCGGAAGATCTCCTTCAGCTGCGAGCGGTCCGGCGGTGAGAGGACGAGCTCCGCGGGATCGCAGTCGATGTCGAGATCGCGGCGCATCGTCGCGAGCTCCTTCGAGACGAGCGCCTGCTCGGCGTTCTCGAGGATGTTCTTCCTGCGCGCCGGCGAGAGCTCCTCCGCGTGCTCGATCACGTCCTCGACGGAGCCGTACTGCGCGATCAGCTGGCCGGCAGTCTTGTCACCGATCCCGGGGACGCCCGGGATGTTGTCGCTCGTGTCGCCCTTCAGGCCGATGAAATCCGGCACCTGGTCGGGCGTGACCCCGTAGCGCGCCTCCACGCGCTCCGGCGTGTAGACGTTGACGTCCGCGACTCCGCGCGGCGTCATCATCAGGCACACGTTGGCGCTGCACAGTTGAAACGCGTCGCGGTCGGTCGACACGACGCACGTCCTGATCGCCTCGGCGTCGGCCCGCGTCGCGATCGTCGCGATCACGTCG
>Ga0335071_10008671_pt1 | contig 10428 bp, 8 predicted proteins | sample Lox_Sample_15_FD_206724 | JGI IMG/M metagenome (GOLD analysis project Ga0335071, IMG submission 206724) | Soil microbial communities from Loxahatchee National Wildlife Refuge, Florida, United States - Lox_Sample_1.5 | ecosystem: Environmental > Terrestrial > Soil > Wetlands | place: USA: Florida...
AGTGACAACAGGATGTCACGTGATTTCGGGCCTTGCAGGGCGATATCCAGGCGCATCTCCTTGCCCTCTTTGGGGTCGCGCAGGTTGCGCAAGATGACGTTGCGGCCGAATGCACGTACCCATGGGCGGGCCGGGTCCGCCAGTACTTTGCCATCACGCACGGCATTGATCCAGGCCCAGTCTTTGTCGTCGTTGGCGGCGTTGACCACCACCAGGTATTTCCCTTCGGAGCGGCGGTAGACCAGCAGGTCGTCGATGACGTTGGCATGCGGGTCGAGCAGGTGGGTGTAGCAGGATTCACCGACCGCCAGTGCACCGATGTCATTGCCGCAGACGCAATCGAGGAACGTGGCCGCATCGGGGCCTTCTGCCTGGAAGACGCCCATGTGGGTCACGTCGAACAGGCCGGCAGCTTTGCGCGTTGCTAAATGCTCTTCCACCACCGAGGTATACCAGACGGGCATATCCCAGCCGGCAAAAGGCACCATCTTGGCGCCCAACTGGCGATGCGTTTCATGGAGCGGTGTGGTGCGCGGGGTGCCGCTTTCTTTCTCCTCCCATTTGAATTCAGGGAGTGGTTTTCCTTTGCCACCCTGGATGCCGATGTAAAACGGCTTGAATTCGCCGACCGCTTCGCTTGACGCGGAAGTGACCGGTTTTTCCGCCGATTCGGTGACGTAGATGGGGCCGGGCAGGCGGCGGGTGACGTCAGGATCGAAAGCAGTAAAACCATCGGAAAGGTCTCGCAGCCAGGTGGCGGCCAATCCGGCAGAAGCTGCCGGGACACTCAATCGGTAATGGGTGGGGTCGACGGCGGTGAGGACCACATCGACGGGCTTGAGCGGGGTGATCAACCGGCTCTTCACCGACTGCGCCGGCTGGAGGTCTTCGACATCGGTGCTGAAGGTGAAATTGACGAAATGGCGGACGTTGATACCGGTGACGTCATAAGTGACCCAGTCCCCTTTGGCCGGCTGGTCATCCAGGAAGAAGTAATGCGGATAGCCATCTTTAACGATCTCCTGATCGCTCCCGGCCGAATCGGCCAGTTCCGCAGAGCGCTGCTTGGCATCTTCCAGGAGGCTGAAATCGATCTTGGCACGTGTTGCCGGGCCCTGACGGGTTTCGATGGTGTAGGGCTTCATTGCCAGCAGGACGTCGGCGATGATGTCAGCGATCTTGACCATCTCGGGTTCCTTCATCCCGCGTTGGGAGACCCAGGGGGTGCCGTAACGCACGCCGGAAGCCATCATGGCATTCTTGTCCCCCGGGATGGTGTTGCGGTTGGTCACAATGCCGGCGAGATCCAAAACGCGGGCAGCCATATCGCCCGATAAGTGGGTACCGTCTTCGCCGACGACAGTCTTGCAATCGATGTTTGCCAGATGGGTATTGGTGCCCCCGTAGGGAATGCGCAACCCGCGTTCTTTCAGACGGTTGGCAATGGTAAGGCAGTTGGTCATCACTTGTCGTTGCAGCTTGTGGAATGATTCCGTTTTTGCCAGCTTGAAGGTGGTCGCCATGGCCGCAATGACGTGCACGTGCGGTCCGCCTTGTTCTCCAGGAAAAACGGCCTTGTCGGTCTTCTTGGCAATGGCGGGATCGGTGGTCAGGATACACGCTCCGCGCGGCCCTCCCATGCTCTTATGGGTGGTGAACGTCACCACGTGGGCATATCCGATGGGTGAGGGAACGACGCCCGCCGCAGTGAGCCCTGCGATGTGGGCGATATCGGCCAGCAGGATGGCGCCCACCGAGTCGGCAATTTCCCTGAATCGTTTCCAGTCCGGAACCCACGGATAGGATGAGAATCCGGCGATGATGACTTTGGGCTGATTGTCCTTGGCCAATTGAGCCACGGCATCATAATCGATTTGCTCGGTATCGGGCTTGACGACATAATGGATGGCTTTATACCATTTTCCCGAGCGGTTGGCCGAAGAGCCGTGGGAGAGATGGCCGCCATGTAACAGGCTCATGCCCATGATGGTGTCACCTGGATTGATGAGTGCGGAATACACCGCACTATTCGCCGGTGCGCCCGAAAGGGGCTGGACGTTGGCATAGATCTGGTCGGCCGTGTAACCGTTGGCGGCAAAGGCCTCGGCACAACGGCGGCGGGCCAGTGCTTCGATCACATCGGCGTATTCGACGCCTTTGTAGTAACGTGGATCGGAATAACGGCGGTAATAGGATAACCGTGCCGTGTAATCCAGTATTTCTTCCTCGGTCATCCAGCGTGTATCTTCGTCCGGGTAACCTTCAGCATATAAATTTTGGAAGACGGAGCCCAGAGCTTCTCTAACGGCGATGGGTGCCAGACTCTCGCTGGGGATGAGGATGATCTTGCGCGCTTGACGTTCTGCCTCCAACTCGATCAAACGATTGACACTTGGATCTATTTCACTCAGCGTGCCTCGAACGATAAAATCTGACATTCAATTTTCTCCTTGGTTTTGCGATGAAACCTGTAAATAATATAAGACCACTTGCCAGTCATGGGAATCCCCATCTCCGGAAGTGGTCTCGTGTTGATCGTAATGTCGCAGCTCTAGGACCATTTGGATCTCACCGGGCTCTTCAATTTATGAGACTGCACTCAATCCTCCTGGCCTCACTGTTGATTCTAGCCCGACCTTGCTACCGGGTCAAGATGGACTATTTTACAGCTAATTGGGCATCGATCCATCCTAATTCGTAATCGAACACGCTTTGCTTGTCCGGTTCATTGTGCAATTCGTGATAATGATCCTCCCACATCTTGAATGTGGTCGTTTTGGGGGCCTTCGCGGCAAAAGCGGCTGAAGCGGCAGGGCTGACCAGTCGGTCGGCTGAGCCATCCATGAGCAGCAATGGCAGGGGGAATTCCGCCGCATGTGCAATGACGTACTGCCCGTTGTCGAGCAGCTCCATGCCCAGCCGGGCCGAGATCACGCCATGGACGAGCGGGTCGGCGTTGTAGGCTTTGGCGACTTCAGGATCGCGGGATAATCCGCTGCGGTCCAGGTCGTTGGGCATCGAAAAAGTGGGGTAAATGGCGTTCATAATCCGGCCCAGCACCAGCTTGGCGCCCTTGACGGGTTGTGCTGTTTCCAGGCCGGGGCTGGTGGCGATCACGCCTTTGATGGCGGGTTTGCGCTTGAGGGCAAAATACAACACCAGGCTTCCGCCCAAGCTATGACCGTAAAGGAAGATCGGTTTATCAGGGAAACGCTGGGCGGCTTCATCCAACAGGTGCTGGATGTCATCACCAATGGCATCATAGGAGGGCGCATGCCCACGCTGGCCCTCTGAGCGACCGTGGCCGCGCAGATCGAAGGAAATCACAGCAATGCCTTGCTGGTTGTAGAACTCGGCCAAATGATTATAACGGTTGCAGTGTTCCCCCAGGCCGTGTACCAGGGCGATCACGGCGCGAACATCTTTCTCAGGCTGCCAGATTTGCCCGAAAATCTTGAGGTTATCCGAGGTCTGCCACCCAAACTCCTGTTTACCCATTTTATTTCTCCTGTGTACCCGGAAATCGACAATTTAGATGCTTGAAATTGGAACCTGAAAATAACCCATGTTAGTCTATCGCACCTCATGCGTTTTCGCAAGTCTCCGGGTGGTTTGGGAAAAGAGAGTTATGATTTCTTATGCTATGTTTCATGGATCATGCCACAACTGGGATGCTGTAATTGGATTTATTTGGTATATTAAAGCTATGAAGAAGCACGATTTCATTTGGAAGCAACCGTCACGAACTCAAGGGGTTTTAATGGTTAGGTATCGATGGAACTGACCCCTTTACCTCCTGACGCACCTGATGAAGACATCCTCGAACGTGCCACCCGGGGTGATGGGGATGCGTTCAGCTTGTTATACCAGCGATATGTTAACAAGATCTATAACTATATCTACTACCGTACCGGAAGTGCCACTGACGCAGAAGATTTGACGGCGCGGGTTTTCTACCGGGCGCTCAGCCATATCCAAAGCTACGAGCACAAGGGAGTGCCTTTTTCCGCCTGGCTGTACCGGATCGCTCACAATTTGGTGGCGAACTGGCACCGTGATAACAGCCGCCGGCAGGAGGTCTCACTCGAAGATTATGGCAACCTGGCTCACCGCAAGGATTTTCCCGAGGCCGACCTCGAAGAAAATCAGGAAGTCGAGCGCTTGGTCAAGGTCATCCGCAAGTTGCCGGCGGAACGTCAACAGCTTTTAATCTTGAAGTACGTGGAGCATATGTCCAACACCGAGATCGCCACCATCATGCGCCGCAGTGAGGGCGCCATCAAAAGCCTGTACCATCGCACGCTGGAAGTGCTTCGCGATGAATTGAACGGATTGGAACGATGACATGTTAAAGATTGTGACAGACGGCTCGGCGGACATGCCCCGTGGTTGGGCCAGACGGTACCGGATCAACATCCTGCCGCTCAGCGTGCGCTTCGGTGAAGAAGTGTACTTCCCGGGCATCGACCTCACGGGACTTGATTTCTACCGTATGGTGCGTGAAAAAAGGATCTTTCCGAAGACTTCCTTGCCCTCACCCCAGCAGGTGATCGCGTTCTATCGCTCGATCGCAGAAAAGGGCGAAAAGATCCTCTCGTTGCACGTCAGCAGTAAATTGTCCGGGACGTTCGATTCGGTGCAATTGGCGGCGGGCGAGCTTGCAGGTGAGATCGAAGTCCATCCGTTCGATTCGATGGCCGGTTCGGCTGCCTTGGGGTTCATGTGCCGTGAAGCCCGCCAACTCGACCTGGCCGGGAAGACCGTCCAGGAGATTCTCAAACGCCTGGAGCAGATCAGGCAAAGATTGACGCTGATCTTCACCGTCGACAACCTCGATTTTGCCCGTTTCAGCGGACGAGTTTCGGCGCTGCAGAGCATTTTCAGCTCTGCCTTGAAGATCAAGCCCACCATTGTGTTGAAGGATGGTTTATTGGAATTGGGGGATAAAGTGTTCTCGCGCCAGCGCTCTTTGGACAGCATCGTGGAGGCGGTCAAGGCACGGGTTGGTGAGCAGGCAGTCCGCTTGGCCATCGTCCATGCGGCTGACTTGGAGACGGCGCGCAAGATGGTGGAAAGGGCAAAAGAACGATTGAACGTGAAGGAAATCTTTATTACAGAACTCGCCATCCCCGTGGCGGCCAACCTTGGACCGGGGACGGTGGGTATTGTGGCGATCCCAGAAGGAAGGAATAACTGATATGTTCGTTATCGATCAGAAGCAGGCAATCAATTCACTCGAGGCGTTGGAGCACCGCCTGAACACCGCCATGCGACCGGTTTCTCCTGACCCGGTCTTTATCAACCATTTGCGGAGTCGGCTCCATACCCCGGAGGTGGTCTACAACAACCATCATCCCGCCAGGCAGGCTTTTATTTTTATCGCCTTGGGCTTATTTACCGGCGCTCTATTGGCCTGGCTGTTACGGAAAGCTTAGGAGTTCCTGATTACACGTTTTGGAAGGTAATTTTTCGGCCAGAAAGCGGGATCAAAGCCCCAGCTTTTTTAGAAGCTCAGACTGAGAAGGCTCCACCAGGATGGATCCATCGGGGAAAACGATGGTTGGCACGGAACGGTAACCGTTATTCGTCTTTTCCACAAACTTTCTGCCTTCTGCATCCGCTTCGATATCCACCCAGCGATAAGGGATGTGATGTTGGTCGAAAGTCGCCCTGGCGCTACGACTTCCACCGCACCAATTGTTGCCATAAATAACGGTCTCTTCATTTTCCGGCATATGTTTCTCCAACATTCGTTGATGTAAATAATGCTTGAGGGATTATATCGCAATTGCAGTCGCACGCAATCGGAGGTTGCTGCATGCAGCCATACGAGTGTGTTAAAATCATGCCATGGATAGCCGCATCGTTTTCATGGGATCACCCGAATTTTCTCTACCTGTTTTGAGACTGCTGATGGAGCAGTTTCACGTGGTGGGGGTGGTGACACAACCCGACCGTCCGGCGGGGCGGAACCGTCAATTGACGCCGCCGCCGGTCAAGGCCCTGGCGATGGAACTGAGGCTGCCTTGCATCCAGCCGGAGCGTTTGAAGGAGCCGGCCGCCTGGGAACAATTGCAGGCCTGGAAACCCGATCTGATCGTGGTGGTGGCCTTTGGGCAGATCCTGCGGCAGAACGTGTTGGACCTGCCGCCCAAGGGGTGCATCAACGTGCACGCTTCGCTGCTGCCGCGCTGGCGTGGGGCAGCGCCCATCCAGGCAGCCATCCTGGCCGGTGATGAACAAACGGGTGTGACCATCATGAAAATGGATGCCGGCGTGGACACCGGTGACATGATCACGCAGCGCGCCATCGATATTTTGCCCGATGACACGGCGGCGACATTGGGCAGCCGTTTATCAGACGTTGGGCGCCAATTGCTCGATGAAGTGCTGCCGGATTATCTGAATGGAAAAGTGACTCTCACCCCACAAGATAACCAACATGCCACCTATGCCTCCATGTTGAAGAAAGAAGAAGGCTTGCTGGATTTCTCCCAACCGGCCGACGCCCTCGAGCGGAAAGTGCGGGCGTTCGACCCCTGGCCGGGCGCTTATTTCGATTGGGGGGAAATGATGATTAAAGTCCGCCGGGCTGAAGTAACAACGGGGGTAAAATTAGCTGCCGGTCAGCATGGTGTCACCCAAACCTTTCCCTGCGTGGGATGTGCGGGTGGGGCGCTGACCCTGCGCGAAGTCCAACCTGCCGGCAAGAAGCCGATGAGCGGTGACAGCTTCCTGCGCGGCGTCAAAGGCTGGCTGGACTCTTAAAGGTAAAATGCCTCGATCCTATTTACCATTGCGTTTCCTGTGTTTCGGAGCCGGTGCCATCGGCACCTATATCGGCGGCAGCCTGGCGAAGAGTGGCCGGAAAGTCGTCTTTCTCGATAGGTCGGAAGTGGCCGGTCAAATCCGGCGCGAAGGGCTGCGCTTGGACATTCTGGGGGTCGAAAGCCATCTCGAGAGCATCGAAACTGCTGATTCGATCGAGGCTGCCTTGTCCAAAGGTCCTTTCGATTTTGGCATCCTGGCCGTCAAAGCTTTTGACACGCAAGCTTTTGCCGATCAATTGCGGCCTTATGCGGCTCAACTCCCGCCGGTGATCAGTTTCCAGAATGGCGTGGAAAACGAACCTCTCCTGGCGGCAGCTCTGGGACAGGAAAAAGTGGTCTATGGCTCGGTCACCAGCGCCGTGGGTCGGCGCGGGACGGGGAACATTGTCCTGGAACGCTTGCGCGGCATTGGGCTGGCGTCGGAGTTGGCGCAGATGCCTGCCCTGGTTGATGCCATGAATGCGGCAGGGTTGAACACCCGGCTCTATCACAATCCGGCAGCGATGAAGTGGTCGAAAATGCTGACCAACTTACAGACCAATGCTTCGTCTGCGATCTTGAATATGCTGCCGGCGCAGGTTTTGGCACACTCCAAGCTCTATCAATTGGAAATTTGCCAGTTGCGTGAAGCACTGGCTGTCATGTCAGCGTTGAAATTACCTGTAGTGGATCTACCCGGTGCGCCGGTCAGGTTGCTGGCGTGGATGGCGAAGTCACTGCCGTTCGCCATCAGCCAACCGCTGGCGCAGGTGTTTCTGGGCAAGGGGAGAGGTGACAAGAAACCTTCTTTCCTCATCGACCTGGAAGCCGGACGGCAAAAGAGCGAGGTCGATTATCTGAACGGCGCCGTAGTGCGCTTTGGCGAGCGGCTGGGCGTGCCCACGCCGGTCAACCGGGTGCTGAACCAAACGTTGAGTGCCATCGTCCGTGGCGAGAAAGACTGGTCGGAATTTTCCGGCAAGCCTGGGGCGTTGCTTGCAGCCGCCGGGCAATAACTTGTTCATGTGAGGATTTATGAGCGTACCGTATTGGGTCGAAGACGCAATCATCTATCAAATATTCCCGGACCGGTTTGCCAACGGCGACCCGGCCAACGATCCGCCCAACGTGCACCCGTGGGGCTCTCCACCGACGGTGCAAGGGTTCCAGGGAGGTGACTTGCGCGGCATCGTCCAGCACTTCGATTATTTGCTGGACCTGGGCATCAATACGGTGTACTTGAACCCCATTTTTCAATCGCCTTCCAACCACCGCTACAACATCACCGATTATTACAAAATCGACCCGAAGCTGGGGGATAAAAGTGATTTTCAGGCGCTGCTCAACGTGGCGCACGGTAATAACGTACACGTCATCCTGGATGGGGTGTTCAACCATTGCAGCCGGGGCTTTTTTGCCTTCAATGACATCCTCGAAAATCAAGACCAATCACCTTATAAGGACTGGTTCATCGTCAAGCATTTCCCCATGGATGCTTACTCACCCGGCGAGGCCAAGGATTTTGTAGGTTGGTGGCAGCTCAAAAGCATGCCCAAGTTCAATACGGCCAACCCGGAGGTGCGGCGTTACATCCTGGGTGTGGCGCGCTATTGGATCGAGCAGGGCGCTGATGGCTGGCGGCTGGATGTGCCCAACGAGATCGACGACGATTCATTTTGGGCGGAGTTCAATCAAACGGTTAAATCAGCCAACCCGGAAGCTTACCTGGTGGGCGAGATCTGGGATGAGCAGCCGCGCTGGGTGAGCGAGGGTCATTTCGACGGCCTGATGGATTACCCGCTGCGGAGCGGCATCTTGGACACGCTTGCCGGTAAGATCAATGCTGTCCAATTGGCTGACAAGATCGACCATTTGCACAGCATCTACCCGCGCGAGGCGGTCTACGCCATGTTCCAGCTGCTGGGCAGCCACGACACCGAGCGGGTGATCACGCTGTGTGACAACAACGTCGATAAAGTGAAACTGGCGTTCCTGCTGCTGTTTTCCCTGCCCGGGGCGCCGGTGATCTATTATGGCGACGAGATCGGGCTGCCGGGCGGCAAGGATCCGGACTGCCGGCGGGCGTTTCCCTGGGACGAGCGCCAGTGGAATAGCGACATCCACGGGTGGATTCAGCAGTTGATCAGCCTGCGCAGCCGCATCGCGGAGCTGCGGCGGGGCGATTTTCGCCGCCTGTTGGCTGATTCTGGCAAGAATTGCTATGCTTTTTCGCGTGGTCTGGGGGAGGAGCAGATCGCGGCGTTGTTCAATTTCGGCAAGACACGCACCTCGGTGCAATTGCCGGTGGCTGCGCTGGATTGGAAGGATGGGCGCATCATCCACAACCAGGTGGGCGAGGGTGAGTTCATCGTTGCTGGGGATAGTGTAGAGATCAGCTTGCCGGCGTTCAGCGGCATGTGGCTCAAGTAGCTCAATCATCGTGGTAATAAAAACGGTCAGGTTTTACCTGGCCGTTTTGCTATTTCTTGTCGAGATATTTCTTCTTCCATTCGTACAATTTGTTCAGGGCTTCGACGGGGGAAATAGCGTTAACGTCCAATTCTTTTAACTCATTCAGCAATGGGTTGGTCTCGGGGAAGAGCTGCATTTGTTGCGAAGCGCTGGGATCGATGCGTGTAGCCTTGCCGGATGAGGCTTCTAGCAGGTGCAAGATCTCGTTGGCGCGCTGGATGACCGGCTGTGGCAGTCCGGCAAGCTGGGCCACGTGGATGCCGTAAGAGCGATCGGCGCCGCCGGGGATGATCTTGTGCAAAAAGACCACCTGGCTGCCGGCCTCGCTGACGGCCACGTTGTAATTACGGATACCAGGTAACAAGTCGCTAAGCTGGGTCAGCTCGTGGTAGTGGGTGGCGAACAAGGTGCGGGCGCGCAAGCGGGGATGGTTGTGGATGTATTCGACCACGGCCCAGGCGATGGACAGGCCGTCGTAGGTGCTGGTGCCGCGCCCGATCTCGTCCAGGATCAGCAGGCTGCGGGCGGTGGCGTGGTTGAGGATGTTGGCGGCTTCGGTCATTTCCACCATGAAGGTGGACTGGCCGGCATAGATCTCGTCCTGGGCGCCGATGCGGGTGAAGATGCGGTCCACCAGGCCGATGCGGGCGGAGGAGGCCGGTACGAAGCTGCCGATCTGGGCCAGCAGGACGATGAGTGCCACCTGGCGCAGAAAGGTGCTCTTGCCGCTCATGTTGGGGCCGGTGATGATGCGCACGATCTCGCCGGGCTCGAAGATGGCATCATTGGGCACAAAACGGTTGCCCACCAGCATGTGCTCGACGACCGGATGGCGTCCATCATGGATTTCCAATGTTGGCTCGGCGACGATCTCGGGACGGCAATATTTCCCCAAGGCGGCTGCTTCGGCCAAAGATGCCAGGGCATCCAGCCTAGCCAGGCCGTGCGCCGTTTCGAGCAGCGGCGTGCTGGAGGCGGCCAGTCGAGTGCAGATTTGATGGAAAAGGCGTAGTTCGATTTCGTGGATGCGTTCTTCCGAGTTCAGCACCAGCGTTTCGTATTCCTTCATCTCCGGCGTGATGTAGCGCTCGGCGTTCACCAGGGTTTGCTTGCGGATGTAATCTTTGGGCGCCATCGACGTGTTGGA
>Ga0335071_10008672_pt1 | contig 10427 bp, 6 predicted proteins | sample Lox_Sample_15_FD_206724 | JGI IMG/M metagenome (GOLD analysis project Ga0335071, IMG submission 206724) | Soil microbial communities from Loxahatchee National Wildlife Refuge, Florida, United States - Lox_Sample_1.5 | ecosystem: Environmental > Terrestrial > Soil > Wetlands | place: USA: Florida...
TCCTCGAACGCATTGAGAAGCCGGAGGTGGATTCCATCACCGGCATTGCCCCGGCCATTGCCATCCGCCAGAAGAATTCCACGCGAAATCCGCGCTCCACCGTGGCAACGGCAACCGAGATCTACGATTATCTGCGGCTTCTCTTCGCTCGCGCCGGCCACACCTGGTGCCGCAAGTGCGGCGAGCAGGTTCAACGCGACACGGTGGACCAGATTGCGGACCGCATCCTCACGCGTCCCGCCGGGCAGCGCTTTTATCTCCTGTATCGCTTCGAGCCGGTTGCCGCCGCGCCCGCCGGAGGCGCAAGCCAGAAGCGTGGCCGGCCGCGCGTCGGCGCCGCCGCGGTATCTTCCAAAGACGATCTCAGCCGCGCCCTCGCGGACCTCCGCAAACGCGGCTTCAACCGCCTCTACCAGGACGGCCGTCTCTACGAGTTCACCACTCCCGAGGAATTGCTGGACCTCGACTTCTCCCGGCCCGTCTACGTCGTGGCGGATCGTCTGGCCGTTTCCCCCGACGTCCGTTCCCGCCTGATTGACGGCGTGGAACTGTGCTACCGCGAGGGCCGCGGCGAAGTCGTTTTCGAATTTCCCCCCGATGCCCCCGCGGCAGGCGTTCCCGCCGAGCGGATCACTTTCAACGAACGCTTCGAATGTAAACGCTGCGGCATCCTTTATGAGGAGCCGGAACCGCGCCTGTTCAGCTTCAACAGCCCTTATGGCGCGTGCCCGCGCTGCCAGGGCTTCGGCAATACCATCGATTTCGATCTCAACCTGGTGATTCCCGATCGCAGCAAGTCCCTTCAGGAAGGCGCCATCGACCCCTGGACCAAGCCGCGCTATCGCCAGCCCTTCGCCGAACTGAAAAAATTTGCCAAGGCCAGGGGAATCCCTCTCGACGTTCCCTTCCGCGACCTCTCCGCTCGCCACCAGGAATTGGTCGTCGAGGGAGACCGCGCGGCCGGCTACTGGGGTATCAAGGGCTTCTTTGGGTGGCTCGAGCGCAAGAAATACAAGCTGCATGTGCGCGTGTTTCTCAGCCGTTATCGCGGTTACGCCGTCTGCCCGGATTGTCAGGGGACGCGCCTGCGGGAGGAAGCCCGCGCCGTCAAAATCCAGGGCCGCGCCATCACCGACGTTTGCAAGCTCACTGTCGGCGCCGCGCGCGAGCTTTTCCGCGGGCTGCAGCTCGGAGCCGCGGAAGCCCGGCTGGCGCAGAAAATTCTCGAGAGTGTTCAGCAGCGTCTTGGCTTCCTCGACGAAGTTGGTCTGGACTACATCACCCTCGACCGCCTTACCTCCACGCTCTCCGGCGGCGAAGCGCAGCGCATCCAACTCGCCACTTCGCTCGGCTCCCGCCTCGTGGGCGCTCTTTACATCCTCGACGAGCCCTCCATCGGCCTTCACCCTCGCGACACCCATCGCCTCATCGAAATCCTCCGCACTCTCCGCGACCTCGGAAACACCATCCTCGTTGTCGAGCACGACCGCGACCTGATTCTTTCCGCTGACCAGATTCTCGACCTCGGCCCGGGCGCGGGCGAACACGGAGGCCGCCTCATCTTCGCGGGCTCGCGCCAGAAACTCCTCGCCGAGTCGCGCAACGGCAGCCTCACTGCCCGGTACCTTACCGGCGATGCCCGTGTCGCCATTCCCGCCGTGCGCCGCAAGCCCACCCACGGTTTCCTCCGCCTGTGGGGTGCGCGCGGCAACAACCTGAAGGAGATCGATCTTACTGTGCCGCTGCAGATGCTCGCCTGCGTCACCGGCGTTTCCGGATCGGGAAAATCCACTCTGGTGCACGAAGTCATCTGGAACGCCCTCGAAGCCAAACGCAACGGCCGCAGTGTCCGCGACTACTGCTCGCGCATCGAGGGCGACCACCTGCTTCGCGAATTTGTCTTGGTGGATCAGTCGCCCATCGGCCGCACGCCCCGCTCGAATCCGGCTACCTATCTGAAAGCCTTCGACGCCATCCGCGACGCCTATGCCGCCACTCCGGAAGCCGTGAAGCGCGGCCTGTCCTCCGGCAGCTTCTCGTTCAACATCCCCGGCGGCCGCTGCGAGGCCTGTCAGGGCGACGGCACCGTCACCGTCGAGATGCAGTTCCTCGCCGATGTCGAGTTGGTGTGCGAGGAGTGCCATGGCACGCGTTTCAAGTCCAGCGTCCTCGACGTTCGCTACCGCGACAAGAACATTCACGAAGCCCTCCAGCTTACCGTGCGCGAAGCGCTCTCCTTTTTCTCCGCGGTGCCCCGCGCCGTCGCCAAACTGCGCGTCCTCGACGATGTCGGCCTCGGCTATCTCCGCCTTGGACAGTCCGCCACCACCCTTTCCGGCGGCGAGGCTCAACGCCTCAAGCTCGCCGCTCACCTCACGCAGGAATCCAGCGAAGGCGTCCTCTACATCCTCGACGAGCCAACCACCGGGCTCCACTTCGATGACATCCAGAAGTTGCTCACCGCCCTCCGCAAATTGATTGAGCGCGGCGCCTCGCTCCTCGTCATCGAGCACAATCTTGACGTCATCAAGTCCGCGGACTGGGTGATTGATCTCGGCCCCGAGGGCGGCGAGGAGGGCGGCCGCGTCGTCGCTGCCGGAACGCCGGAGCAGGTGGCCCGAAACGCGCGCTCCCACACCGGAAAATTCCTCCAGCGCGTGCTGAGCCAGAATGCCGAGAAGCGCGCCTGATCCCGCGCACCCCATCGCGGCTCGACGCGCGCCCCATCTGCTGGGCCCATCTGCTACGATAGGTACGCGAGTGCATGCCCATGTACTGGTCGGGGTCCCGAACGGCGCGGTATCTCTCTTGGCTGTCCTGTGGAGTGACTCTGCTGCTGGTCCTCGCGTTCGCGGGCCGTGCCGCTGCGGATGATTCCCTCCCCCATCTGCGCGAGGAATTCCGCAAGGAGCCCGACCCCGTTAAGCGTGCCAAGCAGTTTCACAAACTCGGCAACGCTCTGATCGCGGAAATGCGCAAGCAAGAGGAGGCGCGCAACTACGACGCCATCCCTCCCCTGTTCCAGGAATATTACGACGGCGCCAAGTCCGTGTTCGATGCGCTCATGGCCAGCGGCCGCGACGCGGAAAAGAGTCCCAAGGGATTCCGCGAGCTCGAGATGCACCTGCGCGAAGCCGTCCACGTGCTCAATGATCTCGTCTATGCCGTGCCGCCGGAGGACCGTGATCCGCTGCGCAAACAGCAAATGGAAATCGCCAGCATGGACGAGCGCCTGGTCCAGGCGCTTTTCCCCCGTAATCCCGAGAAACATCAAACGCCACCTTCTGCCCCCGGAGCGCGTCCACATGACTGATGCCGGCCCGGGGTATGGCGGGAAAGCCATGAAGTCAGCCATGCGGATCGCAATCGTCTGGACGGGAATTTTGGGAGCGCTGCTCTCCGCCGCTGCCTGGGCGGCATACGCACCTCCGCGCCCGGCCCTCGCGCAGGAGCCCAGGAAAGACTATCTGACTCCCCTCGAATCCGACCAGATTCGTGATGCCTATACCGTTTCCGAGCGCGTGAAATTATTCTTGAAATTCGCCGAAGACCGCCTCCAGAAAATCGATTACGAGCTCCAGCGGAAAGATCACGATCGCGACTGGAGCGACCGCATCTGGGGGCTCATCAACGCTTACACGGGCTGCGTGGACGACGCTTCCGATTTTCTCGAGTCCGGCCTCGAGAAACAGGAAAATCTCCGTCCCGGCACCAAGGAACTGGAGAAGCGCGCCAAGGAATTCCTGCCCAAGATTCGCGAGCTTCGCGCCAATCCCGCTCTCGCAAAATTCCAGTCCGATCTCGACGACGCGATTCAGGCCACCCAGGACGCCGCCGATACGGCCGCCAAAGTGGCCAAGGAGCTGTCTGCGGCTCCGGAGCGGAGAAAGCCGTGATCGCACGCTGCCGCCGCGCCGCTTTTCGGCCGCGTTCCCGATGAGTCTCGCTCGCCGCAACCCGAAAAAATCTCCGCGCGCAATCCCCTTCCCCGGCGGAGCCGCGATTTTCCGCCGCATGTTCGTCCGCCTCGGAATTCGCGGCCGCGCCCCCCACTTCGAAGTCGTCTTCTTCCCCTATGCGAGTCTCAGTCACACCATTCGCCTCCGCCGCGACACCGCTCACGCCCGCCTTTCGGACCTCATGCGCGGCGCTCCCCTCGACGCGTTGGAGGCCGCCGCCGCCATCCTGCTCTCGAAAATGTACCGTCTGCACCTCCCGTCGGATCTGGCCGAGCGCTATCGCCGTTTCGCGGAGAGCGGCCTCCTGAACGCCCGCCTCCAGCGCGCTCGCCGGCACCGCGGACGCCGCCGTCACACGGGCGCGCAGGGCCATGCGCACAACCTCGATCAGATTTTCCGGCGCCTCAACGCGGAATACTTTTCCTCGCGCCTCCCCACGACGGAGGTCGGCTGGAGCGCCTCGCCCTGGCGCCGTCAGCTCGGCGTCTTTGATCCCGGCATGCGCCACATCGTCATCAACCGCAGCCTCGATTATCCGCAAGTGCCCGAACTCGTGGTCGCCTACGTCGTCTACCACGAGATGCTGCACCTGGAACGCGCCGTCCCGCTCCGTCTCCGCTCCCCTGCTGCCGCGCTCGCTCATCGCGACTCCCGCTGCCGCATGGGCCTTCACACTCCCGAATTCCGCCGCGCCGAGCGCCAGTTCCGCCAGTTCGCCCAGGCCCGCCGTTATCTCCTCCGCGCCGGCCTCTGGTAGCCGTCGCTGCAGCCGAACAAGGCTTCGCTTCGTCGGCTCTCCTCCCGCTTCTTTTCTTTTAATCCCCTTCGAAGTGTGATATTTCGGCGCCTCGGGAGGGGCACATACCCATGTTCAGCAGAAGAGAATTTCTCGTCACCACAGGCGCGGGCGTTGCGGCCACCGGCGTGGGCGCGGCAGCCGCAGCAGCAGAACTACCGCCCGGAGCGGCAGCTCCCGCCGCAGGCAAATCCGCCAGCCTCTTCCTTCCCGACGATGGTTTCAAGCCCGCCACCTTCGACCGTCTCCCGCTCGAATGGCACCAGGGCCGCGCCAATATTCTGCGCGACAAACTCGCCCAGGCCGGCTACGAGGGCATCCTCCTGCGCGACCGTTGGAACATTATTTACTTCACCGGCCTCTGGCACACCACCACGGAACGCCTCGTCAACGTTTTCCTTCCGCTCAAGGGCGATCCCGTCTGGTTCAACGCCGCCCTCGACCGCGACCTCGTCAAAACCTGGTGGTATTCCGACGGCGAAATGTATTTCGACTGGCCCCACGCCGAAGGCGCCTTCCCCAACGAGGGCAAGGTCCAGATGGGCGCCAAGGTCGACCTCACCGAATGGATGCTTCAGGGACTCAAAAAGCGCGGCCACGCCGGCAAGAATCTTGCCGCCGATGGCGAACTCGTTCCCTCCATGCAGAAGAAAGTCGTCGCCGTCCTTGGAAAAGAAATGGGCAACGCCGGCGAGATGTGCATGCACATGCGCGAGCGCAAGACTCCCGAAGAACTCGCCCTCACCCGCCGCTCTTACGATTACTTCAACCAGATGCACGCCTTCGCCCGCGACATGCTCCTCGAGCATGGCACCGATCTCACCGATTACGACATCGCCAGCGCCGCCACCAAGTTCGGCACCGACCTGGTCATGAAGGACATCAAGCACGACGGCCGTCCGCACACCGCCGTCGGCATCGTCGTTTCCCTGGGCTGCCGCGTCGGCCCCTCCACCGCTTCGCCCCATCCCAATCAGTTCCAGTACGCCAAAATCACCCGCGGCCAGGCCATCCAGATTGAAGGCGGCGTCCACATCGCCGGCTGCGGCGGGGAGCTCTACCGCGCCATGTTCATCCATCCACTCACCGACCAGATGAAAAAACTTTGGACCATCAGCCGCGACTGCTGCCTCATCCAGAAGGAGGAGTCCATCGCCGGCGTCACCGGTTCCACCGTGGCCTACAAGGTTCACATGTATCAGGTGAAAAATGGCGTGGCGCCCTACATCTATCACCGCCCCGCCCACGGCCAGGGATGGGAAGGCCACCAGCCTCCCTATCTCTCCCTCGGCGATTACACCATGCTCGAACCCGGCATGAACTTTTCCGTTGAACCGGGCCTTTACGACCCCGCCAACGGCATCGGCTCCAACTTCTCCGATTCTTTCATCGTCGAGGAGAAAGGCCCCTCGCGCCAGATGTCGCGCCTGCCCTGGAGCGAGGAGTGGTGCCTGGTGAAACTGTAGGCCCGGGCCCAGTCCGAAACCATCCGCGCGCCGCTTGATGATTTCGCGTATCCGCGCGAATATACTACTCTTCTTCTTTCGCGATGACGGCCACCGCTCAACCCTTGTCTCCTTCCTCGCTTCCCTCTTCGGGCGCAGCGCGCCCTTCCTCTCTCTGGATTTGGGGGCCCTGGCGCGATCTCCTGATCGGCTGCGGCGCTTGGTCCGCTCCTCTGCTGGTCGTGACCTACGTGGCCACCCAGGCCCACGGCCAGCAATGGGCTTTTGCCTTTTACTTCCTGGCTCTGGCCTTCAACTATCCCCATTTCATGGCCACGGTGTACCGCGCCTATCACACGCGCGAACAGTTCGAGAAGTACCGCATCTTTACGGTCCACATCACTCTCCTGCTTGTCCTTGCCGCCGCCCTCACGCATTTCTTCCCCGTCCTGCTGCCTTGGGTCTTCACCCTCTACATCTGCTGGAGTCCCTGGCATTACTCCGGCCAGAATTTTGGCCTGCTCATGATGTTTTCGCGCAGGGCCGGTCTGGCCCCCGAGCGCCGCGAGCGCCACGCCCTTTACGCCGCCTTCATCGCTTCCTACGTCCTGCTCATGCTCAATTTCCACACCGGCCCTTCCACCGACGATATGATCCTTTCCCTCGGCATCCCGGCCCGCTGGGCCCTGGGACCCAAAATTGCCTGCGCCGTTTTCTTTCTGGCCGCCGGTGGATGGGCGCTCTTCCGCTTCGCCCGCCGCAGTCCCTCATGGCGCGAGATGGTTGCCCCGCTCACCCTCTTCGCCTCCCAATTCTTCTGGTTCGTCGCCTTCGTCGGGCTGGAAGTCTTCGGACACTTGCAAGTGCAGCAGACGCGTTACAGCAGCGGCATGCTCGCCGCGCTCCATTCCACTCAATATCTCTGGATCACCAGCTATTATCAGCGACGCGAAGCTCGCGCCACGGGGCAGACCAATTGGACTTTTCTCGGCTACTTCACCACGCTTGTCGCCGGCGGCATCGCGCTCTTCGTCCCGCTTCCCTGGATCGTCAGCCGGCTGGCCCACGTGGATTTCGGCGCCAGCTTTCTCACCTTCACTGCCCTCGTCAATATCCACCACTTCATCCTCGACGGCGCTCTCTGGAAGCTCCGCGACACCCGCGTCGCCTCGCTTCTTCTCGACTCCAAGGACAAGTCCTCGGCCCCGGCTCCCGCGGCTGCCTCAGCGGGAAGTAGCGTGATGTCTCTTCTGCGCTGGCTCGGTGGACCCTCATCCGGCGCGCATTGGACGCGCGTCGCCGCGGCTGTCTTCCTCTGCGCCTTCGGACTTATGGACCAGGCTCGCTATTACTGGGCCAATGTGCAGGGCACTCCTTCGGCACTGCAGCGTGCCGCTCAGCTCAACCCCTTCGATAGCGCCCTGCTCGCCCGCATTGCGCGTGTCAACCAGCGTGCCGGCGACTCCAAGGACGAAGTCGCCATGCTGGTCCGCGCCGTCAATCTCAATCCGCAGAGCCGTCCCTTGCGGCGTTCCCTGGCCCGCGCCCTTCTTACCGCCAGGCGCTACGAGGACGCGGACCGCGTCTACCGCGATCTCCTGGCCGGCTTTCCTAACGATGTGGAAGCCCTCATCAATGGAGGATTGGTCGCCCAGCGGTTGGGCCGTCCCGACGAGGCCATGGACAATTGGAATCGCGCCTTAACCCTCGATCCCTCGCAGGCAACTGCGCAGTTGTATCTGGGCGATGCCCTTTCGGCACGCGGGGAGGAACAGGCCGCCGCGCGCCATTACCGGCTTTATCTTCAGCTCCTCACCGAGCATCCTGAGCAGTTCCCCGGGCAAACCCATCAGGAGCTCGGCGCCATCATCAAGGTCGCGGACGCCTACGTGCACGCCCGCCAGCCGGCCGCTGCCGAACTCGGTTATGCCGCCGCTGTTCCCCTGGCGGAGAAGAACCATGACGTTGCTATGGAGAGCCTGGCGCTCATGCACCACGCCATCCTCGAGGAGGACCAGGGCCGTTCGGTCGTGGCTGCCCAGCTCTTCCAGCGTGCCCTTGCCGTCGACGCGGACTACAACGATCCCCCCTCCGTCTCCGCTGATTGGGCCGAGTACGCGCAGTTTCTGCTCCGCCACGGCCAGTCCCCGCGCCTGGCTTTCGCCTGTATCTTGCGCGCCGAGCAGCTGTTGAAGGACAGGCCGGGTCCTGAGCGCAATGCCGTCGTCAGTCTCCGCACACAACTCGAAGCGAACCTCGGCCCCGCCGCCGCGGCCTCTGTCCGGAAAGACTTCGACGCTGTGCTCAAGGAAGCGGCCACGCTCCCCGTCAGGAATTTCACCCGATAGTGTGGGTGGAAAGTACGGCTAGGGTTTTGTCGCCGCGGCTCGGCGCCGGTCCTGCTCTTCGATCTGTGCCTGTAGCCGCTCCACGCGCTTTCGCACATCTCCGGCGTCTTTGTCGTTCGGCGCCACTTGCAGGAATTTCTTGTAGGCCGCCTGCGCCTCCGGCAGGAAATTTTTCTTTTCGTAGGCCTCGCCCATCAGCCGGTAGGGCAGCGCGTAGTCCGGCAGCAGCCGCGTGGCTTCCTTGAAGCGGTCAATCGCCGCGTCGTATTTTTCCCGCTTGAAATAATACTTGCCCACTTCCACGTCATGCTCCGCCGGAGCCGTGTTGTTGATCCGGCGCGAAATCTCGTCGCTCCCGTCGGCTGCCGGCGCCGGTGCGGGCTCAACGCCTTTATTCGCTTTCGAACTCGAGCTGGAGCTGGAACTCGAGCTGGAGCTGGAACTCTGCGAGCTGCTGCTGCCCTGCGCCCGTGCGGCCTCGGGCCACACCCATGCCGCCAGGCATGCGGCGGCAATCATTGCTGTGGTGCGTTTCATCGTTCCCGCGGGAGTTGGATGCGCTCTGCTATCATCGTTGTTGCTCCGGCCCGCCGCGGCGGGCCGCGCGCTCCGGTTCCGCGTCGTGGATCTCAGGGAAAAAGCCGAGTCGTTTCCCTCTCAAGCGGGAGTGTACCTCTTCCGCGACCCGCAGGGAACTGTGCTCTATGTCGGTATGTCCGTCTCCCTGCGCTCCCGCGTCCGCTCCTATTTTTCCGAAGCCCGCGGCGTCGATCCCAAGACCTCTGCTCTCGTCCGTGAGGCCGCCGGCCTCGACTACATCGTCGTCGACAACGAGCGCGAAGCCCTCGCCCTCGAAAACAACCTCATCAAGCAGTACCAGCCGAAATTCAATATCCTGCTCCGCGACGACAAGACCTACCCCTACATCAAATTCACCGCCGCGGAAAAATTCCCCCGAGTTTACGTCACCCGCCGCCTTAAGAAGGACGGCTCGCTCTATTTCGGCCCCTATTTCCCGGCTAGCCTCGCCTACCGCATCGTCAAACTGATTCACAAATGGTTCAAGGTCCCGAGCTGCACCGTCGACCTCACCCGCCCCCATCCGCGTCCCTGCCTCGAATATCACATCCATCGCTGCCACGGTCCCTGCGTTCCCGGCCTCGTCACCGACCAGCGATACGCGGAAGCCGCGCGCGACGTCCGCCTCTTCCTCGACGGCCGCAAATCCGAGCTCCGCTCCGGCCTCATGGAGCGCATGCAGCATGCCTCCGGAGAGGAACGCTTTGAAGAGGCGGCCGCGCTTCGCGATCTCCTCGCCACCCTCGAAGATGTCGAGGAGCGCCAGAAAATGGCCGCCGCCGCAGGCGACGATACCGACGTTCTCGCCTGGCATGCCGAACCGCCGCTCGTCTGCGTCAACCTATTCCACATGCGCGCGGGCCGCGTCGTCGATCGCCGCGACTTCTATTGGGAAAATCAGGAACTCTTCTCGCCTGAGGAATTTCTCCCCGCACTGCTCAAACAGATTTACCTCGACTCCGCCTACCAGCCCCGCTACCTGCACGTCCCCATGGATTTCGACCAGCGCGCTCTGCTCGAAGAGATCCTCACCGACCGCGCCGGCCACCGCGTCGAAATCGTCGTCCCCCAGCGCGGTCAGAAGCGCGCCCTCGTCGAACTCGTCGAGAAAAACGCGAAGCTGTCGTTCGACCAGCGCTTTCGCGTCCTCCGTCCCTCCTCAAAGGCCATCGTCGAGGCGCTCGAATCCGCTCTCAACCTTACCGAAAAGCCCCGCCGCATCGAATGCTTCGACGTCTCTCACATCCAGGGCACCGACAAAGTCGCGTCCATGGTCGTCTGGGAAGACGGCAAACTCCGC
>Ga0335071_10008673_pt1 | contig 10426 bp, 5 predicted proteins | sample Lox_Sample_15_FD_206724 | JGI IMG/M metagenome (GOLD analysis project Ga0335071, IMG submission 206724) | Soil microbial communities from Loxahatchee National Wildlife Refuge, Florida, United States - Lox_Sample_1.5 | ecosystem: Environmental > Terrestrial > Soil > Wetlands | place: USA: Florida...
TCGACAGTGCGAGCGAAATGCACGGCCTCGGACAGTATCGTCAGCGTGCGCAGGCCAAGGAAGTCGAACTTGACGAGGCCCGCCTTCTCGACGTCGTCCTTGTCGAACTGACTCACCGTCGTGGCGCCGCCGTCCGCCGAATAGAGCGGGCAGAAATCCGTGAGCTTGCCCGGCGCGATCAGCACGCCGCCGGCGTGCATGCCGACGTTGCGCGTGAGTCCTTCCAGCTTCAGCGCCAGTTCCCAGAGCGTCTTCAGCCCTTCTTCCTCGTCGAGGCGCTGGCGGATGGCCGGTTCGACCTCCATCGCCTTTTCGAGCGTGATGCCGAGTTCGTTCGGGATCAGCTTGGCAAACTGGTCGACGAAGTTGAAGCCGAGGTCGAGCACGCGGCCGACGTCGCGGATCACCGCCTTGGCCGCCATGGTGCCGAAGGTGGCGATCTGCGACACCGCGTGGCCGCCGTACTTTTCCTTGACGTACTGGATGACGCGGTCGCGCCCTTCCTGGCAGAAGTCGATGTCGAAGTCGGGCATCGAAACGCGTTCCGGATTCAGGAAGCGTTCGAACAGCAGTTCGTAGCGGATCGGATCGAGGTCGGTGATCAGCAACGAATACGCCACCAGCGAACCGGCGCCGGAACCGCGCCCCGGGCCGACGGGCACGCCGTTCTTCTTCGCCCACTGGATGAAGTCGGCAACGATCAGGAAGTAGCCCGCGAAGCCCATCTGCTGGATGGTCCTGATCTCGAACTCCAGACGCTCGGCGTACCGCGGGGACTGACTATTGCGTCGGGCGGGATCGGGGAAGACCTGCAGCAGACGCTGTTCGAGGCCGAGGCGCGACTGCTGCGCGAGGTACTCGTCGAGCGAAACGCCCTCGGGCGTGGGGAAGATCGGCAGCCTGCTCTTGCCCAGTTCGATGGAGACGCTGCAGCGCTTGGCGATCTCCACCGAATTCTCCAGCGCCTCGGGCAGGTCGGCAAACAGTTCGGCCATCTCGGCCTGAGACTTGAAGTACTGCTCGCGCGTGAAATTACGCGGCCGGCGCGGGTCCGCGAGCACGTAGCCCTCGGCAATGCAGACGCGCGTTTCGTGCGCGTCGAAGTCCTCGCGCTTCAGGAACTGGACCGGATGCGTCGCCACGATGGGCAGGCCGAGTTCGCTGGCCAGCACGACCGTCTGTGCCACGTGCGATTCCTGCTGAGGCTGGCTGCGATTGCCATGCGGGCGCTGCACCTCGAGGTAGTAGCTGTCGGGAAACAGTTTCGCCCAGGCGGTGGCGCAAGCCCTGGCCTTGTCCGCCTTGCCGGCGGCGAGCCATTGGCCAACGTCGCCGAACTGCGCGCCGGACAGCGCAATCAGGCCGGAGTTGTCGCCGTTGGCAATGGCGGCACGCGCAATCTCGGCGCGGCCGTGGCGGCGCGGCGCCAGGTAGGCGGTGGTGAGCAGTTCGCACAGGCGCAGGTAGCCGGCGCGGTTCCGGGCCAGCAGCAGCAGACGCGCCACGCTGTCGCGTCCGGCATCCTGCGCATCTTCTTCGGCGATCCAGGCGTCCACCCCCACGATCGGCTTGATGCCCGCCGAGCGCGCACCGGAATAGAACTTGACCATGCCGAACATGTTGGCGAGGTCGGTCAGCGCCAGCGCCGGCATGCCATCCTCCCGCGCGCGGCCGATGGCAGCATCGAGACGGGTCAGGCCGTCGGTGATCGAGTATTCGCTGTGCAGCCGCAGGTGGATGAAGTGCGGCGACGAAGGCTGGGACATGCGGCGATTCTACCGCCGCAGCCAGGCCCGAGCCTTCATCCTTGCCACCGGCATAGGTATGGGTGAAAATGGCAAATTTTCCGAAGGTCCGATTCGATGTCGCACGGCAGTATCGACACTCAGGTTGCCACGCTGCGGGCACGGTGGCAGGACTACCGCGACCGCGGCGGCTTCGAGCAGTTCGTCGAGTTCACGCTCGCGCTGAACAGCCTCGCCGAGCGGCTGGCGCGCCTGCGGCTGCCCGGCTTGGTTCGGCAGTGCGAAGGACTGGAGAACGCAGCGCTGGCGCTGTTCGGCGACCCCGACACGCACCCGATCGCGGCCCAGACGGTTTTGGCGCTAGACCGCCAGCTTGAGTCCCTGCTCGGCTCGATCCTGAGCGCGCGGCGCTTCGACAGCCCGTCCGACAAGCGCGCCGAGGACGCGGTCACCGACAAGCGCCCCAACGAGTGGATCAAGCCGCGTACGATCTGGATGTACACCGCCCCCACGGCGGGCTGGTCGCCGGGCCTCGCGGCCCAGTTGTCGTTCTACGGCTTCCAGGTGCGCGTGGTGCCCTGGTGCGACGAGATCCCAGCCGAGGATTCGCCGTTCGCCGTCATCTTCGTGCCGGGCGATGCCGAGAAGGTGACGAGCGCGCAGGAACTCGAGGACATCCGCCGCGTACGCGGTGCCTGCCCGGCAAGCCAGTTCTTCTTCGTTGGCGTGCCGAGCACACTCGACCGCATGGTCGAACTGATGCGCGCCGGCATCGACGTCACCATCCAGCGCGACGAGCAGATGGCGGGGCTGCTTTCCAGCGTTCTCAACCTTGTCCAGACGCACGAACTCGAGCGCTATCGCATCCTGATCGTCGAGGACTCGCGCGTCGCCCTGACGCAGATCCAGCGCGCGTTGAAGCAGCACGGCATCGACAGCCACACCATTCCCGACCCGAGCCGGCTGTTCGAGGCGATCGAGGAATACCGCCCCGACCTCGTGCTGATGGACATGTACATGCCCACCTGCAACGGCGTTGAAGCCACGCGCGCACTGCGCCAGCTTTCCGCATACCAGGCGCTACCGATTGTTTACCTGTCGAGCGAGACCGACGTCGGCCTGCAGGTCGAGGCGCTGCGCCTGGGCGGAGACCAGTTCCTGACCAAGCCGTTCAACCCCGTGCTGCTCGCCGCTACGGTGAAGACCACGATCGAGCGCCACCGCGAAATGCGCCGCGCCAGCCGCCACGACGGTCTTACCGGTTTGCTCAACCACACCGCCGCCAAGGCCGAACTGGACATGCGCCTGGCCGCGCTGCCTCCGGATGGACGCCTCAGCGTGGCCATGATCGACATCGATCACTTCAAGTCGGTCAACGACAGCTTCGGCCACCCGGTCGGCGATCAGGTGATACGCAGCCTGGCCTGGCTGCTGAAGGGCTGGCTGCGCGGCACGGACGTGATCGGCCGCTACGGTGGCGAGGAATTCCTGATCGCGATGTCCGGCATCGACATCAGCGAAGCGCACGTGGTGCTCGACAGCATTCGCGCCCATTTCTCCAACCTGCCGCATGTCCATGCGACGGGTAGCCTGCATGTCACGTTCAGCGCCGGCGTCGCTGCCGTGCCGCATTTCTCGCGCGCCAGCGACCTCATTGAGGCCGCCGACCAGGCGCTGCTGCAGGCGAAGGCGCTCGGGCGCAACCAGGTCGTGGAAGCTCGCCCGATGAGGCTCGGCTAGGCGCCGCTCAGGCGCCGTCCACCCAGTCCAGAATCGGCTGCCACTGCTGCCAGTCCTGCGCGGCACGCGAGGCGGGCAGATCAAAAATCGTGAGGCCGTGGGCCGCCGCCTGCACGTAGTTCTGTGTGTCGCGCAGACAGGTCAGCACCGGCAGGCCGGTACCGCCGAGAAAACGCTCCAGTTCGCCGGCGGCGCGCGTGCGTGCGTCAACGCGATTGCCGACAATGGCCACGAATGCATCATGCCTCCGCACTTCCTTTTCCTCAGCCAGTGCGTCGAGGAAATGGCGAGTGGCCAGGATGTCGAAGATCGACGGCTGCAGCGGCACCAGCACGTGATCGACGATCTTAAGCACATGTGCGAGCTTCTTGCCGTGCAGTCCGGCCGGGGTGTCGAGGATTGCATGGGTCGTGCCGTTGGGCGGCCGCGCCGGACGGTCGGTCTCGATCTCCCAGCCGTCGATGCGCGGCAGCGCTGGCGGCCGCAGGCGCAGCCACTCGCGCGACGACTGCTGGCGATCGATGTCGCCGAGCATGACGTGGTGGCCCTGGCGCGCCAGCCAGCCGGCCAGGTTGGTCGCCAGCGTGCTCTTGCCGCTGCCCCCCTTCGGGTTGGCCACCATGACGCTCTTCATGGCAGGAGCACCGTCGAACCCGTCGTCCTGCGCGCCGCAAGATCGGCCTGTGCCCGCCCGGCGTCTTTGAGCGGGTAGACCTGATTGACCTCGATCTTCACCTTGCCCGCCATCACGACATCGAACAGTTCCGCAGCCATGGCCTGCAGGTCCGTGCGCTTGGCCGTGTACGCGAACAGCGACGGCCGCGTGACGAACAGCGAACCACGCTTCGTCAGTTCGAGCAGGTCGACCGGAGGCACGGGCCCGGAACTGTTCCCGAACGTGACCATCGTGCCCAGCGGCCGCAGGCAGTCGAGCGAGCCCGAAAACGTATCCTTGCCGATGGAGTCGTAGACCACGGGCACGCCCTCGCCGCCGGTGATCTCGCGCACTCGCTCTGTGAAGTTCTCGCGCGTGTAGATGATCGGATGGTCGCAGCCGTGGGCCTTGGCCAGCGCGGCTTTCTCGTCCGAACTCACGGTGCCGATGACGTTCGCCCCCAGCGCCTTCGCCCACTGGCAGACGATCAGGCCGACGCCGCCGGCCGCAGCGTGGATCAGGATCGTGTCGCCCGGCTGCACGCGGTAGGTGCGGCGCAGCAGGTACTGCGCGGTCAGGCCCTGCAGCATCATGGCCGCGGCGGTCTTGAAGGCGATCGTATCCGGCAGCTTGACGAGGCGGTCGGCCGGGATGTTGCGTGCCTCGGCGTAGGCGCCCGGCGGCCCGCCCGCGTAGGCAACGCGATCGCCCACTTTCAGGTCGGTGACGTCGCGGCCAACCGCGCTGACAACGCCGGCGCCTTCCAGGCCAATGCCGGATGGCAACGGCAAGGGATACAGGCCCGTCCGGTGATAGACGTCGATGAAGTTCAGGCCGACCGCGGAATGGGCTACCGTCGCTTCGCCGGCGGCGGGTGCGGGCACGGCAATCTCCTCCCAACTCAGGACTTCTGGGCCCCCGGTTTCATGGAAAAGGATCGCACGTGTCATGACAAGCCTCTCGTTGCATAAGGTGATATGTTGCGGACCGCACGGCTTCCGTAACGAAAATTCTACCGCCATAGTTAGGGGAAAACGATGACGCAGCCCTTCCAGCCCTTTGTCCCGGCCGACGCGAGGCTGCCGGAGCTGAATCCCGTCAGCCTGATCATGGGTGCCGTGCTGGGCATGATCTTCGGCGCCTCCTCGCTCTATCTGGTGCTCAAGGTGGGCTTGACGGTCAGCGCGTCCATCCCGGTTGCGGTGATCGGCATCACGCTCTACAGGCTGTTCCACAAGCTGGGCGCGCGCGAATCCACCGTACTGGAGGAAAACATCGTCCAGACGGCGGGCTCCGCCGGCGAATCGATCGCCTTCGGCGTCGGCGTGACCATGCCCGCGATCCTGATCCTGGGTTTCGACCTCGAAGTCACGCGCATCATGCTGGTTGCCGTGCTCGGCAGCGTGCTCGGCATCCTGATGATGATTCCGCTGCGGCGCACGATGATCGTCGCCCTGCACGGCGAACTGAAATATCCCGAAGGCACCGCCTGCGCGGAGGTGTTGAAGGCGGCGGCCGTCAAGGCCAGCCAGGCTTCCGCCGATGCCGCCCGGCGCGCGGCCATGATCTTCACGGGGCTCGGCGTCGGCATCGTGTACAAGGTGCTCAACGTCGCCCTGAAGGGCTGGAAGGATATCCCCGGCACAGTGTTCGGCGCCCCGTTCAAGGGGGGCTCCATCGCCTGCGAGGTTTCGCCCGAGTTGCTCGGCGTCGGCTACATCATCGGCCCGCGCATCGCTGCCATCATGTGCGGCGGCGGCGTGCTGGCCTACCTCGTGCTGATCCCGTTGGTCCAGTTCTTCGGCGCCAACCTGACCGAACCCCTGGCACCCGGCGGCAAGCTGATCAGCGCCATGTCGCCCAACGAGATTCGCGGCGCCTACATCCTGTACATCGGCGCTGGCGCCGTCGCAACGGCTGGCATCATCAGCCTGATTCAGGCCCTGCCGACCATCTGGCACAGCATCCGCGCCAGCCTGGGCGACCTTTCCAGCATCGGCGCAACCGCCGGCTCCGGCCGCACCGACGACGACATCCCGATGAAGTGGGTCCTCGTCGGCGTGCTCGGCATCATCGCGGCCATCTCGCTGGCCGCGCCGCTGCACATGAACGTGCTCGGCGCGATCCTGATCCTGCTGTTCGGCTTTCTGTTCGTCACCGTTTCGTCGCGCCTGACCGGCCAGGTCGGGTCGACGTCGAATCCCATCTCCGGCATGACCATCGCGACTTTGCTGCTCACCTGCCTGATCTTCCTCGTCGTCGGCTGGACGGGCGGCCAGTACTACGTGACGGCGCTCTCCGTCGGCGCAATCGTCTGCATCGCCTCCAGCAACGCCGGCACGACCTCGCAGGACCTCAAGACCGGTTTCCTGATCGGCTCCACGCCGCGCATGCAGCAGTACGCCATCATCGTCGGCTCGCTGCTGTCGGCCGTGGTACTCGGGCCCATCCTCCTGACGCTGAACGAAGTCGGCACCGTTTATGTGCCGGCGGCGCAGGTTGCCCCCACCCTGACGACCGACCCGGCCGCGCTCACGGAGCGCGCGAGCCTCGTCGGTCCGCAGGCAGCGCAGGATGGCGGCACCTACCGCGTCTGGCACAAGACCGACGACCTCGGCGGCCCGGCCGGCAAGTACCTGACCGACGACAATGGCCGCGCCGTCTATCTGGTCGACCCGGGCATCAACGGCTTCCACACGACGCGCCCCGACGGCACCGAGGTACGCAAGTTCGACGCGCCCAAGGCCGTGCTCATGTCCTACATCATCAAGGGCATGCTGGAACGACATCTGCCCTGGGGCCTGGTGCTGTTCGGCGCCATGATCGCCATCATGCTTGAGATGGTCGGCATCCCGTCGCTGGTGTTTGCGGTCGGCGTGTACCTGCCGCTGTCGACGACGCTGCCGATGTACGTCGGCGGTGCGATCCGCTGGTGGGTGGACCGGCGCCAGGCGGGCACGCAACTGTCGCCCGAGGCGAGGGCGGCGGCCAGCGACAGCGGCATCGGCGTGCTGCTCTCCTCGGGCTACATCGCGGGCGGCGCGCTGGCCGGCATCGTCATCGCGTTCAGTGCGGGCGTCATGGTCGACTTCGACAAGGCCGTCGAAACCTGGGCCGGCGCGAACAACCCGTTCTACGCGGGCGCCCATGCCGATGTGCTATCGTTGATTCCCTTCGCGCTCCTGGTCGGCCTGCTGGCCTGGGTCGCCATGGAGCGCCGCAAGGCGGCCGCCGAGACCGGCAAGGCCAGGTAAGCCATTCAACCCCGACGATGAAAGGTCCCGTCATGAAGAAGAAAATGTCCTGTCTACTCGTGAGCAGTTGCTGCGCTGCGCTGGCCGGGTCCGCCCTGGCCGCCGAAGGCATGTGGACGCTCGACAACCTGCCCGGCGACAAGATCGCCAAGGAATACGGCTTCCGCCCGACGGCCGAATGGAGCGAGAAGGTGATGCACAGTTCCGCGCGCCTCGCGGGCGGCTGCTCGGGTTCCTACATCTCCGCCGACGGCCTGGTGCTGACCAACCACCACTGCGGCGTGCATTGCGTCGAGGACCTGTCGACCGCCGACAAGGACTACGTGAAACTGGGTTTCCTCGCCAAATCGCGCCAAGAGGAAATCCAGTGCCCGGGCGTCGAACTGAACCGGCTCGACCAGATCACCGACGTTACGAAGGAGGTCCAGGGTGCCCTGGCCGGCCTGTCGGGCGAGGCCTACGTACGCGCCGAGCGCGCCGTTACGGCCAAGCTGACTTCCGCCTGTGCGGCCGGCGATGCGCAACGCACGCGCTGCGATGTCGTCGACCTCTATCACGGCGGCCGCTACCACCTGTATCGCTATCACCGCTTCCAGGACGTGCGCCTGGTATTCGTGCCCGAAAAGGACATCGCCTTCTTCGGCGGCGATCCGGACAACTTCAACTTCCCGCGCTACGACCTCGACATGGCCCTCCTGCGCGCCTACGAGGACGGCAAACCCGCTGCAATCAAGGACTACTTCCCCGTTAACCCGGCCGGGGCCCGGGCCGGGGAGTTGGTGTTCGTCACCGGCCATCCGGGTCACACCGATCGCCAGTTGACGCGCGACCAACTTGAACTCCTGCGCGATATCGGCCTCACGGACCGGCTGATCCGGCTCGCAGAGATGCGCGGCATGCTGACGCAGTACGGCAGGAGCTCGGCCGAGGCTGCCCGGGTTTCGACGACCGATCTGTTCGGCGTCGAGAACTCCTTCAAGGCATTCACCGGCGAATTGCAGACGCTGCAGGATCCCGCGTTCTGGCGCGCCAAGAATGCCGAGGAAACCCAGTTGCAGGCGTGGTACAGGAAGCATCCCGACAACAAGGGCGGCAACCCCTGGCAAGCCATCGCCGCTGCCGACCAGACGTATCGCGGCTTCGCGACAGAGTATCGCGTGCTCGAAGGCGCGGGCGGATTCTGGAGCCAGTACTTCGCCTATGCGCGCACGCTCGTCCGCGGCGCCAGCCAGCGCGCCAAGCCCAACGCCGAACGCTTCCGCGAGTACAGCGATGCGGCGCTGCCGCGCCAGGAGCAGTTGCTGTTCAGCACGGCGCCGATTTATCCCGACTACGAACGCGTCAAGCTTGGCTGGTCGCTTGGCAAGCTGCGCGAACTGCTGGGTGCGGATGACCCGCGCGTGAAGGCGATTCTCGGCCGCGACTCGCCGCAGCAGGTGGCCGACCGCGTCATCGCCGGCACGAAGCTGGGCGACGTCGAATTGCGGCGCAAGCTCTGGCAGGGCGGCCAGGCGGCCGTCGACGCCAACGACGACCCCATGATCCGGCTAGCCAGGATGGTCGAGCCCGATGCGCTGGCCGTGCGCAAGCGCTTCGAGGACGACGTCGAGTCGGTCATCCGCAAGAACACCGAGCGCATCGCCGCGGCCCGCTTTGCGATGTCCGGCACCGGCGTCTATCCCGATGCGACGTTCACGCTGAGGCTGTCCTACGGCGACGTGCGCGGCTGGGATGAACATGGCCACACGGTGGCTCCGTTCACGACGTATGGGGGCGCCTTCGAGCGCGCCACTGGCGTCGATCCGTTCGCGTTGCCGCCGAGCTGGTTGGCGGCGAAGCCGAAGCTCGACATGGCGCAGCGCTTGAATTTCGTGACGACCAACGACATCATCGGCGGCAACTCGGGCAGCCCGGTGATCAACCGCAACCGCGAGATCGTCGGCCTGATCTTCGACGGCAACATCCAAAGTCTGGGCGGCGATTTCTGGTACGACATCGCCACCAACCGTGCCGTCGCCGTGCACGCCGGCGCGATCATCGACGCACTCCAGAACATCTACGGCGCCGGCGACCTGGCGAAGGAGATGCTGGGCCGCTAGGCCTTACACGCCTGCGACACCACCGTCGAGGTGGTTCGCGTCGACCACCGCCAGCGCCGTCATGTTCACCAGGCGGCGCACGGTGGCGGTGGGCGTCAGGATGTGCACGGGCTGCGCCGCCCCCAGCAGGATCGGGCCGACGGTGATGCCGTCACCATTCGTTACTTTCATCAGGTTGAAGGCGATGTTGGCTGCGTCGACGTTCGGCATGATGAGCAGGTTGGCCTCGCCCTTGAGCCGGCAATCGGGATAGAACCGGCTGCGGATTTCCTCCGACAGCGCCGAGTCGCCGTGCATTTCGCCGTCCACCTCGAGGTCGGGCATCCGCTCGGCGATCAGCGCGCGGGCGCGGCTCATCTTCGCGGCCGACGCGGAGCGCTCGCTGCCGAAGTTGGAATGCGACAGCAGGGCCACCTTCGGCACCAGGCCGAACCGGCGCACTTCCTCTGCCGCCATGATCGCAATCTCGGCCAGCATTTCCGCACTCGGATCCTCGTTGACGTAGGTGTCACAAAGGAAGATCGTGTGCTGCGGCAGCAGCAGCAGGTTCATGGCCGCAAAGCAGTGGGCGGCGGGTTCGAGGCCGATGGCGTCGCGCACCTGGTTCAGGTGCTTGACGTGCTTGCCGACCATGCCGCACAGGACCGCGTCGGTGTCGCCCCGGCGCAGCAGCATGCAGCCGATCAGCGTGCTGTCGGTCATGAGGCGCTGCTTGGCGATCTCCGGCGTGATGCCCTGGCGGCCGCGCAGGTGGTGGTATTCCTGCCAGAGTTCCTTGTAGCGGGGGTCGGACTGCGGGTTGATCAGCTCGAAGTCGCGATCGGCAGCCAGGCGCAGGCCGGCACGCTCGATGCGCGCGCGAATCACCTCGGGGCGCCCGATCAGTTGCGGGCGCGCCAGTCCTTCGTCGAGCACCGCCTGCACCGCGCGCAA
>Ga0335071_10008674_pt1 | contig 10426 bp, 5 predicted proteins | sample Lox_Sample_15_FD_206724 | JGI IMG/M metagenome (GOLD analysis project Ga0335071, IMG submission 206724) | Soil microbial communities from Loxahatchee National Wildlife Refuge, Florida, United States - Lox_Sample_1.5 | ecosystem: Environmental > Terrestrial > Soil > Wetlands | place: USA: Florida...
CCGGCCGCATCGACGAGATCGATCCCGACCGCGGCAAGCTCAAGATTTCCGTCTCCATTTTCGGCCGGTTCACCCCGGTCGAACTCGAATACTGGCAGGTGCAACGCCTCACCGAATAACCCCCCCCAATTTAGATTTTTGATTTTGGATTTTCGATTGTCGCCCGCCTCTAGGCCGGTCGAAGCCGCCAAATCAAAAGTCCCTCCGAATCGAAAATCCAAAATCTAAAGTCTCCAACCACCTCCCGCTCCCATGGCCAAGAAGATTCACGGTTATATCCGCCTCCAGCTCGCTGCCGGCGCCGCCAATCCGGCGCCGCCCGTCGGCCCCGCGCTCGGCGCGCAAGGCGTCAACATCATGGCGTTCTGCAAGGATTTCAACGCCCGGACCAAGGACCAGGCCGGCATGATCCTGCCTGTCGTCATCACGGTTTACACCGACAAGAGCTTCACGTTCATCCTCAAGTCGCCGCCCGCCTCGGTGCTGCTCAAGAAGGCCGCCAACATCGCCAGCGGCTCGGGCAAGCCCAACCAGGACAAGGTCGGCAAGGTCACCAAGAAGCAGCTCCTGGAGATCTACAACATCAAGAAGGCCGACCTCAACGCCAAGGATCCCGCCGCCGGGATCAAGATCATCGCCGGCACCGCCCGCAACATGGGCATCGAGGTGGTCGACTAATTTTTCGCCCGATTAACGCGCGAAAACTCACCGCGGGAGCCTCATCCGGGGCGTTCGCACCGCAAAGGAGTCATCCATGATACAACCCAGTAAACGCTACCGCAGCGCCCTCAAGGTCGCTGATCTCGCCAAAGAATACACGCTCAAGGAGGCCGTCGACGTGCTCGCCAAATTTCCCAAGGCGAAATTCGACGAAACCGTTGAGCTTTCCTTCCGCCTCGGGGTCGATCCCACCCAGGGCGAACAGATGGTGCGCGGCACCACGCCGCTGCCCAACGGCACGGGCAAGAAGGTCCGCGTGCTCGTGTTCACCGACAACGCCAAGGCCGCCCTCGACGCCGGCGCCGATTTCGCCGGTCTCCAGGACCTGATGGCCAAGATCCAGGGCGGCTGGATGGAATTCGACGTCGCCATCGCCACCACCGAGGCGATGAAGACCGTCCGCACCATCGCGCGCGTCCTCGGTCCGAAGGGGCTCATGCCCAATCCGAAGTCGGGCACCGTCACCGACGACATTCCCGCCGGCATCAAGGCCGTGAAGGCCGGCCGCGTGGAGTTCAAGATGGACAAGGCCGGCAACATCGGCGTCGGCATCGGCAAGCGCTCGTTCACTCCGGCGCAGATCCTCGAAAACGCGCAATCCGTCCTCGACGCCGTGGGCAAGGCCAAGCCGGCCACGTTCAAGGGTCACTACATCAAGACCTGCGCCCTCACCGCGACGATGAGCCCATCCGTGCATCTCGTCTCGACGGAATTCAACAAGTTCTAACCGGAGGCCCCCCATGAGATCCGAAAAAAAATATCTGATCACCGAAGTTGAGGGCCACCTCAAGAAGTCGGACTACGTTTATCTTGCCAACTACGACAAGATGACCGTCGAAAACGTCGCGGCTCTGCGCAAGAAGCTGACCGCCGAAGGCGCCGAGTTTCACGTCGTCAAGAACAGCTCGCTGCGGGTCGCCGCCAAGGGCCTCGCGCTGCCCGATCTGGAGCCGTGGCTCAAGGGCCAGACCGCCGTGATCGTCGGCGGCCAGAACCCGACCGGCGTCGCCAAGATCCTCCGCGATTACTTCAAGGAGACCCAGAAGGTCGCCCTCAAGGGCGGAGTGTTCGAGAAGAACGCCGTCGATGCCGCCGTGATCGGCAAACTCGCCGACGTGCCGCCGATGAAGGTGCTCCAAAGCCAGCTCCTCGGCCTGCTCAAGATGAAGCCGCAGCAGCTCGTCGCCCTCATCAAGGCCTACGCCGACAAGCAGGAAAAAGCCGGCGCCCCCGCCTGAGCCCGCCTCGTCCCCACCTCGTCATCATCACCACCAATTTTGCCCGCCTCGCGGACAAAGAAACCACCATCCAAAGAACCCGTTAGGGCCCTCCCGGGCCTTAAACCCTCCGCTCGCGCGGGGGACTAACATTCAAGGAAATCATATGTCGCTCACCAAAGACCAAGTCATCGAATGGCTCTCCAGCCAGTCGGTTCTCCAACTCAACGAGCTCGTCAAAGAGCTCGAGACCAAGTGGGGCGTTTCCGCCGCCGCCGTCGCCGCTGCCCCGGCCGCCGGTGCCGCCGCGCCCGCCGCCGCCGCGATCGAACAGACCGAGTTCACCGTCGTCCTCAAGGAGGCCGGCGCGAACAAGATCGCCGTCATCAAGGAAGTCCGTGCCATCACGGGCCTGGGCCTCAAGGAGGCCAAGGACCTCGTCGAGGCCGCCCCGAAGCCGGTCAAGGAAAACGCGCCCAAGGCCGACGCCGAGGAAATCAAGAAGAAGCTCGAGGCCGCCGGCGCGAAGGTCGAACTCAAGTAAGACCGCTTGGCGATCATCCTCGCACAACTTCTTGCCTCTTCAGGACAGGCCGCTCCGTGCGCGGCCTGTCCTTTGCCTTTTTCCCCTTTCTGTTCTTTGTTCACCCGCTGACGCTCTTCTCAGGCGCCGGAGGGTTTTGATTTTTCGCTCCATTTAACCAAACGGGAACTCCCATGGCCGACCGCAATCACGCCGAACGCATCAACTTCGGTAAGCTCAAAGAAGTCATCTCGCCGCCCAATCTCATTGAGCTGCAGATCAACTCCTATCTCGACTACCTCCAGAAGGGTACGCCCGAGAAGCAGCGCAAGAATCAGGGCCTCGAGGCCGTGTTTCGCGAAGTCTTCCCGATCGAAAGCTACGACGGACGCCTCGTCCTTGAGTACGTTTCGTACACCATCGGCGAGCCGAAGAACTCGGAAATCCAGTGCATCCGCGACGGCATCACCTACTCGGTGCCGCTCTACGTGAAGCTCCGCCTCCGCGAGGAGGACTTCATCAAGGATGAGGACATCTATATGGGCGAGATCCCCATGGTGACCGAGCGCGGCTCCTTCATCATCAACGGCGCCGAGCGCGTCGTCGTCTCCCAGCTCCACCGCTCGCCCGGCATCGCCTTCGAGGTCACGCCGCACCCGAACGGCAAGCTGCTCCACTCCTTCCGCATCATCCCCGACCGCGGCACCTGGCTCGAGGTGCAGTTCGACAACAACGACCTGCTCTACGTCTACCTCGACCGCCGCCGCCGCCGCCGGAAATTTCTCATCACGACCCTGCTCCGCGCCATCGGCTACTCGAGCGACATCGACCTGCTGAATCTCTTCTACGAGATCAAGGACCTCAAGGTCTCCAAGGCGCTCGACATGGAAAACGTCTCCACGCTCGTGCTCGTCGAGGACGCCATTGACGCCCAGAAGGGCGTCGTCCTCGCGCGCGCCTTCGAGCCGCTCACCAAGCAGATCGTGCGCACCTTCGAAAAGCACGGCATCGCCACGCTGCGCATCATCGACACTGCGATCGACGAGGGCGCCCTCATCCGCGCGCTCAAGAAGGACCCGACCCGCAACGAGGAGGAGGCCCTCAAGGAAATCTACAAGCGCCTCCGGCCCGGCGAGCCGCCTACCACGGCCAACGCCAAGGCCCTCCTCAAGCGCCTCTTCTTCGATCCCAAGCGCTACGACCTCAGCCGCGTCGGCCGCTACAAGATCAACCAGAAGCTCGGCCTCAAGGCCGACCTCGAACAGCGCATTCTCCAGAGCGACGACATCGTTTTCGCCACCAAGTATCTTGTCCGGCTTCGCCGCGGCGAGGGCGTGGTCGACGACATCGATCACCTCGGCAGCCGCCGCGTCCGCACCGTCGGCGAATTGCTTGCCAACCAGTGCCGCGTGGGCCTGGCCCGCACCGAGCGCCTCGTGCGCGAGCGCATGACGATGTACGACCAGAGCGTCGACTCGATCACGCCCCAAAAGCTGATCAACCCGAAGGCGCTCACCACGGTCATCCGCGACTTCTTCGCGCGTTCGCAGCTCTCGCAGTTCATGGACCAGATCAACCCGCTCGCGGAGGTCACGCACAAGCGCCGCCTCTCCGCGCTCGGGCCGGGGGGACTCAACCGCGACCGCGCCGGCTTCGAGGTCCGCGACGTCCATCCGTCGCACTACGGCCGCATCTGCCCGATCGAGACGCCCGAAGGTCCGAACATCGGCCTGATCAACTCCCTCGCGACCTACGCCCGCGTCAACGAATTCGGCTTCATCGAGACGCCCTACCGCGTCTGCAAGGACGGCCGCGCCTCCGAGAAGATCGACTACCTCACCGCCGATCAGGAGGAGCGCAAGGTCATCGCCCAGGCCAATTCCGAGCTCGACGACAAGGGGAACTTCGTCGGCAAGGTCACCGTCCGCAAGGACGGCGAGTTCCTCGAGGTCAGCGCCACCGACGTCGACTACATGGACGTCTCGCCCAAGCAGGTGATCTCGATCGCCGCCGGCCTGATCCCGTTCCTCGAGCACGACGACGCCAACCGCGCGCTCATGGGCTCGAACATGCAACGCCAGGGCGTGCCGCTCCTCCAGAACGAGGCGCCCTTCGTCGGCACCGGTCTCGAGGACCGCATCGCGCGCGACTCCAAGATCGTCGTTCTCGCCGAGGATTCCGGCATTGTCGCCTCCGCCGATGCCAAGCGCATCGTCACCACCAAGGACGGCGAGATGCCCAAGAACTTCGACAAGCATCCGAAAAGCGATCCGAAGACCGGCGTCCAGGTTTACGAGCTGCGCAAGTTCATGCGCTCGAACGCGGGCACTTGTTTCAACCAGCGCCCGATCGTGAAGCGCGGCCAGAAGATCAAGGCCGGCGATGTCATCGTCGACGGTCCCTGCACCGACCGCGGCGAAATGGCCCTCGGTCGCAACGTGCTCGTCGCCTTCATGCCGTGGAACGGCTACAACTTCGAGGACGCGATCCTCATCTCCGAGAAGGCCCTCAAGGAGGATGTCTTTACCTCGATCCATATCCAGGAATTCGAGTGCACCGCCCGCGACACCAAGCTCGGGCCCGAGGAGATCACGCGCGACATTCCCAATGTCGGCGAGGAGGCGTTGAAGAATCTCGACCACAACGGCGTCATCCGCATCGGCGCCGAGGTGAAGCCCGGCGACATCCTCGTCGGCAAGATCACGCCGAAGTCCGAAACCGAGCTCGCGCCCGAGGAGAAGCTGCTCCGCGCGATCTTCGGCGAAAAGGCCGCCGACGTGAAGGACACCTCGCTCATCGTCCCGTCCGGCGTCGCCGGCATCATCATGGACGTGAAGGTTTCGAGCCGGGTGGACAACCAGCCGGAGAAGCTTTCGCCCTCCGACCGCCGCCGCCAGATCAAGCAGGTGCAGGAGGAATACAAGACGCAGATGGACAAGTTGCGCGAGGGCCTTACCGAGGCGCTCTCCAACATCCTCCTCGGCGAGAAGATTCCGCTCGATGTGATCAACGGCCAGTCCAAGGAAATCATCATCCCGGCCAACCGGAAGATCACCAAGACGCTCCTCCGCAAGCTCGCCGCCGTCTCCAAGTACGTCGAGATCGATCCGTCCCCGGTTCGCATCAAGATCATGGAGATCATCGGCAGCTACCAGTCGAAGTTCGACGAGCTCGAGGGCGACCGCGAACGCAAGGTCGTCAACATCGAGGCCGGCGAGGACAATGGCTCCGGCGCGATCAAGCAGGTCAAGGTCTACATCGCCACCAAGCACAAGCTCGAGGTCGGCGACAAGATGGCCGGCCGGCACGGCAACAAGGGCGTGGTCGCCAAGATCGTGCCCGAGGAGGACATGCCGTTCCTGCCCGACGGTACGCCCGTCGAAATCTGCCTCAACCCCCTCGGAGTGCCTTCGCGCATGAACGTGGGCCAGGTGCTCGAAACGCACCTCGGTTGGGCCTGCAAAAAGCTCGGCCTCAAGATCAGCACGCCGGTGTTCGACGGCATCCCCGAAAAACGGGTCCGCGAATACCTCAAGCAGGCCGGCCTGCCCAGCTCGGGCAAGAGCATGCTCTACGACGGCCGTACCGGCGACAAGATCGACCAGGAGGTCGTGGTCGGCTACATCTACATGATGAAGCTGAATCACCTCGTGTCGCACAAGATTCACGCGCGCGCGGTCGGTCCTTACTCGCTCGTCACGCAGCAGCCCCTGGGCGGCAAGGCCCAGTATGGCGGCCAGCGCTTCGGCGAAATGGAGGTGTGGGCGCTCGAGGCCTACGGCGCGGCGCATACCCTCCAGGAGCTCCTCACCGTCAAATCCGACGACGTCAACGGCCGCACCAAGATCTACGAATCGCTCGTCAAGGGCGACAACACGCTGATCGCCGGCACGCCCGAGTCGTTCAACGTCCTCATCAAGGAAATCCAGTCCCTCGGCCTGGATATCCGCCTCTCGAAACGCGACGTGCTGGGCTTTTCCGCCTGAGCGCCGCACCCGGCAACCTTTAACGAAGCATCCAGGGACATCCGCCCATGAGCATCCAACCCAACGAAACCGCCGGTGGTTCCATCGTCCGCGACGAGGCCCGTGCCGCCGTCGGCCTCGACGAGAACCCGTTCGACTGCGTTTCCATCACCGTCGCGTCGCCTGACGTGATCCGCAAATGGTCGAAGGGGGAGGTCAAGAATCCCGAGACCATCAACTACCGTACGTTCAAGCCTGAGCCGGGCGGCCTCTTCTGCCAGAAGATCTTCGGCCCGGTGCGCGACTACGAGTGCGCCTGCGGCAAGTACAAACGCATCAAATACAAGGACGTCGTCTGCGACCGTTGCGGCGTCGAGGTCACCATCTCCCGCGTGCGCCGCGAGCGCATGGGCCACATCGAGCTGGCTGTGCCCGTCTCGCACATCTGGTTCCTCAAGAGCATGCCGAGCCGCCTCGGCCTCCTGCTCGACATGACCGCCCGTTCCCTCGAGCGCGTCATCTACTACGAGAACTTCATGGTCGTCGATCCGGGCAAGACCCCGCTCGAGCTCAAACAGCTGCTCACCGACGTCGAGTACCGCCAGGCGCTCGACGAGTACGGTGACGACGCCTTCGTCGCCAAGATGGGCGCCGAGGCCGTGCGCGATGTGCTCGTGAAGATGGACCTCGAGGCCGTCGTGGCCGAGCTGCAGGAGCAGATGCGCGCCACGCGCTCGAAGCAGATCAAGAAAAAGCTTTCGAAGCGGTTGAAGGTCATGCAGGGCTTCATCCATTCGAAGACCCGCCCGGAGTGGATGGTGCTCGAAGTGCTGCCCGTCATCCCGCCGGATCTGCGCCCGCTCGTCCCGCTCGAGGGCGGCCGCTTCGCCACCTCCGATCTCAACGATCTCTACCGCCGCGTCATCAACCGCAACAACCGCCTGCGGAATTTGATGCAGTTGAAGACGCCTGACGTCATCATCCACAACGAAAAACGGATGCTGCAGGAGGCCGCCGACGCGCTGTTCGACAACGGCCGCCACGGCCGCCCCGTCACCGGCGCCGGCAACCGTCCCCTGAAGTCGCTTTCCGACATGCTCAAGGGCAAGCAGGGCCGCTTCCGCCAGAACCTGCTCGGCAAGCGCGTCGATTACTCCGGCCGTTCCGTCATCGTCATCGGCCCCGAGCTCAAGCTCAACCAGTGCGGCATTCCGAAGAAGATGGCACTCGTGCTGTTCGAGCCGTTCATCATCCGCCGCCTGAAGGAACTCGGTTTCGTACACACCGTGCGCGGCGCCCGGAAGATGATCGAGAAGAAGTCGCCCGAGGTGTGGGACATCCTCGAGGAGGTCACCAAGGGCCATCCGGTGCTGCTCAACCGCGCGCCGACGCTCCACCGGCTCTCGATCCAGGCCTTCGAGCCCATCCTGATCGAGGGCGAGTCCATCCGCATCCATCCGCTCGTCTGCACCGCGTACAACGCGGACTTCGACGGCGACCAGATGGCCGTGCACGTGCCGCTCTCCCTCGAGGCCGTGATGGAGTGCAAGCTCCTGATGATGGCGACGAACAACATCTTTTCGCCGTCCTCGGGCAAGCCCATCCTCACGCCGTCGCAGGACATCGTCCTCGGCGCGTACTATCTCACCATCGAGCCGCGCAAGAAGGTCGCCAAGGACCAGCGCGTGCCGCTGCTCGCCAACCTCCAGGAGGTGCAGTTCGCCAAGGCCGACGGGGTGTTCAAGTTCCACGATTGGATCGACATTCCGAATCCGGATTACAAGCGCGACACCGTCTTCGGCAACAAGGACAAGAAGATCCTTCGCACGTCCGTCGGCCGCGTCATCTTCAACCAGATCTGGCCCACCGGTCTCGGCTTTATCAACTTCGCCGTCGCCAAGTCCAAGCTCGGTGACCTGATTCTGAACACCTACAAGGTCGCCGGCCACGCCGCCACCATCGAGGTGCTCGACAAGCTCAAGGAGCTCGGTTTCACCACCGCGTTCCAGGCCGGCATCTCGATCGGGATCGACGACATGATCATTCCCGACACGAAGAAGGACATCGTCCGCGATGCCCGCACCAAGGTCGGGGAGGTCGAATCCCAGTTCAGCAAGGGCGTCATCACCGGGGGCGAGCGCTACAACAAGGTCGTCGACATCTGGACCAGCGCCACCGACAAGATTGCCAAGGAGGTCTTCGCCAAGCTCGAGGCCAATGAGGGCAAGAACGAGGTCAACCCCGTCTACATCATGATGGACTCGGGCGCCCGCGGCAACCGCCAGCAGGTCCGCCAGCTTTGCGGCGCCCGCGGCCTCATGGCCAAGCCTTCCGGCGAAATCATCGAGCGCCCGATTCTCTCCTCCTTCCGCGAGGGCCTCACCGTCCTCGAATACTTCATCTCGACGCACGGCGCCCGCAAGGGTCTCGCCGACACCGCGCTCAAGACCGCCGACGCCGGCTACATGACCCGCAAACTCTGCGATGTGGCGATGGACGTCGTCATCATGGAGGAGGATTGCGGCACCCGCGAGGGCATCTGGAAGAAGGCGATTGTCGAGGGCGACGACGAGATCGTCGGCCTCAAGGAGCGCATCGTCGGCCGTTGCGCGAGCGACGACGTCATGAATCCCATCAAGCCGACCGAGATCATCGTCAAGTCCGGCGAACTCATCACCGAGGAGCTCGCCCAGAAGATCGACGATGTGGGCATCGAGCGCGTGAAAATCATGTCGCCGCTCACCTGCACCAGCCTCGTCGGCATCGATGCGAAGTCCTACGGCATCAATCCCGCCTCCAGCAAGGTCGCCAAGATCGGCGATTCCGTCGGCATCATCGCCGCGCAGTCGATCGGCGAGCCCGGCACGCAGCTCACGATGCGTACGTTCCACATCGGTGGCGTCGCGTCGGGCGGCTTCAAGATGCCTGAGATTCGCGTCAAGTCCCCCGGCCTCATCCGCTACAAGGGCCTGCGCCTCGTGCAGACCGCCGAGGGCGGCAACATCGTGCTCAACAAGACCGGCTCGATCCAGCTCGTCGACGACGAGGGCCGCGAGCTCGACACCTACAATATCGTCATCGGCTCGTTCCTCCACAAGAACGACGGCGAGAAGATCGCCAAGGGCGAAATCCTCGCCCAGTGGGATCCGTACAACGTGCCCGTGCTGTCCGAAAAGGGCGGCGTGCTCGCGTTCAAGGACATGATCCCCGGCGTCACCATCAAGCGCGAGCTCGACGAGGCGACCGGCCGCATCGCGACCGTCGTCATCGAGCACAAGGAGGACCTCAATCCGCAGATCGAGATTCGCGACGGGAAGGGCAACCCGCTCGCCGCCTACTCGATTCCCGTCGGCGCGCAGATCGTCGTTGCCGAGGGCGACCACATCTCTCCCGGAGCGCTGCTCGCCAAGACGCCGCGCCAGGCTTCCAAGACCAAGGACATCACCGGCGGTCTGCCCCGCGTGGCCGAGCTGTTCGAAGCCCGCCGCCCGAAGGATGCCGCCGAGATGGCGCGCATCGACGGCATCGTCTCGTTCGCCGGCACCGTGCGCGGCAAGCGCAAGCTCGTCGTCAGCAACGAGGAGACGGCGCAGGAGGAGGAGCATCTCATCCCGACCGGCAAGCACATCATCGTGCAGCCCGGCGACGTCGTGCACAAGGGCCAGCACCTCACCGAAGGCGCGGCCGACCCGCACGAAATCCTCGAGATCCTCGGGCCCGCGGCGCTCTACGATTTCCTCATCTCCCAGGTGCAGGAAGTCTACCGCCTGCAGGGTGTGGCGATCAACGACAAGCACATCGAGATCATCATCCGGCAGATGCTCCGCAAGGTCCGCATCACCGATCCGGGCGACAGCGAGTTCTTCTGGGGCGAACAGGTTGACCGCAACCTGTTCCTCACGTCGAACAAGCGCATCGAGGAGGCCGGCGGCAAACCCGCCGAGGCCGAGCCGATTCTGCTGGGCATCACCAAGGCCTCGCTCGAGACGGAGAGCTTCATC
>Ga0335071_10008675_pt1 | contig 10425 bp, 8 predicted proteins | sample Lox_Sample_15_FD_206724 | JGI IMG/M metagenome (GOLD analysis project Ga0335071, IMG submission 206724) | Soil microbial communities from Loxahatchee National Wildlife Refuge, Florida, United States - Lox_Sample_1.5 | ecosystem: Environmental > Terrestrial > Soil > Wetlands | place: USA: Florida...
ACACGGTCGCCGCGGCCTCCCTCCTCCTTTTGTTCGTCGGGATTCACAACGCCTGGGACTCCGCGGTCTGGATCGCGACGAGGGACAAAAGGCAGTCACGCTGAGCCCTGGGCGGAGGGGCCGCTGGCTGGGCGCGCCGACCGCCCAGGTCCGCTCAAGAATCGCGAAGGAGACGCAGTGACGAGCGCCAACGGGAATGTCATCGTGGTGGACGACGACGAGGCGTTCCGCCTGTCGATGGAGCAGTTCCTGAAGTCGGCGGGATACCGCCCGTGTTCCTTCGAATCGGCTGCGGTCTTTCTCGCGACCGAGGCGCCGGAAGGACCCACCTGCGTCCTCGTTGACCTGCGCATGCCGGGGATGAGCGGCCTCGAACTGCAGGAGGCCCTCGAGCGAGCTGGGCGACGGTGCGCGCTCGTGTTCCTGAGCGGCCACGGGAACGTGAAGACGACGGCCCGGGCGATGAAGAACGGGGCCGTCGACTTCATCGAGAAGCCCTACGAGGAGGAGAGCCTTCTCGAGGCGATTGAGCGGGCACTCGCCCGCGACCGCCGCGAGCGCGAGATGTGCTCGGTGCGCAGCGAGGCCCGAACTCGGCTGGCCCGCCTCTCTTTGGCGGAGATGGGCGTCTGCGAGATGCTCGCCGAGGGGCTCCGCAACAAGGAGATTGCGGCGAAGCTCGGCAAGGCCGAGAGCACCGTGAAGATGCAGCGCTGGACGGCCATGTCCAAGCTGCGGGTCTCAACCCCCTTGGAGCTCGCGCGGCTCCTCAAGCTTGCGCGGGACTAGGAAGGCCCGTGGCCCGGCGCGCGAGGGTCTTGGGGCGGGGCCGGGGCCGCCGTTGCCGCGCCACTGTTCGGTGGCGGCCAGAGCTTGGAGAAGACGAGGGCCACCACGACTGCCACCGCGCTGCCGAACATGACCTCCCCCAGGCGGCGAAGCCCCGCCTCCTCGCCGCTCACCCGCGTGTGTCGCTGCAGGCTGGACGCCATAACCAGGGCGGCGGTGATGGGCGCGATCTTCCAGTAGGTTTGTACGTGAATGACGTACGAGGAGACGAGGACGGTGGCGGCCATGGCGATCGGCAACACCCAGGCACGCGGGCCGGCGACGAGCAGAAAGCCGAGCCCCATGACGCCGCCGATGGCGGTGTTGGCGATTCTCGCGCGGAAGTTCGAGCGCGCGAGGCGCACGTCCGGCTCCGTGACCGCGACCATCGAGCTGATGGCCCAGATAGGGTTCTGCTCCGCGATCACCGTCAGGATGAACCAGAGCAAGCTCGACGAGACCAGGATCCGCGCAGCGTAGTGAAGGCCCATCGTGTCGCGCTGGCGATTCGTGAGGCCGCCCATCGCGCCCCCTCGTTAGCTGCCGACGTTGAGCAGGCCGACCCGGTATTGGGCCCCGGTCTGACCCGGGTTGAACCAGCAGACCGCCGGACCGAGCTTCCAGACGTCCACGCCGAGGAGCGGCCGCCAGGTCGCGAGGAGGGCCATGAGGACTCGGATCGCGGGTGCCGCCTGCGCCGGGTCGAGAAGCGCCCCCCTCACTCGTGGGCCTGGGGAGGATTGCCCTTCAGGCGGTAGACGATGCCGGTCTTCGTGGCGCCGAGCAGCAACCACGGTCCCGCAAGATCCTGGAGCGTCACGAAGAATTGCTCCGCGCGCTTCATCGATTTCCCGGCCAGATCCGAGCGCTTCTTGAACTTGATCTGGAAGGCGAACTCCCCGACGAGCGGGAGGTGATCGCCCCGGGTGCGCCAGATGGCCACGTTGGCCTTGGCGCCGACGCCCTTGCCGAAGTCCAGCATGGCGATGTCCTGCAGGACCTCCTCCACGATGGTGTGGTTCACGAGCTCGACGTTCTCGCCCTTGAACTTCTTCAGCTTGCCGAGCGCCGGTAGGACGCGGACGATGGTGTCCATGGACGTCCGGTTCCCTTCGTGGACGTGGCTGAGGGGGAACTCGACGTTGTGCGAGAAGAGCATCCGCAACGACCCGGTTTGGTCCTTGAGGGGCAGGGCCTCCGCCTTGAACTTGATGCGGTAGTCCCCGTCGATCCGGGGGCGAACGTCGGTCTTGGCAGACTTCCCGAGGTCGGGGTGCCGGAACTTGAAGACGATCTCCGGGTCGCCAACGGGGAATCCGTCCTGGAAGGGAACGCGGCGCCGGAGGATGAAGGCGTTGTTGTAGAAGCGGAAGTCCGCCGTGTCGAGGAAGACAACCTCGCGAATCTGCGGGCGATCGCCCTCGAAGTCCCGCGACGAGTAGCCGACGTCGGACGCCTTGGCGGCCTTCTTCACCACCTTCGCGAACTCCCAGAAGCTGTCCCGAGAGTTGAAGCGGTCGGGCTTGAGGATGATCTTGCACTCCAGGTACTGGACCTGGTCGAGCGCGCGGCCGTCTGCATACTGGCCCAGGCGGTTGTCAGGGACACGCTTCCTCGAACGCTCTTTTGCCATGAATGGGCCTCTCTCAGATTCCCCGCGTTCCATCCATAGACCTTTCGTCGATCCCAAACGGGACGGCCACGAGGCGGTCGATACGGGGCATCTTGTGCGTGCATGATGCCGCCACTTGGGCTCTACGTCACGGGAATCGAGGAAATCGCTTGGGGCATCGCCCTCGTCGCCGTCACGATGGTGCTGCACGGGGTCGCGATGGTCTTGACGATGTTTGCGGTGGGGGGGCTAAAGGCGCGCCTGGGCGCGGAACCGCCGACTGGAACCCCCATCCTGGTCCTTGTCGTCACGGCCTGGCTCATCACGCTCTCACACCTGATCGAGGTTTTCGCCTGGGCTGGCTTCTTTCTGTGGAAGGGCGCGCTGCCCAACGCGAGCCTGGCCTACTACGTTGCCCTTCTCGACTACACGACGCTTGGGTGTGAGTACGACCTGCCCTCGAACTGGCGGCTCCTCGAGGGAATGATCGCGATCGCAGGGCTCATTACGTTCGCCTGGTCCACGGGCGTCCTGTTCACGATGGCACAGGAATACCAGGACAGCGCGATCCGCCGCCTGGGCCGCCGCGCCTCGCCCGAGGCCCACCCTTGAACCACCCGCACGCATATCTCCCGAGGTGCCACATGAAGGTTCTCGCTCCGCCGCGCTCCTACGCGCACTTCGCGGTGTTCTCCCTGTGCGCCGCTGCGCTCGCCGCAGGCTGCGCAAGGGAGGGGCGGCGCGAGATGCCGCCGCTCGAGGTCCCGGTGGTCGAGGCGGCGAGGCGGGACACGCCCCTCGCCTTCGAGCTTGTGGCCCAGATGCGCGGCATGGTGGACGTCGACATCCGACCGCGGGTCGAGGGCTACATCACCTCCGTCGATTACCGCGAGGGCGCGGAGGTGAAGAAGGGGCAGCTTCTCTTCACCATCGACGACCGGCCGTTCCTCGAGAAGGTCGCGCAGCAGGAGGCCCTTCTGGACCGGGCCGAGGCGGTCCTGGCCCACGCCGAGGCCGACGTGGGCATGTACACGCCCCTCGCGGCCCGCAAGGCCGTGAGCAAGCGCGAGCTCGAGAACGCCCTGGCCCAGCAGAAGGCCGCCCGAGCGAGCGTTGCCGCGGCCCGTGCCGAGCTCGAGGACGCGCGCATCAACCTCGGGTTCACGCGGATCACCTCGCCGATGAATGGCCTCGCGGGGCGCGCGCAGAGCAAGGCGGGCGACCTTGTGGGGCCCGTGTCGCCAGCCCCGCTCACCGTCGTCTCCACGCTCGACCCCATCCGCGTGAGCGTCTACCTCCGCGAGGCCGACTTCCTGCGTTTCGAGCGTGCCCGGCTGGCGCGGATGAAGGCGGGAGGTCCGGAGGTCGTGAACCGCGACGCGCACATGATTCTGTCCGACGGGTCGAGCTACCCAGGGCAGGGGCAGGTCATCCTCGTGGACCGAGCCGTCGATCCCGCGACCGGCGCCATCCGCGTGGACTTCGCGTTCCCAAACCCCGACCGCCTGCTCCGCCCCGGCGCCTACGCGCGCCTCTTCGCCGAGTACGACGTGGTGAAGGGTGCGCTGCTCGTTCCCCAGCCGGCCGTCACCGAGCTGCAGAGCCTGAACACGGTCATGGTCGTGTCCCCGGAAGGAAGGGCCGAGACGCGGTCGGTGAAGGTGGGACCCAAGTCCGGACCGGACTGGATCATCGAGTCGGGGCTGAAGGAGGGCGAGCGCGTGATCGTGGCCGGGGCCGAAAAGCTCCGCGATGGCATGGCGGTCAAGGCTGTGCCGGCCGGAGGGAAGTGACCGATGTCTCGGTTCTTCATCGGCCGGCCCATCGTGGCGATGGTCATCGCCATTGTCATGGTGATTCTCGGCGCCGTTTCGCTCTCCCGCCTCCCGGTGTCGCAGTACCCGAACATCGTCCCGCCCATGATCCAGGTGACGACGACCTACACCGGCGCGAGCGCGCTCGACGTGGAGAAGGCGGTCGGCATCCCCATCGAGAACCAGGTGAACGGTGTCCCTGGGATGATCTACATGACGTCGTACAACGCCTCCGATGGCACCTACCAGCTCCAGGTGTCCTTCGAGGTGGGAACGAACATCGACATGGACACCGTGCTCACCCAGAACCGCACCGGGTGGGCGCAGGCGTCACTCCCCAACTCGGTGAAGCAGTTCGGAGTGCAGGTCCAGGCGTCGTACTCCTTCCCGATGATGCTCGTCACGCTGCACTCGCCGGACGGGCGCTATGACGCCAACTTCATGTCGAACTACGCGGCCATCAACGTGAGCCCGGTGCTCGCGCGAGCCTACGGCGTCGGCCAGGCGACGCTCTTTGGCGGGTCCACGTACGCGATGCGCGTCTGGGTTCGGCCGGATCGCCTGAAGGCGCTGGGTCTCACCGTCTCCGACCTCGCGAACGCCATCAAGGAGCAAAACGTACTCGTCGCGGCCGGCCAGTTCGGCGGGCCACCCGCGCCGTCGGGGACGGCATTCACCTACACCGCCCGAACCAGCGGGCGCCTGCTCACGGCCGACGAGTTCGGCGACATCGTGATCCGGGCGCAGGTCGATGGCACGCTGGTGCGACTGCGCGACGTGGCCCGCATCGAGCTCGGTACCCAGCTCTACAATTCGCAGGGGCGCCTCGACGGAAAGCCCGCCGCCGGCGTGGAGATCTTCCAGCTCCCGGGGTCGAACGCGCTCCAGACCGCCGCGGCGGTCCGCGCCGCGATGAGGGAGTTGCGCGCGTCCTTCCCGCCCGGCCTCGAGTACGACATCACCCTCGACACGACCGCGGCGATCTCGGCCGGCATCAAGGAGATCGTGGTCACGCTCTTCGAGGCGGTGCTCCTCGTCCTCATCGTCGTCTTCGTCTTCCTCCAGAACTGGCGCGCGACGCTCATCCCGATGGTCACGGTGCCGGTGTCGCTCATGGGGGCCTTTGCGGCCTTCCCCCTCCTCGGCTTCTCGGTGAACACCCTCTCGCTCCTCGGCATGGTGCTCGCCATCGGGCTCGTGGTCGACGACGCGATCGTGGTCGTGGAGGCGGTGTCCCGGCACATCGAGGAGGGGATGACTCCGCGCGACGCCGCCATCCAGGCCATGAAGGAGGTGGGCGGCCCAGTGGTGGCGATCGCCCTCGTCCTGTCGTCGGTCTTCATCCCAGTCGCCTTCATCGGGGGCATCTCCGGTCAGCTCTACCAGCAGTTCGCCATCACCATTGCCGTCTCGGTGATCCTCTCGGCGGTGAACGCGCTGACGCTTTCGCCGGCTCTCTGCGCGCTGCTTCTGCGCCCAGGGGGGCACAAGCGCTCGCTCTTGTCCCCCTTCTACGACCGGTTCAACCGCGCGTTTGCGAGCTTCACTGGTGGCTACCTGTCCGTGGCGGGCTTCCTCTCGAGGAAGTTCCTCCGCAGCACCGTCATCGTCGCTGCCTTCGTGGCGCTCGCCGCGCTGCTCGGGCTGAAGCTCCCCACGGGCTTCATGCCAGAGGAAGACAACGGCTACTGCTTCGTGAACATCGCCTTGCCGGACGCCTCCTCGCTCGAGCGCACCACAGCGACGGCCGCGCGGGTCGAGTCGATCGTCCTCAAGAACCCGGCCGTGAAGTACGCGACGACGGTCACCGGCTTCAGTTTGCTGTCGAGGTCCTACGCGCCGAACACCGCGTTCATCTTCCTCTCGCTCAAGCCCTGGGACGAGCGAAAGGGGAAGGGGCAGGTGGTCTTCGACTTGATGCGCCAGTTGAACGTGGAGTTCGCGCTGGGCGTGCCGGAGGCGCAGGTCTTCGCCTTCGGGCCCCCCGCCATTGTCGGCCTCGGCACGGGCGGCGGGTTCGACCTTTTCCTCCAGGATCACTCGAACGCGACGCCCGAGTTCCTCGCCGACGCCACGCGGAAGTTCCTCGGAGCGCTCAAGAAGCGCCCGGAGATCGCCTTCGCGCGGACGGACTTCCGGCCGGAAGTCCCCCAGGCGTTCATCGACGTGGACCGGGATAAGGTCGCGAAGATGGGCGTGCCCTTCTACTCGGCGCTGGACGCGCTCGGGACGTACCTCGGCGGATCCTACGTGAACCAATTCGACCGTTTCGGCCAAGTGTACGACGTCTACCTGCAGGCCGAAGCCGAGTACCGGAGAGGCCCGGAGGACCTCGCGTTGTTCTACGTCCGCGGGCCGAAGGGAAACATGGTCGGTCTCGACGCACTCGCGACCGTGAAGCCATCCTCTGGTCCCATGTTCACGAACCGCTTCAACCTCTTCCGTGCTGCGGAGGTCACCGGCACGAACGCCCCCGAGTACAGCTCGGGACAGGCGATGCAGGCACTCGAGGAGACCGCGGCCGAGGTGCTGCCCCCGGACGTCAAGCTTGCCTGGACGAACGTCTCCTACCAGGAGAAAAAGGCCGAGGGCACTGCTGGCCCCGTCTTCATTTTCGGCATGGTGATGGTCTTCCTCATCCTCTCGGCGCTGTACGAGAGCTGGTCGCTGCCGTTCAGCGTCATCCTGGGAACGCCGTTCGCGGCCTTTGGCGCGCTCTTGGGGCTCTGGCTTGCCCGGTTCGCGAGCCCGTCCTACGTGGACAACGTCTTCGCCCAGATCGGGCTTCTCATGCTGGTGGGGCTGGCGGCCAAGAACGCCATCCTCATCGTGGAGTTTGCCAAGGCGACGATGGAGGAAAAGAGGGTGGACCCGGTGGCGGCCGCGCTCGAGGCGGCCAAGGTCCGTTTCCGTCCCATCCTCATGACCTCGTTCGCGTTTGTCCTCGGCGTCGTCCCGCTCGTCCGCGCGAGCGGCGCGGGGGCCGAGTCGCGTCGCGTGATGGGCATGGCGGTCTTCTCGGGAATGCTCGTGGGGACGTTGCTCGCGGTGTTCCTCGTCCCCGCCCTGTTCGTCCTCGTCGAGACTCTCCGGGCGAAGCACGGAGCGGCGAAGCCCCGAGGAGAGTCGCCACCGCCCGGTCCCGCCGCAGCCGAGCCGGGAGGGGCGCCATGAAGCGCGCCCTCGCAACCGCCTCGCTCCTCGCGCTGGCGGCCTGCTCGGTGGGGCCGAAGTACCACCGGCCGGACGTGCCCGTGCCGGAGGCGTTCCGGTCGGCGGAGCCCACGAAGGAGGCAGCCTCCATCGCCGACCTGGGTTGGTGGCAGATGTTTAAGGACCCGGTGCTCCAGCAGCTCATCCGAGAGACGCTGGCCGCGAATCAGGACCTGGCTATCGCGACGGCGCGAGTCGATCAGGCCCGCGCGCTCGCGGGGGTGTCGCGCGCGGCATTCTGGCCGCAGTTCGGGCTCCGGGCGAACTACTCATATGGGCAGCAGATGTCGAACAACAACCAGGAGCAACTCGGGACCACCGCCCTGCGGGGACCGGCGCCGAACGTGGGAGTCTTCGGCGAGCTCAGCTGGGAGATCGACGTCTGGGGGAAGGTCCGGAACGCGTCGGACGCCGCGACGGCCGACCTCATGGCCGCGGAGGCGATGCGGCGCGGCGTGATCATCACGCTCGCGGCGGAGGTCGCACAGGCCTACGTCGAGCTCCGCCAGCTGGACCGCCAACTCCGAATCGCGACCGAGAACGTGGCGGTGAGGAGGGCCACGCTGGACCTCTTCACCGACCGGTCCGAGGGCGGGATCGGCAACAACTTGGAGGTGAGCCAGGCGCGTGCTGCGCTCGCCTCGACCGCCGCCACCATTCCGGAGACGCGCCGCCAGATCGCCCTGCGCGAGAGCCAGCTCGCGGTCCTGCGCGGGCTCCCGCCGGGACCGGTGCCGCGCAGCGACGGCGCAGCGCTCCCGCTCCCGCCGGAGCTGCCACTCGGCGTGCCCGCCGCGCTCCTCGAGCGGAGGCCCGACGTGCTCGGGGCCGAGCAGCACGCCATCGCGGCGAACGCCCGGGTGGGTGTCGCCGTGGCGAACCGGCTCCCCTCCTTCTCGCTCGCTGGGATCGTTGGGCTCGCGGCCCCCTCGTTCCCAAGCCTCTTCCAGGCGAACTCGCTTGCCTGGACGGTGGGCGGCGGCCTCTTCCAGCCGCTCTTCGAAGGAGGGCGGCTCGCTTTCGAGGAGGAAGCGGCCGAGGCGGCCTCGGATGAGCGGGTCGCTGCCTACCGCCAGACGGTGCTGACGGCGATCCGGGAGGTGACGGACGCGGCCGTGAACGTGAAGGAGTTCGGAGCCGTTCGGCGCGAGCGGGAGATCCAGGTCGCCGCGGCGCGCGAGGGGCAGGAGCTCGCGATGATGCGGTACCAGGGCGGCGTATCGAGCTACCTGGAAGTGCTCGACGCCCAGCGCTGGGCCTTCCAGGCGGAGCTCGATCTGCTGGAGGCCACGCGCAACGAACTCGTGAGTGCCATCCTCCTGTACCGGGCGCTGGGAGGCGGGTGGGAGATCGCGCCGCCCCCGATCGAGCCGGCCAAGGACGCCAAGAGGGACGCGCCTCCTCGGGACTGACGCCCCGGGCACCGGCGCGGCGACGTGCGGTGCCCCGCGCACTGGCCGGGCCCGCGGATGGGAACACGATGCCAGAGTCCACCCTGCACGCCTTTGCGGACCACGGCAAGCCGGGGCCAATCATGGCAGCGGATGGCGTGGAATGCGAGGCGGCTCTTGCCCGATTCGCCAAGGTGGGTGTGCACGTGGACGCGCCCGCAGGGCAGCTCCAGGAGGACGGTGCGAAGGCGTTCGTGAATCTGTGGAACGAGCTCCTGGCGGGATCTCCGCCGAGACGGCCCAGGTTGCCAAGGGCGGCCGACGCGCCGGACAAGCAAAGGAGGACTCCCGTGGCCATCCAACCGCTCCGCCTTCGCCCGTCGTGGGCCGCTCTCGCAGCGCACTGCCAGCAGGTGAAGGGGCTGCACCTCCGGAAGCTCTTCGCCACCGACCCCAAGCGCGGCGAACGCCTGACGCTCGAGGCCGCCGGCATCTTCCTCGATTACTCGAAGAACCGCGTCACGGACGAGACCCTTCGCATCCTCGTGCGGCTGGCGGAGGAGTCGGGGCTCCGAGAGCGGATCGATGCGATGTTTCGCGGGGACAAGATCAACGTCACCGAGAAACGCGCGGTGCTGCACGTGGCGCTGCGCGCCCCGCGCGGGGCCTCCATCGTGGTGGACGGCGAGAACCTCGTGCCGCACGTGCACGAGGTCCTGGACCGGATGTCTGAATTCGCCAACCGGGTCCGCAGTGGCACCTGGAAAGGGCACACGGGCGAGCGCATCCGCAACGTCATCAACGTCGGCATCGGGGGATCGGACCTCGGCCCGGTGATGGCCTACGAGGCGCTCCGGAGCTACAGCGAACGTTCCATGACCTTCCGGTTCGTGTCCAACGTGGACGGGACGGACTTCGTGGAGGCGACGAGAGACCTCGACCCGGCGGAGACGCTCTTCGTCATCTCCTCGAAGACCTTCACCACCTTGGAGACGATGACGAACGCGCAGAGCGCGCGCGACTGGCTCGTCTCCGGGCTGGGCGGGGACTCGAAGGCCGTGGCAAGGCATTTCGTCGCGGTTTCGACGAACGGTGCCAAGGTGTCGGAGTTCGGCATCGACACGGCGAACATGTTCGGCTTCTGGGACTGGGTGGGCGGCCGATACTCCATGGACTCGGCCATCGGGCTCTCCACGATGCTCGCCATCGGTCCCGACGCCTTCCGCTCCATGCTCGACGGATTCCACGCCGTCGACGAGCACTTCCGCACCGCCCCATTCGAGCAGAACCTGCCGGTCCTGAAGGGACTTCTCGCAGTCTGGTACAACGACTTCTTCGGCGCCCAGACCGTGGCCGTGCTGCCGTACGAGCAGTACCTCAAGCGCTTCCCGGCGTACCTCCAGCAGCTCACGATGGAGAGCAACGGGAAGCACGTCACGCTCGAGGGGGAACCGGTGGAGGCGGACACGGGTCCCGTCTACTGGGGAGAGCCCGGGACAAACGGGCAGCACTCGTTCTACCAGCTGATCCACCAGGGGACGCGCCTCATCCCCGTCGATTTCATCGC
>Ga0335071_10008676_pt1 | contig 10425 bp, 9 predicted proteins | sample Lox_Sample_15_FD_206724 | JGI IMG/M metagenome (GOLD analysis project Ga0335071, IMG submission 206724) | Soil microbial communities from Loxahatchee National Wildlife Refuge, Florida, United States - Lox_Sample_1.5 | ecosystem: Environmental > Terrestrial > Soil > Wetlands | place: USA: Florida...
TGTACCATAATAAGAATGCGAACAGCAGAGCCACCAGTCCGAAGACCAGGAAGCGAACCGGCGAACTCCACTGACCATCCTTGTTCATAACAACCGCTTGACGGCTGCCAGGCTGGGTTCAATCACCGGAGCCGCCTGGACTGCCTGCATGGCCGCCCGTACATCCTTCAGCCCCGAACCGGTATTCATAACCAGAATCGGGTCGTCCGGCTTGACGACACCCTGCTCAATCGCTTTTACCAATCCGGCATAGGCAGTGGCGCCGGCCGGCTCGGCAAAGACGCCCTGCGGGCCAAGGGTGGCAATCGCCTTAATGATCTCCTCATCGCTGACCAGTAAATACGTGCCACCGGTCTGGCGCGCCGCCCGCACGGCCCGCACACCGTCGCGAGGCAGATCCACCGAGATGCTGTCGGCAATGGTCGTGGCGGAGATGGGGATGATCTTCTCCGTCCCGGCATGGAAGGCGTTCGCGATGGCCGCCGACCCCTCGGCCTGTACGCCGATGATGCGCGGTAAACGGTCCATCCAGCCCAAGGCCTGCAGATCTTTAAATCCCTTATGCATACCGGAGATGATATTCCCATCCCCCACCGAAACGAACACGGTCAGCGGTGAGTGGTGGTCGAGCGGGCTGCCGGCTTCGTGCCAACTGCGGTGTTCCTCGCCCCACCATTCCCAAATTTCCAGCGCGGCGGTCTTTTTTCCCTCTGCGGTAAAGGGGTTATAGCCCGTATTTCGGCAATACCAGTTGAATTCATTGGCAGCCTGGATGGTAAGGTCAAAGGCATCGTCATAGGTGCCATCCACCAGGATGACTTTCGCGCCGAAGACCAGCAACTGAGCCACCTTGGCCTGCGGGGCAGTTTTGGGTGCAAAGATCACGGCCTTCTGGCCAACCGCGGCCGACATTCCGGCCAGGGCCGCCCCGGCATTTCCGGTGGAAGCCGTTACGATCGTTTCTGCGCCGATCTCCCGGGCGCGCCCCACCACCACGGCGCTGGCGCGGTCTTTGAAAGAGGCGGTCGGGTTGCGGCTCTCGTCCTTTAGCCACAGGTGCTCCAGCCCCAACTGCTTGGCCAGGCGTTCCATGCGATAGACCGGCGTCCAGCCGGCTGAGCGCAGGGGCGTCCCCTCACCTCCGGGATCGGGCACAGGCAGGAGCGGCAGGTAGCGCCAGAGCGAATCTTCAGCGCGGTACGTCAGGTCTTCGGGCTGGAATTTCTGGCGGATAGCCGCATAATCCAACACAACGTCCAGGTTCCCGCCGTCTTTCGGGCAGGTATAGGTCACCTGGCCGGGCAGATATTCCGCATTACAGAGCGAACAACGGTATCCAACAAATTTTGTCTTGGCCATATTCCCATTATAACGTAATGGACGGGGGGTATTCAATTCGCCCTATTAACGTTCCTTTATGGATATTTAGAGTAGTGATAAAAGGAATATGCAAGCGCGGCGCGCTTGCATATTCCTTTTTTGCCCGTATTCCTCCGGAAGGGAAAGGGGATGGGCGCGAATAGTATTACCGAACAACTCACTCCGATTCGAATGGCACACCCAGCGAGGCAGGCGGAGAGGCCCGCAACGCACGCAGGAGGCGTGCCACAACCCGGCGCGTTCCTTCCGGCAGGGATGCCAGCATACGCTGCACCCATTCAGCATCGCTGATATTGACCAGCAAGAGGGTCAGGATCATCAAGGGGAAGGGCGCCACCTGCAATACCTGGGTGGGAATACCCGGGAGCTTGGATTGCAAAATGAGGCCCAGCCATTGCAGGAAGGAGAACAGGTAGGCTCCGAAGGCCGCCCGGAATGGATTCCAGCCGCCAAAGATGGTGATCGAGAGGGCAATCCAGCCGATGCCGTCCAGGCCGGTCTGCGTCCCCATCCAACCGGCCTTGACGTTCAGGGTGAACGCCGGGCCGGCCAGGCCAATCAGCGCCCCGCCGAGGATGGTGTACAGATAACGCAAGCGGTTGACATTGGCGCCGCGCACATACGCCGCAGCCGGGCGCTCGCCGATGCCGCGCAGCATCAACCCGGGGCGGGTGCGGAAGATGTACAGCCAGATCAGAATGATGAGGATGTAGCTCAGGTAGGTCATCAGGTTTTGCTGGAAAAATAACGGCCCGAGGATGGGAATATTCTTCAGGAGCGGGATGGGCAAGATCTTGAGGACCGGGCCGGGCGTATTCATATAAGGAACGCCGAGGAAGTAAGCCAGGTCGCGGCCTGCCAGCGCCAAAACAAACCCGACCGCTACCTGGGATTGGTGGAGCGTGATACTGCTGAACGCTACAATGAATGCCACCAGCATTCCGATGAGCATCCCTGCCAGGAATCCCAACACCAGGCTTTGGGTCCGATAGGCAACCGCAAAACCGCCCATGGCTGCCAGCAGGATCGAGCCATTCATCGAAAGGTTGATGATGCCGGCGCGTTCGGTAATCGTCTCACCCAGCACGGCGAAAAGCACCGGCGCGGCGGCTGCCAGGACCCCGGCCAAACCGATCAATATCGTATTCGTCTCCATGGCTGCTCCTAGTTCTTCCTCAGGAAGCGCTGGCGTGCGCCTTCACCCAACAACACCAGCAACACCAGTAAATCCTGCAATACCCCGGCAAAGGACGAGTCGAGTTTATAAATGATTTGCAGTTGAACGCTGCCGATATTTACGGCGGCGAAGAAGAACGCAATGGGCGCGGCCCAGATGGCCTGGTAATTAATCAGCATGGCCACCAGTAGGCCCAGGAAGCCATACCCATTGGAAATATTGGGCAGCAGGCGGTGATAGACGCTGACAACCTGGATGGCGCCAGCCAGGCCGGCGAATGCCCCACACAGCAGGAAGGCAAAAATGCTGTACTGCCAGGTGGGAATGCCCATCAGGAGGGCGGCCTTCGGATTCTTACCGACCGCTTTCAGACGCAGCCCAAAGTGCGTCCCGCGCAACAGGAAATAGACGATCACGATGACCAGGAGGGAAAGCCCCAGCGCCCACAGGCTGAGCTCTGTATGAGGCAGGCTGGGCAGCCATAGTTTCTGGTCGAAGGGCTGCGTACCAGACATCGAGCCAACCCCGGGCCGTTTCCACGGGCCAAAGACCAGGTAGATGGTCAGCGCGGTGGCAACGAAATTCAGCCCCAGGCCGCCGAAGATTTCATTCACTCCGCCAAAGATCTTAAGCAGCCCGGCCAGCACGGCCCAGATCGCACCGCCCAGGATCCCGGCCAAAATACCCAGGATGATGATCAAAGCGGGCGACATGCTGGAGTGTTGGAGCATGCGCAGCATCCCGGTGGTAAAGATCGCTCCCACAGCCATCTGCCCCTCGATACCGATATTCCACAGGCCGGCCGCAAAAGTGATCAGCACTCCGGCGGTGGTCAACAGCAATGGCGACCAGGTGATCAGAATGTTCTCCACGTTGCCGACCTTGCCGAAAGCCCCGCTCACGATGCTGGCATAGGCCTTGAACGGCGGTGCCCCGGCGGCCACCAGCAGGAGGGTGGTAAGCAATAGCGCCAGAACCAGCGCGCCTGCTTGAAAACCAATGTTGATCCAGGTATTCTTTTTCATGCGCCCTTCCCTGATGTGGATTCCCTGGCCAGATCGCCAGGGCTGGCGGGCCAGCCTTTACCGCCGATCAGCTCCCCGAGTTTGTCAATGCTCAAACCGGTTGCATCCAGCGGTGGAGTCACCCGCCCACTGAAAAAGACCAGGATACGGTCGCTGTATTGCAGGATCTCCTCCAGGTCAGACGAGATGAACAGGATCGATGTGCCCTGCTTGCAGCGTTCCTTAAGCTTCTTCCAAATGTAAATGGTCGACTCGATATCCAGGCCGCGGGTCGGGTGTTCGAGCAGCAACAAGGATAACTGGTCGCGCAGCAAGGCCAGCAAGGCCCTTTGCTGGTTGCCGCCCGAGAGGCTCTCGACCGTGTTGGCAGGCGTCCCTTTAACATTGAATTCATTAATGCGTTTCTGCGCCAGCAAGCGTCCCTGATCCCAGTTTATAAAGAACTGCTTGCTCTCTTCCGCCAGAACGAAATGCTCGGTGAGGTTCAGGCCGGGCACCATACCCTCCTCCAGGCGGGCAGCCGGCAGGAAGGCGACACCATGGCGCTTGAATACCTGATAGGAGCGCCCGGTCAGGTCGGCATCGTTGATCAGAACCTTGCCGCCCACCGTCCGCAGCATCCCGGCAACCGCCCGCAGGAACAACCCTTGGCCGCTGCCTTCCATCCCGGCCAGGCCAATCACCTCGCCGCAGTGTACATCCAGATTGACATTGCGGACCTTGAGCCGGTAATCTTCAACAGACAGGGCATGCAGGTTGACGGTGACATCCTGCGCACCGCAAGGGTTGCGTTCCCCCACCGAAATCTCCTTCCCGAACATCATTTCAACCAGGTTTTTTGTGACGTAAGGCGGTTTTGCCTCCCCAATCAGCACACCCTGGCGCAGGACCGCCACGCAGTCGCAAAGACCTTCCACATCTTCCAGCTTATGCGATACGAAAAGAATGGCTTTCCCCTGCTGGGCCAATAAGCGCAGCGCCGCAAAAAGCTTGACCTTCTGCGCAGCGCTGATCCCGGTGGTCGGCTCATCGAAGATCAACACCTGTGCGCCCAGCCAGATCAGCCGCAGGATTTCCAATTGCTGCCGTTCGCCTACAGTAAGGGAATCCACATAGGCTTCCGGGTCGATAGAAAAAGAAAATTGTTCAGCCAGTTGCTTGAAATCCCGGGTGGCCTGGGCCTGGTTTGTTATCAGGCCGCCCTTGCGCCCCAGGATGAAATCGTCGATCACGCGCAGCGGGGGGAAGTCCAATGGATCCTGGTGCAGCATGCCCACACCCTGCCGAATGGCATCGGCGGGGGAATGGATGGTCACCGGCTGCCCGTCAAGCAGGATCTCGCCCTTGTCCGCCTTAAAAAATCCGGATAATATCTTCATCAAAGTGCTTTTCCCGGCTCCGTTTTCCCCCAAAATGCCCTGGATGGTCCCGGCCGGGATGGTCAGGTTGATCCCCACATTGGCACGGACTGCACCGAAAGTCTTATGGATGTCCTTCAATTCGACATTCATGATGTTTTCCTGCTCCAGTACCAGTATGCTTGGTGCCATTGCGAGACGGCGTTCTCTCGTCTGAACAACCTCCTGTTTTGGCGAGGAGATTGCTCCGCAAAAACCGTCGCAATGACAAAATGAGAATTGCTAGTTCATCAATAGATTTTGCATAATTTAATGAAATGGGGGGAAGGCCAGGCCTTCCCCCCTGTTTCAAAACGGGTTACTTGGCAACGCTGTCGCCCTGCATACCTTCAAGCAGTTGCGGCAGGTACCAGACTTGCAAATCGGTGGCTGCCTTGCCATCTGCCAGATAAGAGGTCTTATCCTGCAGATTGATCGGGCCAGTCCACAGATTCAGGCCACCAGCCAACTGGGCAATGAAAGCATCCAGCTTGGTGCCATTATCGGTGCTCAGGCCAGGACCCTTGGCGAAGCCAACGGCGCTGGTGTCAGGATTGTTAATATTGGACCAATCGGGGGCATTCCACTGGAAGTTCTCCGTCCAACTGCCATCGACAGCGGTCTTGGCGGTCGCCAGGAAGGCGGGACCCCAGTTGAAATACGGGACGCCCAGGCAGACATCCGGAGCGGCGCTGCAGTTATTCTTGTAGTCGTATCCAAGGCCCCAGACCTGCTTGCCGGCCTGCTTGGCCTTCTCGGCTTCAGCCAGGTTCTCGGTGGTATCGATGCCGGAGATAACCACATCATAGCCGGTGTTGTAGAAGTTATCGGCTACCTGGTTCGGGTCAGAGGTGACACCCGGGATGTTGAACCAGAAACCAATCCAGTTGACCGTGAAGGTCAATTTGGCGGGATCGTTGTTCAGGACTTTGGTCCAGCAGTACTTGGCGCCCAGGAAGGCCGAGGAGGCCAGGCGGCGGGTCTCATCATTGATTAATGGACCAAGGAAACCGATCTTGCCCGTCTTGGTGGTCAAGGCGGCCGCGCAACCGGCAATTTCCTTCATGTATTCCATGCGGCCCATGATGTCAACCTGGTTGGCTGAGGTCTGGTAATTCTTGCCATCTTTCCAGGTCCAATCATCTGATACGCCGATGACGTAGATCTTCGGGTTGGCATTGGCGAATTTCAGCGCTTCGTCTTTCATGTCGTCCGAGTTGAAGAAGATCAACTGAGCGCCTTGCGAGACCAGTTGGTCAGCCAACTGGGAAGCGGTCTGTCCAGGGTAGGACGGAGAGCCGGAGTAGACATTTTCGAGATAGATCATCTTCGAACCGGCGATGTGTGATTCAACATACTGGCCGCCTTCGAAGGTAGCCTGGCTCCAGCCATTGTCATTCTTGGCGCCCACCAGGAGCATACCGAAAATAAAGGGTTTCTGGGTAGCGGTCGGTGCGGGCGGCTGTGTAGCGGTCGGGGCCGGCGGTTGAGTTGCGGTTGGCGCGGGGGGTTGGGTCGCGGCTGGGGCCTGGGTGGCCGGAGCAGCGGTGGTGGCAGCCGGGCCGCAAGCGGCCAGGACCATAACAATTGCCACTGCCAATAAGGCGAAGGTCATTACATTTTTACGCATAGGTTACTCCTCCAAGAGTAATTTGTTTGGGAGAAATGAACGATTTGCTGAACAAGCCAAAACAGACCATATTTCCTGGGCAACCACCTCCTTTGGGCGAAATGTATATACAAGCTTCAGGATATTGTTAATTTTATCACGAGCATCTATCTTAAAATCTTAAGGTACGATGCGCGTTCCTGTCTCGCCTTTCAGCGCCCGGCCGATATTCTCCGGGTTGGTGATGAGCGCCTCTTTACCGCCGGCTTCCAGGTAACGGATGACCGCCTGGATCTTGGGAGCCATGGAACCTTTGGCAAAGTGGATCCCTTCGGCCAGGTATTGCCTGGCCTCGGCCAGGCTGATCTTGTCGAGCCATTTCTGGTCCGGCTTGCCGAAGTTGATGGCAACTTTCTCAACGGCGGTGGCGATGAGGAACAGATCTGCCTTGATCTCGCTGGCGAGCAGGCTACTGGCGAAATCCTTGTCGATCACCGCGGCAACGCCGCGATACACGCCGTTCCCGGCGTCAACGACCGGAATGCCTCCGCCGCCCACGGTGATGACGATCACGCCGGCGTCGATGAGGGTTTTAACCGATACCAGCTCGACAATTTCCTTTGGCAGCGGCGAAGGCACCACCCGCCGCCAGCCACGCCCGGCATCTTCCACCACCGACCAGCCCATTTCCTTTTCACGCCGTTTGGCCTCAGCTTCATCCATGAAACTGCCAATCGGTTTACTGGGATTCTTGAAGGCGGCATCATTCTGGTCCACCAACGTCTGGGTGATGATGGTGCAGGCATTCTTCTGGATGCCGCGCCGGAACAGCTCGTTCTGCAAAGCCTGTTGGAACTCGTAACCGATGGCACCCTGGCTGTCGGCGCCGCATACATCCAGAGGTACCTCGTGCATGCCTTCCACCTTCGCGGCGATTTCCGAACGCCGCAGGATATAGCCGACCTGAGGTCCATTTCCATGTCCGATGGCAACATCCCAGCCTGCCTCGATCATATCCACAATGTGATGAGCCGTTTCCACCAGCGCCTGTTCCTGATCTTCCACGGTAACACGCTTGGGATCTTTAATTAACGAGTTGCCACCCACGGCAATGACAGCGACCTTCTTCGTCATATTTCTTTCTCCTAGCCCATCGTCAGGGCCATAACGGCTTTCTGGGCATGCAGCCGGTTTTCAGCCTGGTCGTAGACCACTGAATTAGGACCATCCATGACACCATCGGTCACCTCGATATTGCGGTCGGCCGGCAGCGGGTGCATATAGATGGCATCCGGCTTGGCAAGCTTCATCTTCCGTTCGTCAGTGATCCAGTGTTCGTACTTCTTGATGATCTTGGCGCCCTCATCAGGATCGGGGGTATGCACCATGGCACCCCAGGACTTGGCGTAAACGATATCGGCATCCTTGAAGGCGGCTTCCATATCATCCACCACCTCGAACCCGACTCCAAACTTCCTGGCCTGTTCCTCGGCCTGGGCCATGATCTCGGGCATCAGCCTGAACTCCGGCGGATGGGCCAGCACTACATCCATGCCAAAGCGTGGCATCTGAAGCACCAGGGACTGCGGCACAGACATGGGCTTCTGGTAGGAAGCCGCGTAGGCCCATGAAACCACCATCTTCTTGCGGCGCAGGTCACGGCCTTTCTTCTCGATGATGGTCATCAGGTCGGCCAGACACTGGAAGGGGTGGTAGATGTCGCATTGCATGTTCAGCACCGGGACACGCGAGGCCTTGGCGACTGCGTTCAGGTAGCCATTGCCGATGCCCCAGTCCACGTGGCGGATGGCAATTCCATCGTAGTACCGACCAAAGATCTCACCGATCTCCTTGGGCGTATCGCCATGGGCGATCTGGGTGGTCTTGCTTTCGATGAAAGCGCCGTGGCCGCCCAGTTGGGCCATACCGGCTTCGAACGAGCCGCGCGTGCGGGTGGACGAGAAGAAGAACAGCATCGCCAGCACCTTATCGCGCAGGTAGGGATGCGGTTCGTTCAGGGCGCGCTTGCGCTTCAAGTCGAAGGCCACATCCAGGACGGTTTCGACCTCTTCCTTGGTGAAATCCAGGTCACCGATCAAATCACGACCATGTAAAAAGGTTTGCATATGTTAGTCTCCAGTCTAATAGTCGATAGTCATATAGTCATCTGGCAGGTCAAGGAGTGATGGAGTGTCGGGCAGGTAATCAGACTGATTTTCGCTGATCTTGTTTCCAGTATTTGAAATATTCATTCTTAAGTAGGCAATCAAACCGTTGACCAATCGTTTGACTTCATCTGCCTGGTCATAAGCTGGTTTTAGCTCGGCCTCGATTATATATTTGCGATCCAGGGCCAAATACAATTCAGATTGTACTTCGCTGGCTGACCGGCGAGACATTTTAAGGAAGCGCACAAACTCAGGGTCCGTTCCAGCGTCACTACCTTCGGCGATATTATGCATTACCGAGCCAGCCGCATCCAAGATCTGGTCTCGCAAGTGGAAATCTCTCGAAAATTCCGGATGACGGGTCAGGCCGTGGATAGTATTTGCCAGGCTGCGTGCTTTTTGCCAGCAAATCAAATCCTCGAACCGCCTGACCTTCGCCATCCCATCAACTCCTTAATTGGACTAATCGTCTTCAGTCTTTTGCCTGATAGCTAAGGAATCCAAGCAATCTTTCTATTCGACTATCAGACTCCAGACCATCCGACTTTTATTCCATGGCACCTAAAACAAGCGCCAATAGCGCCATGCGCATTACCACGCCGTTGAAGGCTTCCTGCCAGTAGCGGGACCAGCGGGTGATATCCACATCGGTCGGGATCTCATCCATGCGCGGCAGCGAGTGCAGCAGGATGGCGTCCGATTTGGCTTTCGTCGAGAGCAGTTCGCGCGTGATCTTATAGTTGGCGGGGGTCAGACCCACGTCCTTGCCGGCCCGCTCGTCGCGGCTCTTGGTGTAATCCGGCTGGACCACCGGCTCGACCAGGATGACATCGGCCTCGGCAATGGCCTGCTCAACGTGCTCGACTTCGCGGAAGTTGACACTATACTGCTTGAGGTCGGCCTTGAAATCATCGGTCAGGGACATCTCCGGCGGAGAGACGAAGGTGACCGGGCAATCGAACTGGCTCAGGGCATAGCCGAGCGAGTGCATGGTGCGCATGCGCATATCGCCCACCGCCAGCCAGTTCAAGCCGTCGATCGTGCCTTTTTCCTTCAGCACGGTGTACAGGTCGGTCAGAATCTGGGTGGGATGCTCGCCCCAGCCATCGCCACCATTGATGATGGGGATGGAGGCCCACTTGGCCGCTTCTTGGGGAGCGCCCTGCTGGAAGTGCCGCATGACGATCACATCGCCATAGAACTCCAGCATCTTGACCGTATCCTTGATGGACTCCTGGTAGAAGTCCCCGGCGCGTGTCATCTTGGCATCCGAGAAACCGGTTACATGGCCGCCCAGGCGGTGCATGGCGGCTTCGTGCGCCAGGCGCGTGCGGGTGGATGGCTGGTAGAAGGCCGTCACCAGGGTCTTCTCCGCCAGCATATCGCTGTTACGGCGGCTGACCGCAATCGGTTCCAACTCCGCAGCCACGTCAAATACATGAAAAAATTCTTGTCGTTCAAACTCTTTGAGGGACAGGATGTCCCGACCAGCAAAACTACGCATTTTTACCTCCGGAAACGATGAGAATATAGAGAATAGAGAACAGTGAGTAGAGAACCAGGAGAATACTACTTTCTTCTCTCTCTTCTCTGTTCTCTTTAGTGCTAACCGACCTTCCGAACAACATGGAAGCGGAAATAGCCTGGCAAGAAATAACTGAACGAATAG
>Ga0335071_10008677_pt1 | contig 10425 bp, 8 predicted proteins | sample Lox_Sample_15_FD_206724 | JGI IMG/M metagenome (GOLD analysis project Ga0335071, IMG submission 206724) | Soil microbial communities from Loxahatchee National Wildlife Refuge, Florida, United States - Lox_Sample_1.5 | ecosystem: Environmental > Terrestrial > Soil > Wetlands | place: USA: Florida...
ACCGCCCAGCAGGAGATCGCCACCGACTGGCTCGCGGCTTATATAAAATACATCGGTCAGCCCTGATCGATGGGAAACTGAAAGCAAATCATGGCAGCCAATAAAAAGCTCACCCCCCTGCTCGCCGGGCGCACGGTGAAAGCCGTCAGCCAGATCGACGCCCTGGCGACCATCAGCTTTGCGGACGGATCCTCGATGATGATCAAGACCGGCAGCCCGCTGGCCGGGCTTGATTTCCAGGAGCGCCGCGTGCTGAAGGTGCGCCAGACCGGCGCGTTGATGAACCTGGATTTCGAGGACGGCTCGACGGTTGAGATCCAGATGGCCGAGGCCATGTCGTGCGTGATGCTGCGCGACGGCCGCGGCACGCTGGAGTACGCCGATTAGTTTCCCCGGCCGGTGCCAGCCTCCGGTGGGTGATTTCCCCATGCGCCGCTTTATCGGTTCGGTTCTCGTGATCCTTTGCCTGGTAGCAGGCTGCTCGCCCGCGCCCGGGGCTTCCACCCCCGCGGCGACTCCGCTCCCGGCGACCGCCGCCCCCGCCCCGACCGCGACGCCCGCGGCCGCCCTCCCGACCCCCACCGTCTCGCCCTGGTACCAGCCGCTCGATCCCTCCTTCGCACAGCTGCAGTACCGCTACGCCCACGTGGTCAACCCGTCGGCGCGCTTCTACCTCTCGGAGCAGGACGCCCTGCAGTCCTCGCTGGAGAGCAAGCGCCTGCCCCAGGCCGACGCCTACGTCGCCTACGACCGCAAGGTGACCGCAGCCGGCCAGGTACTTTACCACCTCTCCTCCGGCGACTGGATGCGCGGCGCCGACCTGCAGGAGATCACCCCCTCGAGCTTTTCGGGCGTGCTGCTGACCGGACCGCCGACGGCCCGCTTCGGCTGGGTGCTCGAGGCGGCCACCAGCGTCGACGCGGCTGGAAATCCGCTGCGTGACTATGCCCGCTACCAGGTGGTGCGCGAGGACGCGTCGGCCCCCGCCCGCGCCGGATACCTGGCAATCGGCTCCGGCGAGTACCTGCCGCTGGCAGCGCTTTCGCTGCTCGCCCCCGGCTACCGCCCGCCTGCAGACGTGAGCGGCTGCCGCTTCGTGGTGGTCGACCTGGCCCGACAGAACCTGGGCGTTTACGAAGGCTGCCGGCCGGTCTTCGCCACGCTGATCTCCTCCGGCCGCCCGTCCGCCTGGACGCCCACCGGCACATTCACCGTCTTTCGCAAGACCGATATCAGCCTGGTCACCTCGCCCTTCCAGGGCGGTGACCAGTACTACCTGCAAGGGGTCACCGACATGGCCTACTTCTACGGCTTCTGGGCGCTGCACGCCGCCTACTGGCACGACCGCTTCGGCTATCCCGCCTCGCACGGCTGCATCAACCTGTCCCCCGCCGATGCCGCCTGGCTGTTCCGCTGGATCACGGTCGGCGACCGGGTGATCGTCCTGCCGAAGGGCTGATGCCGGCGAAATAAAAGGATCCGGGAAAATGCCCGGACCCTCCCTTGATCCCCACCCTTTCATCTGCGTTCATCCTTCGGTCGGGATGCCCTCCCGGGCGGCGCGCTGCGCCCGCCGCTCGCCTCGGCGCCGGTACTGCTCGTGGATCTCACCGACGTGCCCGGCCTTTTCCTTGACCGCTTCTTCCAGCCAGTACTGCCCCTTCTCCGCCGTTGCCAGGCTGCCGGCCCCGTAGGCGCCGGTTGCCGTGTCGTCCTCCCAGGGCGGGTTGGCGACCAGGGCGCCGCCCTCGATCCAGTCCATGTAGTACGACGGGGTGGTGACGAAATCGGTCTCGTCGACGGCGCGCTCCAGGTGGATCAGGTCGGGGCGCAGGTGCAGTACCAGCGAGGTCTCCAGCTCGCAGGCGTGGCCCATCCCGCCCAGCTTCGATTGGCGCCTGGCCTCCAGCGCGGCCACGCCCTGTGGGCCGGACAGGTAGAGGAAGGCGGTGGCGCAGAAGATGGCCGGGTACTTTTCGCCGGCGTACTTGACCACGTTGACCAGGAAGGACGAGTTGCCGCCGTGGCCGCTCATCAGGTAGAAGCGGGTGAAGCCGCGCCCGACCAGCGTGTCGACGACCGCCAGCCAGAAATCCTCGAAGGCCCGCCCGCCGACGTTGAACGTCCCCGGGAAGGAGCGCCGGTGCGTGCTGACCCCGTAGGGCGTGACCGGCAGGCAGACCGCCTGCTCCGGGATGCGCTGCGCCGTGCCCTGCGCCACGGCCTGGATGATGAGCGTGTCCGTGCACAGCGGGGCATGGTAGCCGTGCTGTTCGGTGTGGCCGACCGGCAGGAGCACGACCTTCTCCCGGTCGGCGATGGGGGGCAGCGGGGGCGGACACGCCGCCGGGCCCGGGACGGCCAGGGCCGGGAGGTCCGGCCCCAGGTCCAGGCCGGGTGGGACCAGCACGTGGACGGCGGTGAAGCCGTCCTCCAGCAGGTTGCCGACCAGGCTGCGCACCAGCGCGGCGAAGACGGGCAGAGGAGTGCCGATGGCACTCCCCGGCCAGCCGAAGGGCAGGGACGGCAGCAGGCCGATCTCGCCGTGGGCTCCCACCATTTCCGGCAGGCGCGGCAGGTTGGTGCCTTCTCCGAGCGGCAGGACCAGCGGCGTCGTACGCGGCAGTGCGGCGATCTCGGGCCAGGTCAGTTCGTCGAAGCGGAACATCTCGGCGGGCATGGGACATCCTCCAATCCGGGCGGGATCAAGCCGGTTTCAGGCCACCGGCACTTCGACCCGGGTGAGCAGGGCGCGCACGATCCCGGTCACCGTCTCACCGCTGAGGGCGCTTTCCGGGTTGACCAGCATGCGGTGGGCCAGGCAGGCAGGTGCGACGTACTTGACGTCGTCCGGGATGACGAAGTCGCGACCCTGCAGGGCGGCGCGCGCCTGGGCGGTGCGGAAGAGGGCCAGGCTGCCGCGCGGGCTGGCACCGAGCTGCAGGCCCGGCTCCTGGCGCGTCGCCTGGACCAGGGCCAGGATGTAGCGCCGCACGCTCTCGACGACGTTCACCCGGCGGATCTGGCGTTGCAGCCCGGACAGCCGTCCGCCGTCCACTGCCTGACCCAGCGAGTCGATGGGGTGGGCCGTCTGCTGCATGCGCAGCATGGCGTCCTCGTCCTGCAGGTCGGGATAGCCGAGGCTGAGCTGCATCAGGAAGCGGTCCAGCTGCGCCTCAGGCAGGGGGAAGGTGCCCTCGAACTCGATCGGGTTCTGGGTCGCCAGGACCAGGAAGGGCTGAGCCAGGGCATGGCTCGTACCGTCCACCGTCACCTGACGCTCGCCCATCGCCTCCAGCAGGGCGCTCTGGGCGCGCGGCGTGGCCCGGTTGATCTCGTCCGCCAGCAGGATGTGGCTGAAGACGGGGCCGGGGCGGAACTCGAACTGGCGCGTCTGCTGGTTGAACACCGAGACGCCGGTGATGTCGCCGGGGAGCAGGTCGGGCGTGCACTGGATGCGCTTGAAGTCGAGTCCGGTGGTCAGGGCGATGGCACGCGCCAGCATGGTCTTGCCGGTGCCGGGAGCGTCCTCGATCAGCACGTGCCCCTCGCAGAGCAGGGCGATCAGCACCAGCTCGATGACCGGCCGCTTCCCGACGATCACCTTCTCGACGTTGGCGATCGCCGTCTCGGCAAAGGACTGAAGCTCTTCCACGGGATCCTTTTTCTCCAATTTCTTAGCTGCCATGTTTGGCCATTCCTCGCGTTCCGGTGTGCCGCGCGCGGTCAGCGCAGCTTCCTCTCGACGGCGGCCCGCAGTGCCTGCCAGTTCTTTGCCAGGCCCAGCCACAGCAGCTGCCGGCGCAGCTTGCGCCAGCGCTCCGGGAGATGCAGCCCGTCCGCGGGCGAGGGACGGTAGGATGCCGTGACGATCCCCTCGGCGAGGAGGCGGAGGGTATCGGCCGCCTGCGTCCCCAGCGCCGCCTGGCCCGCCCCTGCCGCCAGGCCGGTCAGACGGTCCTGCAGTGCGGCGGTGAATTCATAGGGAGTATCCCCCGGTTTTGCATTTACCGCAAGGCGCTTCCCGGAGTGCCGCAGCCGCCGGTAGAGCTCGGCGGCGGCCGCGCCGGCGGGCAGCCGGCGCAGGCGGTAGTCGTCCAGCGCGCGCCCACCGACGGCGAGCAGCGCGGCCAGGGCGCCCAGTCCGGCCAACAGCCATCCCCAGACCGGGGAGGACTTTTTCCCGGCTCCTGCGGCCCCGCCGGCAGATGTCCCGGGAGAGGGCGTCCCGGCCGCCTGCGGCGCGGCCCGGTCCAGGACGGGCCGGGAGGGGGTGGCCTCGAACGGCACCCAGCCGACGCCGGGGAAGTAGAGCTCCGCCCAGGAGTGTGCATCCGCCTCGGTGACGGCAAAACGCTTCGTGCTCAGGTTGTACGTTCCCGGGGCGTAACCGACCGCCAGACGGGCCGGGATGCCGGCCTGGCGCGCCAGCACCACCATGGCGCTGGCGAAATAATCGCAGTAGCCCTTCTTCAGGTCGAACAGGAAGTAGTCGACCAAGTCCTGGCGGGCCGGAGGCGGAACGTCGAGCGTGTACGGGAAGGTGCGCAGGTACTCCTGGATTGCCAGGGCCTTCTGGTAGGGCGTCGTCAGCCCGTCGGTCAACCGGGCGGCCAGCGCCTGTACGCGCGCGGGCACCTCCGCCGGCAGGCTCAGGAAGCGCTGGCGGACCCAGTCCGGATAGGCCTGGCCGGCAGCCAGGAGCGTCGGCCCGTCCGGCAGCGCCAGGAGCGAAAAGGCCTCGTAGGGGCCGGAGCCGGTCCGCTGGACCGCGAACAGGTCCCCGGGGCTGCGCCAGGCGGCCTGCGCGGCTGCGTCCAGCGTCACCGGTTCGCCGGCGGCGTAGACCGTCCCGCCCAGATCTTCGACCGGAAAAACGTCCTGCTGGAGCAGCAGGTCCCCGGCCGGTTGCCCGGGCTGGATGGACCGGCCGGCCGGGTAGTCATCGGGGAATGTGCCGCTGGTGCTCCAGCCGTAGCCGGTGTAGACGTCGTAGGTGAAGCCGCGCCAGTAAAGCGGCAGGGCCTGGGCCTCTTCCAGCGACAGCCCTCTGACGGCAACGGTCATGACGACGCGCTCCGAGAGCGCTGCGGTCTCCCCGACAAGGCGGTAGCGCGGCAGGCCCGGGGTGCGCATCGCTGCAGAGCCGTCGGGTACAGTGGAGGGGACGCCCTGGGCCTGGTCCGGGCTGCCCGGCTGGATGTCGGACGGCTGCAACCGGCTGGTAGCCCAGTCCCGGATGTGCTGGACGGGGATGGCGGCGAGCAGCCCGGCGGCCAGCACCAGCCCGGCGGTCAGGAGCAGCGACAGGTTGAGGATCTGGCGCCCTTTGCGGGACGGGTAGGCGATGGCCTCCGCCTCCCAGCCCTGCCGGCGGCGGTCATGCTGGACGACCGCCAGCAGCAGCAGGAACAGGCCCAGGCTCAGGTAGAGCGGCGGGGTCGTCCGCTGGCCGTACTCCAGCGCGGCCAGGGTCGAGAGGAGGAGCGGGGCGGCCGCCAGGAGAACGTCCCGGCGCGCGGCGATGCACCAGCCCGCCCAGGCGGCCAGGGCCCAGGCCGCAGCGTCCCAGGTCAGCGCGGCCGCCAGCGGATCGTAGGTCCACTGGCCGCTCACCGGGCCGCCTGCCAGGGCTTCCAGGGAGGAAAAGAGACCCCTGGCGGACAGGCCAAAGGCCCGCAGCGAGGCCGATAGACCCTGCGCGCCTGCCCCTTCCCGGCCGGCCAGCCAGCGGACCACTCCGCCCAGCAGCTCCGCCAGCCGACCGCCCAGGCCGCCCGGGGCCAGCAGGATGAAGGCCGCGCCCAGGACGAGCGCCGCCCCGGCCGTGTGCAGGCCGGACTGGCGCAAGCGCGCCATGCCCCAGCCGAGCAGCGCCCCGAGCAGCAGGCTGGGCCACAGCGAGCCCCACTCCGGGCCCCACAGGACCGCATAGATGCCGTAGCCGGCGACCAGCAGCAGGAGCAGGAGCAGTCCCAGCGCGGCGAGCGGCTCCGTCCGCCGGCCGGGGGCGAGGAAGCCGGCCAGGCGGGTGGTCAGTCGAGGCTCTGCCACGGGGATCTTCCCTCCGCCAGGTAGCGCTGGCTGGGTTCGAGCGGCGCCGGACGGCGGCGGGCATCCGGTCGCAGCGAGGCGTAGGCCGCCTCGAGCAGGCTGCGCGGCATGCGGGTGGAGGCGATCCCGGCGTAGGCGACAGCCCGGGACAGTCGCTCCTGGCCGGTCGTGCCGCCGAACTCGAGCGGATCGACCAGCAGGACGGTCAGCTTTTCCCCGAAGCCGTCCTGGCGGGCCGCCGCGACCCAGCCGGGGTCGGTCGTCGGGGTGATGACGATCCGGCTGGCGGCCCGGCCGGAATGTCCGAAGGCCAGCAGCTGCGCCAGGGAACGATCCCCGGCGCCGGCCACCGCCAGGGCCTTCAGGATCTGCCAGCGCTGGTCAGGGCCCGAGCGGGGCGCCAGCCAGACCAGGCCGGGACCGGCCATGCATAGCCCGACGCGGCGGTGCTCCCTCAGGGCGCGCGTGGCCAGGGAGGCGGCCAGGACGATGGAGAGCTCCAGGGTGGAATCCTGCCCGCTGCCGGCCTGGGTCGCTGCCTCCAGGTCGACGAAGATCCACCAGTCCCGGGTGGCGGAGGCTTCCGACTGCCTGACGATGAGCGTATCCGTGTGGGCGGAGGCAGGCCAGTGAATGCGCCGCAGGCTGTCGCCGGGGAGGTACTCGCGCGTGCCGGCGTCGCTGATCTCCCTTTCCATGAACTGCCGGCGGCGCTGCCGGTCGCCGGCCCAGCCTCCCGGCGCGATGCGCAGGCGGGTTAGGGCCAGCTGAGGCGGGGTGACAAGGATGCTGGTGGAATGCCGGTCGGAAAGGGTCAGGGTGTAGATGCCGAAAGGGTCGCCGGTGCGCAGCCGGGTGGGGCCAAGCTGGTAAAAGCCGCGGCGCTTGAAGAGGTGCAGCAGGTGCCGGCGGCGGGAGGCGCGCCCCTCCACGTCGGTGACCAGGCGCAGCGGGTCGGCGGGGGTTTCCGATTCGTCCACGACCTCCACCCAGACAGCCGGCAGGCGGCTGGAGTTGGTCACGGAGAGCTCCTCGGGCAGGGTGTCGCCCACGCGCGCCCAGGCGTAGTGGATGCCGCGCTCCAGGCGCAGGCCGCGCTGCAGGGCCAGGGTCCAGACGAAGGCCAGCAGCCAGGCGCCGGCGCAGCCGATCAGGAAGACCAGCCAGCCGCGGTAGCCGGTCAGGGCGTAGAGCAGACCCAGGAGTCCGACCAGGAACGGCAGGAGCTTCGTGTTCAGTTTCCAACCAGGCGGGGTGGGTGCGGGCGGAAGGTCTTTCATCGCAGCCTCACGATCATTACCGCTAAGTCTTCCGAGTGGATGCAGCGTCTGAAAATCGATCGCACGGATGTACCCTCCATCCGTGCGATCGTCGCTTACTTGAGCAGCTCTTCTGCGAAGTGGCAGGCCACCTGGTGCCCCGGACGGATCTCCCGCAAGGGCGGTTCCTCCCGGGAGCAGATCTCCTTGGCCAGCGGGCAGCGCGGATGGAAGTGGCAGCCCGAAGGCGGGTTGATGGCGCTGGGGATCTCGCCGGCCGGCATCGCTTCGGTGCGGCGGTGACGCGGGTCCGGGACGGGGACGGCTTCGAGCAGGGCGCGCGTGTACGGGTGGGCGGAGTGCTCGTAGACCTCGTTGAGCGGCCCCAACTCGCACAGCTTGCCCAGGTACAGGATGGCGATGCGGTCGCACACGTACTTGGCGGTGGCCAGGTCGTGCGTGATGAACAGGTAGGTGAGGTCGAACTCCTTCTTCATCTTCATCATCAGGTCGAGCAGGATCGAGCGGACGGAGACGTCCGCCATGGCGATCGGCTCGTCGGCGACGATGAATTCCGGGAAGGTTACCAGGGCGCGTGCCAGGACCACGCGCTGGCGCTGCCCGCCCGAGATCTGGTGCGGGTACAGGTCGTAGAAGGCGGAAGGCGGGTTCATGCCCACCGCCTCCAGGATCTCGAGGACCTGGCGCCGGCGGTCATCGGGGGTGAACTCGGGCATGTGGATCTTGGCCGGGTGCTCGATGGCCTGGCCGAGGGTCATGCGCGGGTTGAGCGAAGCCAGCGGATCCTGGAAGACGATCTGCATGCGGGCGCGCATGCGGCGCATCTCCTCCGCCGACAGGCTTTGCAGGTCGATGCCGTCGAAGATCACGCGGCCGGAGGTGGGTTCGTACAGGCGCAAGGCCAGCCGCCCGATGGTGGACTTCCCGGAGCCGCTCTCGCCGGCCAGGCCGAAGACCTCGCCGCGGCGGATGGTGAAGCTGACCCCGTCCACGGCCTTGACCGCCGGGATGTGGCCCCGGTTGAGTAGCGAGGCGATCAGGCCGCTCTGGACGGGAAAGTGCTTGCGCAGGTTTTCGATGCGGATCAGCTCTTCGCCCTCGAGGGCGATGCGCTCCGCCTTGACGGGGGTGTTGACCGGTCTCTGCCTAGCCATGGCGCCCCTCCTGCTTTTTATGGGTCTGGTGGGCGGCAGCCTTCTGGTACAGCCAGCAGGAGGCGGAGTGGTCCGCCGTCACTGCCTCGAAGGCCGGCTCGGTCTGGGAACAGACGGTCATGGCCTGCGGGCAGCGTGGGTGGAAGCGGCAGCCCAGCGGCGGGTGCAGCAGGCTCGGCGGCATGCCGCCCATCTTGTACAGCTCGCCGCCGTCCATTTTGATGTTGGGGACCGATTTCAGCAAGCCCTGCGTGTAGGGATGCTTGGGGTCGGCGAAGACCTTCTCGGCGGTGCCGACCTCGACCATCTTGGCGGCGTACATGACCGCCACCCGGTCGGCCACCTCGGCCACCACGCCGATGTTATGGGTGATGAGCAGGATGGTCAGGCCGAACTCCTTCTGCAGCTCCTTAAGCAGGTCGAGGAACTTGGCCTCCACGATCACATCCAGGGAGGTGGTGGGCTCGTCGGCGATGACCAGCTTGGCGCGCAGTGCCAGGGCCAGCGAGATCATGACGCGCTGGCGCATGCCGCCGGACATCTGGTGAGGGTACTCCAACAGGCGCTCGCGGCGGATGCCCAGGCGTTCGACCAGCTCCTCGGCGCGCGCCCGTGCGGCGGCGTCGGAAGTTTCGGGCTCGTGAGCGTGGATGGTCTCGGTCAGGTGGTCAAGGATCTTTTGGATCGGGTTGAGCGAGGTCATCGGGTCCTGGAAGACCATGCCGATCTCGGCGCCGCGGATGTCGGGCATCTCGCGCGGGGACAGGGTCATCAGGTCGCGGCCGTCGAACCACAGCTCGCCGGCGGTGATGCTGGCAGGCCCATCGTGCAGGCGCATGAGCGCCTTGCCGAGGGTGGATTTGCCGCAGCCGGATTCGCCCACCAGGCCGAGGATTTCCCCGCGGCGGATGTCCAGCGAGACGTTGTCGACGGCGCGCACGGCCCCGGCGCGGGTCTTGTACTCGACGGTCAGATTGCGAACGGAGTAAAGGATATCGTCGGACATCAGCGGTCCCTCAGTCTTGGGTTGAAGATTTCCATCAGACCTTCGCCCATCAGCGTGAAGGCCAGCACGACCAGCAGGATCGCCAGGCCGGGGAAGGTGATCATCCACCAGGCCGTCTGGATGAAGCGCTGGCCGCGCGCCAGGTCGATGCCCCAGTCTGCCATCGTGGGCGGCAGGCCCAGGCCGAGGAAGGACAGGCCCGCTCCGGTCAGGATGGCGTCCGCCACGTTCACCGAGAAGATGATCGCCACGGAGGGGATGACGTTCGGGAAGATGTAATGCTGCAGGATCTCCAGGCTGCGCGCCCCGATGCTCTTGGCGGCCTCCACGTAGACCTCCTCCTTGACGGAGAGGGTCTGCCCGCGCACGATGCGGTAGTAGGTCGGGATGTAGAGCACGGAAATGGCGATGATGATGTTGAACATGCTCGGGCCGAGCACGGCGGTGATGGCGATGGCCAGGATCAGGCCGGGGAAGGCATAGAGGCTGTCCATCAGCAGGCTGAGGATGCGGTCAAAGGTCCCGCCGGCAAAACCGGCCAGCAGGCCCAGCGGCACGCCCAGGAAGAGCGAGACCAGCGAGGAGCTGAAGCCGATGATCAGGGCGATGCGCGTGCCCCACAGCAGCCGGCTGAGGACGTCCTGGCCGATGTCGTTCGTTCCGAGGGCGAACCCGCCGGCGGTGGCGCGTTGCCCGGTGATGGTGCCGGCCTCGCGCAGGCTGGGGAACTGGCTCTGGATGGCGTTGTACTCGGTCGTTTGAACGACGGCGGCCTTGTCGGTCCCGTCCACCACGGCCTGCAGGGCCTGCTCGAGGGTGGCGTACCGGTCGATGATCGGGCGCAGCCGCAGGCCGGCCGGCTGGTCCTTGATCTGCGCGTCGATCTTCTGAGCCTGCTCGTTCAGGGCGCCGGCGGTCGGCAGACCCAGGA
>Ga0335071_10008678_pt1 | contig 10425 bp, 5 predicted proteins | sample Lox_Sample_15_FD_206724 | JGI IMG/M metagenome (GOLD analysis project Ga0335071, IMG submission 206724) | Soil microbial communities from Loxahatchee National Wildlife Refuge, Florida, United States - Lox_Sample_1.5 | ecosystem: Environmental > Terrestrial > Soil > Wetlands | place: USA: Florida...
CGAGGACCAGAGCGACGCGAAAAAGACCGTGTCGTGCTTCCCGCTGCGCAGGATCGAGGGCGTCTTCCCGATGACCTCGTGCCGGTTGTACCCGGTGACTTTTTCGAACGCCGGGTTGGCGTAGACAATCGTCCCGTCCGGGCGCGTGATGAGGATCGACTCCGCGGCCTGCCCGACCGCTTCCTTGAGCATCGCGCGCTCGGCCTCCTCGCGCTTTCTCGCCGTCACGTCGCGGTCGATCCCCCGGTAGCCGCGGAACTGCCCCTTCTCATCGAACACCGGGACGCCGCTCGTTTCCAGCACCACCGTGCTGCCGTCCTTGCGCATGTGACGGTTCTGTAACCCGGAGAACGGCTCCCCCCGCGAGGCGAAGCCCATGAGCTGCATGCCGAATTCCTGGTCGTCCGGCGCCTGCATGAAATCGCGCGGGCGCTTCCCCAGCACCTCCGCCGGCTCGAAGCCGAGGAGGTCCTTGACCTTCGGGCTTGCGTATGTGTACCGTCCCGATGCGTCCGTCTCCCAGATCCAGTCCGGGATCGCCTCCACGAGCGACCGGAACCGCTGTTCGCTCCGGTAGAGCCCGTCCTCGGCCTCCTTCCGCCGCGTGATATCCGCGAAGCTCGTCACCACCGCATAGGGGGATTCGTCGCCGGTCCGCATGAGCGGCTGGGTGGTGATCGAAATCCAGCGGCGGTCCCCCCCCCGCGTGCGGAACCCGACCACCGTATCGATGCAGGGGGTGCCCGTCGTCAGGGACACTGCCGGCGGAAACTCCGGGGCGAGGAACGGCTTGCCGCTTTCGTGGATCGGTTCGATGTCCGCGCGGTGGAACGGCCAACCCTCCAGCTCCCCCTTCGTCACGTCCAGTATCCGCAGCGCGCCCGGGTTCCAGGAGAGGAGGGCGCCCCGCGCATCGTGCATGAGTATGCCCCCCCCGGTTCCGGAGATGATCGCCCGGTGGCGCTCTTCGTTCTCCAGCAGCGCCGCTTCCGTCCGTTTCCGCTCCACCGCCACTGCGATATGGCGGGAGATGTACGTCAGGATCTCCTCTTCCTTGCGCCCGAACCTGATGGTGTCCGTGTAGCTCTGAATGGCGATGACCCCGAACGGCCCCTGGCCGTCCATGAGCGGGACGCCGAGCCAGTCGACGGATTCGCCCCCCAGCAGGACTACTTCACCCCGGTCAACGAGTTCCTGGAAGACCTCCGGCGTGGCAAGCAGGGGCCTCCCGGACCTGAGGACGTATTCCGTCAGCCCCCGCCCGGGCTTGTGGGGGGGAGGCGGAGGATCGTGTTCGTCCACAAAATAGGGAAACGTCAGGTCGCCCGTCCCCTTGTCGTAGAGGGCGATGTAAAAATTCCGCCCGTAGACGAGCTCGCTCAGTATGGCGTGGATCGCTTCGTAAAAATCTCGGAGGGAGGTCAGCGTGCTCGCCCGTTCCGTGATCCGGTAGAGGGCATGCTGGAGCGATTCCGCGCGTCGCTTTTCCGTGATATCGACCACCGTCCCGATGATCGCCCCCCGCCCCTCGTGGAAAGTGCTCGTGCCGGCGATCTCGAGATCGATCTGCGACCCGTCCTTGCGAATCCCCCGGACCGTGTACCATTGGTTGGACCGGTCCTCCGACATGTGGCGGCGGAGATTGTCTTCCACGCGACCGCGCTCCGAGAGCGCGGCGATGTCGGTGATGCTCATCCCCCCGGTCAGTTCGGCGGCGCTGTACCCCGTGATCTCGCAGATCCGGGGGTTGACGTACGCGAACCTGCCGTCCTGGATCATGTAGACCCCGGCGAACGAGTTCTCGACGAGACCTCTGAACGTTGCCTCGGTCTCGGCGAGCTGCCTCCGGGTCTCGCGGTGTGACGTGATGTCGCGTGAAATCACCGCGACGTACTGCACATCCCCCTTCGCGTCCCGGATCAGGTGCCCCTGCGACTCGATGTGCTTCACCCTGCCCCCCCGGAGCAGGAACCGGAAGTGCGCTCTCTTCCCCTTCCCCGTCGTGATCGTCTGCCGGAAGAGTTTCTGGACGTTCTCCCTATCCTCGGGGTGTATCTCGGCGAACGAATCCGTTCCCCGGAGCGCGTCCGGGTCGCCGAGCACTTGCCTGTAGGAGGGGCTGTTGTAAATCCGCTTGCCGTTGCCGTCGAGTATGACGATCAGGTCGCCGGTATTGCTCAGGATAAGGTCGAGCAACCGGTCGCTTCCGATCAGTGAGCTGATAAGCTCAATGGCGGAGGCGGCTGAATTTCTTTCCTTTGGACGCCTGACCCTTCGTCGAACCTCCCTCTTCACTCGCCTCATGCTGGCCCCTCTCCGGGGATTCGCAAAAACACGATTATAGTTCAGGTCTGTTTTGCGAACAGCGCAAAAAGACTGGTCAAAAATACTGTTACTTTTGAGGCCCGGGATAGAATATATGAAGGGAGATCCTTCCAAACAAAGTGTGATTTAACTCACGTGCCCTCAGGGGGAAGGTGTCTTCCCCTCACACCTTTCGGAGGAGGTAGACGAAGAGGGGGGCTCCTATGGCGGCCGTTACGGCTCCTACGGGGATTTCGGCCGGGGCAAGGGCCACCCTGGCAATAGTATCCGCGGATACCATGAATAGAGCCCCTGCAAGGAATGAAGCGGGGAAGAGAAGCCGGTGGTCCGGCCCGAGGACCATCCGGCAGATATGGGGGATGATGAGGCCAACAAACCCGACGACACCGCTCACGGAGACCACCATCCCGGTGATAAACGAGGCAAGAAGATACGCCGACTTCTTGAGTATGCCGACATTCACGCCAAGCTGCATCGCCGCTTCCTCACCCGTGGCGATCAGGTTCAGCCCCTTGGCCTGCGTATAAAGGACGGCGGACGCGCCGACGACCGCCGGGCCCACCACCGTGACGGATGTGGCGGAAGCGCCGCTCAGGTTCCCCATAAGCCAGAGGAACGCGTTGCGGAGCTCCTGGTTGACGACGGCGATCAGGAGGAGGACCAGTGCGTTGAAAAACGCCCCTACCATGACGCCAGCCAGGAGGAGCGTGTACGTGTCGAGTTTTCCCCTCCTGTGGGCTACGCCGTAGACGATTCCCATCACCGCGGCGGAGCCCGCAAACGATGCCAGCGGGGCCGAGAGTGCGCCGGAGCTCCCTGCAAGCGTCATGGCAAGTATTGCCCCGACTGTCCCGCCGCTGGAGATGCCGAGGATGTACGGTTCGGCGAGGGGGTTCCTGAGAAGTGCCTGGAAGACGAGCCCGGCGACAGAGAGCCCCGCACCGACGATGATCGCCAGGAGGAGGCGCGGGAGACGAATGTCGAGTACGATCGTTCTCACGACGGGGGATACCGAGGCGTCCCCTGTGAGCGATCCTGCGATGCTCCTCATCGGGAGGGGAACGCTCCCGAGCGAAAGGCTGATGAACCCCGCGGCGACCAGGATTGCCAGGAGCAGAGCCACGACGGCGATTGTTCTCCGGGGTGTCAGGGGGGGGTGATTCACGTTCGCCGCCCGCGCTTTTCTGCTCCCCCGTGGACACTCTTCCACATTGCCGCGACAAGCTCCCGGACACCTGAGCCCCCGACGGCGGAAATGCGGAGCACCGGCGTCTTGCCGAACCGGATCTTCGCGAGCGCCCTTTTTCCTCCTGCGTCAAGCAGATCCGTCTTCGTCAGCACGGCGATCCTCGGCTTCCGCAGAAGCTCCTTCCTGTACTGTTTCAGCTCGTTGAGGAGCACGGCATAGTCGCCCGCGGGATCGCTCCCGGTGCTGTCGACGAGAAATGCCAGCACCTTCGAGCGCTCTATGTGGCGCAGGAACTGGAGCCCGAGCCCTCTCCCCGTGTGCGCACCTTCAAGGAGGCCTGGAATGTCCGCGACGACGAAGCTGGCGCCTTCGCCGACCCGGACGATCCCGAGGTTGGGGACAAGCGTCGTGAAGGGATAGTCGGCGATCTTCGGGCGGGCGGCGGAGATGACGGAGATCAGCGTTGATTTTCCCGCGTTCGGGAGGCCGACGAGTCCCACGTCCGCCAGGAGTTTCAGCTCGAGCTCCAGGTCGCGCTCCTCCCCCGGCTCTCCCTGCTCGTACGTGCGCGGCGCCTGGTCGGTCGACGTGGCGAATTCCGCGTTCCCCCTTCCCCCGCGGCCGCCGGCCGCGGCAACGACGGTCGTCCCGTCGTCCAGGAGATCGGCGATGACTTCTCCCGACGAGCTGTCGCGGATGATCGTTCCCGCAGGGACCTCGAGCGTGACGTCGCGGCCGCTCTTCCCCGTCCGTCGGGCCCCGAGCCCGTGCTCGCCCCTCTCGGCCCGGTAGCTCCGCCGGTACTGGTAGTCGAGGAGCGTCGCCAACTGGCGGTTCGCCCTGATGATCACCGATCCGCCGCGGCCGCCGTTCCCCCCGTCGGGCCCCCCCTTGGGGACGAATTTCTCCCTCCTGAAGCTCACGCACCCGACGCCCCCGCTTCCTGCGGCGACGTGTATGTGCGCAACGTCGATGAACTTCACCTGTCGTCCTTCGCGGCGTCCTGGTAACGGCGCTGTATGGCGTCCGTGAATTGCACGACATCCGCGTCGAACGGATCGAGCCCGGAGGCGATGTAGAGGGAGTTAAGGAGCCGTGCTGCCTCCCGCCAGGTGGACGCTCCGTTGAGGGAGGAGATCGTGTCTTCGTACTTCTCTTCGTTCCTGTCGAAGAGCTTCTTGACGAACCTGGAGCGTTCATGCACGTCGATGAGTCTCCGGATATCCGGGAGCACGGGCGGCTCTTCCTCCGCGGGGAGCTCTTCGCGGCCGTCAGGCTCTTCGGTGACGAATTCGAATGTCTCCGGCATCCGGATTTCAATCGTGGGTTCGAAGACGCGGCGGTCGACTTCCGGCTGCTCGGGCGCACGCTCCTTGCCGGGCTCGCCGTGCGCCGTCGCCGGAGGCTCCACTCCCTGTTGCTCCGGGGGGGCGGCAGGCTGCTCCGCGGCGGCAGGAGTTTCCGCCCCAGGGGGTGGTTCCACTTCGGAAGGCGGTTCGGCGCCACGGGGTGGCTCTGCCGATGGGGGTGGCTCCGCGAACATTGGTGACTCCGCGATAGCGTGTGGCTCCGCGAAAGCGGATGGCTCTGCGGCCATGGGCGGTTCCGCAGCACGGAGTGGCTCCGCCGGGGCCGGCGGTTCCCCCTGCCCCAGATAGAGATCCTCCACGAGCGTCGTCAGCTCGTCCAGCGTGATCTCCTCCTTCTGCCGGATCCGGGAAATGCTCTCGATGTAGTCCCGGAGGATCTTCATCTTCTTGTCCTCGAAGAAGACGAGGATCGGTTTGAGGGGAATGCTGACGTCCGGCGGCGTATCGCGCAGCAGCAGGAAATCGAAGATCGGCTTTGCCAGGAGCGCCAGCTCGCGGGCGTTGTGCTGCCGCACGATCTGTTCGTCGATTCTGCCGAGGATGTCGCGAAACTCCTCCGGGCTCGCCTCGCGCGTCCCGCGCCGTTGCATGACGCGGGGGATGAGCGTCCGGAAATAGGCGTACTCCACCATGCAGTCTAGCTTCGCGGTCATCTCGGCGAGGGGCACGCGCTCGCCCGACTCGAACACGAAGTGCTCGATCGTCCACTGGGGACGGCAGAGGTAGTTTTCCAGGAAATGGACGGCGTTTTCCAGGAGCGTGACGAACTCCGCACGCGGGATGGCGTACGTGGCGGCCATCGAGGCGACGAACGCGCGTCCCTGGCGCCGCACGCCGGGGGCCCCGCGCTCCACGCGCGCAAGCCGGGGGGAGGAGAAGAGCTCCGCCTCGAGCGAGCGGATGATGTCGGCCTGGAGGTATGCCTTGACGCCGCGGGGGATGTCGGCCGACTGGATCTCCCCGAAGAGGATCGCGTCCCGTGCGCCGATCGTCCGCGCCAGGAGCGTTTCCAGGATCACGTCGGTTTCGTGTTCGAGCATGGTCAACCGGGCTTCTTCTGCAGGACGGACCTGACCCGGTCGATCTCCTTGCGCGCAGCTGACTTGAACGTCGCGTCGATCCCCGGCCGGTCCACGATTTGCTGGTACATGGTGAGCGCCTGGTCGTACCTCCCCATCTTCTCGTAGGATTGTCCCGACATGTAGAGCGCGTTCGCCGTCCAGTCGATCTTCCCTTTCTTCGTCACGAGGTACGGGACCTTGAGAAAATCGAGTATCGCCTGCTGGTAGTCCCCTTTGTGGAAATTCGCCTCCGCGATGTAATAGCGGATTTCACCTTCCAGGTCGCTCCCCGCTTCGTCGAGCAGCGACTGGAGCTGCAGCACCGCCTGGTCGTAGTACCCCAGCCGGTCGTAGAGGATGCCGATCTTGATCTTCTTGTCGAGGGCGTCCTCGGCGGACGGGTAGAGCTCGAGGTACTTCCTGGTGAGCGTGAGCGCGCCGTCGTACGCCCCGGCGGTCTCGTATGTCTCGATGAGATTGCTCATCGCGGGGGAGAGCAGCTCCGGGTCGGGGTGGGGGTCGTCGACGATCGTCCGGTAATGTTTGATTGCCTCGTCCCATTTCTCAGCGGCGTAGTAGAGGTTTCCCAGCGCGAGGTGCACGCGGCTGATGATCGGCGCGCCGGGGTGCGCCGCCAGGAGCTTTTCGAGCGATGCGATCGCCTCCTGCTGTTTGCCGGTTGCCTCCAGCGTCTTGCCGGTCCAGTACATCGCCGCGGGCCCCGAGGGGGTCTCCTCGTATTTGTCGGCCACGGACGCAAACGCCTTCATGGCGCCGGCATACTCTTCCTTGCGGAACTGGAGGAGTCCCTTCTCAAGCTCGAAGAGCGCCATGTCGTCCCGGTCGTCCGGGTGCGCCTTCGTGAAATCCTGGATGCGCTTCGCGGCGCCTGCGGCGTCCCCGCTCCGGAGCGTCGCCACGACGATCCGCGCGTCGCAGTATTGCCTCTCGGTGTCGGCGGAGGCGCCCTGCGCCAGCTGCGTGTAGTCCCTGATCGCGTCCGCGTAGTCGCCGTTTTCGAAGAGGAGGTCCGCGATGTCGCGCGAGACGGCCGCTCCCGGCGCCGCCTCACCGGCCTGTTTGAAGTACGACGTTGCCGCGTCGCGGTCTCCCGCATCGCGCGCAATCATCCCCAGCGTCGTGTAGGCCTCACCGGCTGCCCGGCCCGTCTGCTCGCGCGCAAGGACTTCCGCCAGGAACCGCTTCGCCTCCGCGCCCTTCCCCGCCTGCCACGAGAGCTTTCCCAGCGCGAGGAGCACCCCCGTCGAGGGTCTCCCGTCGCCGAGGGGGTTGTCCGCGGCCCGCCGGGCAATTTCCGTGTAGACGGAAAGCGCCGCGTCCGTCTCACCGGCGGCCCCGAGCGCGAGGCCGAGCTTCTCCTCGGCGCCGTCGGCGGCTGCCGCGTAGCCGAACTGGCCGGTCAGCCGCTGGTAGAACGCCGCCGCGTCGCGCGGCCTGCCGAGCTGCAGGGTGATTGCCGCCAGGTGCGCAAGGAGCGTTGCCGCGTGCGGGCTGGCGGGGTACGCGGCGAGGAACCGCGTCCCCGCGGCGATCGCGGAATCGGGGAGATTCTGCCTGAGCAGGATGCTCAAACCTCCCCAGGCCGCCTCCTCGGCGATCGTGGAATCCCGCGCGGAGTGCAGTGCGAGAGCGAACGCCGCTCCCGCCTCCGCGAGGCTGTCCGCCCGTTCGGCCAGCGTCCCCAGCACAAGCTGGACGGTGTCCGCCATCGGGAACGCGCCGTGCGTGGCCAGGAGCGTCGAGGCCGCTTCGCGTGCCTGCGGCAGCGTTGTCGCGCTCAGGCGGAACAGCGCGAGGAGCGCGCCGTTCGAATCCGCGCCCGCCGCCCCGGACGAGAGGTATGCCCGGTATGCCTCCAGTGCCCGCGGGGCGACACGCGCATCCTTCCAGCTCATGTACTCGAGCGCCTCGGCCTTCTTCAGGAGCGCCTCCCCGGACTGCGGGGGCGCAAGCCCCGCCCCCAGCGCGTTATCGAACTGGGAAACCGCCGCGGCGTAGCTCTTGAGATCGCTGAAGTAGATCTCCCCGAGCCTGAAGGTGAGCCCGGCCCGGTCCTTCTGCGAAACCACGTCCCCCACGAGGAGCGCGAGCTTCTCCAGCCCCGCGTCCTTCTCTTTCGCTTCGAATGTCTCGATCATCCGCACGCGTTGCTCTGCTTCCGGCCGTATGTCGGAGGCCGGGTAGCGCGTGATCAGCTCGCGGTATGACTGGAGGGCCCGGTTGAATTCCTGCAGGCGCTCGTAGCACCGCGCGGCTCCCGCAAGGGCGTCGTCCGCGAAGGGGGAAGAGGGGTAACGGTCGGCGACCTGCTCGAACAGCGCGATCGCTTTGCGCGGGTCGGCGAGCCCCCCCGCCGAGAGGGCGGCCTCCCGCATGAGGAGTGCCGGCGTCGCGGGATCTTCCGGGGCTGCGTCCGTGAACGCGCTGAAGTGCTGGAGCGCGGCCGCGTAGCTCTTCTGTTCTTCCGCGTTGAGCGCGAGGCGGACCCTCGCCCGGCGCCGGAGCTGGCCTGCCGCGGAGGAGGCAATGAGACGGGTGCACGCCTCGTTGGAACGCCGGTAGTCCTTCCCCCGCGCCGCCGTGGAAGCGAGCTTCCAGAGCGCGTCGCCGGTCCGTGCGTCCGATGCCGGGGCGGCCGCGAGGAAGCGTTCGTACGACGCGGCGGCGCCCGCGAAATCCCCGAGCCCGGCCTGGGCGTCCCCGCTCGCAATGAGCGCCTCACGGACAAGCGCCGAGTCCCCGCCGTTCTTCTCGGCCAGCGCCTTCCGGAACCAGCCGAGCGCCTCTTCGTGCTTCCCGGCCGCATCGGCGAGCTTCCCGGTGCTCAGGTACGCCCCCTGCGCGGCGGAGGTTTTCGGGTAACGCGTGATGATCTCGCGGTAGTCGGCCTGGGCATTGTCCATGCGTCCCGTGGCCTGCGAGATGTTCCCCAGGATCAGGAGCGCCCCCGCACGGGCGTCGGGCGAGGGGTCGGCGTCGATGACTCGCTTCAGTTCTCCCTGCGCCTGGTCGTAGTTGCCCTCTTCGTAATAGAGCCTGCCGAGCTGTGTCCGCGCGCCCATCACGGCGTCGCTCGTCGGGTATTCCTGGAGTATGACGCGGAGCGTCCGCCGTGCGTCGTCGCGCGAGCCGGCGAGGAGGAAGTACTTCGTCGCCTGCAGGAGCGCGTCGGGGGCGGAGCGTGCCTTCGGGTGGAACACCTTCACCCGCTCGAACGCGAGCGCCGCCTCGCGGTAGACGCCGAGCGCGGCGTACGACTCCCCAACGTTCCACCACGCCTCCGGCGCGCGGGGGTTGTCCTGGTACGTGAGGGCGAACGACTGGAACGTGAGGCGGGCGTCGTCGTACTTCCTGAGCTTGAGGTACGTCAGGCCGAGGTAGAACCGGGCATCGATCCCCTGCGGCGTCGTGGGGTAGGCGCTGATGAACTGTTTGAGCTGCTCCTGCGCGAGGTCGTAGAGCCCGTCGTTGTAGAGGTTGATCGCGAGCTTGAAATCGGCGTTTTCCTTGGAGTTCTGTGCTCCCGCCCCGGCCGGCCAGGCAATCAGGAGCCCGGCGGCAATGGCGAGGAGGATTCTGCGGCCCGGTTGCATCTGGCGGCTGCCGGCGGCGGGCGCTAGACGGCCTTCGCCCGCATGAACTCCCTGTTGAGCCGGGCGATGTGCGCGACGGAAATCTGTTTCGGGCATTCTGCCTCGCAGGCGTACGTGTTCGAGCAGGCGCCGAATCCCTCGGCGTCCATCTGCGCGATCATTGCTTCCACGCGCTGTTTCCGCTCCGCCTGTCCCTGGGGAAGGAGCGCGAGCTGTGACACCTTCGCGGCCACGAACAGCATCGCCGATCCGTTCTTGCACGCGGCGACGCAGGCGCCGCAGCCGATGCAGGCGGCGGCGTCCATGGCCTCCTCAGCGTCGGGTTTCGGCACGGGGATCGTGTTGGCGTCGGGGGCCCCGCCCGTCCTGACGGAGACAAATCCCCCGGCAGCCATGATCCGGTCGAACGCGGAGCGGTCGACGACGAGGTCCTTGATGACCGGGAACGCCTTCGCCCGCCACGGCTCGATCGTGATCGTGTCGCCGTCGCTGAACGTCCGCATGTGAAGCTGGCAGGCCGTGACCCCCTTCAGGGGTCCGTGGGCCCTGCCGTTGATGTAGAGGGAGCATGTCCCGCAGATCCCCTCGCGGCAGTCGTGGTCGAACGCGATGGCCTCTTCCCCCTTGCGGATCAGGTCGAGGTTCAGGAGGTCCAGCATCTCGAGAAATGACATGTCGGGGGAGACGCTGGGGAGCGTGTACCGGACGAATCGGCCCGCGGCATCTCTGCCCGCCTGGCGCCAGACATTGAGCGTGATAGTCATGGTTGGCTGGATCCTCATTTATAGCTGCGTTGGCTCGGTTTCACGTATTCGAATTTCAGGGGCTCCCTGTGGAGCTTCGGCGTCTTCCCCGCCCCGGCGAAC
>Ga0335071_10008679_pt1 | contig 10424 bp, 8 predicted proteins | sample Lox_Sample_15_FD_206724 | JGI IMG/M metagenome (GOLD analysis project Ga0335071, IMG submission 206724) | Soil microbial communities from Loxahatchee National Wildlife Refuge, Florida, United States - Lox_Sample_1.5 | ecosystem: Environmental > Terrestrial > Soil > Wetlands | place: USA: Florida...
TCCTTTCACCCGCGATGGTGCATTGGAGTCTTGATGGGTGGAAGACCGCGCACGATACGAACACGCGCGATACGGGATTGGGGATCCACACACTGGACCTGCCGACTGCGTCGTTGCCGGCGGGCGAACAGGCTGTATTTACGTTTTATTGGCCAAATGGGAGTCGCTGGGAAGGAACTAATTTCAGCGTCGCGATTGAGCAGAAATAGCACGGCGCCGCATTGACATGTGGAGCACATGAAAACATGCTCCGCGCTTGTCGAAGATGATTCAGCTCCGAAACGTACCTGACGGAGTGCACCGTATCTTGAAGGCACGTACGGCGATGGGCGGCATGTCCTTGTCCGATTACTTGTTATCGGAGACCAGGGAAATCACGGACCGCCCGACATTGGCGGAAATGCGAGCCCGCCTACAGCAGCGCGAACCGATTTCGATTCCGCTCGACACGGCACGCTTGGTGCGCGATGAGCGAGGTTCGCGGTGATTGTCCTCGACGCCTCTGCCGCCATCGACTGGCTCATGCAAAGCCCGGCGGGACTTCTCATCGAACAGTGAATCTATTCGCGGAAAGAACGCTGCACGCGCCTCACCTGCTAGACATCGAAGTGGCACAGGTCCTGCGGCGGCTCGTAAGGCAGAAGATCATTTCAGAGCAGAGGGCTGATATAGCGATTGAAGATCTGCTTCAGCTCCAGCTTGTGAGATATCCTCATTTCATTCTTGTTCCACGAATCTGGGAATTCCGTGTACATCTATCCGCTTACGATACTGCTTACGTCGCCTTGGCAGAACGCTCGGGGCTGCGTTGGTTACCCGGGACAAACGACTAGCTTCCGCTTGTAGCCGCTGGGTAGCCGCTGAGGTGTTTTGATCTCAGGGTCCAGGGCGGCGACCAGAAGTAAACCGTGACAGGAGTCCTATAGGAGGTTCAGGCTTACAAGAGGTTCTTCGCTTCGCTCAGGATGAGAGTCTAAATTGCCTTCGACAATACCGGGCGGGCGCCTTCAAAATGCACTACTCGGCGCTGGTGAAGCATAGTTCCACCACGGTGCAATCGTCGCTGAGAGGATTGCCGGCACAAAATTCCGAGACGGCCGCGAAGATTCCTTCCAGGGTAGGTGACTTTGCCGCCGCGGCTTCCAAACGCGAGTCTTCAAAGAAGTCGCCCATGGCATTTTCCGCCTCAGTGACCCCGTCGGTTACAAGGATGAATCGGTCGCCGGATTTCATCTGGCAACTGGAGCTTTCGAAGGACGCATCGGCGAGGAGCCCGACCGGAACATTGCCGTGCGGTGGGCGGATCACTTCTCCGCGGCAAACCAAAAGCGGGGGAACGTGGCCGCAGTTTACATACTCCAGTTCGCCGTCGCGGCGCAGCCGAGCCAGCAAAACCGTTGCGTATTTCTCTCCGCCCATTTTCTCGGTGAAGAACCGGTTCACGGCAGTCACAACATGGAGCAGGGACATACCCGCGATCAGGTGCGAATAGATCATTCCCTGCAACGTGGAAGCCAGCAGCGCCGCGGAAACACCTTTTCCGCTGACATCAGCCAGCACTACGGCCAGGCCTTCCTTGGTGATAACTGCGTCGAAGAAGTCGCCTCCGATTTCTTTGCAAGACTGATTCTTTCCGCGCAGGCGCGCGAAAGGCACTTCAGGAATCTTCACCTGCATGAGCCGCTGCTGGATGCTGGCGGCAATGCTTAACTCCTGCTGGTAGCGGCGAGCCTCTTCTTCGGCCTGCACCAGGCGCGCATTCTCGATAAGCGAGGCCGCTTCGGTGGCGATCACATGAAGGATTTTCTGGTCCACGCCGCTGATATCGCGCGAAGCAAAACGGGAATCCACGTACAGCACGCCCATGGCCTCGGCAGCCGCGGCAGACGGTGTGGGAGTAAGCGCGTCGCGGGTCGCCTGGACCTGCATCTTGCGCAGCGGAATGCACAGGACGGTCCGCAGATCGTAGGCCACGATGCTTTGCCGCCCGGCGAGATCCAGCGACTGGCTGGTATCCGTTAGAAGAAATTCGGAATTCGAGCGCAGAGACTCTTCCAGGATGGAATGAGAGATGGTTTTGTCGTCGAGCAGCGGCTCCTTTTTGTGGTTCCGTCCAGCCATCAGCCGCAGCTTTCCGTCTTCATCTTTCAGGAAGACGTAGCCGCGCTCGGCCCGCGTCAACTGCAACGTGACGTCAAGCATCGTGATCAGGATCTCGTCCAGAACGCCCGCGGTGTTGAGCTTTCGGGCGGCATCGAGGAACAGCGTGAGCTTCTCCAGTTCCGTCGCTTCAGGCTTAATGCCGATGGACGAGATCTGGCTGAGAAACTCGCGCGCGGTGTTGGAAGTGGCATGCGCCGGGTTGAACAAAAGGTACGCAGAATCGCGAGCTCCGAATTCCAGGCGGTCTCCGCGCTCGAGTTTCTGCCGCTGGATGCGTTCCCCGTTGACGAAGGTTCCGTGTTTGCTGCCGAGGTCAACGAGGAAAAAGTCCTGGCCTTCCTGCATGATCTGGGCGTGATCGCGGGAGACGCGCGGGTCGGCGATGACGAGATCCTTGTCCACTTTCCGGCCGACGCTGAACGGAGTGCGGTTGAGAACGATGTTCTTCTGCTCGCTGCCCTGCACGAATACAAGGGCGGGAAACACCCCGGAACCGGAGCTGTGTGTGATGGGATTCAGGGCCATGCTGCTGGGCAAATGCTAAACCGCGGGCCTTCCGCCTATTCGGCGAGGGGCCATCGCCGCGAAGACTGCTGGAACAGACTACTCTGCTTCCGCGCCGCGTCGCAAGCTGTCAGGGTTACGTCGATTTTGGATTGCCCTGGATTTCAGGGCTCGATTCTTTCAGTTCTCCGATGCCATTTCTTCCCGATCAGCAGGAGTCCAAGGGGGAGCGTGGGGATGGCGAAATTTGTGGCCAGGGGCCAGACCCATGCGCGCCGAACTTCCGTGTCCGGGAGAAACATCAGCGCGAGAACGAGGGCAGCGGCGCTGAGCCATGGCCAGACGATGAAGCCGCCAGTCAGTATCAGCAACCATCGGGGGATCCGCCCTGCGTTCCAGATGGTTCGTGCCGCGAGGGCAATCACCATCAACGCAGGAATTAACAACAGCTGGTTATACGGGGCGAACATCGGGATGACCATGAGCGTGGTAGCCATGATGAGCCCAAGAACCCAATTGAAGTCTGGAGTGTGAACCTGCGCTTTTCTCCAACGCCAACAACTCGCAAACAGAAACATGATCAGTGCCGCGGCTACGAGCCGTCCCCATAATGGGCTGAGCTCAACGTCAAGCACAGACCTGCCACCGCCAGTGTAACGCCAGTACTCGGCTGAGGAGCGGCGGAATTCTGAAACCCATCCCGGAAGCAGGATCTCGCCTCCTCCAATTAAAGCGAGCATGGCGAGCCCGAACCCCCAGAAGAAACGCTGCCGCTGTCTCCAGTTTCCGAGAACCCAGAGGCACAGACAGGCAGCCGGCAAAGCGACGAGCTGCGGTTTGATGCTGGCAAACGCCATGAAGATCCCGGCCAGCAGCGGAAATCCGGCGGCAAGCAAGCTGAATGACGCAGCGATCAATCCGGCGACCAGCAAGGAGAGTTGCTGGAGCTTGAATCCCTGGATGGCCGGGAATGATCCGAGCGTAAGGAGAATCCAAACGACGCTCGTCGAACGCGAAACCCGCCAATCCAGGGCTCGGAACCAGAGTGGAACCGAGCATGCCGTCAAAACCACGAAGAAGCCCAGAAGGATTCGTTGCACGAGAGGAAACGGCAACCGCACCGTGGGCGCCAGAAGGAACACGACGTATATCGGATAGGCAAACGCCTGCTGATCTTTCGGATCATTCGGCCGCGAGGAATCGAGCGGGCGGCCGTAGTATCCGGCCTGAATCTCGCGCGTGAGATCAGAACCGTAGGGGTCGCGCCCGTGTAAAAGCAACTCGCGAGCACCCAACCAACGGGGATAAAGGTCCGACAAATTGCCCCGCGGGATGCTCTGGGCGATGGCCAGTTGCTGCTGATGCGGGATCGCAATCCTCTGCACCCAAAGCCACATGGCAAAGCCCAGAGCGCCCGCTGCCGCAATGGCACTGAGCTTCTTGAGCATCAACTGTGATTCCGTCGAGTATCCGTCAGGGCGCATCATCCCACACCTTGAGGGTTCAGACGAGCACTCTCCGGCGGCGGGTAAACCGTTTCGCTCCGTATTGGGGATTGGCTCCAGGCGCGAGTCTCGCGCCAAATGACATAGATCCAACATAATAGTGGAATAGCCATCAGGTTGGTTCGGCCCCACCAAAGCCACAGGAAGAACCATAAAGGGCTGATGAGCAACGGCAGTGCGGGGAGGAACAGTGCTTTCAGCGTTCGCGCAGAATTTGCAGAGCAGAGAGCATGGTCCACGCACACCGCAATCGGCACAAGCAGCAAAGATAAGTCATAAGTATTTGTGTTGTAGCAGGCTACCAGGCACGCTATCACCGCACATGACAGGCACAGATTGAAGGAGCGCTGGTCGCGAACGAGGCCTTGCATTCTTGCAACGAAGACGAGAAGAAGTATAGAAGTAATGCTCGCAACGATTCGCAGCGGCCAGCCGATGTTTTCCAGAACCGGCCAGCCGTTGATTAGTCCAGTGAGGTTCGGTATGAACCGATAGGGGATACCTCCCAGCGAGGGAGTGGATACAACCCGCCACGCATACGCCGGATACTCGAGCGCAGCCCTCCACCCCACGAGCGTGACTGATAGCACCGAAACTCCAGAACCGACGGCAACCGCTCCCGAAACCAGCCGTTTGCCCCTCCAGAAAGCCAGGATCAGTGCGAGCGGCACCAGGAACTGAAACTTGAAGAACCCCAAACCCAGCCAGCAGCCTGCGGCAAAGTCGGCATTACAGGAAAGGGCGCGGAAACTCAGGGTAAGGGTCAGGAGTAGCAGGAGCGCATCCTGTCCCTGGTGAAACGTGGCGAAGACCGGATAGAAGGCCAGGCAAGCCAGAATGCAATCGACTAGTGGGATTCGTTGCAAGGAAGCGAATACACGTCGCAAAAGGATGCACACCCAAATCAGAATGCCTGCATTCACCACATTCCAAGCGACGTATGCCCTCGTGTAGGGCAGAAATGTCAGGGGTACAAAGATCAGAGCCTCATAGGGTGGATGAATATAAGGAAGCGGTGCGCGCCGCGCTCTCGCAACGGCCGCGAACTGCTGCTGAGTGTTCCTCTGCGCCTCTGGATTGTAGAGTTTCCTTCCAACCCCCTGACGCAGCATGTTCGCGGCGGTGAAATAAACGGTGAAGTCCGGGTCACCCCGTGCGACGAATTCTCGGATGTTCCACAGAAAAACCAGGTGAGCTGCCAAAAACGAGGCGATCAAGAGCCGGGCGATCCTGATTTTGAGTCTGGCCGGTGAGGATGAGCTTCCGATTACACCCATGTCGTTGCTTGTACACCTTTTATTGAGAGGCGCAGAACCTCTGGCCTTTTAGACTAGCGCTTATGGGTAGGCGCTATGCGGCAAAACGAACTTTCGAACCAAGGGTGTTATACTCTCGGGCGGTGGTGAACCATGATATTTCTCTGCCGTTTAAGGTGGAGAATGTCCATTCGGCAGGCCGCAAGCGGTGCCCTTAGTAACCTACGGGTTGCAAGATTTTACACTTTCCAGCCGGTTATCGGTATCATTGCCGTACGATCACGAAAGATCATAGGCGTCTTGCCGGACAAAGCAGTCTTTGTTCGGCTAAACGCTTTTCCTGCAGTATGAAGCAAAGTAGTTGGAGGACCGATATGCCCACGAAACTCCGTGAGCTATGGAACGAGGAACAGGGACAGGACATTGCCGAGTATGCCGTCATGCTCGCGGTGATCCTGGTAATCGTGGTTGGAACGATTCGTCTGATCGGTTCCAACTCCAATAATGTCTTCTCGAACGCAGCAAGTTCCATTCAGTAGCAGTAAACGCCTGCGGCTCGACCGGTTCCCAGTCTGGCGGGTTGCGCTGTCAGGCCAGAGAAAGCCCTAACCGGCATCGCCATCGCGAGTGTGCGGATTCGGCAGCGAATATCCCACACCGGCCGTGGCGAAGGACAATTCGGGACCATTCAGATCCGGTTGTGCCCAAGTTCCAGAATCGAACCGGGAAACAGCCCGGTGTAGTCAAGGGGGCCCATGGATTTCATAGGTAGATTTTGGACGGAAGAGAGCGGCCAGGACATTGCAGAGTATGCGGTTATGCTCGCGGTAATCCTGGTTATCGTGGTTGGGACGATCCGATTGATCGGAACGAATGCCAACAACGTGTTCTCCAACGTTGCCAGCGCCATCCAGTAGTGGAGAAGCTCCTTTCATAACTGGCCGGGCCGTCAGGCCGGGTTGGGAGTCTTCGTTTCCAAGGGAGTCCGATGAACCGCACACGCATGCTGATGATTGGAGCGCTTGCCCTGGCCTTGGGCTTTCTGACAAGCATCGAGGTCTACAAGCGCATGCAATCGAAAACCGGAGCTCCAGCCGAGCCCGGAGTTCAAGTGATCGTGGCTGCCAATGATCTACAGGTGGGTGCCCGTATCGAAGAGCACGACATCAAGATCATCACAATCCCGGCTAATGCTCTCCCGCCGAATACGCCCCGAAAGAAATCTGACGTAATTGGCCGGGGAGTGATCATTCCGATTACGCAGGGTGAATTCATTCTTTCCACGAAGCTTGCGGGCGAAAACGCGGGGGCGGGCTTGCCCTCCTTGATACCTCCTGGCATGCGTGCCGTTTCCGTACGCGTGAACGACGTTGTTTCCGTAGCCGGCTTTGTCACTCCGGGAACGCGCGTCGATGTACTGCTCACCGGTACTCCGACCGGGGGCGCGGAGCAGCAGACGACGACCGTGTTGCAGAACATTGCAGTGCTGGCGTCTGGACGTACGCTGGAACGGACGTCAACTGGAGAAGCACAGAATACGCCCGTGATCACCTTGTTGGTGACTCCGGATGATGCCCAGAAGCTGACGCTGGCCGCGACGGAAGGGCACATTCAACTGTCTTTGCGAAATCCGCTGGATACAAAAGCGTCCGACGTCGCAGCATCCAGCGCCCGAGGTCTTTATAAGGGGATGCCGGCGCCACCGACCCCGCACCCGGTGGTTCGTCCGATTAAGGCGACCCCTAAGTCCACCGCTCCGGAGAAGCCTTCCGGCGTGAGTGTCGAGGTATGGCAGGGCAGCAAGAAAGACGAAGTGAAGTGTACGGAGGATGGTTGCGGGACCAAGTAAAAGTCAGCATTCGATCTCGGCAATGGGTTGCCCCCCCGACTGATTGCCGTATAGGGAAGAGATATCGGGAAATGAAATTCCGCACTGTTTTAGGGTGGGTTTTCTTACTCGCAACTTTCGTTTTTCCCGCGTTTTCCGAAAACGTACAACAGTCCGACACGACGCCTCAGGCGCAGGCTCCGGCGACTCCGAGCACGAATCTTCCGCCCGCCCAAGCACAGACTTCGGCGCCCTTACGCGTCATGGTGGGCAAGTCGATCCTGGTGAATACCAACGAGCGGCTGCGCCGCATCTCCGTCACCGACCCCACGATCGCCAGTGCCCTACCAGTCACCCCGACGCAGATTCTGATTCATGGCATCAAGCCGGGCGAAGTATCCCTGCTGATTTGGGACGAACTGGAACGGTCGCGAAGTTTCGACCTGCGGGTGGACGTGGACGTTAGTGCCTGTGCAGAAGAAGAACACCGGGTATTTCCCGACGAACAGATTACGGTGAGTCCTTCCCGTGCGGCGATCGTGCTTTCCGGGCATGTCTCCACGGAGGAGGTCTCGAAACGCGCCGAGGCACTGGCAACCGCTTACTCACCGAAGGTTGTGAATGTACTGACGTTTGGTCCTGTCGGGGCGCAGGAAGTGTTGCTGCAGGTAAAGTTCGCCGAGGTGGACCGGACCGCGCTGACGCAGTTGGGCGTGAATTTCGTTTCCACAGGCGCCGGAAATACGACAGGCACGATCGGTACCGGCCAGTTTGGGGGCTTTGGTGCGCCGTCTGTGACAGCGGGAACTCCGCCGACTACCACCACGGTAACCACCCTCAACCCGGGGGGCGGCAATCCATCCGTCTCGCAGATCACCAGCGGCGGTACCAAGCCGACCGTCAGCGCGCCTACGATCAGCAATGTCCTGAACCTGTTTCTCTTCCGTCCCGACCTCAACTTCGGTGCAGTCATCGAGGCTCTCCAGACCAAGAATCTTCTGCAGATTCTGGCCGAGCCGAACCTGATTGCTGTGAACGGAAAAGAGGCGAGTTTCCTGGCGGGTGGCCAGTTCCCTTTTCCGATTGTTCAACCCGGGCAGGGCTTCACTGCGGTTACAATCTCATTCAAGGAATTTGGAGTGCGGTTGCAATTCACCCCGGTGATCACGCCCAACGGAAATATCCATCTGAAGGTTGCGCCAGAGGTCAGTACGCTCGACTTCGCGAACGCGCTGACCATCTCTGGATTTACCGTTCCCGCTCTGAGTACGCGGCGGGCGGAGACCGAATTTGAATTGCAGGATGGGCAAAGCTTCGTGATCGCGGGCCTGATGGATAACCGCGTTACGGACATCTACAACAAGATTCCGGGGCTTGGCGACATCCCGATCCTGGGAAATTTCTTTAAGAGCAAGAGCCTCCAGAAAAGCAATTCGGAATTGATGGTTCTGTGCACGGTCAAGCGAGTGTCGCCGTCGACGGAGACACCGACGCTACCCCAAATCGGGAAGCCTTACATGGATAAGGGACAGTTCGACAAGCACGATAAGTAAGAACAGCATTCAGCTCGGGCTTTTCGAACCGGGCAAGTTGATTGCGGTCCTGGGGAACCGCAGGTTGGCCATGCCGGAACTTTCAGTCGTCATTGTCGCTACGGACAACGAACAGCGGGCCGTGCTGCAGGTATTGGTTGATGGCACGAGCGTGGCGCGTACGGTACAGACCTGCGCCAGTTTCCCGGTGGCGGCCTCGGATCCCATTGCCCGGCGCGTTCGCGCGGCGAATCCTGACGTAACGCTGATCGACATCCCCGTGGAGAATCCTACACCGGCACTGCGCGCGATTGAACTGCTGCACCAGGAAATGCCCGACGTGGCGATTTTCGCGATCGGTGTACTCAACCAGCCCCAGGTGATCGTCAATGCGATGCGGGCTGGCGCGCGCGAGTATGTAGAGCGCCCTACCAATACAACCGACTTGCTGGAAGCCTTTGTGCGGCTCACGACGGCGCAGCGGCGCGTGCGGTCGGAAGGCATTCGCGGCAAGGTTTTCTCGGTCATCAATGCCAAAGGCGGCAATGGAGCGACTACCGTAGCTGTGAATCTTGCTCTGGCGCTGCAAAGTTCGCATGGACAGACTGCACTCGTGGACCTGGCTCCGCTGGGGCATGCCGCCCTGCACATGAATCTCAAGCCGGTGTTTAATGTCGCAGATGCGACGCGAAACCTGCACCGCATGGATTCATCGCTTCTGGAAAGCTTTATGACGCGTCACAGCGGCGGACTGCATCTGCTGGCAGGATCGACGGTCCCCGCTGCGATTGATCCTTCCACTGCCGAATTTGTTCGCCTGTTCGACATGCTGGTGACGCATTACCGGTACGTGGTCGTGGATGCTTCTTCGCGCTTTGATTCGGCAAGCCGCCTGATCGCGAACTTGTCGGAAACCGTTTTACTGGTCGCCTGTACGGATGTAGCCTCATTGTGGAGCGCGGCGCGAATCCAGCAGTATCTGGGAGAAACGGGCAGCCGGGAACGGGTGCGGCTGGTGCTCAACCGGTTCCGCAAGGTTCCGGGATTCAGCGAGGCCGATGCCGAGGCGGCGGTGGGCGCGAAGCTGTTGTGGCGGGTGCCGAACCAGTACTTCGCGGTATCGACTGCCATCGATCGCGGAACGCCGATAATGGATCAGCGGGGCAGCGAAATTGCGCGTTGCTTCGCAGGGCTGGCGCAGGAACTCACGCGGAACGATCTCAACACCAAGCGCGAGGCTTGGTCGATGTTTAAATCGGTGTAGGATTTAGGGTTTTATGGCCAATCTGCAAACGTTCGAGCGCGCCGATTACCAGCAGGTCAAGTCGGACCTGCATCGCAAGATTCTGGACCGCCTCGACCTGGAGAAGCTCGGGAAGACCTCCGGCGACTCCGCCCGTGATGAAGTTCTTGTCATTATCCGGAGCGCGGTAAACAGCGAGGTCGTTCCCCTCAGCTTTGCCGAGCGCGAACGCCTGTCTCGCGAAATTCTCGATGAGATTTTCGGACTCGGTCCACTCGAACCGCTCCTCAAAGATCCCACAGTGTCCGACATTTTGGTCAATCGCTTTGATCGGGTTTACATCGAGCGCGCGGGCAAACTCGAGATGACCGCGTTCTCCTTCAAAGACAACAC
>Ga0335071_10008681_pt1 | contig 10423 bp, 11 predicted proteins | sample Lox_Sample_15_FD_206724 | JGI IMG/M metagenome (GOLD analysis project Ga0335071, IMG submission 206724) | Soil microbial communities from Loxahatchee National Wildlife Refuge, Florida, United States - Lox_Sample_1.5 | ecosystem: Environmental > Terrestrial > Soil > Wetlands | place: USA...
GGCTGGTGCTGCTGGCGCTGTCCCTGGTCGACACCTCGGAGTCCGACCAGCATCCCGCGGTCATCCTCACCGTCATCTGGCTCGCGGCGTGCGGCGGCGGCGCGGTGCTGCTCATCGCCATACCGATGCGTTTCGGCCGCGCCGCCTCCCTCGGGCTGGCCGCCGGCCTGCTGTTCGCCGACGGCGACATCTCCGCGAAGCTCATCGGCTACGGCGGGTGGTGGCTGCTCGCGCTGGTCACGCTCATCGTCGCCTACGCCGTCGGGACGAGCGTCCTGCAGTTGGCCTACCAGCGGGGCGACGCGCTGACCGCGGCCGGCACGGCGACGATGGTCACCAACGCGGTCCCGATCGCGGCCGGGTTCGTGCTGTTCGGCGAGACGCTGCCGAACGGCGGCCGGGCCGTCCTGCAGATCGCTGCGTTCGGCTGCCTGGTAGTGGGGGCGGTTCTGCTCGGCCACCAGCAGGCGCCGCCGTCCGGCAGACCGGCTCCGCGCGCGGGCGACACCGGCGAGGTGCCCGGCGGATAAGACGCGGGCTGTACCGCGCCGCCTGCCGCGGTTAGTGTGACCGCTGTGGAACGGTCTGCGGTGGCCGACGCACCGGGAAGCCTGCATGGCTTTCCGGCTTCGCTGACCAGTTTCGTCGGCCGCGCCCAGGTCACCCACCAGATCGCCGCTCAGCTGGCCGAATGCCGGCTGGTGACGCTGACCGGGCCGGGCGGCGCCGGGAAGACGCGGCTGGCCGGCGAGGTCGCCAGGCAGATGGCCGGCCGGTTCGCTGATGGGGTCTGGCTGGCGGAGCTGGCCGCGGTCCGCGATCCGGCGCAGGTGCCGGCCGCGGTGGCGGCGGCGCTGGGCATTCATGACCTGCCCGCGATGGCGGCGGCCGACGCGCTGGCTCACGCGCTGGCCCGGCGGCAGCGGCCCTCACCGCCGGACTCGTCTGAACCCTGTGGGTGATTCCACCCCTGCCCCGGACCGGCCCGCCCGGGCCACCCTGAGGGCATGACGATCCAGGATTCGGTGCGGGGCCGCTCCCGCGGATGGAAGTAGGTCAGATGGAATCCTTCGAGGGCAAGCTCGCCGTGGTGACCGGTGGCGGCTCCGGCATGGGCCGCGAGCTGGTCCGGCAGCTCGCGGCGCAGGGCTGCTCGGTCGCGGCCTGCGACTGGCACCCGGAGGCCGTAGCGGAGACCGCCGCGCTGGCGCGGGCGGACGCCGGGTCCGGCGTCCTGGTCACCGGCCACGCCTGCGACGTCTCCGACGAGGCGCAGGTGCTGCGGTTCCGTGACGAGTTGCTCGGGCAGCACGCCCGCGACCAGGTCGACCTGGTCTTCGCCAACGCGGGCATCGGCGGCGCCGCCAGCTTCGTCAAGGACAGCCGGGAGGAGTGGGAGCACACGTTCGCCGTCGACTGGTGGGGCGTGTACTACTGCGCCCGGGCCTTCCTGCCGCTGCTGATCGCCAGCGGCGACGGGGTGCTGGTCAGCACCAGCAGCGTGAACGGCCTGTGGGCGGCGCTGGGCCCGGGCCTGCCGAACACCGCCTACTGCACGGCGAAGTTCGCCGTGCGGGGCTTCACCGAGGCGCTGATCGAGGACCTGCGGACCAACGCGCCCCAGGTCCGGGCGGCCGTGGTGCTGCCCGGGCACGTGGGCACCGACATCCTCGGGAACACCCTTCGCGCTCACGGCAAGGACCCGGAGCAGATGACCGAGGCGCAGCTGAAGGAGATGATCCCCGGCGACGCGCTGGCCGGTCTGGCCGCCGCGGGCCTGCTGTCCGAGGACGCCTCGGCCGAGGACCTGCGCCAGATGCTGATCCGGATCAGTAGCGACTTCCGGGACAAGGCGCCGGTCACCGCGGCCCAGGCGGCGACGGTCATCCTCGACGGGGTGCGCGCCGGGACCTGGCGGATCCTCGTCGGCCAGGACGCCACGATGATCGACGAGCGGGTCCGCGCCAACCCCGAGGCCGCCTACGACTACGCCGAGCTGTTCCGCGGGATGACGCCATGACCGGCCCTGGCCGGCGGGCCGCGGCGGCCGGCTTCTCCCTGCTGCTGGCCGCGGGCCTCGCCGTCGGCGGCTGCAGCGGCGGTAGCAGCAGCACCGGCGCCGGGCCGGCCTGTTCCGCCAAGACCGGGAAGGCGGTCACCGCGAGCAGCCCGGTCGCCCCCGTCGGCAAGCCCGCCGCGGGCTGGACCCGGCCCGGCGCCGACCTGGCCAACACGCGCGACGTGGCCAGCGCGATCACCAGCTCGAACGTCTCCAAGCTCGGGGTAGCCTGGACCGTGCCGCTCCGGACCAGCACCGCGCACAGCGACGGCGCCTACGCCACCACCCCGGTGATCGTGAACGGTGTGGTCTACGTCCAGGACCTGCAGTCCAACGTGATGGCGATCAGCCTCGCCACCGGCCAGGTGCTCTGGACGCACGCCTACAACTCGCCCAACGGCGGCCCGGACGGCGTCAGCGTGGTCGGCGGGATGGTCTACGGGGCCACGAACCACGCCGCGTTCGCGCTGGACGCCGCGACCGGCAGCCAGCTCTGGAGCCGGACCCTGATCGGCAACGACCACGAGGGCATCGACATGACGCCGGGCTACGACCACGGCACTGTCTACGTGTCCACCGTGCCGGTCAACCCGGCCGTCGGCGAGTACCTCGGCGGCGGCCGGGCCACCCTGTGGGCGCTGAATGCCGCGACCGGCGCGCCGGAGTGGAGCTGGGACGAGGTACAGAACCTGTGGGGGCACCCGTCGGTCAACTCCGGCGGCGGCCAGTGGTACGCGCCCTCGTTCGACGCCCAGGGCAACGTGTACATCGGCGTGGCCAACCCGGCCCCGCTCTTCGGCACCAAGAGCTACCCGCTGGGGAGCAGCCGGCCAGGTCCCGACCTGTACACCGACTCGGTGGTCAAGCTCAGCCCGCAGGGCAAGCTGCTGTGGCACTACCAGCTGACCCCGCACGACCTGTACGACTGGGACCTGCAGAACAACCCGGTCCTGACCTCTGCGAACGGACGGCCGGTGGTGATCGACGGCGGCAAGGCGGGCATCTTGTTCGAGCTCGACGCGAACACCGGTCAGCTGCTGTGGAAGCTCCCGGTGGGCGGCCACCAAGGGCACGAGAACGACGGGCTGCTCACCGAGAACGCCAAGCCCGGTTCGCACGTCAGCCTGCCCGCGACGTTCTGCCTCGAGCCGAGCATCTTCGGCGGTATCGAGACCCAGCTGGCCAGCAACGGCTCGACCACGTTCGCCGCCGTCAACGACCTCGCGCTGCCGGCGTCCCGGACCGGCTACACTGCGGGGGTGGCCGCGGACCTGGCGGCCGTCGTCAAGGCCGCCGGCGAGATGGTCGCGGTCAACCAGGACACCGGCACGGTCGAATGGGACACCCCGATCCCGTCCTCGCCGTACGGCGCCGCCACGGTGACCAACGACGTCGTCTTCACCACCACGTTCCACGGTGACCTGTACGCGCTCGATGCGGGCAGCGGCAAGATCCTGCTGAAGACACCGCTGTCGGCCGGAACCAACGCGCCCGTCGCCGTCGACGGCGACTACGTCATCGCCGGAGCGGGCGTCTCCCTGGTCCCGTCGCAGCAGAGAATGATCATCGCCTACAAGCTCGGCGCGACCGGCAAGCTCCCCGACACCGTGGGCTCGTAGAGTGCACCCCGGCGGGCCGCCCGACAACGACAATGTGACATTGCCGTGGTCCTGGCCACGGCGATGTCGCATCGGCGTGGTTCCATGAGGAGGGGAACCGGTTTCAGGTCAGCCGGCGGCGTACCCGGTGATTGGTCACGTTGACCTGGTTGGCGCAGCGGACGCTGCAGAAGTGCCGGGTGCCGTTGCGCGAGGTGTCGACGAACGCGATGGCGCACCCCGCCCGCTGGCAGCGACCGAGCCGGCTGCCCCACCCCTCGGCGACGAGGTAGGCGAGCCCGGCCGCCGTGAACGCCTTGACCCGGGCCGCGAGGTCGCCGGCCAGCGGCTTGTAGTGCAGGTGGTAGGGCAGCCCGTCGTGCGAGATTAGCCGGGGCCGGCAGTCCGACTCGACGAGAAGGTCGTTCACCAGCTCGGCCCGCGCCTCCTCGGCCTGGGGCTCGAACACGGACCGCAGCCGCGCGGTCCACTCCCGCAGGTCCGCCAGCTCCGCCTCGGCCGGCACCGGCTCCTCCACGTCGAACCCGGCCAGCAGGGCACCGACCGCGGCTACGTCGGCCATCGGGTCGTTGACCAGGGCGGCGGCAATGTGCGCGCCGGCCGATGTGTAAGTGTTGAACTGCACAAGGCCATTACATCATGCTGATCGGGTGGATCAGCAGACAACCCCGAAGGCGCGGCCGGGCGGCATCGGGGCCGGCCTGATCGCCGTGTGCCTGTGGGGTCTGGCCCCGGTCGCCACCCGCGCGCTGGTATCCCACCTCGCCCCGCTGGCGCTGCTGACGGTGCGGCAACTGCTCGCGGCCAGCGTCCTGCTCCCGTGGGCGGTTCCGGTCGTGCGGCGCATCAGCGCGCGCGACATGCCGCGGTTCGTCACGGCCGGCCTGCTCGGCATGATCGGTTACAACCTGCCGGTGACCGTCGGCCTGCAGTGGCTCCCGGCCTCCTCGGCCGGCCTGCTGCTGGCCACCGAACCCGTCTGGGTCCTCGTCCTGTCCTACGTCTTCCTCGGCGAGCGGGCCGGCCGCCGGGTCCTGCTCGGCAGCGGCGTCGCCTTGGCCGGGGTCGCGGTGATCGCCGGTCCCAGCGCGTGGTCCTCGGGATACGGGATACGGGCCGTGGCCGGCGCGGCGCTCGTCCTGCTGGCCACCATGGCGTTCGCCGGGTACACGATCGTGCTGCGCCCGCTGAGCGAGAGGTACGGCCCGGTGCCGGCCACGGCGGTGTCGACCGTGGTCGGAGCAATACCGTACCTGGCCTTCGCCGGCTCGGTCTGGCCGCTGCGGCTGTCCCAGCCCGGGTGGGCCGAACTCCTCTTCCTCGCCCTCGGCAGCACGGTGGCCGGCATGCTGCTGTGGAATCAGGCGATCGTGCGCGGTGGCAGCGCCAGGATCAGCCGCCTGCTGTACCTGGAGCCAGTGGTCAGCGTGCTGGGCGCGATGGTGTTCCTCGGGGAGCGGGCGACGACGGCGGTCCTGATCGGGGGCGTGCTCGTGCTGGCCGGCGTGCTCATAGCGGCCGCAGGCCCGCGCCGGTCAGCAGGTAGGCGTCCCGGTCCGGTCCGGCGCCGCTGACCAGTTCGGTGACCGCCCGGCCGATCCCCGCCGGGGTCACCGCCGGGCCCGGACCGCCCGCGGGGCCGCCCGAGCGGGCGGCGTAGGCGGCGGCGAACACCGCGCCCAGGTCGGTCGCCGGGGTCAGCTGGGGAGCAGCGACACGAACCTGATGCCGAGCCCGGCCCGGCCGGATTCCTCGGCCGCGTAGCCGGTCAGCCACCGGATCGCGGCCTTGGCCCCGGCGTATCCCCCGGACAGCGGCGAGCCGCGGAGCGCCGCCCCGCTGGACAGCGTGATCACGGTGCTGCCGGGCTCGAGCGGGGCGAGCAGTGCCTCACGGGTCCAGTGGAACACGTGCTGGACGTCCACCTCCCAGGTGCGGCTGAACGTCTGCCAGGTGTGGTGCTGGACCGGCCGCGGCAGCGGAGTGGCGCCGGCGTTGAGCACCAGGATGGCCGGACGGTAGGCGTCGATGAGCCGCCCGGCCAGGTTCGGGTCGGCGGCGTCGGCAGCCACCGCGGTGAAGGACCCGCCGAGTTCGGCGCGCAGCTCGTCCAGCGGGCCGCGGTCCCTGGCGACCCCCACGACCTGCGCGCCCGCCTGGCTCAGGGCGATGGCGATGCCCCGGCCGAAGCCGCGGCTGGCCCCGGTGACCAGCGCCGTAGCGCCTCTTATCTCGTGGTCGGGCATGATGTCCTCCCGGGTACTGGGGTTTGCCCGCCCGTTCGGCGGCCTGCTAATACAGACCAGCGGCCCGCCCGCGAATCGCCGCGTCCCCTTGCTGCGGAAAGAAGATGAGTCCATGAGTGGTGGCGGCGTGGTGTGCCCCTGGCTGCGACCTCTGGTGCTCCTGGGTCGCTGGATGCGCCCGTGACCGGTGATCCCGGCCGCGCCCCGGTCTGGCTCAGTGCCAGACGCCGTGAAACCAGACCTTCACGGCGTTAGAAGGCACTGGAACCAGGGTTTCATGGCGTTCCGACAGCGCAGCCAGTGAATGGACCGTGATGCTGATGGTGCCGGAGTGACCTGAGCGGGGTTTGTGAGCGAGCTCGGTGCCCGGACGGGCCTGGTACCCGCTCGGCCCGCGGCTCGGGGCCTAGGGATCGGGAGCCAGCGTCCCGTCCGGCGCGATGTGGCCGAAGATCTGCTCGAGCATGGTCAGCACGTGCGGGTCTTCGACGGTGTAGTAGGTGTGCCGCCCCTCGCGCCGGGCCGACACGATCCCGGCCAGCCGCAGCTTGGCCAGGTGCTGGCTGGTGGTGGGGATGCTGAGGCCGACCCGCCGGGCCAGCGTGCCGACATCGGACGTCTCGTACGCCATCAGCCACGCCAGGTGCAGCCGGGGTGCGCTGCCGAGCAGGGCGAACGTCGCGGCGGCCGAGCGCAGCTGCGGCTGCGTCGGTTCCGACCCGGATCCCCCGGATGTGGAGCCCGGCAGGCCCGACGGCGTGGACGCTTCCAGCATTGTCTCAGTCTGCTTTGCTCCGGCCGGTTACGCCACAGGTGACCTGTCTCACAAAGATATTGTCAGTTGCGCAATCAACAAAATGTCGGCTACACTTGATGTGTCTGAAGGGGAGTAGTCCGGCGACCTGTCGTCGACATACTGAGGGCTCCGCGGCCCTCCGGTGGCAGGGCCCGACCTAGGGTGGGCGAGACCTTCGGCGAGATAGTCGCCTGGCCGGGTCCCCCGGTCCTTCGGTCCGGGCGGCGCGTCCGTCCGGAGGGTGGTATGTCCCCGAAGCTAGCGCGGCCCGTCGCCCGGCCGATCGCACTGTGTGTCGCGCTCACCGTCCCCGCCCTGTTCCTGCGCCTCAGCGGCGTGCACCCGGCCGCCGCGCTCAGCCTCGCAGCGTTCGGCGCGGCTGTCGTGGCCGCCTCCTTCTTGCTGGCCTGGGCGGCCGAAGCGGCCCGGGTCGACATCGCGGGCCCGCTGGCGATCGCCCTCCTGGCCGTGATCGCGGTCCTGCCCGAGTACGCGGTGGACCTGTACTTCTCCTACACCGCGGGCCACAACCCGGACTACGTGCAGTACGCGGCGGCCAACATGACCGGATCCAACCGGCTGCTGCTGGGCCTGGGCTGGCCGCTGGTGGTGATCATCGCCCTGTGGGTGGCGTCCCGGCGATCCGGGCGCGGCGTCCGGGAGCTGGTACTGGAGTCCGGGTACCGGACCGAACTCGGCTTCCTGCTCATCGCCTCGCTCGCGGCGTTCCTGATCCCGCTGTCCGGCCAGATCAGCCTGGTCCTCGGCTTCGCCCTGCTCGGTTTCTTCGTCTTCTACCTGTGGAAGGCCTCCCGTGCCGAGGCGTCCGAGCCGGATCTGGTCGGGCCGGCCGCCCGGATCGGCGACCTGCCGCGCCGGCCCAGGCGCCTGCTGGTCACCGGACTGTTCGTGTTCGCCGCGGCCGTGATCGTGCTCTCGGCCGAACCCTTCGCCGAGTCCCTCATCACCACCGGCACCCAGCTGGGCATCGACCGGTTCCTGCTAGTGCAGTGGGTGGCTCCGCTGGCGTCCGAGGCGCCGGAGTTCATCGTGGCGATCCTGTTCGCGCTGCACGGCAAGGGGTCCGACGCAATCGGCATGCTGATCTCGAGCAAGGTCAATCAGTGGACGATGCTGGTCGGCAGCCTGCCGGTGGCCTACCTGGTCGGCGGGGGCGGGACGGCGCTGCCGCTGGACGGCCGGCAGGTCGAGGAGTTCCTGCTGACCGCGACCCAGGCGCTGCTCGGGGTGGCCGTGCTGCTGACCCTGCGTTTCCCGCGCTGGCTGGCCTTGATCCTGCTCGTGTTGTTCGCCGCGCAGTACGCGGTGCCCGGCCAGGCCGGCCGCTACCTGCTGTGCGCCATCTACGGCGGCATCGCCGTGGTGGCGCTGGTCCGCAACCGCCGGTACGTCCTGCCCGCCCTCGCTGCCCCGTTCCGCGGCTTGCCCAGCGTGTCCCCTCAGCCCGAGCCCGAGCCTCAGCTCAGCCGGACCCGCGGCGGAGAGCACGACGACCTGCTGCCCCTCCTCGGCCGGTCCGGCGGCGTGGGCACGGCGGTCCTGGAGCGGATCGAAACACGTCCCGAGCTGGATCGCTTACGGAAGCGTCCGGCAGGGCCAGCGGAGGTCAGCGGGCGTGGTCGTGGGCGTGACCGGCGTGCTGCTCGTCGGTATCAGGGCTGCCGCCCATCATCGCGAGCATCTGGCGGCCGCCGGAGCGGAAGAACCGGGCCAGCAGCGCGGCCGCCAGTAGCAGGAAGACGATGTTGAGGACGGTGGTGTAGTTCCACTGGATGCCGGTCTCGGCGACCTTGGCCGTCCGTTCGGCCGGGATCAGCCCCAGCCCGCCGAACAGGAACTCCACGGCGTAGCCGGCCAGCACCATGGTGGCGTAGAAGATCGCCAGGATGGTCAGCATCATCCTGGTCCCGTAGTACTTCCGGTAGATGATCAGGATCGGGATGATGATCAGGTCGGCGAAGATGAAGGCGATCACGCCGCCGAAGCTGATCCCGCCGTTCCACAGCACCGCGGCCAGCGGCACGTTGCCGATCGAGCAGACGAAGCTGAGCACCGAGATGACCGGGCCGATCAGCGGGCCCCAGATCTTGGCGGCCAGCGGGTGGCCGGTCAGGAACAGGTGCTGCCAGAACGAGTCCGGCACCCACGCACCGACGGCCCCGGCGATCAGCAGCCCGAGCACGACGTCGCGGATGACCGCGGCCCACTCCATCACGAAGATGTGGCTGACCGAGGTGTAGCCTTCGCGGCTGCCCAGCCGCCGCCAGAAGCTGCCGCCAGAGGCGATGCTCATGTCCATCGCGGCGTGTCCCTCCATCGACCCGGCCAGTCCCCGGTCGGCCTGCTCGCGCGCCGCGTCGATCAGCCGCTGCTGGACGAACAGCCGGAACGCCACCGCCACCAGCACGATCATGATCGGCCCGCCGACGAACTCGGCCAGGGTGAACTGCCACGACAGCAGCAGCGCCATGATGATGCCCAGCTCGATGACCAGGTTGGTGCTGGAGATCTCGAAGACCATCGCCGCGGTGAAGCTCGCGCCCCGGCGGAACAGCGCCCGGGCCAGCGCCACCGCCGCGTACGAGCACGACGACGAGGCGGCGCCCAGGCCGGTAGCCACCGCCAGCGCCTTCGGCTTGTCGTTCCCGAGCATCCGGGTGATGGTCTGACGGCGGACCACCGCCTGTACCACCGCCGACAAGGTGAACCCCAGGATCAGCGACCAGGTGATCTGCCACGTCATCGAGCCGGCCACGGCCAGGGCGTGGCCGATCGCGTCAAGCGCCCGCATCGTGGCCGTCCGGGGAGGCGATGGTGAGCAGCTGGCGCAGGCAGTGCTCGAGCAGCGGGTGCGGGAAGCCGTCGGACAGCCGGTAGAACACCATCCGGCCGTCCTTGCGGAAGCTGACCAGTCCGGCCAGCCGCAGCATCTTCAGCGCGTAGGAGACCTGGTCCTCGGTGGCCTCCAGGGCCAGCGCCAGATCGCCCACGCACAGTTCCCCGGCCGCCGACAGGGCGAACAGGATCCGCGAGCGGACCGGGTCGGCCAGCATTCCCAGCAGCCCGGCCAGCCGCCCGGCCTCTCCGGCCGGCAGCACCCCGGCCCGCGCCGCGGCCACCCGCTCCGGGCTGACCGGATGCTCATGATCGAGCGATGACATCCGTACCTCCGTATATCCGTATACATACACGGATATCAGATCCTGTCAAGCCGAAGCCATGCTCCTTCCTATCGGCCCGGCGGTCATCGGCTGAGCCGGGGGAGCGGGATGCGCTGGCGGGCGGCCGCGCCGGCCACGCGGGCCTCCCACCAGGCCAGCTCACCGGCGTCACCGAGCGCCTTCTCCCAGCCGAACGCGGCCATGACACCGATCAGGCACAGGTCGAGTTGGTCCTCCCACCAGCCGGCGGTGGCGATCCCGTGGCCTTCGAGCGCGGCCCGGAACCGGCTGATCGCCGCCTCCTTGGGTTCTGGCAGCCGGGCCCGGTTGAGCGCGAGGTACCAGCACAGGTCCCAGCAGGCGGGCCCGGCGCCGGGCAGGGTCCAGTCCAGCAGGATGGTGCGCCCGTCGGGGTGGCTGCCCAGGTTGCCCATCTTCCAGTCGCCGTGCAGGAACGTGCCGGGCAGGCCGGACAGGGAAGTCGTAACAATCCCGGGGTCGTCGTGGACGGACCGGGCGAC
>Ga0335071_10008682_pt1 | contig 10420 bp, 9 predicted proteins | sample Lox_Sample_15_FD_206724 | JGI IMG/M metagenome (GOLD analysis project Ga0335071, IMG submission 206724) | Soil microbial communities from Loxahatchee National Wildlife Refuge, Florida, United States - Lox_Sample_1.5 | ecosystem: Environmental > Terrestrial > Soil > Wetlands | place: USA: Florida...
AGAGCTTGCACCCCGGCTCGTTGGCGTTGACCTTGGCGACGAGTTCCTTGGCGACCGCCTCGAATTCCTTCTCCATGCCAGCCTTGACCTTGATGGTGGCGACGACGCCGATCACGCTCTGGCTCCTTTCTATCGCGCGGCCCGCACGTCGAGCCGCGTGCTCTGGTAGGTGGCTCCCTCGCCCAGGTCGCTGTAGCGGTCCGAGCACAGCATGTTGACCGTACCTTCGCCTGCGGGGCCGGCGGGCCGCTGGCCGGGGACGAACGCCACCCCGCGGGATGTCTCGTCGCTCACGCGCAGCTGAAAGTGCGCGCTGCCGTGCCGGCTCACCAGCTCGACGGCCTGGCCATCGCGGAGCCCGCGAGCCGCCGCGTCGTCGGGATGCAGCACGCACTCCGGCGCGCCGGCACGATTGCGCAGGGCGGCCACGCCGGCCCACGCCGTGTGGGCCTGGAAATAGCCGGGGGCCGTCAGCAGGACGAGCGGAAACCGCTCGCCGTCCTCGGCGCTGAGTGGATCGGCCATCCAGTCCGGCATGGCGGGTAGGCCCTGGGCGGCCAGGGTCTCGGAGTAGAACTCGAGCTTGCCGGACGGGGTCGTGAAGCGCTGCTGGCCCGGCTTCGGCGCGAGCTTGACCGCGCGCCCCTCGCGCAGGTCGTTGAGATCCACCTCCACGGCGGGCGACCGCGCGCCGCGGAAGAGCTCGCGGAGCAGACCCTCGGTGTCCATGGAGAAGATCGGATCCCCGAGTCCGAGTCGGCGCCCCAGCTCCTGCGCGAGGCGGGCATTCGACCACGCCTGGCCCTGGGGCGGCACCACTTGCCGGACGAACTGCATGTAGTAGGTGCCGTACGAGCGGACGATGTCGTCGCTCTCCAGGTAGGTCGCCGCCGGGAGCACGATATCCGCGTAGCGGGCCGTGTCGGAGAGGAAGGGGTCGTGGACCACGGTGAAGAGATCCTCGCGCGCCAGCCCCCGGCGCGTGGCCACGGAGTCCGGACACGTCACCGCGGGATTGTTGGCGGCCACGAACAGCGCGCGGATCGGCGGATCCCTGAGCTCGAGGAGCGCCTTGCCGAGCCGGGAGTGGTTCACGATCCGCGTGGTGGCCGGGCCCGACGGCTTGCGAATGAAGCTCGGGTCGAGCCCGAATCCTGTCGCCGTCATCAGGAGCGCGCCGCCGCCCACGCGCGCGTAGGCGCCGGTCACGCCGGGCAGGAGCGACACGGCGCGAACGGCCTGCCCGCCGTTCACGCAGCGGGACATGCCCTCGCCCAGACGGATGAACGCCGCCCGGGCCCGTCCGTACATGTGCGCGAGACGCTCCAGATCCGCGGGCGACACACCGGTGATGGCCGCCACGCGGGCGGGATCGAAGCGCGGGAGGACCTCGCTCTCGAGCCGGGCGAACCCCACGGTCTCCCGGGCGAGGTACCCGCGATCACAGAGGCCGTCGCGGACGAGCACGTGCATGACCCCAAGCGCCAGCGCCGCATCCGTGCCGACGTTGACCCGGAGATGCCAGTCCGCGCGCTCGGCGGTGCGGCTCCGCCGCGGCTCGATGACCACGAGCTTGGCGCCGCGCGCCCGCGCGCGCTCCACGAGCGGCCAGATGTGGACGTTGGTGGTGAGGAGATCGGCGCCCCAGGAGATGACGAGATCGGATTCCACCACGGTCTCGGGATCGGCGCCGCCCACGCTCCCGCAGGCGGCGTCCCAGCCAGCTTCGGCGGCCGAGTCACACACCGTCCCGGCCTGGAGCCGGGTGACGCCCAGGGCATGGAAGAGGCCGAGCAGGAGGCCGCGGTTCAGCTGTCCCTGGTGAGCGCTGTACGCATACCCGAGTACGCCGAGCGGTCCGTCGGACGCGAAGATCGCGCGCCACCGCGACACGATCTCGTCGAGCGCCTGGTCCCAGGTGATCGGCGTGAAGCGTCCCTCGCCCTTGGGCCCGGCGCGGCGGAGCGGCGTGAGCACCCGCTCGGGTGAATGCACCCACTCGTGCTCGCGATTGACCTTGGCGCAGGCGAAGCCGGCCGTCATGGGATGCTCGGGATCGCCCTGCAGCTTGAGCAGCCGCCCGTCCTCGACGGTCGCGAGGAGCGAGCACTGATCGGGGCAGTCGTGAGCGCAAGCGGTCCGAATGGTCTGAATCACGGATTCCCTCCAGTCATTCGAGCATCGTGCGGGACGGCATGTTGCTTGTCAACCGTGTGCAGCGGGCCCTACAATGGCCGTGCCCAGTGACTCAAAAGGAGGCGCCAATGGCTGGTGACGTCAAGGTCGACACCGTCCGGTCCTACTCGAGCGGCACGCCGGGCCGCTCGCTCAACAGCGCCCGCCACAACCACTTCGTGCTGGACTCGCCCTCCGGCCCCAACGAGGCCATCACCAACGGCGAAGCCTTCCTGTCCGGGATCTCGTCCTGCGGCGTGACGCTCATCGAGAAGTACGCGATCGAGCAGAAGATCCCGGTGAAGGGCATGCAGGTTTCCATCGAAGGCATCCGCAGCAACGCCGAGCCCAATCGCTTTCAGTGCGTCAACGTCTCGGTGGAGATCTTCGGCGTCAACCAGGCGCAGGCCGAGCGCCTCGTCGAGGTCTGGAAGGATCGCTGACCGCTCTATCGCACGGTCGCGGTCGCGACCGACGTGAAGGTCGACGTGCTCGCCGTCCTCGCGGACTGAGCACGCTTCGAGCTCGCGAGGTTATCTGGTCCGATAGGCGTAGAGTGTCAGGTTGTCGGCGCCCACGAGGAGCGTGCCCTCCGGCGTGAGCGCCAGGCCCATGGGCCAGCCGAACAGCCGGCCGCTCCACAAGAGGCTGCCCGTTGCCGTCTCGAACGCAAACACGCGATTCGGCCCCTGCGCCGCGACGTAGAGCACACGGTCGCTCGCCACCGGCTGCACGGGAATCGATCCGGCCTGGGCCTGCCAGGCGATCGACCCATCCGCTCGTGACAGTGCCACCAGGCTCTCTCTGTTGGCGTTCGCGGCGGTGGCCACGAGCTCGCCCATGACCACAGGGGCGACCGGCGAGCCCGAGTCCATGGGGCGCGTCCACCGATCCTTCCCGGTCGCAGGGTCCAGCGCGTGGAACACGTAGGAGCCCGAAGGCGCCTGCGTGGTGAAGTAGAGCGTGTCCTCACCGCCCGCCAGCCCCCACGTCGGGGCGCTGGTGAGCGGCACCACCCATTCGACGTGCCGCCCGGTGAGGCTGACCGCGCCGATCGCCGTGGCCCCGAGCAGGTAGAGCCGGTTGCCCGCGACGGCTTTGGGAAACGCGAGGGTCTCCGGCAGCTCGAGCGTCCAGCGTCCGGCACCGTTGGCCGCGGCCACGGCGTGGAGCGTGCGCCCCGCCACGAAGAGCACGATATCTCCTGCCACGACCGGATCCGTCGCGGACGTGGCCCGCCACCGCGGCTGGCCCGAGGAGGGATCGAGCGCCTGGAGTGTCTGCCGCTCCGCGACCAGCACGACCGGCCCCGCCGCGGTGAGCGTGCGGGGTCGCCCAGGCAGGCTCCACCGCTGGACGCCCGAGCTCAGATCGAGACCGAGCACGCTGTCCTCGACGGCGATGGCGATCGTGCCGCCCTCGCGCACCATGGGGCCGAAGGTGCCATCGTGCTGCATGCGCCAGATCGGCCGGCCCGACACCACGTCCACCGAGGCGAGCCGCGACGTCCGCGTGTTCTGGAAAGAATAGGTGCCGCCGTAGAGCACGGCGCGGTCGACCACGACCGGCCCGACCGTGGAGTTGAGCGAGAAGCGGTTGAACCAGGACACGCTCTCGAACGTCCACAGCACGGGGGGCGGCGGCGCATCGCCCACCGAGGACGTCGCCGAGCAGCCGGCGAGCAGTCCGGCGAGCGCGACGAGCGCAGCCCAGACGCGCGGCCGGGCTGCTACGACTCGTAGACCTTCTTGAGCTCGCCTTCCGCCCACTTCACGGCGTCCTCGGGCCGTGCCCCCTGCACCGCCTTGGCGAACATGTCGGTGATCACGTACTTCGAGTAGATCTCCCCGGCGCGGGCGTTGGCCGGTCCCGCGTACCCGATCATCCGGGTGCCCCGGCCCGTGTAGCGGTACGGCTTCATGGCGTCGTCGATGGTGTTCCACAGGGGATGATTTTCCCAGTAGGTGGTGGAGCCCACGTTGAAGCCGTAGTCGGTCTCGAACCACTTGGTGAACTGCTCCTTGCCGTGGATGTGCTTGAGGAACTCCTTGGCCGCCTGGATGTTCTTCGAGTACTTCATGAGCGCGTGCGAGGTGGCCAGGTGGTACGTGGGCGTCTTGCCCGCCGGCCCATCGGGGTAGTTGAAGTGCGTGATGTCCTTCCACATGGGCTCGCCCTTCTCGTCCTTGATCTTCTCCGGGTTGCGCTTGGCGAAGATGTAGATGCTGGCACCGTTGAGGGTGGAGCAGAGCTCGCCCGAGTGGAACGCGCGATTGTTGGACGTGTCGTCCCACCCGAGCCCGCCCTCGTCGCAGGCGTCCTTCCAAAACGCCGTCATCCACTTGACGGCGTCCACGGTGTTCTTGCTGTTGAGCACGACCTTCCGCCCCGTCTTGTCCGTCTCCAGGCCTCCGAACGTCCAGAGCAGCGGATAGGCGAAGGTCGGCGCATCTCCGTAGGTGTGCCCCAGTGTCTGGCCGATGGGCCGGCCCTTCTGCTTGAGAGCGGCGCCGATCTTGCGCCACTCGTCCAGGGTCTTGGGGGGCGCCGTGGCCCCCACGGAGGCGAACCACGACCGACGATAGGCGATCTGGTTGCCGATGATGCCGTAGGGCAGCGCGAGCCAGCGGCTGCCGTCGCGCGCCGCCTGCTCCGACATCTCGTAGTAGCCGCCCTGCTCCTTGCCCTTCCACTCGCAGAGCTCGCTCACGTCCGCGAGGGAGGCCGCGTAGAGGTGGGGCCAGTTGTGGAACATCAGGATGATGTCGGCGCCCGCACCCGTCTGGATGGCGGCGGTGATGCGCGGCTGCAGGTCGTTGCCGTTGATGTTCTCCATGAAGACTTCGGTCTTCATCTGCTTGTTGTACTCGGTGATCTGTCGCCGGAGCTCCACATCGCCCTCGGGGATGAAGTCCGGCGGGTGGAGCAGGTGGATCTTGACGGGTTGCGCGAACGCGGGCGCCCGCCGCGACCTCACGATGCCCTCGATGCCAGCCGCCGCTGCCGCGCTACCGATCCGGAGGAAGGTCCGCCGCTTCATTGAGGGCCTCCTTGCGAGAGGTGGGGGTGCGGAGAGTGATCCGAGCCTAGGAGCCGCGTCCGCCACTGTCAAGGCCCTTTGACTTCCGCCTGACGCTGAAGGAGACTTGACGCCACCCTAAGGAGACCCTATGGCCTCGAACCTCGACGAGCAGTTCCAGACGATTCACGAGCTGGCCCGCGCGGCGCGCCGCAACCTCGCCGACGGGCCCTGGGATTACCTCATCGGCGGCACCGAGACGGAGACGACGGTGAAGCGGAACCGCCTGGCCATCGACAGCGTGGGCTTCCGGCCGCGCGTGCTGCGCGATGTGTCGAAGGTGGACGCAACGTCGACGTTCTTCGGCCGGCCCGTACGCCTCCCCGTGATGCTGGCGCCGGTTGGCTCGGTGGAGAGCTTCACGCCGGGCGGCGGGGCCACGGCCGCCAAGGCCTCGGGCGCGTTCGGCGTGCCCCACATGCTGTCGAGCGCCTGCAACCCCGGGCTCGAGGCCACCGCGAAGGCCGCGGACAACTACCGCATCTTCCAGCTCTATGTGCGCGGCGACGACGCCTTCGTGGACGATCACGTGAAGCGCGCGCGCGACCACGGCTACACGATCTTCTGCATGACGGTGGACTCTGCCCACTACAGCCGCCGCGAGCGCGACATCGACAAGCGCTTCGTGAAGCCGTGGCGGCAGGGCGCCACCGGCATGAGCTGGCAGGCCGCGCTCTCCTGGGACCAGGTCAAGCGCTTCAAGGACACGCACGACATTCCGCTGATCCTCAAGGGGATCGCCACCGCCGAGGATGCGGCCATCGCCTGCGAGCACGGCGTGGCCGGCGTGTACGTCTCCAACCACGGCGGCCGGCAGCTCGACCACGGCGTGGGCTCGCTCGCGGTGCTGCCGGAAGTCGTGCGGGCCGTCGAGGGCCGCGCCCCGGTGATCGTGGACGGCGGCTTCATGCGGGGCACCGACGTGGTCAAGGCCATCGCGCTCGGCGCGCAGATGGTCGGGCTCGGCCGCCTCCAGTGCCTGGGACTGGCCGCGGCGGGGCAGGCCGGGCTCGAGCGGGCACTGGAGCTCCTGGAAGAGGAGGTGAAGATCTGCCTGGGCCTCCTGGGCGTCACCACCTACGGCCAGCTCGACGGATCCTTCGTGCGGCCGGCGCCGGTCGTGAGCGATCCCAGCGCCCTGAGCGCCTTCCCCCTGCTCTGACGGAGTGACGCGGTGACGCGGGCGCTTCTGCTGCTGGCGGTGGTCACGCTGGCGGTCGGCTGCGCCTCGCCTGTCTACGAGGGGCAGATCGCGCTCCGTCAGGGCCGCTACGTCGAGGCGGAGGGCTTCTTCAACGAGGCCCTGGCCAAGGATCCCGGCAGGACAGATGCGCTCATCGGGCTCGGCATCTCGCAGTACAAGGCAGGGCAGATCGACACGGCGATCGATACTCTGGAGCGGGCGGTCCAGATCCGGCCCAACGATCCCAGCGTCCGGCTCTACCTGGCCCTGGGCTATCTCAAGCGCGACGAGACGGAGAAAGCCGAGGTCCAGCTGACGGCTCTTCGCTCGCTCCGGATCGATCCGCGGGTAGGCCAGCAGGTGCAGCAGTCGCTGGACCTGCTCAAGGAGGGCGAGCTCACCGAGTCCATGCGGAGCTACATCGTAGGCAGCCTCGAGACGCAGGCGGAACTGAGCCGGGACGTGCAGGACTGGAGGCTCCAGGCGCAGATGGCGCAGGCCTACTACTTCTACTACCCGTACTATCCGTTCGCGCCGTTCCCCTACCCCTTCTACTACGGCGCGCCGTACGGTCCCTTCGCACCCTGCGTCCTCGTGCGGCGCGGCGGCATTCCCTACTGCATCTGAGCCGCGCGCCCGGCGCGGACCGTGATTACCCCTTGACCGCGCCGGCCGTCAGGCCGCTCACCATGTACTTGTGGAGATAGATATAGACGAGGACCACCGGCAGCGAAGCCAGGGCCGCCGCGGCCATGAGCTGGCCCCAGAAGGCGAAGTCCGACACCACGAACTCCGACAGTCCCACCGGCAGCGTCCGCAGGTTGTCGTCCGCGATGAAGATCAGGGCGTAGAGGAACTCGTTCCACGACAGCGTGAAGCAGAAGAGGCCGGCGGCGAGCAGCCCGGGCGCGGCCAGGGGCAGCACGATGCGGTACAGCGTCTCGAGCCGCGTGGCGCCGTCCACCAGCGCCGCCTCCTCGAGCTCACGCGGGATGGAGCGGAAGAAGCCCATGAGGAGCCAGGTCACGAACGGCACGAGGAAGGTCGGGTAGGCGATGATGAGCGTGCCCAGCGAGTTCGTGTAGCCGATCTGGATGAACGTGCGGTAGAGCGGGATGAACATGAGCCCCGGCGGCACGAGGTATGTGATGAGGACGAGCGCCCCGAAGCTCCGCCGCCCGGGGAAGCGCAGGCGTGTGAGCGCGTAGGCCCCCGCCGATCCGATGGCCAGCGAGATGAGCGTGCTGGCGATGGCGGTCACCGCGCTGTTGCGGAGCCACAGCGCGAAGCGCGTCTCCTCGAAGAGGTAGAGATAGTTCTCGAGGGTGAACGGCCGCGGGAAATACACGCCCTCCGACATGAGGATCTGGCGCCCGGTCTTGAACGAGGTGGCGAGGATCCAGTAGAGCGGCAGGGCCACGAGCAGGAGCAGGCCCGTCACGACGAGCCAGCGAAAGATCCGCACGCTCACGACCCGGCCTCGTCCCGGTGGAGGTAGCGCACCACGAACACGATGAGGAGGGCGATCACGGGCAGCGAGTACATGCTCGCGGCCATGGCCATGCCCCAGCGCTGCGACTGGATGCCGAGCTCGTACGAGTAGGTCGCGAAGATGTGCGTGGCCGCCCCCGGGCCGCCGCGGGTCATGATGTAGACGATGTTGAAGTCGTTGAGCGTCCAGATCGTGCTCAGGAGCGTCACGATCGCCACCACACCCTTGATGGAGGGCAGGCTGATCCGCCAGAACTGCTGCCAGGCGGAGGCGCCGTCCACCGACGCGGCGTCGTAGAGATCCTGGGGCACGGTCTGCATGGCGGCCAGGAACGACACGCCGAAGAACGGGAAGCCGCGCCACACGTTCGCCATGATGACGGAGAGCATGGCGAGATCGGGGTTGCCCAGCCAGTGGAAGCCGGCCTTGATGAGGCCCAGATCGAGCAGGCTCACGTTGACGAGCCCGCGGTAGAGATCCAGCAGCCAGCGCCACGTGAGCGCGATGACCACGGTGGGAATGACCCACGGCAGGAGCAGGAATCCGCGCAGGAGCTGATTGCCCCGCACGGCCTTCTGGAGAGCGGCGGCCATGGCGAGGCCGATCACGACCTTGGTGGTGATCGAGCCCACCGTGTACACCACGCTGTTCCACGCCACGATGCGGAAGCGCGAGCTCTCCCACAGCGCAATGTAGTTGTTGAGCCCGACGAAGCGGGCGGGGTAGCCGACCATCTTCTCCGTCAGGCTCAGCCAGATGGCGTTCAGGAACGGATACGCGATGAGCCCGACGATCAACAGCGCCACGGGCAGGATCAGCGCGTACGCGAGCAGCCGCTCCTGGACGCGGTTGATGTGATGCCAGGCGAGCCCTCTCGCCCGCGGGGCGGCGGCTGCGGGGCGGGTCAGGACCATCTGGTCCGGGGGGGGAGCGCCCGCCGCTCCTCCCCCCGGCCCCCCCACCCGACCTTGCGTCACCGCCTCGGGCCCCGGGGGCGCCCCTACTTCACCGGCAGGCGATCGTAGATCTCCTTGATGCGCTGGTTGCCTTCGTCCACGGCCTTCTCCGGCGTCACCTTGTCCACGATCACGCGGGTCATCATGTCCGTCAGCACGTTGCTCGAGATGACTTCGGCGGCCGCCGGGGTCGTCGGGCCGGGCCAGCCCACGGGTCGCCCGAGCTTGACCGTCTCCACGATCACCTTGCCGTCCGCATTGTTCCAGTAGTCGTGGTTGATGAGATTCCGGAAGAGCGGCACGGCCTGCTGGAAGGAGCCCGTCATGTAGCCGGTGAACTTCTCCTTCGACATGATGCAGGCGACCACGGAGCGCGCTTCCTTCTGATGCTTGCCGTCGACCGGCACGCCCCAGTTCATGACGAAGGTCAGCGCGAGATTCCGGCCCGCCGGCCCGTTGGGCATGATCTTGATCGCAGTGTCCTTCCGGAGCGGATGCTTCGTCGAGTCTTCCTGGAAGATGATGCTCGGCCCGTTCGGCGTGAAGGCGACCTTCCCGGCCATGAACGCCTCGTTGTTCCCCGAGCCCGACCAGGAGAGATAGTCGGGAGCCGCCGTCCTGTCCGTGAGGTACGGGGCCGTCACCAGCTTGACTGCCTGCACGGCCTTGTCCTTCGGCATGCCGATGTACTTCCCGCTCTTGTCCACCCAGGCCGCGCCGTACGACCAGAGCAGGCTCATGGCGGGGTCGTAGCCGTCGCCCGTCCGGTTCCACGGGAAGCCCTGCGGGTAGTCCAGGAGGCCGGCCTTCTTGATCTTCACCGAGATCTCGTTGATGGCTTCCCAGGTCTCAGGCGGCTGAGCCCCGACTTTCTCCAGGAGGTCCTTGCGGTAGAAGAGGACGAGCGGGATCGCGTAGTGCGGCACCGCGTAGAACTTGCCGCCGAACTTCACCGCGCCCTCGGCGTTCTGCGCGAGCTCGCCCAGCTCCTTGGTCACGATGCCCACGAGATCCGACACGTCGGACAGCCGGCCCAGGTTCGCCAGTCGCGCCGGCCCCACGGCGTCGAGCTCGGCAATGTCCGGCAGGGTCTTGCTCTCGATGGCTGCCGTGTACTTCGTCCACATGTCGTCGAAGGTGTACGTCTGGATCTGCACCTCGGCGCCGATCCGCTTCGCGCAGTCCTGGATCGACGTGTCGAGGATCTTGTCCGCGGGCGGGATGTACGTCTTGAGCCGCCACAGCGTCAGCTTCACGTCGGCGGCGCGGGCGGGTCCGAGGGCCCAGGCCAGGGCGAGGATCAGCACGATGGTGAGCATCCGCACGGGCGCTCTGCGCATGAGGGCTCTCCTTTGAGCTGGGGGCTCCGACGGGTGCTGCCCTTGTAAGCGGGCTCTCGGGTCTTGTCAAGGCCTGGCCTTGACAGCCCCGGAGGCGCGCCGCATCATTCGTGGACCGCCATGCCGCGCGATCTGTGCTTCACGCCCGCTACCGAGCTGTCGCGCCTCTATCGCGCGCGCAAGGTCTCGCCGCTC